>JACKZZ010001139.1_pt1 | contig 24520 bp, 15 predicted proteins | sample 8027871 | NCBI WGS metagenome assembly JACKZZ01 (sample SAMN15724774, study PRJNA655200) | protist metagenome | isolation source: fluorescence activated cell sorting (FACS) single amplified genomes of... | place: USA: West Boothbay Harbor, Gulf of Maine | collected 2000-07-19 | reverse complement strand
ATTTAATTCAGCAACAGTAGATGTTAAAGCTGTTCCTCCAATATTTAAACCACCACAATATACAGTAGCTCCACTGTCTTGAGCCATATAAACAGCTGTTACATCAGAATTACCTAATGTTACTGTATTACTACCTTGACCAGTAGCATTGTAACCTAGTACTATTTGATTAGAATCTGATGCGGATGAAGTGTTAGCTTTATGTCCAACAATTGTATTACCCCAACCTGTTGTTAAAGCTCTTCCTGCTTGTGATCCTAGACAAGTATTTTCATTTCCTGTAGTAATACTATCAAGTGACCATGTTCCAAATGCTGAATTATCTTTTGCAGTTGTTAAACTTGTTAGTGCTTTTCTACCAAATGATGAATTTCTTATACCTGATGTTAAAGCTTTTAATGATTCAGATCCAACTGCTGTATTATCATTACCGTTAGTTATTGAGATTAAAGAATCAATTCCATAACTGATATTAGCATTAGCACTAGCAGATAAATTTGATGGAATTGTTCCTGTAAAAAGAGAATTTTGTGCCTTTTTTACATCACTGAGATCATCTAATGATGATACACTTCCTAAAGATGTTGCACCACTTAATAAATTTAATTCTGCTGCAGTAGCTGTTACACCATCTAAGATATTTAATTCGGCAGCAGTAGATGTTACACCATCTAATATATTTAATTCAGTTGTAGTAGCAGTTACACCATCTAAGATATTTAATTCAGTTGCAGTAGCAGTTACACCATCTAATATATTTAATTCAGCTGTAGTAGCAGTTACACCATCTAAGATATTTAATTCAGCTGCAGTTGATGTTACCGATAAATCACTTAATGTTGATGTTACTGCTGTTGAAAAACTTAATGTACCACTACCATCGGTAACTAAAACTTGTCCTGATGTACCATCAGCAGTTGGTAAAGTTAATGTAGTACCATTATTTAATTTAGATATATATAATGTATTTGATATTCTTGATGAACCTACTACGTCAAGATTATAACTAGGACTGCTTGTACCAATACCAAGATTACCTTCGTAATCCATCACTATTTTTGTGACACCTTGATTTTGTAAAAGTATGCTAGATTCATTAAATGAGTTTATTTTTACTTCACCAAATGAATTTGTCAATAATGCATATGCAGTTTCATAATCTATTAGATTTCTATGATAAATAGTAAAATTTTGTCCAGATAATGTTTTAAGAACACCATATCCTAAATAAGCATTTGTTGTATCATCCTGTGCTTCAGCAACATTTAAACCACCACAATATACTGTAGCTCCACTATCTTGTGCCATATAAACAGCTGTTACATCAGAATTACCTAATGTTACAGAGTTATCTGCTTGACCAGTAACACCTTTACCAATTACAGTTTGATTTGTAGCAGTTGCTGATGAAGGATCAGCATCTGTACCAATAATAGTATTATTACTTCCAGATGTTATTACATAACCAGCACTTTTCCCTAAACCAGTATTATTAGATCCTGTGTTCTTATTTAATGAAGAATATCCTAATGATGTATTATTACTTCCAGTTATATTACCCCATAGTGCATAACTTCCTATACCTGTATTATAAATTCCAGTAGTATTTTTATATAATGAATTATTACCATATGCAGAATTTCTTTGACCAGAGGTATTACTATATAATGAAGCAGATCCAGTTGCAGTATTTTTGTCCCCTCCTATGTTACTCAATAAAGAACTAGTACCAATTGATGTATTTCTAGATCCTGTTGTATTAGTTTGTAACGAAGAAGATCCTATTGCAGTATTTGAACTACCTGATGTTAAACTTGTCAAAGCTTTGTAACCGAATGATGAATTCTGAACATTACTAGTATTTGATGTAGGATAACCAGTACCAACATACATGGAATTACTTGATATCTTACCATCACTCAAATTATTTAATGATAAACTTATATTTGAAGATCCATTAAAAGAAACTCCTGCAATTGTTCTACTACTAGCCAATTTAGTAGCAGTAGCAGAATTACCAGTACAAGCTGCAGCTGATGTAGCAGTAGCAGAATTACCAGTACAAGCTGCAGAAGATGTAGCAGTAGCAGCATTACCAGTAGTATCTTGTGAACCTGATGTATTTACACCAGGTAAATCAATATTAGCAGATCCATCAAAAGATACACCACCAATTGTTCTACTTGAAGCTAATTTAGTAGCTGTTGCTGAATTTCCTGTACAAGATACAGAAAATGTTGATGAAGAAGAGTTTCCTGTACAAGTTGCAGCTGATGTTGCAGTAGCAGCATTACCAGTAGTATCTTGTGATCCTGTTGTATTTACACCAGGTAAATCGATATTATCTGATCCATCAAAAGAAACACCACCAATTGTTCTACTTGTAGCTAATTTAGTAGCAGTAGCTGAATTTCCAGTACATGAGGCAGAATTAATTGATGAAGTTGCAGTTGCTGCATTACCAGTTGTATTCTGATTACCAGTTGTGTTAACACCAGGTAAATCAATATTAGCAGATCCATCAAAAGATACTCCACCAATTGTTTTACTAGAAGCTAATTTAGTAGATGTTGCTGAATTTCCAGTACAAGAAGAAGAGGTAACTGATGAGGTAGCAGTAGTAGCAGTATTTGCATTACCAGTAGTATTTTGATTACCAGTTGTATTAACACCAGGTAAATCAATATTTGCAGATCCATCAAAAGATACTCCACCAATTGTTCTACTTGTAGCTAATTTAGTAGCAGTAGCAGAGTTTCCTGTACAAGCACCAGATGATGTTGCAGTAGCTGCATTACCAGATGTATTTTGTGATCCTGATGAATTTACACCTGGTAGATTTATATTTGTTGAACCATCAAAAGAAACACCACCAATAGTTACTGCAGATGCTAATTTTGTAGAAGTGGCAGAATTTCCTGTACATGCAGCAGATGATGTTGATGTAGCGGAATTTCCAGTAGTATCTTGTGTTCCTGATGTATTTACACCTGGTAAATTAATATTGGCAGAACCATCAAATGATACTCCACCAATAGTTACTGATGATTCCAGTTTTGTAGCAGTAGCAGAATTACCTGTACAAGCTGCAGAAGAAGTAGAAGTAGCAGAATTTCCCGTACATGCTGCAGCAGATGTTGCAGTAGCAGCATTGCCAGTTGTATCTTGTGAACCTGATGTATTTACACCTGGTAAATCAATATTGGCTGACCCATCAAAAGAAACTCCGGCAATAGTTACTGCAGATGCTAATTTACTAGATGTAGAAGCATTACCTTCTAAAGTGCTAACAACAAGAGTTGATGGAGAAGAATTTAATTCTCCAGTGCTGTTAGCATCTGAAGATGTTAGTCCCATAACAAAATTATTATTTGTTGCATCCCATCCCATAAAAGCATTTTTATCAGAAGTAACTTTATTTATTAATAAACCAGCATCATTAGAATTTGGTATTGTTAATCCTTTATTTAATCCAATTAAATTATCAGCAACATCAACATTTGTAGTATTAATTATATTAGTAGTTCCATTATATTGCAATTGAGATGTAACATTAAGTTCTGATACAGTCAAAGACGGTAAAGTATTAGTCCAGCTTAACTCTCCATTTCCATCTGTTTTAATTATTTGACCTGATGTACCATCAGCAGTAGGTAATGTAAATGAAACGCCATTATTTAACTTGGATACATATAATGTATCTGATATTTTAGCAGATCCTACTAAATCAAGATTATAATCAGGGCTATCAGTACCAATTCCTATCGGTCCATTATTATAAATTGATGAATTGGGACCATCTGACCATTTACCTAAGGAATCGGATCCCCATCCTAATTTTCCATTACCATCTGTTTTTAAAAATTGACCAACGGTACCGTCTGTTTTTGGAAATGTTAAATCTGTACCATTATTAATTTTAGATGAATATATTGTACCTGTTACATTTAAATCACCGCCAACTTTTGTATCTATTAGACCAATTTGATTATGTTTTTTAGTATGAACGAAATTCATAATTTTATTGACTGACATATTAGTATTGTCACTCATGTATAAAGCTAATATTATTTAGATATAAATATTTTTAGTGGTTGAATAAGTAGTAGGTAAAACCATATAAAAAATCATAAATTTCTTATAATAGGATTAAAATTGGCATGTGTTCCACTCCATAAAAAGTTACTATCTATTCCTTCTATTTCATTCATGGGCTTTATAGCAGAGTAATTGTTTTTATTATTAATATTATGAATCGTATTTTTTATTTTTTCTGGAAATTCTGTCCTACATAATGGACAACATTTATTCCTTAATTTAGTCAAACAATCTAAACATAAATTATGATTACAATTCGTTGTAACTGTAAAAGTACTTTTAAGATCAATAAAACAAATACAACACTAATCACTACTAAATTTCCTTTTATTTTTAACTAATTCAAAATCAACATTATTATTATTGTAAAATGGCATATGATTTGACATTAACATAAAATCATCATCATTTCCAATCATTTTTAGTATTTTATTTTGAAAGATTTTTAATTTAAAATCTGTTAATTTATCTTGTTTTTTATTTTCTTTTATTTTATTATTAAGTGATTCTTCTAATATTTTAATTAAATCTTCGTTTGATTATTTACCATTACTATAATGAAATATTTATATCTTTTTAAGCTTATTTATATTGAACCAATTAAAATTGAATTTTATAATTTTTTCACCATATTCCTTAATTATGGCAAAGTCTAAAAAAATAAAAAGATCTATAAGTAAAACCTTTGAAACAAATGAAGATATGAATATTTGTGATTTTGGAAATATTAATATTAGTAATGATATTTCAAATATTTATAGTTTAGAAATAGTTGATTCACATATGTCTAAATTTGTAAATGATTTTTCTAAAGTTGCTCCTATAAATAAAGAAAATTTTATGAAAGATTTAATAAAAATTTTTCATAAAAATAAATTAATACCTCTTACTATTGAATCTCCATGTTTGATATGTAGTAAATTTTTAGAACATACTCATCCAAGCCAATTATGTGGAATAACAAAATGTAATAATTCAAGTTATAACCCTTTCATAAATACAAAAGTTGAAAAAGAACCAATTGTAAATGCAAAGAAAAAAGTACCAGTTAAATAGATTTTCAATACTCTTCCAAAGAGTATTTCTGAATTTGATTCTAACTGTTTTAATAATTTTAAATTATTACTTTTAAGATTATTTATATCGTATCTAAGTTCCGAAATAATCATTTTATTAAGTTTATTTTCTTTTAATAATTTATTATTAGATAATCGTAGTTCAGATATATTTTTTTTTAATTCTAAATTAGAATCTTCTATTGATACATCACTGTCATTATATGTAATACTTTCACAAAAAGAATTAAATTGATATCCTTTATTAAATGATTTGTTTGAATTTTTAAACATTTCTTCGATCTCCATTAAATTAATTAAAATTAGGTTTTTTATTTATTTAAATTAAATCAAATAATTTATCTTCATATTCTTTTTTTGTATATCAAATAAAATAATAAAAAAAATTTTTATATCTTTAATATTACTTTTTCTTTTTATTAGTTTTAGTTTTCTTTATTGGAGATGAAGAGTCATCATTTATCTCTTTTTTTTCAATGTACCATTTTTCATAAACATCCAATAATTCTTCTAATTCATCTTTCCATATATCTTCCACCTTTTTATTTTTAAGTATTTTAAGTTGCTCTTTTTTATCTTCTTCTTGTTTCTTTAATTCTTCAACTTTTTCATATGTTAATGACCACAAGTTCATACCTAATAAATAATTGTAATTACCATTATCATTTTCAATACCGTTTGTCATCTTAGGATAATCATGTTTTACTAAATTCGATTCAATTTTATCTTTTGTTTTATTATTAATCTTAATTTCTTTTTCAATAACTGCCAAAATAAATTTAACTTTATAACTGATTAGATTCAATTCAGATTCTAATTTATCAATAATAAAATTCTTTCTTTCAACATAACTTTCTAATCTATGATCGTAAAATTCTTCAATAATCTGACTAATATTTGAATATTTTCTGATTGTTCCATTTTTATTATAAAGATGGATATTTGTTGTTGATACTCTTTTAGTTAAATGATAACTTTTCATTAATAATTCAGGAGATGTCTTCTGTAAAAATCCTTTCTTAAATTCAAGATCAAAATAAACTTTCTTATCAGTATTATTATCAGTATAGTTCAAAAAATTAATATTTGTTTTGTTTTTCTTCAAAGTTTCTGACTCTAACTGCTTTTCTAAAAATTCTTTGTAATTTGTAGTCCATTCACCTATTGGTAATTCTGAAACTATTAGATGATTATCTTTAATCTCATAATTACCTTTAATATTGAATGTCTTCTTCTCAATCTCATCTTGTTCAATAGTTCCTTCAAATAAACTATACCATGGAATCAAATTATCATAATCTTCTTGTTTACATTCATTATCTAGTTTTCTCATTATTATATTTATAATATCAATTGGATTATATTGAGGACATTTTGTAGAGAATCCAGTTCCAATACCTTCAGCACCATTAATTAATACAATAGGGATAATCGGTAAATAATAATCAGGTTCAATTCTCATTCCATCTTCATCTTGATATTTCAATATAGGATCATCTTCTTTTCTAAATACATGAGGTGTCATTTGATTAAACTCAGTCCAAATATATCTTGGAGAAGCTGCATCTTTACCACCTCGAAGTCTAGATCCAAATTGACCATTTGGTTTTAGTACATTAATATTATTACTTCCAATGAAATCTTGAGCCATTCCAATAATTGCACCATTTAATGACATCTCACCATGATGGTATGCAGCTTTATCCGATACAAAACCAGCTAATTGCGCTACCTTTACTTCAACTTTATCAAGACCTCTAAGACTTGCTCCAAAATAAATCTTTCTTTGAGAAGGCTTGAAACCATCAATTACTGATGGAATTGATCTTGAAGTATCATCATTTGAAAAATGTATTAAATCTTTATGAATAAATTCAGAATATGATATATCTTTTTGATCATATGTTAAAATTCTATTTTTATCATATTGTTTAAGCCATACTTTTCTATCATCGCTTCTACTCTTATCAAAAGCTAATAGTATTGCATCATTATCATCATCTGTGATAACATTATCAATAACATCTTCAGACTGATTACTGTCATCTTTAGAATCAACATTTGATTGACTATCTTCTTTTTCATCATCATTCTTATTTTCTTCTGGATTATCTTTATTTTCTTCTGAATTATCCTTAATTGCATTTTCTAATGTTGATTGGAAAAAATATTTTATCAACTTATCTTCAATCCCATGAAAATATTCTTTTGCTTCTGACGATGTTGATGTACCAAGACCCTTGTAATACTTTGTTTTCCATAGATGTATTTCATTATTTTCTTTTAAATTTTCAACGTATTCTTCATATTCAGTAATATTATAAAATATTTCTGTTTGTTTTCCTTTGAACAACTTTACAATAGGTGTTGCTAATGATGTAATAAAATTTTCTCTTTTAATTAGTTCTGGCCAAATTACATGGAAAAAATTCATCACTAATCCTTTAATATGACTTCCATCATAATCTTGATCTGTAAGAATTATTACTCTTCCATATCTCAATTGATTAAAATTCTCTTCCAAACTATAATCTGTATTTTGTTTTAGTCCAATAATTTGTTTTAAATGATTAATTTCATCATTTCCACTTAATACTTTTGCAGAAGCTTCTCTAACATTTAACAATTTACCTTTCAATGGGAAAACACCAAAGTAATCCTTTCCTACAACTCCCATTCCAGCCATCGCAAATGCTTTTGCAGAATCTCCCTCTGTAAGAATCAATGAACATAATGAAGATTCTTTTGTTCCTGCTTTATTTGCATCTTCTAATTTGGGAATACCTTTTAGTTTAATCTGTTTTTTACCATCTGTTTTCTTAAGTCCAGCAGTCTCTTTAAAAACTGCCAGTTTTACCACCTGATCAACAATTCCACACTTAGAAATTTTCTTTAAAAATGCATCTTGAGCTTTATATGTAGAACCAAATTTATTAGTTTTTGTTACTAAAGTATCTTTTGTTTGACTGCTAAATGCTGGATTTTCAACAATACAATTTACAAAAAATGTTAAATTTTCTTTTACAAGGGACGAATTTATTTTAATGTCCTTATTTTTCTTTAGAATATGATCATTAACTAAGTTCTTTACAATTTGATCTACAACATGATTCGCATGAGTACCTCCATTAAAAGTAGAAATACCATTAACAAAAGATATTACTTCAAACCCGCTATCAGGTCTATATAATACACCAACTTCCCATCTTTTAGAAGAGTCATCATAGTAAATAGTATCTCCTTTGAAATAAGACTCTATATATTTCTTGAAATTTGATGTATCTAATTTTTTATCATTAAAATATATCTTCATTGCTTCTGATGATTTTCTATCTGATAGACCCGAAGTACCTGCTATATCATAGCATCTTCTTTTAAATAGTTTCTGATGATCTGTTATTTTACTGGTATTAAAAACATCTTCTTTTTTAAGGTGAAGTTTTTCAAAATCTGGATAAAATGTAACTTTAACATAACTATTTTTTTGAGAATATTTAGTAACTTTTGCTTTATCAGATCTTGACATATTATCATACCAAGATTGAATAAATTTCTTTTGATTTTTTGAATCACCAACCTCTACTGTAAATTGTGTCGAAAAAATATTAGCTAATTTAGATCCATAACCATTTCTTCCTCCAGTTGTTCTTTTTTGATCATCATCATAATTTGAACTAGTTAATAATTCACCAAATATCATAGAAGGTACTAACATTTTATGTTCAGGATGTTCTTCAACTGGAATTCCATCTTGACCGTTATTCCAGACAGAAATAGATCCATCTTCATCATTGATATTGATCTTAATTGTATTACATGTTTTATCATTAGATCCTGCATCTCTTGAATTAACAAGTAATTCATCAAAGATTTTAAGTAAACCAGGGACAAATGTAATCTTCTTCTTTACAATTGTATTATCATCATTACAAATGTACATTTCATCTGTGGTTTTTTCAATATCTCCTATATAAGTATCAGGTCTTAACAAAACATGTTCTCTTGGAGTTTTTTTCTGATATTGACTTGCTTTATTGGACATTATGTGATATCAGTAATATTTCTTTTAATGTTTTATTCAATTTTTATTTTATCATAATTTAATTTAAAAAAAATTAATTTATTCTAAAATTTTTATCTACGGAAAGATTTTTTCTCTAAATTTATTTTTTGTAGATAAAAATTTTTATCTACGGAAAGATTTTCTAAATCTTTCTATATATGGATAGAGCTTTATCAATAGCTATGGTTGCTGCCCTAGTCAACATACTATTTAGTACAATTTTTCCTTGTTTTCTAAAAAAGACAAAAACAAGAACTATTGGAAGAGAAATGAAAATTACTTTCTTAGTTCATAGACATGTACTTTTTGCATCATCATTAGTAACTGCATTAATGGTTTATTTTGCCGTAAAACTTGAACCAGAAGTAAGAAAAAGTATTCCTCAAATGTTAGGATTTTTTAGATAGATAACCCAAAATCCTCATCAAATACATCATCATTTGTGTCTAAAATTTTAAGTTTAACTAAAATATTATTATTATCTATTCTTTTGTTAGATTGATAATAACTTTGATTTATTAAAATACTTTTTTTTGGATATGTATATCTAAATAATTCAAAGTTCATAAATTTGGAAAATGTATTAATAACATTACCCATAATTTAATTCCAATTATATTATAGTTGGAATTAAATTTTTAAATTAATAAAATCTATGATTTTTTTATTACAGAAAATATTAATACTTAAAAATTACTTTTTTATAACTAAATTATCTCGTCTATTAAACCAAGGTCTTTACACTGATCAGAACTTAACCAAATATCGTGTTTAAGAATATCTTCCAACATTACAGGTTTAATTGATGTTTTTGATAAATAAATTTTTTTAACAATGTTCATAAATAAATTTAAATTTTTCATTTCATCATCCATTTCTTCAAATTTACCTTCGTTACCACCTGATAATTGATGAATAAGCATTAATGAATTTTGTGTCATATATCTTTTTTTACCTACAACTGATATTAATGAAGCTGCACTTGCTGCATATCCATCAACATATGTATTAACTGGTGTTTCCATTTTTTCAATTAAATCAGTAATATAAAATGTGTTCATTAATGATCCTCCAGGACTTTGAATATGAAGATTTATTGGTGGAGGAGTTTCTTTCAAAGTACTTTTATATATTATAGCATTTTTATTTAACTCATTCAATTTTTCAGCAAGAACTCTACATGAATCTGATGTAACTTGACCATAAAAATAGATATTATTTCTATCAACAGTGATGTATGTTTTTTGGACATCTTGAAAATTTAAATTCTTATTTAAATCAAATAAAACTTTATCAATATTACCGTATGTAATATCATTTTTTTCATTTTTAGTATCAATTTTATTTTCTATTCTATGATCAAATTTATCATTCATATATGAAATAGCTTGTACAGGTTGGACTATAGTAGTAGCAATAATAGTCCCAGCGGCAAATTTTTTTACACCGTCTGTAAAATTTATTTTAAAAGAATTACAACATAAGAGTAAACTTAAAAATATTAGTATTAAATTCATTAAATATATTAGTTTTATATTTTTAAGTTTGTTTTGAAAATGGAATGTGGTTACATAATAAATAATGAACTTTATAGTTAAAAAAATTAGGACTAGGTTTTATAAATAAATTACAAATTGAACAGTAATTACTAAGAATATTGATAATTAATGGATTTGTCCTTGATTTAATTTCATTTTGAAAAGGGCTAGAATTAAATATGGTTAGTATTCTTTTTGGAGGAATATAATATTGTATCTTATTTTTAATTTCAATTTCCCAAGATTTCCACAATATATTTTTTTGAATATTATTATTAAATTCATATGGATTAAAACGGAAACCAATTTTTTCTAATGTACAATTATCTAAATAAAGTAATGTATATAGTATCATGTCATCCGGAAGATTATAAAAAATCATAATCATATTGATCGATACTTGCATGTAGAACATATGATGAAAAAATCTCATCATGTGCAGAAAAATTATCTAGATATTTTTCTTTCCTTCTTTTTGGTCTTGTATATATATATGATTCAATTATATCATTTATTTCCTCAGGAATATGAATAGGAAAATTATTTTTTATATTGGATAATTTGTAATTATAAATATCCCTATACATTGAGTTTAATTTAATATCCTTAATTACACTATATTTTATGTAAATGTAATCAATTCTAACATACTGTGAATCCATTATATACTTTAATTCACCTTCATATTTATTATTATTATATGTAGTCAAATTAACAATTTTATTTATATGGTTATTTTTAAAATATTTATTTTTTTCCTTAATATTTAAATTATGAAATGGATTTATTTTAGATTTAAATAATAATGTATTTTTTATAAAATTTTCTGTTAAATTTAATTTTTTTAAAATATTAAAGGTAAAAGTAAATAATAGGTGAAAAATTAACTGAATTATTAAATGAGAAAAGATATATAATGTTATTATTGGACAAAGTATTATTCCATAAATTGACATTTGCATAATCATAAATAAAACAAAACCATTATATATTATAAACATTTTTTAAAAAGATATAGAAAAAAATAAATTAAAAGATTTTGTTTAGCAAATTATTAATTAAAAATTAGATTCTATATTTTTTTGTAGATGATAAAAAATAATCTATGAAAATATATATGTTTAGAATTATACAAAAAGGTGGAACTACATTAAATCAATATCAAAAAAATAAATTAAAAGAATATTATGTTGAAATTTCAAGAAACGGTGATTGTTTATTTGGTTCTGCTTTTCGTGGAATTTTGGAACTACATTATAATGGTTTAGGATTTGCTAAAAATCCCATAGATTTTTTTGAAATTGATGATAAAAACGATTCTTATGATTTATTAGTTTTAAATGATTTATCATATTCTAAAAGTTTTTTAAAGACAGTTAGAAACTTTAGAAGATATATTTATAATTGTATTATTAAATTTTTGGAAACAAAAAATTATGATGCTATTTTTGATGTATTTAAAATACAAACAATATATGAATTATTTGATTTTATTTTTTATGGATCTGATAATGATACTATTAGAGATGATAAAAGTGAATACTTTTCAAGTACACTGTTTAATGATGGTATGACATATATACCTACTGTTGATAAAAGAATAGAAACTGAATTTATAGAATTATTAATTAGTCATTTTAATGAAATGAAAATAGAAGGTTATTCATTTGATAAAACCGTTGATTCAGAATATTGGGGTGGAATGGTTGAATTGATTTTTATATCTAATATATTTGATGTTGTATTTTATATAGTAAACGAACGAACTAGCGAGATATCTAATGATCCTGTTGGTAATGCATTAGTTGGTATAGATAGGTCTATTCCAATTTATTATCGTGGAGCTCATTATGATTCCTTAAAAAGAGATTTTATTGAGAATGATTCATTTAATGGGGTAAAGGCTGAACATCAAGATTATATAGCTAATGGAATATATTCTATGAGTAATGGAACTATTAAATTAATAAAAGATTCATGTACTGCTGATGTAGGAAAAGATTTTCCACAAATAAGACCATTAACAAAATTACCAATAAAACCAAGTGAAGTATCATATGTAAAACCATCACAAGTTAAACAAAGTAATATATTTACATTTGATGATATCATTAAAAAATTTAATGAAATAAAAAATAAATATTCTGAAATCTTAAAATTAGGATTTGATATTTATGTTAATCCAAAATTAATGAGTGAAAAACTTGATACTGAAAAAAATTTAGAAATTGTCAAAGATAGTAAAAAAATAAAAATATCATTACTAGATTTTATAAATAATATTATTATGAATGAAGTCTCAAATTATAAAATATTAAAAAATTATTATATACCTGTACAAAAATTAGTTAGTGAGTTAACAAATTATAATTTAAGGGCTTTTACTAAATCAATAGATGATAAATCCAAGAAGGATACATTAAGATTGATTATTTTATATCTAGAGTTCTATCAAACATTCATTGCTTTTGAAGGAAAAATACCAAAATAAAAACAATAATTTGAAAGATTTTGCAAAGCAAATAGTTAAAATCTTTCAAATTAATTAACCAATAATTATATTCCAATTATTATTTTTCTTATTATATTCAAATCCTTCTTTTGTTAATTCTGAAGATATCATTTCTCTAATTTCATTTATATTATTAATTGTAATTGTAAATTGAGGTAAGTTCTTAATATCTTTAAATACTCCATCTTTTGTCTCTTTTATTGTTAAATTTAATTTTTTACTGAAAGAATCAGATTTCTTTTTTAATGAATTTGGAGATACTGAAAATAGCTTTTCTAATTTTTTCACTAAATATTCAATTCTGTCTTCTAAATTTAAAGGAAATTTTAATTTGGGATGATCAATAGGAACCATTAAATAAGTAATTTTATTTTTCTTTGATGATGTTGCATATTTTTCTAAATACATTAATTTATTTTTTATAAATGAACAAACATCTTCTCTTGTAGATTTTTTTAATTGATCAATTTCTTCTTTCTTTACATTGGGTAATTGTTCAAATAATTTTAATAAGTAAGGCTTCGATTTACTAGTACTACATACTGCACCTGTTAGAGTAGGAATACCAGTTCCTCTTTTTTTCTCTAAAACCTTAGCTCTTGGAGGTCTAATTTTAAAAAGATCATCTTCTTCACTAGCAAGTTTATTTAAATTTTTATCTATAATCCCAACAATAAAATTATCATCTCTATTCATATAGTAACTCATTGTTTCATCAAAATTATACCCTTTTTCTTTCTTTGATTTAACTTCTGAATTAACAGAATCATCATCTGAAGACTTTGATTCTAATTTATCTTTTGATTTTGAATATAAAGGATTTGTTTTAACATAATTTTCAACTGGTATTTGATTTTCATAATTAACATTCATTCTATTTCTATAATATATTGGAGCGTCTTCATTTTGATCAAATGGTTGGAAAATAAAGTAATCATCTCTTTTTATTAAGTATCCAGGTCTAGAATATTTATCATAAATTGTATCATAAAAATTATTAAAATCATTTTCATTTTTTGGTGATAAATCATTCAGTGCTTTAAATAAAAATTTTTCTTCAAATAACTCTTTTTGATAATCAGATAGAGAATCAACTACTTTTTTGTATATTTTATTATAATTGTATATATGATTAAATCTAAATAAATCTTTGATTTGGCTTTTTAAGTTATTAATTTCAATTAATGCCATATTATTATCGAATGAAGAATAATCTAATTCTTTTTTTGATAAATTTTTATAATCTTGTTTTTTATTATCATAATAATTTTTATTAATTTCTTTATTTTCACATTTAAAATCACATTCTTGAAAATCACATAAAGCAGGACATATCTTTTTCCCTTTCTTAACATTTTCTAAAGTTGGAGGAACACATCCTTTATATTTTTCTATTTCTTCCGGAAATTTATTATTATGTAATAGTAATGGACAATCAACAGCAACTGTTTTAAGAATTCTTTCTACTTTTTTAACTAATAAATATTTAAGTTCTGCCTTTTGATAAAGAACTTCATCTGTACTTAATCCTTTATTAACTGAAGCTACATATCTATATACATTTACTTCTGGAAATCTATTTTTATCATCTATGACTTCTTGATGTTTACACATTCTAATAGCTCTACCAATAACTTGATCAACTTTACCCAAATTGTAATGAACATCTAATATATGAACTTCTCTAACATTTTCTAATGTAATACCTTCTGTCATAACTTTAGATCCAAGAATAAATTTTAAGTTTTGACCATTTTTATTAGTCGCTTTATTAAATACTTGTTTAATAATCTTTTGTTTAATTTCTGGAATATCTTCTCCAGTTTCATCAGTTCCACCTGTAATAATCATAAATGTTGCTGGTTTAAATTCATTAACTTTTTTACTTTTTTGCATTTCCTTAAAGGTCTTACCTGTTTTATAATCTAATGTATTATCTTTTATATCATATAATGTTGTATCTTCCTGATATTCAAGATATCCATTTTCTTTCAGACAATCAGCAAAAAGTTCCATACCACCAGCTTTTACTAAATTTGAATAAATAAATGCAGTTCCAGATCCTTTATTTCCATCTACAAGTTTTGCTAATCTATTGATACATTTATAAAATTTAATTGAGAATACTTTAAGATATTTTAAATTTAGAATTGTTCCTGAAATCGTTTTATTTTCTGTTGGAATAATAAAATTCATTTCTTCTTGTTTAGTCAGTTTTCCGTTATATAATTTTTTATTAATTGTTTTCAATAATTGTTCTTTATTAGAAGATAATGTTGATAATAATTTATTTAAACCATCTGTTGAATATAATCCAATCAAATTATTATTATTATCTAATCCAGGAAATACAAAATTTGATGCTGCACTTGATGATTTATTTAGAGTATCATCTTTATTTGTAGTTGTTACTTCATAAGTTTTATTTTGGAAAGGTTCCATTGAACATCTTACAAGTGGAGTAAATAATAATCCTTGCGGAATTTCTCCTTTATCAATTCTTTCTGCGAATGTATATGGTATAGAACCTCTATAAAAAGAAACATATCCATTAGCCATTTGTTTAAGATATTCTTCACCATTTTCTTTAAAATTTATTAAATGTACATTTTCATTAGAATTAAATACCTTTTCTCTCTTGATTTGATTATCTGGTGGTCTTATAAAATTTAATAAATCAACAATATCATCTGCAAGATTTTTCATAGGAGTAGCAGTAAGTAAAATAACTTTCAAGTTTTGTGATTGTCTAATAATTTTTTTAAGGGCTTCACCATACTCATTATTTGTTAAATTATGAGCTTCATCAATAATCAAAATCGTATTATCCATATTATTAATTCTATCTAAAACTAACTCTCTTTCTATTTCTCCATCTATATTCTTTTTTGGAGTAGATTTAATTTTAGTACCTTCTACTTTTTTCTCAACTATTTTTTCTCCAAGAATTTTTTTATAAAAAGTCTTATATGATAAAATTTTATAATATTGAAGGGCACTATATATACCAATTTTATTTTCTCTTTCAATTTCATCAGTTCTCAATTGTCTTTGAGAATCTTTATTTTTCATATAAGTATCTCCAGTACAATAAAGAAGTTCACCTTTAAAATTTTCTCTTGTATTTGGACCTGGTACTACTACATAAATTTTTGTATTATATTTTAATACTTGTTCTTTAAATTGTTCTGCGATACCAATAGCTACACAAGTTTTACCAGTACCTGTACCATGCATAACTAATAATCCATTAACAGGAGTATTTGGATTCATTAAATTTGAACCTATAGCTTGTTGAGGTCTTGGTTTATATTTATTTTTACAAACTCCATCTCTATATTTTTGAATTTCTTCATAATTTTTTAATTTTTCTCTTTTTGGGATTTTATGATAGTGAAATTCTCTTTTCTGATATATTTTACTAATAATATTCTCATCATCTTGTTCTGGATATATAAATCTTTGATTATTAATTTTATTATCGTTTACCATTATATAGAAAGATTTAGATAAAAGATTTTAAATTAAAATATATCAAAATATTATTGCATTACTGTATTATAAAATTTTATACAAGAATAATTGACAATTTGAAAGATTTTAATTTAAAATCTTTTGATTCATTAAAATCTTTAGATTCATTAAAATCTTTAGATTCATTAAAATCTTTAGATTCATTAAAATCTTTTGATTCATTAAAATCTTTAGATTCATTAAAATTGAATCAAAATAGATTTAGTTTTATAACTTTTTGAAAGAATTTAAATTAAAATCTTTCAAATTATTTTTATCGCAATTATAATAATGATATACGTTCTAACTTATGCGACACATTCTTTTGGAAATTTTGATGAAATGATTGACAATGAATATGGTGTTCAGTTTGTGATTTTGGGATGGGGAGAAAAATGGAAAGGATATATGGGAAAATTAAAAATAATTCATGAATATTGTAAAAAATTAAAAGATGATGATATAATTATTCAATTAGATGGGTTTGATGTTTGGATTAATGATTATTTATCAAATGCAATTAATCATTTTAAAGAAAAAAAGTATAAAGTTTTATTCTCAAAAGAAACAACAGATGATTCAAGATACTTAGGTTTAAAACCATACTTAAATAAAAGAGTTTTTGCAACTACTTGTGATGGTGGTATAACAATGAATGCAGGGATGTATATGGGATATGTTAAATATTTACTACCTATAATGGAAAATGCTTTGAAAGGAAATGAGGTTGATGATCAAAGAATGTTTAATAAGCTTTGTAAATCTTACAATATATCTATAGATCACGAAAATAAGATATTTGAAAATGTTTACAAAGATGATATGGTTAATAAATCTAAAGCTGTTTTCGTTCAATATCCAGGAAAACCATCATTTGAAAGATATAAAAGAGCAGTTTCTGATTATGTACCATATTTATACAGAGAATTATTATTATTATTATTTATCATAATTATCATATCATGTATTATTTATAAATTTTATGCAAATAAATCTATTAATAGATTTTAAACGATTAAGTTCGCTTATTTAAGATTGATTTAATATAGTTAAAATTAATGGAAGACAAAAATTCTTCTAGAAAGTATGATTCTCATTTTAGAAAAAAATTATTAGAAAAAATTAATAGTTTAAGAGATAAAAAAGTACTACTTTCTATTCTAAAAATTGTAAAAAATGAAGATGAACATGGCTATTCACAAAATAAATCAGGAATTTTTTTTAATCTTAATAAATTATCTGATGATTCAATTAAAAATATTGACAATTTAGTTGATAAATATACATTAAGCAATGAAAGCGATACAATTGATGAAAATTTATCAGATAAAATAATTTACAAACAATATTCTGATGCTGATAATCTAGATCAATATGACAATCTCGGTCCAAGGCTAAGTAATCAAGAAAAATCTATTTTGAAAAAATTTAGTAAAAATTTAAATGAAAACAACTAATTTATTATCTTGATCAACATTAATTCTCATATTTGATGTTGAAGTTGATACTGCACAATCTTTATTATTGATACCAATCTTATCTAAAATTTCTTTTGAATAATTAGTTGATTTTTCTCTTAAGAGGTGGAATAGTCTTGTGGTAAGTTTAAAATCTGGTCCATCAAACATAATATAGCTAATATTTGTTACTATATTATCATTATTATATTTTACATAACTAACTTCAGTAATTTCATTTTCTATTTCATACAATTTTTTGATATCAGATTCTAATAGAAAGTTAACATCAATTGGAACATTATACTTAATATATTTGTTCCATACAAAGTTATTTACAACGTTATAGTTATCAATTTTTGTTATTGTTTTTATATTTTCAATGTCTGGTATAAAAATATCATTTCTTTCTCTACTTATTGTTTTATAAATATAATATGAAGGAAGTCCAAGAACAAAATCATCATAAATATACGATATGATTCCAACTAGTTCTAGAGTTCCATTATTATTTATTAATATAGGATCGCCTGGTTTAAGGTTACTAATATTTCCCTGAATTTTATAATACATTAATTTAGGGTAATTAGGTAGCATAGCATAATTAATATATTCTACATCTTGTAGATAACAAATTTCAGCTTTACCAATGAAAAATCTTGTACCGTTTGGTAAAATTGTTTTCCTAATTTTATCAAAGGTATTTTTTACTTGGTATTCATCCTTTATAATTATTAAATCATTCCAATTTGAATTGACAAGGACATTGTCCATGTTTATAATACTACCATCAATCTTAATATGACTAATAGGTAAATAACAGTGACTGCTAATTAAATAGGACTTACCATCAAGTTTAAGTCCAAATACTGTACATTCTTTTGTGACATTAAGGTGTTTAAGGTTTTGGGTTATAATTTCTAAATAAGACATCTACTAAATTCGTTTATATTTTAATAAATTAAAGTTCAATTTTTTCAATATAGTCAATTGCTTTTGTTAAATATGGTAGATATTCCCTATTATTCCATAGTATCATTGATTTTGAAAAATAATTTTTTAAATTATTAAGAAAATTTCTAAATATAGGATTATCATTAGAATATATACTATCTAAAAAATTTAAATTATCATATAATACTATCATTTTTTTTATTACATAGGGATTATAGTAATATGGATTACTAATCACTAAATTTTTTTCATTTATGTTAGAAACTATTGAAATAGTTGGAGCTCCTAATGATGTATCTTTTAAATTCATTTTCAGATAAAATATTAATGATGATGGGTTTTTCAAAATATTATTTTGTTTAAGGTATAAAAATTTAGGTTTATTGTCGTTAGTATTCACATTTGTTATTTTTTGACTATATTCAGTTATCCTATAATATTCATTTTTGTTTTTATCAAGATCCTTTTTTAAACATACATTTTGTGAATATCCAATTAAAAACAAATTTATAATTTTATCTATTTTTTTCATATTTACAAAAGTTGTTTTAAAGTTATTTTCTAAATTTTTTATCCAGTTTAATGGATTTATATTATCATACATAGAATCATTTTTATAATCAAGTGAATTCAATCTTTTTTTATAATTAACTAAATTTTGATAAAATCTTTTTATTGTTTGTTTATTAAAATTATTACTATTACAATATCTATCTAATTCAGATTCTGATATATCATTATAAAAGTCTTCTGCTTTTTTATCATTGACATACCATTCTTGAAAACCTTCTTTTGATCTAAGCTTTCCTTGTTTTTCTATTGATTTAATTATGTTAAATGTTTTTATTCCTAATCTTTTTTGAATATTATAATTAAATTTATTTTGTTTTGATTTAAAACCTGAATAAATATCAACAATTCTATTATATTCTAAATTTACTTCTTTTTTACTATCTTGATAATTAAAAATATTCTTAAATTTGAATACATTAATGAAGTTTTCTGATATTTTTAGTAATTGTTCTAATTCACTGGTATCTGATTTATAGTAATTTTTAAAAAAGTTTAATTTATCCTCATAATTAAAATCTGTCAAGTCAAATAAGCTTTCAATGTTATAATTAATTGCTTCTAAAATTGAAATTATAATCATAGTTTCATCTAATAAATCAATTGAATAACTACATAATAATGTTAAAGCTAATGAATAATCGATATTTGTAAATGTCTTTGTAATACTTTCAATAATCTTAGATAAGTTTGTTTTTCTAATTTCTTTATATTTAATATCATCTATATATTCATATCCTATATTAGCTGCTCTAAAATTAATAGTTAATCTGTTCATAAATGATAATGGAATATTAATACTGTTATTTTTTATTTTTATATCATTACTTGTTTTTATAAATTGTCTAAATATATTTCTTTGATAATTTTTTTCAAATGGATGAATAATAAAAAATTCTCCTTCAATATCATATAAAATACTATATTTAAATCCATCTAAATATTGATATTTGATCCATTTTGGTGTATCATTAAAATAAAAAAAGTCACTTGGAAAGTATTCATCGTAATCAAAAATGTCGTCATCTTCATAGTTTTCAGTCATACTAGTATTGTAAAATTGATTTTTTATAATTTTTAGTAGTGATATCTGAACATCTTCAACTGAAATATCATTAAAATTTACATTTTTTGCATTTTGATATGGATCATATTCATTATTAATATAATTTGTATCATTATTATTAACTAACAGTTTAATATATTCATTTGAAAAGTCTTCGTATGATATATTATACCTGGTAGGAATTTCTATTCTATTTTTTATATCATATAAGTAATATACTGTACCATCAGAAATTCTACCAACTCTACCTTTTCTTTGAACTCTACTTGAATTTGAAATTTTTTCTTCTTGTAAAAATGAATCTCCCAATTGATAACTAAAATTATTTTGTTTTGAATAGCCATTATCAATTACAAATTTCAAATTAGGTATTGTAATTGATGCTTCTGCTACATTGGTAGCAATGATAACAGCTCTTGTATAATTATTTGTATATGTGCCTTTGATGTATTCTGATCCCCATTCTTCATGAATTTTAAATTTGTTATTTTTTATTTTATCCATTTTTTTGTCTATTTTTTCAATAATATCTTTATATTTCTGATCCATTTTACCAAAAAATGGTATTGCTACTGCATCATTCGGAATAATTTTATTTAATCTTTCTACAGCAGTTTTAATTTCTTTTTCACCAGTTAAAAATAATAGAGCGTTACCTGAAGGATTATTATTAAATATATCATTAATAACTGTGTAGCTTTTTTCTTGTATTACATCCCATGGTTTATTATATTTTTCTTCATCACCAATAGAATATTTTTCAACTTCTGTAATTGTAAATTGTGTAGTTTCTCCAGGTTTAGATATATGAAATCTTCTTTCCATTAAAATTGTTTGCGGAAGGAAATTATCTATATCTAATAATGGATGTTTAATTAATGGTTTTTTAATTGGATACAACATATTATCATTAATATATTTATAGTAAGATCTATAATTTGGTTCATCATCTTCCATTGTAGCTGATATGATAACCAATCTAATTGAGTTATTATAATAACAAGTATTTCTTGCTAATGTTAAAATTAAATCCATATTTTTACCATGTTCATGTGCTTCATCAACAATAATTATATCATATTTATTTTTTAATGAGAATTCATAATCTTCCTTATTTTTAGAGAATAATTTATCTTTCATTAATGTATTTTCAATAATTTCTTCAAATAAAGTACCATCTGTAGTAATTTTTAATTGTAAGTTATTTGTCAATGAAGTATGTTGGTCATTTTGATGTTTATATTGAACATTATAATTTTCACTTTTTATTTCTAAATCTAAATTTGAATCATATATATTTATAGGTATACCTAGTTCTTCTGAAATTCTTTTAGCATTTCCAACTGTAGGTGGTATTCTTGGTTGTGTACATGAAATCTTACCATTTTCTCTATAATCAATTGATTTTAATGCATATAATAATAGTTTTGGAACTTGTGTTGATTTACCAGTTCCTGTAGATCCAGTAACATATAAAACTTGATGATTAATGTAAGTATGAAAAAAACTGATTTGAGTCATCCAATCCATTGCATAAAATGTATACCAATTGAGATCTTTTTCTAATCTTTCAAAATATGTTCTCATAATAATATTTTCATCTTTCTTCTCATAAAAATTCTCCAAGCTTTCATATTTTTTATTAGTTAAATAATAGTAGGCATTTTTTAAATTTTCTTTTTCTATTGTTTTTTTGACTTGTTTTCCGATTGCTTTAATTTTAGATGAATAATTTGATGGTAATATTGAATCATTTGTTGCATTTTCATTAGGAATATATTTAGATAATAATCCTTTTTTACATAAATAATAAAAAATAAAATATATTTTAAATTCATTCCATCCTTGATATATTTTCTGTAAAATAATGGTTTCATTTAATGATGTATTTTGAAGTTGTGATTGTATGTTTCTTCTTAAATTTAACCATAAAGAAATATTATCAGAAGTTAATTTTTGAAAAAAGTGTATTCTTTCATTCATATTTAATGAAGTGTAAAATTGATGTTGAAGTACCCAATTATTACTTTCATTAAAAAATGATAATGATTTAGCAATATTATATAAATTCTTCAAATTAATATTTGTATCTATTTCTTTGTTGTTATCATCTAAATACATTATGTTAAAAAAATCTTGATTTATTTCATCATTATCATTATATAAAAATGTATAGTATATTGTATTTTTAAATTCATCTACACATTCATAAATATAATTATAAATATTTTCATTTCCGATTAATTTAAAATCATTGATAATTTCTTCATTTGATTTTTTATTTATTTTTTCGATTAATAATTTATTATAATCTATATCTTCATTTTCAGTTTTATCAATTTGATTTAAACCAAGTCTATATTCTTGTTTTATTTCATCATTGATAATATTTCTATATGAATAATTATTCACTAAAAACATAATTATGCTTTTTATCATTTCTATTAATTCAAATTTATATGTAGATTGTTGAATCATTTTTTTTATATTTTCATCAAATGAATTTTTATAATCTGATGACAAATCTGAATATCTAAAACTTCCTTTAAATTTAGAAATACTTAAATACTCTTCTAGTAATTGTATATAATATTTTCCATTATTTGTATTTTGAGGTATTTTATTAAAGATTAACCATTTAATGTTTTTTATATTTTGAAAATATCCATTTCTAAATACATTATATAAATCTGCAATATTAAGGCCATTGTATTCTCTTTCAAATTTTCTATATGAATCATTATCTTTTATGTTACTTAATTTTTTATAGTCGTTTATTGTGTTTTTATAAACATTACTATCTTTTAGATTTTCTAGATGAATTGGTATAATATTTATCCAATTTACATATAATTTTGAAGAACTAATTTTAATAGATTCTAAAAGTGAAATAAAATTATGATGAATTAACTTGTGTATTAGTTTTTCATTATTGTCATCTATAAATTTCAAATTATTATTACCATCAGTTGAGTAACTACCTAATAAACCAACTGTAAAATTACTTATTGGAAAGTAATTTTTTAATGATTCATTCATACTAATTTTAGAGATATCTGAAGGTAGATTCTTTTTATTCAAATAAAATAATATTTGATTAAGATCATTTATTTTTTTATATAATCTAAAGTTATCTTTATCATCTATAAATGGTAATATTTTTAAAATTGAAGATTTAATATTTCTATAACTATTCTCAATCCAAACATTTTTATATTTTGTATTATTTTCAAAATAAAATTTTTTTGAAATAAAATTAATTAGGTAAGATGTTAAATCCAGTAAAATATTTTGATCATCTTTTTTTAAATTAGGAAATAAGAATTTTATCTGATTATTAATTATATCATCTTCGATAAATTTGTTATTTTGTTTATTTTCTTCTTTTATCTTATTAAAAAATTCTTGATTTAAACTCATAATAATATAACCTGGAATTTATTTATTTAATAAAATTTATTTATTTAATAAAATTTATTTATTTAATAAAATTTATCTATTCGGTTTTTAAAATTAAAATCTTTTAGTTAATTGAAAATTTTTGCATAAAATTTTTTATCTACAAAAATATATATGATTACTAGGGGATATTTACTAATTTTTATCTTTGTCATATTTTTAATTGCAGGTTGTTTTTATTCTGTAAATAAATATTATGAGAGAGATATAAAAT
>JACKZZ010003822.1_pt1 | contig 24536 bp, 22 predicted proteins | sample 8027871 | NCBI WGS metagenome assembly JACKZZ01 (sample SAMN15724774, study PRJNA655200) | protist metagenome | isolation source: fluorescence activated cell sorting (FACS) single amplified genomes of... | place: USA: West Boothbay Harbor, Gulf of Maine | collected 2000-07-19 | reverse complement strand
CTAAAACAACTGAACACACAGCATACGGAGATGGTTCTTCATCTGGTTATTTAATTGATGGACACGAAGGCGCTCATTTAAGTATGACACCAGGTGTTTATAAGTTTGACCAAGCAGACAGTTCAAACTCAGGACATCCATTACTATTTTATAGAGAAGCAGCTAAGACAACTGCCTACACAACAAATGTAACCACAAGTGGTACACCAGGTTCTTCAGGTGCTCACACAACTATTACAATTACAAAAGACACACCATCAACTTTACATTATCAATGCTCTGCTCATGCAAATATGGGTGGTGTATTATCTAATATCGGAAGTGAATCACCAACTATTAGAATGAAAGATAATGACAAAATACATTTTGGTGATGACAATGACGCAGAATTATATCATTCAGGTTCAGCAACTATTTTAAGAGAAGCTAGTTCTGGCGATTTACTTTTAGCAGGTAATGGTGTTAAAATAACAAATGGTGCTATGAGTGAAAATCATATACATTGTAACAATAATGGTGCAGTTGATATTTACTACGACTCTGTTAAAAAATTTGAAACAACAACTACTGGTATTGATGTAACAGGAGAAGTTTTAGCAGACAAAGCTTACATTGCAGAGGCAACTCTAACAGACCAAGCAACTGTAGCTTGGGATATGGCGACACAATCAGTTTGCAAATTAACATTAGGTGGTAGTAGAACATTAGCTGCCCCAACAAATGGTAGCACAGGACAATTTGCCTCAATTCTTGTAATACAAGATGGCACAGGCTCAAGAACAATAACATGGAATGCAGTTTACGAATTTGCTTCTGATACTGCTCCAACATTAACAACAACTGCTAATTTAGGTGACTTATTTACTTTTAGATATAACGGTGCTAAATGGTTAGAAGTTGGTAGAAATCAGGCATTGACCTTATCGTAGGAGATATTATGTACGCATTAGTAGAATCAGGAAATATAACAAAATACTTTAACTACCCTAAAGGATTTACTCTAGGAGATAATCAATACTCAGCAGATGTATTCACTAAATGGACTACAGCTGAAAGAGAAGCTATTGGATTATATGCAGTAACTTTTGATGACAGTAATAAAAAAGATACAAGATGGTATACTAATACAAACCAAACATTTACATATGACGCTGACGCTGGTACAGTTACAGCCGCTTATGGTACAGCAACTGCTAAAGCACACGCTGATGTAACTACTACAATTGATGGAGTTGACTACACAACACCTGGTTTAAAAACTCAATTAATAAAAAATTTAAAAATTGAAGTAGCTAATAATTTAGCAAAAACAGATTGGTATGTTACAAGAAAATCTGAAAAGACTACTGCTATACCAAGTAATATTTCAACTCATAGGGACGCAGTAAGAACAAAACAAGCTTCAATGGAAACAGCAATTACTAACGCAGCCGACACAGCGGCACTTGAAACTCTTTATACTGTTGTCAATACAGGTACGGAAGAAAGTCCTGTCTATGCTAGACCATTAGGCGAATTGCCAGAATTGGAGAGTTAGACATGCCTATATTTAATGTAGGTGCAGCTGGAACAACAAGTGATAGTGGTTTTAATGTAGATAACTCATTAAGGTTTAATAGTGGAAGTTCAGATAGTATAACGAGAACATTCGGTTCCACAACTAATAGACGAACATATACAGTAAGTTTCTGGTTAAAAAAAGCAGATGTTGCAACTGAACAACATCCTGTTTTTGCTGGAGATTTATCTGGCGCCCAGCCTTATTTTGACTTTAGATTTGATAGTTCTCAAATAATAAATTGGTATCATTCAGACTCTTCAGGTAATAAAGAATTTAATTTGAAAACAAATGCTGTGTTCCAGGATACTAACGCTTGGTATCATTTTGTTTTAGCTTTAGACACTACACAGGGGACAGCTTCAAACCGAGTTAAGCTTTATGTAAATGGCGTACAGATAACTGATTTTTCTGAAGCGACTTATCCAGCACAAAATTTTGATACAGCGTTTAATGTTTCTGGTTATGAAGCTCAGTTTGGTGCTATAAGAAACAATAGTCCTACATTAAATGGTTACATGGCAGAAATGGTATTAATTGACGGACAACAACTAGACCCAACATCATTCGGAGAATTTGATTCTGATAGTGGAATATGGAAACCAATAGATGTATCTGGTTTAACCTTTGGCACAAATGGATTTCATTTAGACTTGGAAAACTCTGGTAGTCTAGGTGCAGATGTATCAGGAAATGGTAATAACTTCACAGTTAATAACCTTACAGCAGTAGACCAATCTTTGGATACACCGACAAACAATTATAATACATTAAACATATTAACATCAAGAGGTGGTGGAACAATTACAGAAGGCAATTTAAAATACACAGCCTCTGGTTCAGATAGTAGTATTTTTGGTACATTAGGAATACCTCCAGGAATGAAAGTTTACTTTGAAGTAAAATTAGTAAATAACACAGCTCAAAACGCAATAGGTATTCATAATGAATATGACCCAGGAGGCACTTTTGTAAAAGGAGGTAGTGCGTCAGGAATGTACTCATTCAAACCAAGAGGTTCAGCAAGTGTAACTCAATATTTTAATAATGGCAGTTCAACAAATACATCAACATCTAATCATGCAAACGACACTATCATAGGTGTTGCAGTTGATAATGAAAACGGACAAATTCATTATCATGTAAACGGAACATATATTAATAGTTCGGATCCTACTGATAACAACCCAGCAGCTTTAGTTACAGGATTTGGTGGTTCTAATGAACAATATTTACATTTTAGTTTAGATACAACAACAAGTCAACCTATAAATCAATATAATTTTGGTTCACCACCTTATGCAATCTCATCAGGCAATTCGGACGGAAGAGGCCATGGCAATTTCGAGTATGCCGTGCCTAGTGGGTACTATGCTTTGAATACAAAAAATTTAGCGGAGTTCGGATAATGGCTTATACTACGATAGACAAACCATCAGAGCATTTTTCTATACTTCTTTATGATGGAAATTCAGGAACTCAAGCTATAACGGGGGTTGGATTTCAACCAGATTTTTCATGGACTAAGGTTTATAATACAGCTGATGCTCATATTCTAGTAGACAGCGTTAGAGGAGATTACGCAGTACGCTCAAATACCGCAGCTGCTCAATATTCCACAGGTGTTTCTTGGCAATTTGATACAGATGGTTTCACAATGACAGGAACATCAGGAGAGTTAAATTACTCAGGTCGTAGCTATGTAGTGTGGAACTGGAAAGGTGCTAACGGTACTGCTTCAAATACGGACGGTGATTTTACAACAACTGTTTCAGCAAATCAAACAGCAGGATTTAGTGTACTGACAGGAACATCTGATTCAGCAGCTCAAAAAGATGTAGGCCACGGATTAGGTAAAATACCAGATGTTGTTTTTGCTAGAAATCTCGCAAGTGGTTATAATTGGGATGTTTGGTTTAGAACATTAGGTTATACATCTACACTACAATTAAATGACGCTAGTGCCTCACCAAGAACAGGTTTTGGTTCTGGCACTTTTACTACTACAACCTTTAGTACAAAAGATGATTACAGTTCAAAGGGTGGAGTTAATTATCTTTATTATTGTTTTACATCTATTAAGGGGTATAGTAAAATATCCCAATATACCGGAAACGGAGACAATGGAAACGGACCTGTAGTTTATACCGGGTTTAAGACGGCTATGGTTATGATTAAAAGAAGTGATACAACAGGAAATTATGTTATTTTTGATAATACTAGAAGTCCATTTAATACTGCTGACAATGCTGTTTCGGCTGATTTAAATGACAGAGAATACACAAGCGCTGATGGTGTTGTTGGAATTGATATATTATCAAATGGTTTCAAATGCAAAGACAATCATACTACAAGAAATGCATCCGGAGGTGTTTATCAATATCTAGCATTTGCTGAGAATCCTTTTGTTACCTCAACAGGAATACCGGCCACCGCTAGATAAATATAAAATAGAGATTGAAAACTTGTATAAATATAACTAAGGAAGAAGATAAAACAATATGCCAGCAATTATAACAGACAGATTTAGAATTCACAATAGTGAACAGTTTTCAGAAGCATTTTCTGAGTCCTCAGGTAATACTTTTTACTTAGGTATTGGTAGACCACAAGCATTTGCCACTTCTACAAGAGGTGACGCTAGAACAAATAATGAGGGTACAGATACATCTCCAGTTACTCCAGCAGACAATGTTAATTCACAACACTTTCCTTTTGATGATATGTTGGCGGCTAAGAAAATTACTTCTACAGATGTAACCTTTGCAGTTCCAAGAAGAAATTGGGCTACAGGTACAACTTACGATATTTACAGACATGACTATGGAGATTATGCGACAGGTACTACAACTGCTATTACAGCAAATGGTGGTGCTTCAACTTTACATGACGCAGCTTTCTATGTACTCACAACAGACAGAAATGTTTACAAGTGTTTAGACAATGATGGTAATACTGCTTCGACAGTAGAACCAACAGGAACATCAACATCTATTCTATCAACAGCAGACGGATATAAGTGGAAATATATGTACACTCTATCTGCTTCGCAACAATCAAATTTCTTATCAACTGACTTTATGGCAGTTGCAACAAACTCAACAGTATCATCAGCAGCTGTTGATGGTGCAATCAATGTTTGTAAAATTAAAACTGCCGGTTCAGGTGGTACAGACGGTACTCATACAGGTATTGCAATCAGAGGTGACGGTTCTTCAGGAACAGTTTCAGTTACAGTAACCTCAGGTGCAGTTACAGCCGTAACAGTTACAAATGCAGGAACAGGTTACACTTTTGGAACAATCAGTAATGCTCAAATCGTAGCTGCTGGTGCAACAAGTTTAACAGGTGCTGAAATAGATGTAATTATCGAACCAAAAGGTGGTCACGGATTTAATGCAGTAGAAGAATTAGGTGGATTTTATGTAATGATGAATACATCACTTGAAGGAACAGAAAGTTCAAACACAAGTGACTTCACAGTTACAAATGACTTTAGAAAAATCAGTTTAGTTAGGGATCCAAACTCAGGCGGTTCAGCTGCCACAGCAACAACACTAAGAGGTACTAAAGCAGTTAACCTTTCAGGTGTTACAGGAACATTTACAGCTGACGAAGAAATAAATCAAGCTACTACAGGTGCAGTTGGTAAAGTTGTAGAATGGGATTCAGTAAACAGTATTTTATATTATATTCAAACTAGACATACAGACGAAGGTATTGATAGTAACGGAGACCAAACAGCGTTTAGTGGACAAAATGTTATCACAGGACAATCATCTAGTGCTAACGGTACACCAACAACATCAACAAGCACTATTAACAGTCAAGTATTTACAAGTGGATATTCTGCTTCAGAAATGGATGCTGACTCTGGTGATATTCTTTACATTGAGAACAGAGCGCCGATTACAAGAGCTGCTGACCAAACAGAGAATATTAAACTAGTTATAGAATTTTAGGAGAGTTAAATGCCAAGTCCAACTGACTTTAACCTCTCGCCTTATTATGATGACTTTAATGAGTCGAAGAAGTTTCACAGAATACTTTTTAGACCGTCATTTGCTGTTCAGGCTAGAGAGTTAACACAATCACAATCAATTCTACAAAATCAAGTAGAAAGAGTATCAGACCATCTTTTTGAAAAAGGTGCAATGGTTATTCCTGGTGAAATTGGATATAACATTAACTACTATGCCGTTAAGTTAACTTCATTTACAGATTCAGCTGCAGTTGGTGTTACACTTACTGACTTTGTTGGACTACAATTAACAGGAACAACTTCAGGTGTTGTTGCAAAAGTAATTAATCAAGTTGCAACTGACGGTACTGACCCTAATACATTATATGTTCAGTACGAAACTTCAGGTACTAATAATACTTCAACATCATTTACAGATGGCGAAACAATTTCGGTATCAACAACTTTACAATCAGTAGTCACAACAGTATCAGCAGTAGTTGATACAACAGCCACAGGTGCAGCTGCTTATGTAGCTGAAGGAACATATTACATAAATGGGTTTCATGTAAATGTAGCAGAACAAACAATTTTACTAGACAAATATACAAATACGCCATCATACAGAGTTGGTCTATTAGTAACAGAATCTTTTGTTACACCTAATGATGACCTAAGTCTAAATGATAATGCACAAGGAACATCAAATGTTAACGCTCCAGGTGCTCACAGATTTAAAATTGATTTAACACTTACAAAGAAATCTTTAACTGCTACAGATGACGCAAACTTTGTAGAGTTACTAAGATTAAAAGCAGGTATTTTACAAAATCAAGTAAGAACAACAGACTATGCAGTATTAGAAGATACACTTGCTCGTAGAACATTTGACGAAAGTGGTGACTATGCAGTAAGAGATTTTGATTTAGACATTAGAGAACATTTAAAAACTGGTAATAACAGAGGTATTTACACTTCAGCTAACGGTGGTTTAGAAACTAAACTTGCATTAGGACTAGGAGCTGGTAAAGCATATGTTAAAGGTTTTGAAATTGAAACAATTGGTACTAGATTTATTGATTTAAATAAAGCTAGAGATTTCGATACACAAAATAACTTCACTACAAAATTTGATGTAGGTAACTTTGTTAATGTTACAAATATATTTGGTGTTCCAGATGTAGGTTTCGTTTCAGGTTCTACCGAAGCATTTAAAAGAATTAACCTTTATGATACTTTAACAAGTTCAAGAGGTACAGAGAACTCAGGTTCAGGCGCTAGCATTACTTCAATTGGTCGTGCTAAGTCAAAAGGTTTTCAATATGTAACTGGTTCTGCTTCAGCATTTACATTTGCTAGTTCAAGTTTAACTAGTGCAATATACAGACACTACATGTTTGATATTAACATGTTCACACATTTAAATGTTACATCAAATACAGCATTCACAACTGGAGAAACTATAACAGGTAGCACATCAAATGCTACAGGTACAGTAGAAAGTTTAACAACTGCTACCAGCGCTACAATTTCAGGTGCAACAAAAGCTAATCCTGGTGTTGTAACAGCAACCGGCCACGGTCTAAAAGAAGGACAACAAGTTACTATTGCAAGTGTTGGTGGTATGACTCAACTGAATGGTAATGTTTATACTGTTAGAAATCCAGGTACAAATGATTTTGAATTATATGGTACAGATGGAATATCAAGTGTAGATAGTTCGGCATATGGCACATATACAAGTGGTGGTACAGCCACACATGGAGTTGTAGTTCTATCAAGTACAAACGGTACATTTGTTGCAGGCGAAACAATTACTGGTGGCACATCAAGTAATACAGCAATTATTCAAGCAGACGCAGTTGGTCTAAAAGGTGTTAGACAATATGATTTTTCTGCTACTAAACAAATTGGTATGGCAGGTTCACCAGCGTACACGGCTGATGTATCAAGAAGTTCATCATACGGAGAAAGTTTACAGATTACAGGTAACATTACAGTTGCTAATAGCAGTGCTTCTGTTACAGGTTTCGGTACTTTATTTAATACAGAATTAAAAGTTGGAGATGAAATTACAATCTCTACAGACGCAGGTGGAACAGTAACAAAAATTGTTGAAGCTATTATTTCAAATACTTCATTAACATTATCATCAGCAGTTGGTGGCTCAGATGTTTCAACTAAATCTGTTGCAACAAGAAACAGAGCTAAATTACAAGATTCAAATAAAAATGTATCAATATTTAAATTACCTAACGAAGCAGTTAAAACATTAAAGACTACTAGTAACTCTGGTATTACAGATACTAACTTTAAAGTAAGAAGACAGTTTGTTCAACAGTTATCATCTGGTTCAGGACAAATCTCAGCAGGTACAAATGAAACCTTTGCTAGTTTAGCTGAAGGTGATTTTACTGTATCAATTAAAACTATTAACTCAGCTTCATCTGGTGCAAACGGTGATATATTAAGTTTATCGGGCAATAATGGTAATAGTAACCCTATATTCACATTATCAGGTTCTCCAACAGGAAAAACACTTGACTTAGATTTTGGTACTGCTTATGCAGACGCAGAATTAAAAATTATTGCAACAGTAAATCGTTCAGTTGCAGGTTCTAAAACTAAAACTTTAAATAGTGCTTCAACATTAGCAGTTTCTACACAAGCTACAATAGAAAGTGGAACAATAGGTTTAGCTAAGGCTGATATTTACCAAATTAATAGTGTTTATATGGCACCAGATTTTAGTACAGCGGCTACAACAAGTCACACAGATATTACAAGTAGATTTGAATTAGACACAGGTCAAAGAGATAACTTCTATGATATTGGCAGAATTAAATTAAAGACTGGTGAATTAACACCAACAGGTAGATTACTTGTAAACTTTGATTACTTCTCACATGGTTCAGGAGATTACTTTGATGTTGACTCTTATTCAGGTGTTGTTAACTATGTAGATATTCCAGAATACAAATCAGATACAACAGGACAAACATTTCAATTAAGAGATTGTTTAGACTTTAGACCTAGAGTTGATGACGCAAGTACAATTAATTCAGGTGGTCAAGATAGAAGTTTTGATGGCACAGGTGCTTCAACAGTAGATGTTGTTAAATTTGGTGATGATGTAACTACAGATTTTGAATACTACTTATCAAGAATTGATAAAGTTTTCTTAGATAAAGATGGTGATTTTAAAGTTGTTGAAGGTGCGTCTTCATTAGACCCACAACTTCCTAAAACTTTAGATGGAGCAATGCATTTATATACATTGTCGCTAGCACCATATACTTTGTCTACCGAAGAGATTGAAATAGAAACAGTTGATAATCGAAGATATACAATGAGAGATATTGGTAGATTAGAAAAACGAATAGAAAATGTTGAATATTATACTCAGTTATCTTTATTAGAAACTCAGACACAACAATTACAAATACAAGACGCAGATGGTTTTGATAGATTTAAAAATGGATTTATCGTAGATAACTTTACTGGTCACGGTATCGGTGATGTTGGTAACTTAGACTATAGAATTGCAATGGATATGGCTTCAGGAGAAGCTAGACCAATTTGTAAAACAGATTCAATTCAGTTGATTGAAGCTGATGATGACGGTACAGCAATTTTATCCACAGATAGAACAGATAATAATTATGCAAAAACTGGAGATTTAATTACACTACCTTATAGTGAACAAACTTTAATCGACCAACCTTTTGCAAGTAAATTTTTAAATGTCAACCCTTTCAATGTATTCACATGGGTAGGTACTATAGAGCTAGACCCAGCAGGAGATGAATGGAAAGAAACGGAGAGAGTGCCGGAGTTGGTTGTTAACCAACAAGGTATGTTTGACACTATGGCTGCCAATTTAGGCAATCCTAACTTAGCTGAGATACAATTAGGTACAGTATGGAACGAATGGCAAGAAAATTGGGTAGGTAGACCAGTTGAATCTGGCACTAGAAATATCGGTGGTCAGAGAAGAGAACAAACTTTTGCTAGAGGTGTTCCAAGAAGAGTATTACAAACACAAGAAATTACAACTACTCAACAAGTTAATCAAACTAGAACAGGTGTTAGAAGTGTATTCGTACCACAGGTCGTTAGACGGTCAATGGGCGATAGAATTCTTAATGTTGCGTTTATACCTTTCATTAGAAGTAGAACAGTAAACTTCACAGGTACAAGATTTAAACCTAGTACAAGAGTATATCCATTCTTTGAAAATATTGACATATCATCATATGTTACACCAACAGGCGGTTCATTAGGTGGCAATCTAGTATCAGACGCCAACGGTGCATTATCAGGTTCGTTTGCAATACCTGACCCAACTGTTGACGCAAATCCAAGATGGAGAACAGGTACAAGAGTATTCAGATTAACAAGTTCATCTAGTAATGATTTAAATTCAGAGGTAGAAACAGCTGGTGAAGGAGATTACTCAGCAAGTGGTTCATTAGAAACTGTTAGAGAAACAATTGTTTCAACAAGAGAACCTAGAATTGTTAGAGAAAATACTACAGAGAATAGAACAATTGCAAGAACATCAACTAGAAGAACAGACAGACAAGTTGGTTGGTGGGATCCACTTGCTCAAACATTCTTAGTAGATGATAAAGGCGGAGTATTTGTTACTTCACTTGATGTTTACTTTCAATCTAAACCAGAAGCAGGTGATTCACAAGTTCCTGTAACTTTACAAGTTAGAGAAGTTAAGAATGGTTATCCATCTACAAACATTTTACCATTCTCAGAGGTGTCGATAAATCCAACTGCTGTGACAACTAGTACAGACGCTAGTATTGCAACAACATTTACATTTCCTAGTCCTGTATTCATACAAGAAAATACAGAGTATGCATTTGTATTATTAGCTAATTCACAAGAGTATAATGTATATGTGTCAAGAGTTGGTCAAACCAATTTAGGTTCTGATAGAACAATATCAGCACAACCTTATGCTGGCGTATTATTCAAATCTCAAAACGGTTCTACATGGACTGCTGAACAGAATGAAGATATTAAGTTCAAAATGAAAAGAGCTGAATTTGAAAATGTAACAGGTAATGTAACATTAGTAAATGACACTTTACCAAGTAAATCATTAAAAGCAAATCCTTTAAGAACAACAAGTGGTTCGGATGTAATTAGAGTATTCCATAATAGTCATGGTATGCATGGCACATCAAACAATGTAACCATTTCAGGATTAGGTGCAAGTACAACTTACAACGGAATTACAGGTTCATCTATTAACGGAACATACACAAGTATTTCAAATGTGACATTAGATAGTTACGATATTCAAATTGCAGATAGTTCAACCGCTACATCATCAGGAGATATGGGTGGCAGTTTAGTAGTTGCAACACAAAATAGATTGTATGATGTTTCTATGTTAAACATTCAAACTATGACTGTGCCAGATACAAACATTGGTTACTCAATTAGACCAACAAGTGGTAAATCAATTCATGGTTCAGAAACAGAGTTCTCATTAACATCAACAACTAATAAAGTTAATGTAGTTGCAAACGATAACATTTACTTTGAAGCGCCTAATATGGTCGCAAGTGATATTAACCAAACAAACGAAATGTCTGGTAGTAAATCATTATTTGTAAATTGCACATTAACAACTTCAAATACAAAAGTTTCGCCTGTAATTGATACTCAAAGAATTAGTATGATTGCAGTTCAAAACAGATTAAATAGTCCTACAAGTAGTAATACACCGGACTTTAAAGATGATGAACAATCAAGTGGTTCTTCATCAGCAGCTATTTACTGTACACGACCAATCGTATTAGATACTCCTTCTACATCTTTAGAAGTTAGACTTACTTCAAATGTAAGAGCTTCTGCTGAAGTCGAGGTTTATTTCAGAGGCACATCTGCTGAAGAAGTTAGAGATATTAAAGATTTAAGTTGGACACCTTTCAATGGTGATGGTAGCGAAGATACTACAGTAGCTCCAGCAGAATCTAATAATCAGTTCAAAGAATACAAATATAGTGCAAGTGCGGTGGCAGATTTCACAGCATTCCAAATTAAGGTTGTTATGAAAGGTACAAACTCAGCACACGCACCGAGAATTAAAGATTTACGAGGAATAGCATTGGCTGTATAATATGAACGATAGATTAAAAGTAGAAGGACATACACATTTAGTCAGAGAAATTACTTCTGGTGGTATTGTCAATACTAATAGAACTGAATATCAACTTTACATGAAAAGAATTAAGTCAAGAGAACAACATGGTGACCAAATTAGAACAGCGGTAAAAGACATAAATAGTTTAAAGAATGAATTAAGAGAAATAAAAGGTCTATTAAAAGAGATAATCAATGGCAGTTAAAAACATAGCAGTAACAGATACACTAGAAACATTTAGAACCACATTTAACGATATGGCCGCTAATGATATGGGTGATATCGCATTACTAAGTGGTGCTATTAGTTCAACTAATTTAGTTGCAGCTATGAATGAAACCATTAGTATTGCTACATCTACTGCCGGTTTTACAATTGAAGATAGTACATCAACACAACAGTTGATTGGTGGTGGTGATACTTTAAGAATTTTTGGTACTTCAAATGAAATTGAAGCCGTTGTAAGTGCAACAGATTTAATAACTATTGGTTTACCTAGTGTAGTTTCTATTACAACCTCTGTTTCGGCACCAACTGTATCAGCAGGCAATATGTCATTAACAAATGGTTCTATTACAGATTCAAGTGGTGCAATATCTTTCGGCAATGAAAACTTATCTACAACAGGTACATTTAATGGTGGTGCAATAACCGGTACAAGTATTACAGGTTCAGGTGCAACACACACATTAGGTACAATTCAAATTTCAGGTAACACAATTAGTTCTACTGATTCAACTACTTTAATAATTGATGACTCTGTATCTTTATCATCAGGAAAAACATTAACATTAGATAAAATTTCATCAGCAAATACATTTATTGATTTTGGTGCAATTAATTTATCAACAGACGGACATTATTACACGGCAACTACCGGAACAGGTGGTTTTATATTTGAAGGCGTTACACCTGATAGTTCAGAAACTTCACTATATGCAATTGACCCAACCGCTGATAGAATAATTGCCCTACCAGATGAATCAGGAACAATTATTACAACAGGTTCAACAGACGCTGTCACAGAGTCAATGATGGCAACAGATTCAATTGGTCAAAACGAACTAAAATCTTTAGTTTCATTACAAATATTAAATTCATCCGGCACTACATTAAAGACATTGTATGGTGCTGGTGCTTAGGAATGGGACTAAATCATGTCAATAAGAAGCCCGTTATACAACAGCTCTGGTAACATCCAAGAAATGACCACTACCATGGTCAATGAAGTTATAGACCAAATTGTATATCAATATTCATTAAATCCAAGTGTATCATTATCAGTTGTTAGTTCAGGTGGTTCGTTAGGCACAATTTCAGATACTAGATTACAAGCTGGTGCTTCCACAACAGATGTAACCGACTTTGATACGGAAGGTGAAACCCCAGATGTGTCAACTGTAACAGTAAATTACGATAAACTAACCTCAACTTCAGCTTCTGTAACTCCAACAACTGACACAGGTACAACATGGCCTTTATATTATAATTCAAGTGGTCAAATTCAAGCAATGAATTTACAAGACATAAAGGATACATTTTTACATCCTGCAATAGATTTATTATCAGCTGCAACTACAACGACACAACAAGCAGGTACACATTTTATATCTTCAGCAACAAGTGTATCAGGTTCTACTAGAGTTTCAGCTACGCCAGTATTTTCAGATACGAGAGCAAACGCAGCTGCATATACAGCAGCTGGTATCGGCGAAACACAAGACCAACCTACAACTATTACTAATTATTATCTATACACAGTTGATGGTTCTGATACTTCATACACAGCACCATTTTTTATTAACGGTTCAAATAATTTACAAGTTTTTGCTGACGCAACTTTTGAATCTTTAATACAAGAATGGATAAGATATACAGCAGCTTCATCTACTGACGGTTATGCTATAAGTTACAACTTAGGCACTTCAGGTTCTGGTAATGAAAGAGGTTCTGGTATGGCAGATACTAAATTAAACAGTTCTACTTATACAACAAATTTTGTAAATACAGATGACTATAGAACACAAGAGTTTCCATCTGGTACAGCTGTAACACAAAACACATATTATTTGAGAATTAATAAATCGTAATGGAACATAATGAATATATTATTAACAGGCCATAAAGGCTTCATTGGAAGTAGGTTATTACAATACCTGCAATCAAAAAATCATACAATCACCACAATAGATAAGTTAACAGGACACGATATCTTGTCTTGTGACTTTCCTCATAATATAGAAACAGTAATACATTTGGCAGGATTATCTGGTGTCAGAGATAGTTTAGATAGACCAACAGAATACTGGAAAACAAATGTTATAGGAAGTCAAAGAATATTTGATTTCTATAAAGATAAAAGAATTATCTATGCAAGTTCATCAACTGCTTATGAACCTTGGCAAAATCCATATGCTATGAGTAAATATGCTATGGAACAATTACAGCATAGTAATAGTTTAGGATTAAGGTTTACAACAGTCTATGGTCCTGGCGCCAGAGAAACAATGCTAATACCTAAAATACTAAAAAATGATGTACAATATTTGAATGTTAATCATGTAAGAGATTTTATACATGTTGATGATATTGTGTCAGCAATTGATACCGTTTTACATAATGACATTAGAGGTGTTATAGATGTTGGTACATGTATATCAAATAAACTTGTTGATATAGCGGAGTATTTTAAAATTGACCATGAGAGTAGAATTGCTGATGAAACTGAAAGATTGAATAATACAGCCAATACAGAAATACTAAATAGTCTTGGTTGGCATGCGAAAATAAACTTATATAATTATATAGAGGAGAATAAAGATGTTCAATAAAGACAATTTTGTAGAAGCTACTTTCATTGATACTGAAAGAAAAAATATTGAAGTTTTAACAAAGAGTGATGATGGTAAATCAGTAATACCTACCATTATACCTTTCAATGAAGAAAATCATATGTTCAAAGAACTTATGGAAGTGACGACAGTTGATAAACTACACGAAGACACGCATAATAAAAAGAAAGCGGAATCTGAATTATATAAACAAGAGGTAATGAGAATTGCCAAAGAAGATGGTTTATTAGCAGACTTATCCAAAACACACGCTATAGAAGAAAATAAAGAAGATTACTTTTCAAGTATTATTGATGGAATTACTAAAAAACAAAATGATGAAGACCACTTATTTGCCTTTAAAATAGATGCATTTGAACAAATAAAACAAATTAATGAATCAGATGATGTAGAGGGTAAAAAGAAAATAAGACAAGCAAAGAATAAAATTGAATTGTTTAGAGCTATTTTTGAAATGATTGAGTAACATGAATGAATATAGTATGTACAGGTAAACCTGGTGATGGATTATTAAGATATAGTTATGAACATTGCTGTTACTTAAATAGTCAAGGTATAAAAAGTCATGTTATTATTATACCACATCCTGATTTTACAAAAGAAGATTACACTAAATCTCTAAAAGACCAATACAAAACATATGAAAATGTGGTGTTTGATGACTATACAACAACCTCTAGTGAAATAACATTTGTTCTAGGTAGAAGTATGATTACTTTACCATACCTAGATAGACACAAATATACAAAAGACCAACTTTTAACTCTACACCTATTATTCAAAAATAATATAGTAGCAGTTTATTCAGAAAATCATCCTAAAGATTACCCATTAGCATTAGAGTATTTTAAACCTAAAAAGGTTTATGACTTATGCGACCATGATGTTTATCCAAATGGTGTCGGCATACAGTACGAAAAGATAATTAACTTTGGAGCATATAAACATATCAAAGATGAGGTGCAACATAAACATTTATTCTTAGGTACAAATGAAATATATTACAAAGAGATTGAAAAGCATATTGACAAATATCCAGACCACGGTATTGTAACTTATAATGCAAAATGGATTAATCCTAAACTAAACAATCTATTTGCGCCTATTGAAAATATATTAGGTAAGTTTGAAACATATGTATATACAAAACCTAATTTTGACCCAGCGCCTAGATTATTTGTAGAGTTTAAATGGTTAGGTAAAAATGTAGAATATGTAAGAGATAAAAATATTAAAGATGGTGGTATGGTATATTGGAACAGACCTTTGCCTTCAAATAAGACATATAAAAACAACCTAAATATACTTGTAAGTTTAATAAAGAGTTTATGATGAGAAGTTTAAAATTTTTTAATAGAAAAAGTAAAGGTTTAAATATTGATATTACACATAGGTGTTCTTTAGAATGTCCTAGGTGTCCAAGACAATTCGCTTTTAGAAACAAAGGAAGAAAAGTTTATGGACAAGATGTAACTTTAAATGATATTAAAAAACTTTCAAAACATTATCAAGCTTTTGATTTTTGCGGTCAACTATCTGACCCAGTACATCATCCTAAATTTATTGAAATATTAGAATATTTGAAGTCTGTAAATATTGAGGTAAATGTTCATAATGCTTCATCACAAAAAAACATATCTTGGTATATAAAAGCATTTCAAGCAAATACAAATGCTAGATGGATATTTGGTATAGATGGTCTACCAAATGAAAGTCATAATTATAGAGTCAATCAGGACGGTGAAAAATTATTTAAAATAATGTGTGAATCAAAAAAATATTTAACTAGTCTTCCTGTGTGGCAATATATTGTATTTAGATATAATCAGGAACACATTGAAGAAGCAAAACAAATGGCAATAGATAACGGATTAAGTTTTATTATATTACAATCATCAAGATGGTTAAACCATAATGACCCTTTAATGCCTACAAATGAATATAAGTTGAGTTGGAAAAATGGCTAAGTTTAAACCAAAATGCCTAAGTGGGCAAATACAAACTGCATATACTAATAGAGGACATTTAATACCTTGTTGTTACTGTGATGAAGAAGAAGACTTAGCAACAACTCAATTAAAAAGATTAACAGATGTTAGTAAAGTAAGTGAAGTAGAAGATATAGAGGAAATATTACTTTCAGAACCTTGGATGAAATTTGAAGAAGATTTAAGAACTGAAAATTGGCCTGAAATACCTAAAATATGTATTCATCATTGTACAGATAGAGGAGATGATAATATTAAAACAGAAACTTATTTAGATGACAAAGGTAATGTAGTAGGTAAACATAAAATATGAAAAAAAAATTAATAGTAAGTGGTTGTAGTTATACTGATAAAGATTTTGAATCTATGTCAGCGCCTGATTATGATTGTTCCTTTCCTAAATGGCCGGAGTTACTAGCCAAAAAATTAGATATGGATTGTATTAATTTAGGTACTAGTGGTGCAGGAAATAACTACATCTACAGCACATTACTAGAAGAAATTACAAGAACACCAAAAGATGAAATTGGTTTGGTATTAGCGGCTTGGTCACAGGTACATAGAGAAGATTATCAGACTCATGTTGATGAACAAACTTCTTTCAGTCACCGAGATAATTTTAATAAAAATATGGTGTGGAGAAACAAAAGAATAGGAAGACAAGGTGATTTATTTTATTGGATAAAAGACACATTGCGTCATTATATTTCACTTGAAAACTTATGTAAGAACCACAATTTGCCATATAAACAATTTCAAATGATAAATGCGTTTGAATCCTTTTTACATGGTCTATCTAAAACTGATTTTGAAGTTGTGGCAAACTTAGATAATCCACTTTTTGTAAAGAGATACAAGTATAGTGACATAACAGATAATGATTTAATTTTTTGTTTAAATTTGTTTTTAGAATACGAAAAAATTATAGACACTAAAAATTTTATAGGATATCCGCCAACACAATATCTTGGAGGACACACTATAGAAGAAAAGTGTTTAGGGTCAAAATCAAAGAACGCTAATTCTACTTGGCCAGTAGAACACGATTATGACGCTGAACAAAAAGAGTTAGTAATATCAGAATACGATTTTCATCCAAATAAAAAAGGACATGAAAAAATAGCGGAGTTTTTATATGACAGGTTGGGATAGAGAATACTTAGATAATAAAGAAGAGTATCTTGAACTTTTTAATAAGACAATGATGAAGGAACAAGAAACCAATATAGAGTTTCTTGAAAAAAGTTTATCAAAGAAATTTAATAGAGGTGTGGTGGCTTGTGCTAACGGTACAGACGCATTACATTTTTCTCTATTAAGTTTGAACATTGGTAAAGATGATGAAGTATTGACTACTAATTTTTCTTGGATATCTACTGCAAGTGTTATATCAATGGTAGGAGCTACACCTGTATTTTGTGACATTGACATATCAACTTATCATATGTCGTTAGATAGTATTAAAAGAATGTACTACGATAAAGTAAAGGCAATCATATATCCTCATCTATTCGGTAACATGTCTGATACTATAAAAATAAAAGAATTTTGTAAAGAAAAAAACATATACTTTATTGAAGACGCCTGCCAATCAATAGGCTCTAGTTATAATGGTATAAAAGCAGGAACAATAGGTGATATTAGTACATTTAGTTTCAATGCAAATAAAGTTATATCAGGTATAGCTGGCGGCGGTGCAATCTTAACAGATGATAAAGAGAAGATAGAATTATTTAAGAAGTTAAGAAGACATGGTAATAATGAAGTATTGGGTTATAACTCTAAAATGTTATTATTTAATGCTGAAGTAATTAATCATAGATTAAAAAAATTAGATGAGTATATACAAAAGCGACAAGATGTAGCAAAACAGTATGATGAACAATTAAAAGATTATGTTACTATTCAAAGTGTACCTCAAAGTTTAAATCATAACTACCACAAGTATGTTATCAGATTACAAAACAAAGAAACAAGAGATAGAATAAAAGAGATGTTAGGTGCAAGTGTACATTATCCTAAACCGATATCAGAAAATAAAATGTATCGCAATATCAAACATAGAAAAGATAGTTTGTTTGTAACTAATATGGTGTGTAATACAATATTAACTCTACCTATACACCCTTACATGAAAAAAGAAGAGATAGATAAAGTTATTAATTCTATTATTATATTAATAGAACAAGAAGATAATAGATTTTTAAAAAGCATGGAACGAGTATTAGGTGATGACATGTATGATAAAAGTCTAATTAACGAAACAACCGAAGATATTTACGATTATATAATTGAGAAGTCTTATCAAACTCCAGGTTATATTGAAGATGTATCTTTTAAAAATAACAGAAAACTAAAGATTGCATTTAATAAATTCTATGAAAACCTTTCAAGAAATACAAGATAATTATTTAGCCATAGATTTCTTTTTATCTATGTCTTGTAATAAGAATTGTCATTATTGTACAAGTTACACTTTAGAAATGCGTAACTTAACAGTTGATATGGATTTCCTAAAACAAACTCTAGGGTATTTAAAAGAATACAAGATTAGAGTTAATCTTTTAGGTGGTGAGCCAGGTCTAATTAAAAATCTCAGAGAAGTTATAGATGAGGTTAAAAAGAATCCAAATCATATTTGTTCAGTATTGTCAAATTCATTTGTTCGTAAAAGATATCCAGAGATATTAGAAGACAAAGATATCTTATATGTCGAACATAATATATTAGATTGGTACGAAAAAGAAGTTACAAAATTAGGTAACTTTGATTACATACCAGAGAATGACTTTAATAATTATAATGTAGTTGTTAGAACACCAAACTTTTACAAATACAAAGACAAGTATCCAGAGGTTATTGAAAAACTAGACCATAAGAATACAATGTGGAAAGCATTTAATGGTAGGTCACCAGAGTTTACAGATGTTATTCAGGCTGCTGAAATAGATAGAAAAATGTGTGCTTCATTTCCTATGGTGCCAGTTATTGACTTTGAAAAGCGACATATTGTACATTGTAGTAAGAAGTTTGCCAATAACAAGGAATTATCTAAAACCTTTGACCTAACGCAGGAGAACATAGATAAGATGATGAACTTTAGATTGTTCAAGTATGAGAACTACTGCAAAAACTGTACTGAATGGGTGCAACCTAAGGGTCATTTTCCAATGAGCAAGTATGTGAGGTTACTAAATGAATAAGATATTTGCTGTTGCTTTAAATTTACATGACCACAACACATATGATGGTGTGTGGCACAATCAAAGAGAAAGACATACTAGATTTAAACACAATCTACCTTATCATACTGAGGCATATGCTCATCAATCAGACATATTAAACCCAGCTGACTATCGTTTAAATGATGAGTTTGTGAAAGAGTATTTTAAGAAGACAGATGATATTCTGGCATTTACTTACACTTATGGTGGTATTAGAATGTGTAGAGATTTATTACCAAAAGATGTATTTAATTATAAACCTAAAAAATTGTGGGACCATTACTTCGAAGACAATATCTATTACATAGACCATCATCAATCACATGCTACATATGCCTTTTTAAATTCTGGTTTTGATAAATCAGATATACTAGCAATAGATGGTATAGGTTCAAAATACAGATGTGTCTTCTTTGACAAAGATGAAAACATGATAGACTTGTCAGACAAATTGCCGATAGGTTGGTTGTGGAATCACATGTCTAATCTTACGGGTTTCGGTACACTAGGCGCAAGTAAACTTATGGGTAAAGTAGGATATGGTCAGTACAGACAATATTACTATGATGTATTTGAAACAATATTAGATGGACCTATTACTGAAAAGAAACAAAAACATTTTAAACATATTGATTTATCTAGTGTAGAAGATTTAGCATTTACTCTACAAAAGTTTACAATGGACAAGATAAAACAATTTGTTTATCCTTTGAAGTCTTGTGATAATCTATGTGTCGCAGGTGGAGTTGCTTACAACGGATATATGAATGAAGAATTTACTAAACACTATGATAATGTTCATGTACCACCAGCAGTAGGTGATGAAGGACAATCAATAGGTGCATATCAACATGCTGATTATACTCTAAACAATAATAAACATATAGCAGAAACATTTGCTGGTAATGAATATGACTACACAGGAGATAAAAGAGTAAACTATAAAGAAGTAGCACAAGCAATCGCTGATGGCAAGATAGTAGGTTGGTTTCAAGGTAAATCAGAAAGTGGTAATCGTGCATTAGGTAATAGAAGTATATTAGCTGACCCTCGTAATCCTGATATAAAAGATATTATCAATCACACTATAAAAATGAGAGAAGACTTTAGACCATTTGCGCCTGTTGTATTAGAAGAACACTATAAAGAATACTTTAATACGAATAGTCCTAGTCCTTATATGAGTAGAATATGTAAAGTTAAATCTAACAAAGTGCCAGGCATAACTCATGTAGATAATACATCAAGGATACAAACTGTCAATCAAAAATTTAATGGCAAACTATATAATTTAATTAATGAGTTTTATAAGATTACAGGTGTACCCATGTTATTAAATACAAGTTTTAATCGCCAAGAGCCTATTGTAGAAACACCTGAACACGCATTACGAACATTTAAAAGAACAGCATTAGACTTGTTAATTATTAATGATTGGATAATAAAAAAATGAAACACTTTGACTTATTAGAAACTAAAAGAAAACATGTCAGAAAATATAGTGACAAAATACCAGAAAAACAATTAATTGAAGACGCTTTATGGAAAGCCTGGAAAACAACTCCAGGTAAAAATAATGCAATGGATTATGAGGTTCTTGTATGGGGTCCTGATATGCAAATACACAAAGAAGCAATACATAGTTTGTGTGTTAAAAATCACAGACATGCTGAAGAACGAGCTGTAACAAAAGGTCAAGCAACTTTAACACAAAAAGGTGAACAAAATCCTTTTTATGAACATGTAAAAGAAAATCCATATTTGATAACAATACATAGTAGAGTAGCAAAACCAAATCCTTTTTATCAGTTAAAAGTTAAAGACGGTCATTTTTTTGACCAAGGTTATGAGGAAAATATAAACCATATCATAGACTCTGTTGCTGTTGAAGTAGGTATATTTGCAGCTAATCTGACAAATTATTTACTCGATTCAGGTTTAGATATGTCATACAATTCATGTTTTAAAAGAGATGTTAAACTTTGGCACAAACTTGGTTTACATCAAGTAAAACAAAGACCTATATTGATGATGAGTATAGGTTATGCTGAAAAATATAGAAGAGATGTATTAAAAGACTGGGGTAAAGATAAAATGGATTACAAACCTGAAGTTGATGAGATTGTAAGATGGCTATAAACGAAAAAACATTACAAAACATAATAACAAATTTGATATCTTCTTCTATGAGAGAAGTGAGAGAAGATAAAGACTTGTTAGATTCATATAGTCCTAATCAGTTTTTGTCAAAACTAAATTTAATTAATCATATTAAAAGTCTTAATATTTTAAATAAAGATTCTGAAATAGTTATATTTGGTTCGTGGTATGGCAGTATATTAATACCAGCATTTTATGATGAGGTTAAAAAGATTACATGTATTGAACAAGACCCTAAAGTTATTAGTAGAGCTAAACACAATTTATTTAAAGATTTGGATATTGATTTTATTACAGGTGATGTATTTGAATTTAGAGACCAATATAAAACTGCTGACTTGTTTATCAACACCAGTTGTGAACATATGAAACCTATGAGAGAATGGGGACCAGCACCAACATATAAAAATCCTTGGTGGGATAGAGTGTCGCCAGCTTACTTTGCGTTTCAATCAAATGCAATGTTTGATATACCAACACATATCAATTGTGTTAATAATATAGAAGAGTTTATCAAACAGTTACCAGATAGAGCCGAGGTATTGATAGAAGATAAAATAGCAGATGAAAGAGGCACTAGATTTACATTGATAGGTAAGATATGAAAAGAGTAATCTATAGTTTGTATGTTGATGTGCCAGCTAAAGAACACTTTGGCGATTCTAAAAACAAACACGATACAGTAGATAAGGCAAATGTAACAATCAATGCATTTAAAAAACACTATGATAAATTAATAGAAACTAAAATTACATATGCTGAGTATTGTGAGGCAGACTTTGTAATGTTTGAATATGATGACCAATATAAAACATTTGAACAAAACTTCTTAAAAGATTATCCTGATTTTACAGGTTATGAAATAATAAATTTCTATAAGATACATTTACTATATGAGTTATCTAAAAAGTATGATGAAATATTATAACTTGACTTTGATGTAATACCATTTACAGACGAATCATTTTTTGATGTATGGGATTTATCTAAAGGTATTTGTGTTTACAATAACAATAGTCATGTAGTTAAACATGTAGATGTTAGTCACAGTATTAGAAGTCCATCAGCAAAATATTATAATTGTCAGGCTATGCTTTTAGAGGTTGGTTTAAGTACCAAAAATGATGTTATTAATACAGGTATCATTGGTGCAAGAAAAGAAGACATACAAAAATTAGATTTCTTTGGTAAATTTAAAGATACAATTGACATGATGACAGAGTTAAGAAACGACACTAGTGGTTTATATCCTCAAAATATTATTGATATGTTTAGATATGACAATGAAACAATCTTCTCATTTAAACGAGAAGTCAATCATATAACAATACAATGGCTTGATGACAAATGGCATTACTTCTTAGATAAACAAAAGTTTATACCTAAAGACACAAAATTAGTACATTGTATCTGTAAAGACTTTGACTTGGTTTGGAGAAATCATGCTTAAAATATGTACAGTATATTTTGAAGGCACCTACACACCAGATTATGTATCTAAACTTTATAGAAGCTTAAAAAGAAACTCTACAATACCTTTTGAGTTTATATGTTTGAGTGATACAGATGTCGAAGCTGATGTTGTATTACCTTTTAATCATCATAGTGATATAAAAAAACATTGGCACAAATTAAAATACTTTAGTCCACAGTTTGCAAATCAGCAACCTGGTGATGATATAATCATTATGGATATAGACCAAGTTATTTTAGGTGATGTAGATGACTTATTAGGTTTTCCAGTAAAAGAGAATGAATTGATATCATACAATCCATGGTGGGATAATAATTTAAAATTACAAGGCGGATTTTACAAGTTTAAATCAGGTAGTTTAAATCAAATATGGGAAGACTTTTCTATAAATCCTGAATACTGGCAACTACATTATTATAATAAAGGTGATGTTCATTTTAAATATTATGGTGAACAAAACTATGTCGATTGGAAAGTACAAGAACATAATATAAAATTAACAAATACACCAAAGGAATGGCTTGGTAAACTAACAAATGACTTTAAACAAAATGTTGCCTTAAACACATTATATGCTAAAGAATGTAATACAGAATTTATGATACTAGATGAACCACATAAATATATAAAAGTATTACATTTTACTGGACCTGGTAAAACAATACACGAACATAACCAATCTTTTGTAAAGGATAATTGGAAATAATGGACGAATGGCAAAAAAAGTGGGGAGAGTTAGTTTCGCTTAGAAACGGTAGAGAAGAGGATATTAAACATATGTTTTATGAGTGGAATGAAGAAATGGACATTATAAGAAAGATACAAAAATGTCAAAGAGTTTGGGACCATTCAAAACCTATGATGAAAGAAGTTATTGATTATCTACTGTGGACTGCCGAAAATTCTCCCTCAAAACAACATGAAGCTTACTATGATGTTTATTGGACTGCTGATAGAAAAGTATTAGATGAATTATCAAAGTACACTTGGGGTTGTACACATAATCGTACACCACCATCAACTTGGCAAAATTCACAAATGAATGCTAACATGTACATTTTGTTTGTTGCAAAAGAACCTGATACAAAATTAAATTGTAATGCTGATGGTACTTTAAAAGGAAATGAAGTAGCTGCTCGTTGGGAAAATG
>JACKZZ010008172.1_pt1 | contig 24569 bp, 26 predicted proteins | sample 8027871 | NCBI WGS metagenome assembly JACKZZ01 (sample SAMN15724774, study PRJNA655200) | protist metagenome | isolation source: fluorescence activated cell sorting (FACS) single amplified genomes of... | place: USA: West Boothbay Harbor, Gulf of Maine | collected 2000-07-19 | reverse complement strand
AGAAGAGGTTTTGCAGCTCGAGAGCAAGAGGGAGGTGGTGGCGGAAAATCAAGATCAAGGACTCCATTGATCCTCTGTTATTTTTCTATCAATTAGGTGCATTAAACCTACAAATGCAACTACTGGTGTTGCGGTTGTAATTGTAATAGATCCTCAGAAATTTAAATATCTCATGATATACCAGATTTTTTTGTTTTATAAGAATATATAGTATTTACTTAAAAAGGTTTCCCCAAAGTATCCCTGAGAATTAGATGGATCTTAAAACTGGTGCCGCCAGCGGGAATCGGACCTGCGGCCTCATCATTACCAATGATATGACCATTGAATTGGTAGAGTATAAAGTATGTTATTTTATCTGTCACGATAGCCCACCTATAATGCTCTGTTGACTTTATAACATTTTTTAAATTATATCTTAAGTGTGTTTAGATGGTAGCAACTAAGTAGTAACGGATAAATAATTAAGATGAGAATTTTCTGTGAGTTCGAGAATTTACTTGGTCGGGGCAGAGAGATTCGAACTCCCGACCCTCTGGTCCCAAACCAGATGCGCTACCGGACTGCGCTATGCCCCGAATGAAAGTATTATAATTTTATAGTGCTCTTTTTTATAATAATCAATCTTATTTTTATAAAATACTTTGAATATTTACGCGGTTGCGATGTTAGTATTGCTCTCTTGCTTGGTAAATCTTTTAATTAACCAAACGCTAAGGTAAAATATAGGCGTACTGCAAACTGTAAAAAGCAACTTAAAGCTATAGCTATTTACAATTAGAGGTATCATTTTGTCAAAGGGCACCGCACCCGCTGCTGTCACAAAACTAATAGCAATGGCTGTATCTATGAGCAATGATATGGCGGTACTGCCGTTATTTCGTAGCCATAGCATCTTATCTGATGTGCGCTTCTTTATCCAAAGATATAAGAGTATGTCAACTCGCTGTGATATATAGCATGCTATCATGGAGCCAATAAAGGCAATGCCATATAAACCGAAGACTAGATGAAAAGTGTCGTTATTGACACGTGACCATTCGGTTGCTTTCATAGAGTCAAGTCCGATTACAGAAAATGCTATTAAAATATTCATGGTAATACCCATTTTAACGCAGAAATTGGCTTTTTCTTTACCACAAAATTCAGTGATGATATCGGTGATTAAGAAAGTGAGTGGATAAAATATTACTGCTGCAGATATTTCAAATGTATGAATATATAAGAAATTCAGGTGCACAAATTTTTGGTAAGTAAGGTTGCCAGTAATGAGCAATACTGAAAATAAAATGCATAAGGCTGTATATATTTGATCAGATTTTTTCATGTAAGATTTTTGTTAATAGTTGCGTTATGAATCATATGCTACATACTGAATATTTCAAATGTTTTTATGGTTACAAAATATTGTTTTAATAAAAAATTTGCTTCATAATAAATATATCAATTAATATAGAGGGTTCAATGAAAGAAAAAGATTTAGCCGAAGGTGGAGCAGAAGGCAAAGAGGTAAAAAAGAAGGTGGGGTTCTGAAGGGAAAGCCTTCCCAGACTCGTCCAGAGGCTGATTCAGCAAGGCCCGATAGTCTGTTTGGGGAGCAGGCGGAGTCTAGTGAGACTACACCTTCGGGAACGCCTAATGTTCGAGGTGAGGCAAAGGATTTTGATGAAGATGGAAGGCCTGATACAGCTACACCTGGGGCAACCAAGACAGATGAAGAACTTAGTGCTATTTCTCATCGTGAAGATGTTGTGGTAACGGAGGAAGAGGGTGTGCCAGTAGCAGCTGCGGTTGCTGCTCACCAACATCAGTTAGGAGGTGATGCTGCATTAAATGGGGTTGTTCCTAATGGAAATCAGCATGTGGATCCCGCGTATAATACGGGTAATGCTTCTGATGATAACACAGTGCTACATAGTGCTAAAATGCATATGATGGGTAATGTGCATTTCGGTGGTGGCGGTTCTGGTGAGGGTGGTGAGACATGTTAATGCTTCGTGTAGTTAATTAGAATACTGCAAGGAGCAGCAGCTGCTCCTTGTTTTTGTAAAGTTGTTTAGTTTAAAAGCGTCATTTTCTGTGGTGCAAATTATTTTATGTATTGTTGGCTGAAATGGAGTTGCTTCAGACGTTGTGTAATCTACTTCACAAGGCATTCGTCCTTTTATCATAGTTTTACATAGTGATTCTTTTTTTTCTTCTATAATAGTTGATTTAGCGTATAGCGTTGTAATTTTTTGTGGCGCAAAGTTAAGGGATTACTAATGTTTTTTAACTAAGTTTCATTGTTATTTGAAATGCGAGAAAAAATCAATTGGCACATATTTTGCTATTTTGTTGCGAAAAAACACTATGTTATCCATTTTGTACCATGTTTTCCCAAAAAATACCATTTTTTACCATTTTCCTATTCACATACACGAAAACCCGTATTATCATTTAGTTAACAACTGTTATTCTTTATTAAAAGAACATTTGTATAGAGGAAATGAGCAAATAGAGATGTTATTTTTATCGACTTATAAAAATAAGATAGACAAGAAGGGGAGGGTATCCGTCCCCTCTTCTTTCCGTAATGCTCTTTTAAAAGAGGAGTATAACGGGGTTATTGTTTATGAGTCGATAAATAACAAATGTATAGAAGCTTGTAGCCTCAGTCGAATCGAGAAACTAAATAACACTATAGACGACTTAGATCCTTATTCTGACGAAAGGGATGCTTTTGCTACAATTATTTTGGGTGGCAGTATACAATTATCTTTTGACAGTGAGGGGCGTATTTTGCTTCCAGAGTCATTAATTAGTTTTGCAGACTTATCTCAATATGCATGCTTTGTTGGCAAGGGGCGTACTTTTGAAATCTGGAATCCAGATGCGTATGAGAATTATTATAGTAAAGCTAAGGAGATGGCAGTTAAAAACAAAGGAGCTCTTAGGTTTTATAGGGGAGGTGCTAAATGACTTACTTTATGGAACATACGCCGGTTATGCTAAAAGAGGTAATGGAGCAGCTTTCACCTGTTGAGGGTGGTGTATATGTGGATTGTACATTTGGTGCTGGAGGGTATAGCCGTGCAATTCTTAACTCTAAGAAATTGACTTTGTACTCTTTAGATCAAGATCCAGATGTGTTACCTTTTGTGCAGGAGATAAAAGATAAGTTCTGTGGAGGTAGTTCTTTTCAGTTCATTCAAAATAATTTTGCTAACTTAGAAGATGTATTAAAGAGTGTAGGCATTAACTCTGTTGACGGTATTGTGCTAGATTTAGGAATTTCTTCTATACAAGTTGATAGAGCAGATAGAGGATTTTCTTTTCAGAAGGAAGCAAAATTAGATATGCGCATGTCTCAAGATGGTTATAGCGCTTATGATTTTATCAATGAAGCTGATGAGAGAACCTTAAGTAGAGTGATTTACTTATATGGTGATGAGAAGAAATCAAGGCGTATTGCTCGTAATATTGTTGAAAAAAGAAAGGTTGCGCCAATTGAAACTACAATACAGCTTGCTGATATAGTAAGAGAGGTTTGTGTTGATAGAAAAACTCATAAACAAAAAATCGATCCTTCTACAAAAACTTTTCAGGCAATTAGAATTTATATTAATAAAGAAGTGGAGGTTCTAGAGAAAGTTTTGCATGCAGCAGAAAGGTTGTTGAGTGATAAGGGGCGCCTAGTCGTTGTCTCGTTTCATTCTTTGGAAGACAAAATAGTAAAGAATTTCTTGTCAGAAAGAGCTTCTAGAGGTCAAAAAGAGTCTAGGTACTTTGTGTCTTTGTCTAAAGAGGACGAGTTTAAGCCTAGTTTTAAAATGCTAACAAGAAAGCCTTTGACTCCTACAAAAGAAGAGGTGGAGCATAATGTGAGGTCGAGGTCTGCAAAGTTACGGGCTGCAGAAAGAATTAAAGAAGGGGGGTGCGATGATTAATATAAAAATATCTGTTGCCGTTGTTCTGGTGCTTTTTTGTTTGGTTGGGGCAAAGATGCATATTAAGCAAGAATATAAAAAAATTGATGCTAAAATTCAAGAAAGGGATTTGTTGCTGGAAGAGGTAAGAATCTTAGAGGCGGAGTATGCATATTTAAATAGTATGGATAGAATTGATAAGCTGTCTGCGCAGTATTTATCTTTAAACGCTGTAGCAAGTAAGGTGATCGTTTTGAATGAAAAGCCTACAGCAAGGATTGTAAATATAACGGAAGTGAAGCAACGTCCTAATTGGCGTTACAAAAATAGAAATTATATAATGAATATTAGGCATGAAGTAAGATGAGACAGTTGCAGCTCAGATTTTTAAATTTATTTTATTTCAATTCCTCAGATGCAATGAGGAGGGTGTATATTCTGCTTCTTGTGCTTGCCACATTCTATTCTATTTTAATATTAAAGTTATTTTCTGTTGCTGTTTTTTCTAATCAAAGAATAGAAAATTCTAGCTTTATTTCTAAGAAAGTTGCTTTAAGTGGTAATTCTAATAAGAGATTTTCTATATATGATCGTAACAATTCTTTGGTTGCGGTAAGCTTGGATACAACCTCTGTGTATGCAAACACAAAAAATGTTATCGATCCTAAAGTTACAGCTAAAAAACTCAAATCTGCTCTGCCAGGGCTAAATTACAAAAGTTTATTAGAAAAGCTAGAATCGGGTAAGAGTTTTATTTGGATTAAACGTAACGTCACGCCACAGGAGCATCAGAAAATTAATGACCTAGGCGTCGTTGGAGTCTATTTTCAGACAGAAGAAAAAAGAGCTTATCCATATAGTTCGCTTTTATCTCACATTCTTGGTTATGTTGGTCTTGATGGCTATGGCTTGTCTGGGGTAGAAAGGTTTTTTGATGAGTCAGCTCAGTATAAAAATAATATTAAAGATTTAGAGTCTGTAAATTTGTCAATTGATATTAGAGTTCAGAATATCATGAAAGAGGAATTGTCAAAAGCAATGAAAGAGTTCGATGCAAAAGGTGCAACAGGAATAATACAGGATGTGCAAACAGGTGAAATTGTGTCATTGGTTAGTCTGCCGGATTATAGCCCATATTCTCCACATGCTGCTACAGAAGAACAGCTATTTAATAAGGCTAGTTTGGGTAACTACGAGGTTGGTTCTATCTTTAAGGTATTTAGTATAGCTATGGCTTTAGATGCTGGTGTAGCAAAGCCAAATGATGTTTATGACGTTGATACTCCAATTCAAATGGCAGGTTATAGTATCAAAGATTTCTATGGTAAGAAAGGCTGGCTCTCTTTGCCTGAGTTATTAATGTATTCTTCTAATATCGGTGTATCTCAAGTTGCTTTAGAGTTAGGTAGAGAAAAGCAGGTGTCATATTTGAAGCAGTTTGGTTTCTTTGAGAATCTTAATATTGAGCTATTAGAGAAGACAAAGCCTTTGCAGCCTAGATTTGAAAAGTGGAAAGATCTTGATGTTGTCTCGGCATCTTATGGCTATAGTATATCTACATCACCTCTTCACTTAGTAAGAGCAATGGGCGCTGTGGTAAATGGTGGTATGCTTTGTCCAATGACTATTCTTAAGAAGAATGGTGAGGAAAATTACCAATGTAAGCGAGTATTAAAAGAGTCAACTTCTGAGACTATGAGAAAAATGTTGCGTATGGTTGTAAAACATGGCGTTGGTAAAAAGGCTGAAGTGGATGGATATTTTATTGGCGGTAAAACAGGAACATCAAATAAACCAGTAAATGGTGTTTATAGGTCAGATTTAAGGTTATCCTCATTCTTATCTGCATTTCCTATGAATAACCCTAGATACGTGATGCTTATTTCTGTTGATGAGCCTAAAGGCCAAAAGCACACTCTTGGTTTTGCAACGGGTGGTTGGGTGGCTGCTCCTGCTGCTGCAAATGTTGTTAAGAGAGTAGCGCCACTTCTAGGTGTATTCCCAGATAAAGCTAATCAACCTGATATCGATCAGTCTCTACATATGGATTATAATCCACGCCAAGTTGCTTCTTAATTTCTCGGCTGTTTTGCCAGGCTTGATAATGTCTTGCTTGTGATGGCGTAGCTGTAAATATTTATGTAGAATATTATTTTTTGTAAAAAAATCTCCCTCCCTCTAAAATAGCACAATCTTATAAAGTTATTGATCTTGCTAACGTTTCTGTAATAGGGGCGGGAGATATGAAGATCTTAATATAATTTGTCTCGATTACAGGTTGTCATCACCTGTTGTCACAAAATGTTATTGAGAGCATTCAACAGAATGCACGGTAATCTTAGGTTGTTGCACTTCGCTTCGTTTAGCTCACGATGATTATTATAATTGGAGTAGAAAAATATACAGAAGAATCTTATGCCAGACCTATAGTATAAAACAGCAAAAAAGTTAAGAAAAAACTAGCATTACGTTGGTATTTTGGTTTCCGAATATGTGAAGCTATGATTTGTGTTTTATTAGGCTTTTTAAGGTTTTGTATATTAGTGTTATTGAGGTAGCCATGATTATATATGCTACTGAAAACCCTAAATACCCTATGATTATTAATATTGTAAAAATCACTGCTATAGCATTTTCTTTTAGAAAAAGGCTTGCATTGGGTGCACCCATTCCCATTCCAATAACAAATAGCGCAGGATATAACAGAAATATACATGATATTGTGCTTCCTAAGATTCCAAGTAAAAAAGTATGAGAGTAATGTCTGCATGACCAGTCTATCCAGATAAGAAAAAGGCAGATGAGTGCAACGAGTAATGCAATCCAAGTAGAATATTCTAGAAGAGTGGATAGAGTTTTGTTGCTACTATTTTCTACTAAACAAGCAGGTGTATACACTAAAAAAATACAAAAAGTTGTTATAGAAAAAAGTATTTTATATCGTTTTATAAAGCCTTTGAAAGCTTTTAAAAAAGTAATTATCGCAGTTATGGCATATTGAATTATTTTATATTTGGATATAATTCGTTTGGTTAGTAACATGATTATTGCCTGATCATTCTAAAGTGATTATCTAATTTATAAGAAGGGTCATTAGTGCGCATCGGGTTGATGTCTAAGCCACCTCGTCTTGTATAGCGAGCATAGACGGTTAGCAGCTCAGGTTTACATTTATCCATAATATCTAAGAACATGCGTTCAACGCATTGCTCATGGAATTCTTGATAATTCCTAAATGATATAACATATTTTAAAAGGCTCTCATGATCAATTTGTGGACCTTTGTAATTTATGAGTACGGACGCCCAGTCTGGCTGGCCTGTAACGGGGCAGTTAGACTTAAGCAGGTTAGAGCATAGAGATTCAGAAACAATTTTGTTATTAGTTTTTAGTAATGATTTGCTTGGAGTGTATGTGTCTATCTCTACGTCTATATCATCTAGTAGTTTTGAGTTCTTAAAGTTAGTTATTATAGGTGCTTTAGTTTCTGTATAGAAATTCACTTTTACTTCTTTTTCTGCTGCTTGGGATAGATCTTTTTGAATAGTGTTTAAAACTTCTTTTGCTGTAGAGAATTTTGAATCATTGAAAGAGTTTAAATATAGCTTCAATGATTTTGATTCTATAAGGTTAGGGGAGTTATAAGGCAGTATAATTTCTGCTAGCGTAATTTGTGGCTTGCCTTTTGGGTCTAACCATGAAATTTCATAAGCATGCCAGATGTCATAACCTGTAAATGGCAATTTGTTTACTACGCATTTACGTGTGTTTTTGCGTGGAATAGGGAATAGCAAAAATTTATCGTATTTATCGGAGTATTGAGTGGTTTTTCCTAGGGGAGAGTTATTTAGTGGGTTGTTGTCCATAAAACTTTTGACTGGCTGCTTAAAATCATCTTGAAGATAAAAAGCTCTGTAGGTATAGTCAAGTTATTTTATTGTGCACTAAGGAGGATAATATATTAAAGAAGCTAATATTTTTCTTTGTTATTATTGTAGTGCTAGCTATATCATATCTTTACTATCAATCTAGAGAGGGTCAAATGAATACAAAGCTTATTCCAAGAGAAGTGCTATTTGGAATACCTGATAGAACAAATGTTCAGATTAGTCCAGATGGAAAGTATATTTCTTATGTAGCGCCATATAAGGGGGTGCCTAATTTATACATTGCTAAGACAGATCAATTAGAGTACGTAAAGCAAGTGACTAAAGACGAAGGCAGAGGCATCACTTCATATGGTTGGGCTTATAATTCAAACTATATGTTTTATATACAGGATAAAAATGGAGACGAAGATTTTCATATATATAAAATAGATCTGAGAGATAATAGTGTAACTAATTTAACGCCTTTTAAAGGCGTAAGAGCTCAGATTCAGTCTATAAGCTATAAACATCTAAATGAGATCTTAGTGCTTCTTAATAAAAGGGATAAAAGCTTTTTTGATTTATATAAACTTGATTTGAATACTAATAAACTATCATCAATGCATGAGAATCAAGAAAGATATGCAAGTTACTTTACTGATAATGATTATAAAATACGTTTTTTTAAAAAAATGAATGAAGGGGGTGGCGCAACTTACTTTAAGAATAATAATGGTGTGGTTTCGAAGTTTAAAGATATTGCTCCTGAAGATTTGCATAATACAATGATTCTGGGTTTTAATCACAATAAAGATAAAGTCTATTATCTTAGCTCTAAAGATCGCGATAAATCTGCGTTGATGTCTGTTGATATTGAGTCTGGTAAAGAGGAGCTTTTATATCAAAATGATAAAGTGGATGTGAATGGTATTTTAGTGCACCCAAAAGAAAAAAACTTACGTGCTGCTATGTATAGTTATGATAAACCTCAAAAAGTTTTTTTTGATGATAGTTTTAAAGGACATTTTGAGTTTCTTGATAAGAAGTATGATGGCGTCCCGTTCATGGCAAGTGGCACTCTTGATGATAAAATGTGGGTAGTAAAATATATTAATGATGACAGCGCTATTTCTTACCATCTTTTTGATACACAAAATCAGAAGCTTACTTTTTTGTTTAAGTCTAGGAGTGAATTAGACCAATATCAGCTTTCTAAGATGCATCCTGTCGAAATAAAAACACGAGATGATTTAACAATGATGCGCTACTTGACGACTCCTGTAGGGCACGAAAAGTTATCAGGTAGCTATATTCCTAAAAAACCTTTGCCACTTATTTTGGATGTGCATGGCGGTCCTACAGTCAGAGATGGTTGGGGTATAAATATGCCAAGCCAATGGTTTGCTAACAGAGGATATGCAGTACTTAAAGTCAATTATCGTGGGTCTTCAGGCTTTGGTAAAAATTTTATTAATGCTGGTAATGGAGAATGGGGTGGTAAAATGCAAGATGATCTTATAGATGCAGTAAATTGGGCAATAAAGGAGAAAATTGCTGCAAAAGACAAAGTTTGCATTTATGGCGGAAGCTATGGTGGATATGCGGTGCTTGCAGGGTTAACTTTTACTCCAGATGTGTTTACTTGTGGAGTTGATATTGTTGGTATTTCGGACTTGATACTTAATGCTAAGAATAAGCCAAGTTATTGGGCATACTATATGGATGTATATAGGAAGAAAATTGGCGGTAACCCTGAAACAGAGGAGGGTAGAAAGTTTTTAGCCTCCAGGTCACCAATTAATTTCGTTGACAGAATTAAGAAGCCTTTGCTAATTGCACAAGGTAAGCATGATCCAAGGGTAAAAAAAGAGCAGTCTGATGTCATTGTTGAAGAAATGAAAAAAATGGTATTCCTGTGACCTACGCTTTATATGAGAATGAAGGTCATGGCTTCTTGCGTCCCGAAAATAAACTGTCTTTTTATGCGCTAACAGAGGAGTTCTTGCATAAACATCTGGGTGGTCGCAAAGAGTCTATGAAAAAAGTGCCAGGAACGTCTCTAAAGATACTAGAGAGAGGTGATCTTGATATAGTCGATTATTGATCGTAGTCTTTAATAAAACTTTTGCTAAAGCTTAAAATCACCTTGAAGATGGGTTGCTATATAGATATAGTCAAGAACCATAGTAATTAAGGTGTGTTTATGACAACGAAGCTTATTCCAAGAGAGGTTTTATTTGGCAATCCTGATAAAACTAATGTTCAGATTAGCCCTGATGGGAAATATATATCTTATGTGGCGCCATATAAGGGTGTCCTTAATTTATATATAGCAAAAGCTGAGGAACCACAAAATATCAAGCTGATTACTAAGGATAGTGGCAGAGGTGTTATTTCTTATACTTGGACTTATAACCCTCATTACATCTTATATGTGCAAGATAGCAAAGGTGACGAAGATCACCATTTGTTCAAAGTTGATTTAAGAGATAATAAAGTTGTAGATCTAACTCCGTTTAAAGGTGTAAAGGCGATGATTGAGTCAATGAGCTACAAAAAGCCAGATAGCGTTTTGGTAATGTTAAATAAACGCGATCCACAATATCATGATATTTATAGTCTTGATTTAGAAAGTGGTAATTTGGAGATGAGCTATAAAAATCTAAAGCAATATGCGGGTTTTGTAGTTGACGATGAGTATAATGTACGTTTTGCCGCCAAAAGTAGGGAGGATGGTGGTATGGATTATTTGAAGCTACATGATGGTAAAGAATCAATGTTTTTAGAAGTTGACCCTGATGATTTTCATAATACCTCATTGCTGGGGTTTAATAAAACTAATGATAAGTTATTCTATGTTAGTTCTAAAGGTCGTAATACCTCAGCTTTAATATCTTGGAATCTAAAAGATAATAAGCAGGAAATGATCTATGAAAATGATAAGGTCGATGTTGGCGGGGTAATGGCTCATCCAACAGAAAAAACTCTGCAAGCTGTGTCTTATAATTACGATAAACCTAAAAGAAATTTCTTTGACAAGGTTATTGAAGAAGATTTTGTTTTTTTGGAAAAGCAATATGACGGCTTGGTCTGTAGAATCGATAATACTCTTGATGATAGTGTTTGGATTGTGGGTTATAGAAGCGATGACACGCCCATGTCATACTATCGATTTGATCGTAAAAATCAAAGTCTTACGTTTTTGTTTAAATCAAAAGATAATTTAGCCGAATATGAGCTTTCAAAGATGCATCCGGTAGTAATAAAAACACGAGATGACCTTGAAATGATGTGCTATTTAACTATCCCATTAGAGCAAACACAAGACAATAATAGTTATATTCCTAAAAAGCCTGTGCCACTAATTTTAAATGTCCATGGTGGCCCTACAGTCAGAGATAGTTGGGGATTAAGTCCACAAGATCAGTGGTTTGCAAATAGAGGCTATGCAGTATTAAATGTTAATTATCGTGGATCAGCTGGTTTTGGTAAGAATTTTATCAATGCTGGTAATGGAGAATGGGGCGGTAAAATGCATGACGACTTAATCGATGCGGTAAAATGGGCAATTTATAATAAAATTACTAACAAGGATCAAATTTGTATTTATGGCGGGAGTTATGGTGGTTATGCAGCTTTATCTGGTTTAACGTTTACTCCTGATACATTTACTTGTGCAGTGGATATTGTTGGTGTATCGGACTTAAAAACGCTCTTTAAAACAATCCCACCTTATTGGCAAAGCTACTATAAAGCGTTGATTAGAAAAATAGGTGGAGATCCTGATACGAAAGAAGGAGAAAAGTTTTTAGCGTCACGTTCTCCGTTATCTTTTGTGGATAAAATAAAGAAGCCATTGCTTATTGCGCAAGGTGCTCATGACCCTAGGGTGAAGAAAGAGCATTCTGATATGATAGTTGCTGAAATGAAAAACAAAAACATCCCTGTAACATATGCTTTATATGAAGATGAGGGGCATGGATTTATGCGTCCAGAGAATCGTTTGTCTTTCTATGCTTTAACAGAAGAGTTCTTACATAAGCATTTAGGTGGCCGCAAGGAACCTATAACAAAAATGCATAACACATCTCTAAAACTACTGGAGAAGGGTGGTTTAGATATAAAGGAGTATTGATATGAAAAGGTTGGTTTCTGGTATACAGCCAACAGGTAATTTGCATTTGGGAAATTATTTGGGCTCTTTAAAGAACTGGATTGATTTGTTAAATAGTGGTCAGTATGAAGCTTTGATGTTTATAGCTGACTTGCATTCTATTACAGTGCCATATGAGCCTACTACTTTAAAGCAAAATGTGCTGCATACAGCAGCTACTTATTTAGCTTGTGGCTTAGACCCTGAAAAAGCAGCAATATTTATTCAATCAGATATTCCGGAACATGCTGAGCTTAATTGGATATTAGGTTGTTTTACCTCTATGGGCTGGATGAATCGTATGACTCAGTTTAAAGATAAATCCAAGAAATATAAGGCAGATAGAGTGACTTTGGGGCTGTATAGCTACCCCGTGCTGATGGCTGCGGATGTGCTGTTATATAATGCGGATTTTGTACCTGTAGGAGAAGACCAAAAACAGCATGTGGAGTTAATGCGTGATATTTCTCAGGCTTTTAATAGGGAGCTTAATACAGGCTACTTTATTACGCCTGAGCCTATGATTATGGGAGAAGCTAAGCGCGTAATGAGTTTAAAGGATGGAACTAAAAAGATGAGTAAATCAGATGAATCTGACTATTCGCGTATTAATCTTACCGATCCTGCTGATATGATTCTAAAGAAATTCAAAAAGGCAAAAACCGATTCTATTGATGCGGTATCATATGATCCTGATAATAGACCCGAAATTAGTAATTTATTGAAGATTTTTTCAGCTTTATCGGGTGTAAAGATAGAAAAAATAGTTGCAGAGTATGAAACTGCTGGCTTTAGTAGGTTTAAAACTGACCTTGCTGATGTGGCGATTAGTACAATAGAACCAATCGCGCAAAAAACACAAGAGTTTGTAAGTGATAGAGAGTATGTGATTTCTGTTTTGCGCGAAGGAAGATTAAAAGCAAAAGCTATAGCTGAAAAGAATATTTTAAAAATAAAGGAAGTAGTAGGTTTATTTAGTATTACATAAGGTTATTTTTGTTCAAATTAATTTGAGGTGTTTAATATGTTAGAATCGTATTTACCGGGATTAAAACATGCTATTACAGTATTATTGTTTTGTTTTGTTATTTTTGGTATCAGAACTGTATCATTAAAATACATCAAAAAAAAGTTGTTAGGTCTAAGCAAACAGTGTTTCTACTTTTTAATAATGTTATGTCTTTGTTTTTTATAATCTTGGGTGTTGTTACTATTCTCTCTAACCTTGGAATCAAGCTTGATGTATTATTAGGGGGCGTGGGTATAGTGAGTTTTATTGTTGGAATGGCTCTAAAAGATATAATAAGTTCCTTGATATCAGGGCTTATGATTATGTTAAATGATCATATTAAAGTGGGTGATACTTTGTTTTTTAAAGAGATAAAGGGGCGAGTGGCAGCAGTTGGTATTAGCTCAATTATATTAGAAGATATTAGTAACAAAAAAAAGCTTCATGTTATAAAAAATAGTGTTGTGACTTCTGAATGTTACTCTTTGATTCGTGGAATTAGTGATAAAAAAACAAAAGTTGTTTCAACTTCTTAGTGCTATGTGAGTAAAGATTTTTGTGAGTAATAATTTTAAAACTTTGCAAAATCTAAAAAAGCTATATATTTATGTGGTAAAATTTTTATTTAAATTTGTGAATAATGACTAGTATTAAAATATATACAGATGGAGCATGCTCGGGGAACCCGGGTCCTGGGGGGTGGGCAGCTATCATTATTTGTGGTACAAAAGAGGTCTCTGTTTTTGGTGGAGAAGAAAATACGACTAACAACCGCATGGAGTTATTGGCAACTATTAAGGGTATAGAAGAGGTGGAAAGTAATCAAGATATTGAAATATACACAGATAGTAAGTATGTAAAAGATGGTATAACTGCTTGGATACATAATTGGAAAAAGAACGGTTGGCGTACTGCAAATAAAAAACCAGTGAAAAATATTGATTTATGGCAGCAATTAGATAAAATTATAGATAAGAAGAATGTTCAGTGGCATTGGGTCAAAGGTCATTCAGGTGATAAATATAATGACCTGGTTGACAGTGTGGCTGTAAAGGCCTGTAATAAAATGAAGGTGCAATGAGAAATATTTTTAAAAAAATAATTTTTTTTCTTAATTACAATAGAGTGGGAAAAGACTCTTATGGTAATAAATATTATCAAACTAAGAAATATGATAAAAGTTTAGGGTTATACAGAAGGGTTGTTGATTATAAAGGCTCAGCTGAGCTTTCAAAAGTGCCGCAGATATGGCATGCTTGGTTGCGTCATATATTAAAAGACCCTCCTACAGATGAGCAGCTACGTCCTTATCCGTGGCAGAAAGACCATATGCCAAATTTTACTGGTACAGAGAAAGCCTATTATCCAAGAGGGCATGTAATGAGACATGCCGCAAGGGTAAGAGTTTCAAGTGATTACAATCAATGGAAACCCAAGAGTTAGAAAATGTCGAATAAAGTTGAAACAATCATTGGTTTTATAGTTTTACTTGTTGCTTTAACATTTTTTGTGTTTGCTTACAATACAACTAATATTAAAAGGTTTGATAAAGCATATCCTTTAAAAGCGCGCTTTACTCAGGTAGAGGGTGTGGTTGTTGGAAGCGATGTTATGATGAGCGGTATAAAGGTAGGAGCTGTAACTAGTCTTAAAATTGATACAGATACATATTATGCAGTGATGACTTTCTCTGTAGATGAGTCTTTGAAGATTCCAAGTGATTCTTCTCTAAAGGTTGCAACTAGCGGATTATTAGGTGGTAAGTATGTATCAATAAATCCTGGTTCTTCTGAAGAAATGTTAGAGCCAAACGCTGAGATACGTTTTACACAATCATCTCTGAATCTAGAAGGATTATTAAGTAAGCTTTTGTTTAGTATGTCTTCTGACAAAAAAGAAAGCAAATAAATATCAAGTTAGAGGTTTTGTGGTTACAAAGCAATATGAACAGTTTTACAAAAAAATGCTCCTAATCCGTAGGTTTGAGGAGAAAGCTGCGCAGTTATATGGCATGGGAAAGATAGCTGGTTTTTGTCATTTATATATAGGACAAGAAGCTGTGGTAACAGGCATGCTCTCTGCTGCTACAAAAGATGATAAACATATTACAAGCTATAGAGATCACGGGCATATGCTTGCCCTTGATATCGATCCTAATGTGATTATGGCAGAACTTTTAGGTAAAGAAACTGGGTGCTCAAAAGGGCGTGGTGGTTCAATGCATATGTTTGATCCAGAAAAGAATTTTTATGGTGGTCATGGTATTGTTGGTGCCCAGGTTCCAATAGGTACAGGTCTTGCTTTTGCAGATCATTATAAGAAAAACAATGCGATATCTTTTGTGTATTATGGTGATGGCGCTGCTCATCAGGGGCAGGTATATGAAGCATTTAACTTAGCTAAGCTTTGGAAGTTACCAGTGGTATATGTATTAGAAAATAATCAATATGCAATGGGTACATCTGTTGCGCGCTCTACTGCTCAACGAGATTTGTATAAAAGGGGAGAGTCTTTTGGAATTCCTGGTATGCAGGTTGATGGTATGGATGTTTTAAAAGTGGCTGAAGCTGCTGAAAAAGCAGTGAAACATGTAAGAAGCGGTAAGGGGCCAATATTACTTGAGGTAAAAACATATCGCTATAGAGGACATTCTATGTCAGATCCAGCCACATATCGTACGAAAGAGGAGGTGCAGGATTACAAAGATAACCAAGATCCTGTTAATAGATTTAGAAATTTCTTATTGAAGAGTAAACATGTTTCAGAAGATAAGATTAAAGAATGGGATAAAGAAATAAAAAACAAAGTGGTAGCGGCGGTAAAATTTGCAGAAGAAAGCCCTGAGCCAGATGTTAAAGATTTATTTGAATATGTGTATTAGGAGATAAGAATGGTAGAAATTACCTTAAGGGAAGCTCTAAGAGATGCAATGGCTGAAGAAATGCGTGCTGATAAGAATGTTTTTCTTATGGGTGAAGAGGTGGCTGAATATAATGGTGCTTATAAGGTTAGCCAAGGTTTACTAAAAGAGTTTGGGGAAAAACGAATTATTGATACTACTATTACAGAACATGGATTTGCTGGTATAGGTGTTGGTGCGGCATTGGCGGGATTAAGGCCTATTGTAGAATTTATGACCTTTAACTTTGCTATGCAGGCAATTGATCAGATTATTAACTCTGCTGCTAAAACAAAATATATGTCTGGCGGTTTAATTAAATGTCCCATAGTTTTCCGTGGTCCCAATGGTATGGCAGCGCGTGTAGGGGCTCAGCATTCACAATGTTATGCTAGTTGGTATGGTCATGTGCCAGGTCTGCATGTTATTGCCCCTTATTCGGCAACAGATGCTAAAGCCTTATTAAAAAAGGCTATTAGAAGCGATACTCCGACTGTATTTTTAGAGCATGAATTGCTTTATGGAAATACATTTGATTTACAAGAAGAAGATGTGGAAATCGGGAAAGCACGTATAGTAAAACCAGGGAAGGATGTTACCATTGTAACCTTTTCAAGGCCAGTTGTATTTGCTATGCAAGCAGTAGAGGAACTAAAAAAACAGGGTGTGAGCGCAGAGTTAATTGATTTAAGATCTATTAGACCTTGGGATAAAGAGGCTGTGATTAGGTCTGTAAAGAAAACTAATAGATTAGTTACGGTAGAAGAGGGGTGGAGTTTTGCTGGTGTTGGCTCTGCAATAGCTGCTGTAGTAATGCAGGAAGCATTCGATTATCTTGACGCGCCTATATTAAATGTTACAGCAAAGGATGTTCCTTTGCCATATGCTGCAAATCTTGAGAAGGCTTCTGTGCCACAAGTAAGCGATATTATCCAGGCTTGTAAGTCTGTTTTATAGCATATTGTTTTATACCTTGGGTAAGTTGCGATTATGTTTTTATAACTTTTGTTAGTAAAAGTTATGAAAAGTGCAAAGGTTTATATGGTGTTATTTTAGAGTTGTGGTGCCTTAGATAGAAATAATAAAGTGCTTTTCAAAATAGTATCTTATGCGTATACTTGAATAAAGTAATAACTAATTGTATGTAATATGAAAAAAATTTGGATTTATGCATGTCTTGCTTTGGTTATGGTTTATGCAGGAATTTGGTTTTTTGCAGCTAACAAAATTGAAGGTGAGGTATATAAAGCACTGGATCAGCTTAAGGTTGATAATAAGTTAAAAAAATATTCAACAAAAGTCAGCGTTTCTGGTTTTCCTTTTTCGTTTAATGTTAAGTTTGCTTCGCTTTCATTAGGTCTAAAGACTGGTGATGATAATTCTGATGTGAATGTCATATTTGACGGTAATGTTAACGCAAAAGTTGGATTGTTTTCCAGGTATTTTACAGCGACTACATTAGGTAATTTGCATCTTAAAGGTAATATAGGTGATTATAGATTCCATGTTGTGTCTGAAGGGGACAGATTATCTACATATAAGATAAAATTTAGTGGTTTACCTGTTTCTCCATTTTTTATTAAAAAAGCTATGGCCTTGCAGGAATCTTCAAAGCCAAACTACTTGGATTTAATACAAGGTTTTTCAACAGATACAAGAGCGTTCTTGGCTCACGATAAAGTTGCAGAGAAAACAATTGCTGAGGCTACTAGAATACAGCTTAGCGTGTTTGGAGATTTTGCTTCTAACGGTATGAGCTTAACAGGCAAAGAATTTATAGATAGAGTGAAGTTTTTTCCCGAGTCTAGGAGGTTATGGCAGAATCTACAAAGAATTCCTATGATACGTTCTTTTGTGCAATCAATAAACCCAAATGTAAAAAATTACTTTAATGTATTTTCTTTGGATGAGCTCGGTGTTATGAATTATGATATTGATTTTGCCTATGAAGGCAGTAAGTCGAGCCATGAAATTAAATTTTCTAAATTGCTGTTGCGTGATGACTTATATGCGATTGATGCCAAAGGCACTTTTTTATTTTCAAACAAAGGGGCTATAGATACAAACTTTAACTCTACAACTATTTGTTCAGATAAATGGTATATTTTAATGAAGCAATATATCAACACATTAAATAACAAGATAGAGGCTATTGAAGAAGACTATAGCAATAAATCAATAATAGGTCTTATTATGAGCCCAATTACAGGTTTTATGAATAAGTTATTGAAGCATGGTGGTTATGGTGAATATTTGCCTCAACTGAACCTAGTTGGTCCAGTGAAAACAGAGGCAAATTTATCTTATAAGACACTAAATAAAGACAGTTTTAATACAATAGTTAAAAAGCTACATGTTAGCACAAGAACTTATTTTATAGATGTAAAAGGTAACTTGAAGCGTGAAGCTGAGAAGGATATTTATAACATCAAGGCAGAGCTAGGAAATTATGTGTCTATAATTGATCAAATCGTCGATTATGTGAATAGGGTGAGTGTTGCTAGTAACTATAAGTTTAAGTTACTGGGGTCAGAGGCTATTTCTACTAGCATTTCTGATAAGATCAAGCGTTTCTTACGTAACGTATCTGACAACCCATCAAGCCAATCTAAAGATGTAAAATTAACCATAGTGAGCTCTGGTAAGAGTGTTTATCCAGCTGTGGGTCCATATAGTTCTGAGGAGTTTCATCAGGCCTGGAATGGTTTTGTAGCTTCTATTATCGTAGATAAAGTGACTGATAGGTTTGAGAATGTTCTGAAGAAGGGTGGATCAGGTCTAAAAGAGAGCTTAAAGGGAAATGTTGTTGGTGGCGTAAAAGATGTTGCTCAAGGTTTACTTGGCCTTCTGAGCTAGCACATACTTAAGAGGGGAGATGCTAAAATACACTTCAAATCTAGTGTTTTTATTGGTTTTAATGCAATCTGTTACGTTTGCTGTCAGTAGTTTGTATCTTCCGTCTTTGCCAAAAATATCTGAGTATTTTGCAATTAGTAAGGTGCAGGTTCAATTTACACTAAGTTTGTATTTCCTTGGTTTATTTGTGTTTACTTTGTTTTCTAATGCAATAATGTCAAGATGTGGTGAAATGCGGACTCTCTTTGTAGGGTGTTTTCTTTTTATTATTGCTAGCATTTTTTGTGTGTTTTCAGAAGGTGTATTATGGTTGAAAATAGCGTTTTTCTTATTGGCTGTTGGTGTAGGACCTATGGCAATCTTATCCCGGGCCTTCCTTGGGCGTATTAGTAAGGATATTAGACGTAGTGTTATGGGAACGGTTTACTTAAGTGCTACTCTTATATCTTCTATGGCTGCACCAGTAATCGGTGGTTTTATTTCGTTTTTATATGGTGGCAATTTGTTTTTGTGATTAGTAGCCTGTTTGGTTTATTGATTTTATATAGAGCAAAAGTATTTGCGCAAAAGAACGAAGGTTGTAACACGAATCTTGAACGTAAGAATATGGAATATAATGCTATTTTAACAAATAAATCTTTCTTACTTTTCTTTGGTATAAAGTGGTTGTTATATGCTTTAGCCCAGGCATATTATGTAGAGCTTCCTTTTATATTACATCAGCATGGCTTTAACACTAAGGAAATAGGAGTTATAATTTTAATTAGCGGTACTGGCATGATATTTGGTACTTTCTTAAGTAAACTGTTTGTAAAATGCCTTGAAGTAAAAAGGGTAATATCTACTTCTTTAGTTGTATCTCTTATGGGTGGTGCCCTTTGCGCATACCAGGCAATAAATTTCGATGTTTATTTCTTTATTTTTTCTGCTTGGGTATTAATGATCGGTATAGGAATCTCAGCATCAAACTTAATGATGATGGTGCTTAATAATATGCCTAAAAATTTACACACTCAAATGTCTGCTATGTATAACATGATTACGTTATTTATGTGTTTTGTAGTTTCAAGTGTAATAGGGCATGTTGCAAATTACGGTATGGTGTATTTTTATGCTTTGTTCTTAATTTTACCAGTATTATCTATACTTATCTTCTTAAGAAGTAAATCATATGGTCTATTCAAGAATGCATAGGTGATAATAAAAAAGGCAGCCGAAGCTACCTTTTTTAAAGTTGAGTTCTGTACTTATATTAGTGACAGAAATCTAATTGTGCATCTAAGCTATTTCCACAAAGTTTTTGGCATTCATCTGCATAATTATCTAAACCATTAGAACATGCAAGTGACAGATGGCCTTCTGCAGCAGTTGTTTGCAATGTCACTGTTTCTGGAGCCTCTGTTTGAGCTGTAGTTGTAGTGATTACTTCTTCTTCAGCGTCATCTGGTGTGCTCCCAGAACCAGGAAGTTGTAAAGAAGGTGCATTCTCGTACCATTCAAATGGGTTAGTTAGTAGGGGCTGTGTGGAAGAAGTGACATAACTGTAAGATCCAAATATTTTCACCCCCAGAGAATTAGCTGTTTTTCTTCTTGCAAGCCTTCTTTTTTCTAGCTTTAAGCTCTTTTCGAAGGATGACTATCATTTCTTTCAAATCAATTTTCTTATTCCCATCTTTGAAAGTGTAACGGCCTGTAAATGCTATATGAATCCAAGACATAGGTGACACTCTTAAAAGTTCTTCTAAATCTTTAGGTGTTTGCCCAGTTTTCTGTGAATTAACATAAAGGTTATTTAAAATCATAGCATTGCATGCAACAATCATATTAGTTACCAATCTAACTGCTTGCGTGCAAATTCTATGGTCTACTATTCTTTTACCTTTATAAATCCCATAATACATCTTCCTGATCACGTTTTGTAATTGATGATAAGATTCCGTCCTGTTTCTGGCTGTTTTCATAGCTTTCCTAAGAGGAAGGCTTTCAATCATATTAAGTACATGCAAAGTCTTAAATATTTTATTATATTCAATAAGGCCTGCCCTTAAAGCAGCATAACGACTATGTGAATTCAGTTTCCTAATAATTGTGCTTTGAGTGTTTTCCTGCAAAATCAATGATAAAAGCACTCTGACGATTTGTTTTTCTTGTGTTTTAATTCTGTTTATTTTTATGCTTCCAATAGGCTTTATTACCCCAGGATAGTTAATAATATCGTCGACTGAATAGAGATCTTCTGTTGCTTTTTTTAGATTCTTAATGTTTGGTATAAAATCAACGTTAATGGCATCTAAGGCAATAAAGTTCAACTGGTTCAAAGTGTGGTTATTTCCCGTCACTGCGTCAACTTTTACATCAGATTGGTTATCATAAATCATATCGTAAAGATGGTGTCCTTCATACTCATTGAGACCAATATTCTTTACGGCTACTGCTACATAGTTTGCAATCATTGATAGTATGGACAGACCCTTACCTTTACCTAGGTATTTTTTTGAATATCTTGATTGAATTGTATTTGATTTTGTTGAGGCTTTCTGCCCATCGATATCTGCTATCAGTTTGTCATCGAGCAAATTCCATTGTTTAAATATTTCTAACTCACTTATTGCATCCGCTACTCTATCATTAGCCTGACAAAAGCTTTGGTAACTTAAATAATCTTCCATTGTGCTTCTCAGAACATTAAAACTAAGGTCTGACATCTCTGACATTTTCTTTGTACCAAAACCAAATGCTACAGCTAAAATACAAGCTATTAATGGAATAATCTGAGCTTCTGTTTTCTTAATGTACCGCCCCTTATTATGTGTAAAACCATTAAAAATATCCAAAGCTTCATTTACAAATGCTAATACATCTCCTACATCCGATTTAGGTATATTACGGAAAAAAGAATCATCCAGCTCATCACTTGCTTCATAACTTAATTGCCAGCTCAGAGTGCCATCTTTATTTGTAGTAATTTTTAAGTTTTCATTGTTTTCTATGTTGCTATAAAGAGCTTTCCACTTACCATTTAGCTCTTCAAGTTTTTGATCAAGATGTGTAGAGCAATATATGGGGATCTTGTAATAACCATATGGCTGAACTATCTCTTCAGCCTCTTCAACTATATCGTCTGAAACAAGATCAGCATCGATGTCCCTGTAGGTTACACTATCGTTGCAAAATATACGCCCCCTGTCAAGATGATGAAAAAGGCTTTTATAGACATAAAATTCAAAGCGATGTGGATTTAAGAATTGGTCTTCTTTCTTGCTTTTTAGATATGGAATCATTGACTTAGTGATGGGGAGTGATGTCGTTTCGGATATTTGTAGTTTACTTGGTGTTGCTCCAGAAAGATAATGGCTTTTAATCTCTTGTATTAGCGCGATACTTGCATGGTTAGGTAAGTAATGTTCAAAATCAACAGCTAATACTATAGGCCTTAAATATAAAGCTATAGACCTAGAAATAGTTTCAACATAATCCCAAGTTGACCTTTTGATATCAAAATCAGATCTCTCAAAAAATTGAGCTAGTTTTTCAAAATTATCTTTGTTAATAATTTCATAGGCTTCCTTATAATATTTCTTTTTTATCAGGTGTTTGTTTTCATAACCAGTAAACCAACGGAGAAACTGTGATACACTTGGGCAATTTTTAACTATCTTAGCAGCATTCTCTGCAAACTCTTTTTCTCCATGCTCTTTTGCCTTATCTTTTAGTGATACCGCATAATGCATAAAACTAGTGATCAGATTATCAACAAAGGTTTGGTATCTACAGTAAAGATAGCATACGGCATATAATATTTTTTGTATCTTTGTTAGTTTTCTTAATCTTGCTACTGGGTATTGTTCAACATTATTACTGTAATTCTGATAGCATTTTGTGACAAGCCTAGAATTGGTATTTGTTGTTTACAAAATAGGTATAAAGAAGAAAGTTCTCGAACCTTCGAGGTTTCCTCAATAATCTCAGAGTAAGAGAAATCGCTTTGGTCATATCTTATGTCATTTAATGATACCAATCCCGAAGTATGCGAGATCAGCTCTTCAATTTCATTCATCACCTTTAGTGGAAAACCATCAATAACTTTTGATATTCTTCGCATCTCTATGCTCACACATTCTGTGTACATGTCCTGAAGTTTACGATATCCTGGCAATATAATATTTTGTGTGTCACAGTAGGTAATAAGTTCTCTAATGGCATTTTGAGGTCGAGGACATAACTTAAGCAATAGTAAGAATTGTTCTTTAAGTTTATGAAGCTGAATATCAGAACATTCTTGGTATTTAAAGTAACTGAGGATTAACTTTCTTTGTTGGTATCCAGGCTCTCTACTGATAGGAGTAAAGGTACTTTTGTTTTGATAAAATTTTTTATTAATGAAGTTGATATCTCTGCGTGCTTTCTTCGCATCAATCCTAAAAAAACGATGTTTTGCTTTAAAATAACCTAACTGCAGGATAAAAAAGATTTTTGTATTGACCGTATGGAAATGTGCCAAGATGTCGGCTTCATTTTCATCAATAGCAAAATATAAATCTCTTTCATGATCATCAAAATCGGGACTGTCATAAATATCAGATACTTCACTTTTCGAAAGTAAATTTATTGTTCTTTCGCTCATTGAGTAGTTAAAATAAATGTACGTTAAAATTTACTCATCACAGTGACATACAAAATGAGGATAATCAAAGACATTCGAGTTAAATATTGCTATAAATAAAAACAAGGTTTACTTAACCTAGAAAATAACATTAAATTTGATTTTAAAGTAATGAAATATGGTTACGCACGTATATCAACAAAAGACCAATCTTTAAATATCCAAATGGATGCATTAAACAATGAAGGTTGTAAAAAAATATTTAGTGAAGTGGCAAAAGGAGCAAGACAAGATCGTCCGGAATTAACAAAATTACTCGAGATAGTTGAGGCTGGAGATAGCATAGTTATATGGAAACTAGATCGCTTAGGAAGATCTTTACACCATTTGGTAAAAACAGTGAACGATCTAAATAAGAACAATATTGGTTTGATTAGCCTTAATGACCCGATTAATACTACTACTGCCCAGGGCAGACTGATGTTTAATATGTTTGCATCTTTAGCAGAATTTGAGCGTGATGTAATTTATGAAAGAACTATTGCTGGTATAAAGTCAGCAAAAGCCAGGGGCAGACTAGGTGGGAGACCAAAAGGCCTATCTCAAGATGCTAAACAGAAAGCGTGTCTTGCGGAGGCTCTGTATAAACAAAACGAATTAACCTCCGATCAAATTGCTACCCAATTAAACATTTCAAAACCAACGATGTATAAGTATTTAAAACACAGGAAAGTAAAACTAGGAGTAATCTTAGATAAACAGGGGGCTCAGCAACAATATGCAAGCTAATTTAGAAGTTGGATCTTACAGTTATGTCACTTCTTCCACACAGCCCCTACTCCATGCGCTATTGCTAATCGTACACGTTGTTGTAAGATGTTACATGGTATATAGCAGTTAGTTAATAATTGAACTCTTGGTATTCTAGGCATGTGTCTAATAATTAAAATATTTCCAAAAATGGTGTATTGGTCCGTGGCCTTGTCCTATCTTATGATTTTTTGCTGTATCTATTGCCCCGGTAATAAATTCTTTGGCGTGAGTTACAGCCTCTTCGATATTATGACCTTTACCAAGGTAAGCGGCGATAGCAGATGCAAGGCTGCAGCCAGTTCCATGGTTATTTTTTGTTTTAATGCGCTTGGCGCTTAGCCACTTCTCTACTTTCCTGTCTTTTATATATAGTAAATCATCGCTATATTCCTCTTTGAAATGCCCGCCTTTAACCAATATGGCGCTGGGGCCATAAGCTGCTAGATATCTTGCTGCTTC
>JACKZZ010015134.1_pt1 | contig 24573 bp, 25 predicted proteins | sample 8027871 | NCBI WGS metagenome assembly JACKZZ01 (sample SAMN15724774, study PRJNA655200) | protist metagenome | isolation source: fluorescence activated cell sorting (FACS) single amplified genomes of... | place: USA: West Boothbay Harbor, Gulf of Maine | collected 2000-07-19 | reverse complement strand
TGCAGAGGAGGGCGCGGCAGTAGTCGAAGCTGTATCCGAAGATGATATGGGAGCGAGAGTCGTCGTCGTTGTATTAGAGGCATCAGAGGCAGGAACTACAGTAGTCGTTGCATCTTGACTAGAAGAGGATGCTGTTGTCGTTTCACTAACAGATGATGAGGACGAAGCATTCACTGCGGCAGGAGTTGCCGTTGTTGTCGCTACATTACTGCTGGCATCTCCCGATGAAGCATCGGCGACTGCAGCAGTTGTCGTTGAGGTGATACTTGACGAATCTGCTGCGGCAGCAGTCGTTGTTTCTTCGATGATTGGCGCGGCAGTAGCGCTGTTGTTTGCACTGCTAGAAGAGCTACTTGCACTGCTGTTCGAGGACGAGTTACTTGCGCTACTGCTCGCAACAGCATCCGCTGCTGCTACAGCGGCAGTACTTGTCGTAGTGACTGTTGAGTTATCGACGTTCTGTTGCGAACTATCCACGACTGGAGCTGCCGTTGTATTACTGCTCTGAACGACCGCATTCGCATCACTTGCATTACCAGCGCTACTCGAGGACTCCGTCGTCGTTGTTGTATCTGAGGAAACCACTCCAGAGCTACTGCTGTTATTCGAAGATACTGCTTGAGGTGCTGCGGTACTGGTCGTAGTTGTCGCGGAAGCGGAACTATTCGAAGACCCCCCGAACAACGGACCGAGAGATTCGCTCCCGAATCCGTCAAATATTCCTCCGCCTCCTCCAGAGGAGGAGGAGGACGACGCATTATTCTTCGGATCGTCGTAGATCGGGTGTTCGGTCGTCAAGAATCCATCCAAGATTTGATTCAGTACTGTGTGACCTTGCTCCTCGTCATCTGTGACTCGGTGGCTCATGTCGTCCATGAGTTTTTTCTGCGTTTCGATGCGCTTCAGCGCTTTGTCGGCTTCCAGCATGAGTGCGGCAACAGCCTCTTCCGGACCGTGCTTGGTTTTATGATCATGCAGCAACAGAGAACTGTGCTCTGGTTGAGAATCATCTCTGCCATCAGCATCCACGTCTAATTCTAAAAACGCGCTCTTCTTCTTAAAATCAGCGATTAACTTGTCGGCCAGAGTTTTCGCCTTCTGATAGTCACTCCCGGCGTCGAGAACTATTCGTTGAAATTGATGGTTGAACGTGTCGATCGTCGTAAAAGCCTTATGGATCTCGGCAAAATGCTTGTTGCCAACCTCGACCTGTGGAAGTTTTGTGAAACTTCAATAAGAATCTGAATCTACCTATGAACATTACATTCATTAAGAGAGCCCGGCAAAGTTTAAGCTACACAGAAATAATCTGTCTAGAACTAAACATCATAATTTTCTTTCATTGTCCATACTCTGAGTATTTCTTGTCATTCCACAGTTATCAGATCAAGTACCGACTCTATCAACTTCGAGAACTCTCCTCTCTTTGATTGTTCCTTTACGGTCTCCGCGAGCGCCTGCAGATCGGTAAACGCGGTGTGACTGTGGTCCACCGCTTGCGAATCTTTCGCGTCTTGCACGATCTTCTCGACAGCGGAGGCTTCACTCCGGAGTTTCTCGGTCAAAGGCAAGAGCTCTGTCTTGACAGGACCATCGGGAATGTGCGAAGCTGGGGAGAGATTTTTTGGTGAAAGTGGTACCAGGGTATGATAGGGCGAGGTACGGTCGTAGTAACGAATGCCTACAATTTGGATCTACGTGCTGTCGCGAAAATCAAGAATGAAATTATCTCTAAAAACCTCTCGTTATCGACGTCCCCAGCTCTTCTGCTCCGATATCGAGCAAACTTTCGAACCCAGCCTCATCATCTTGAATTTTAACGCCACCAGAAGGTATTCGTAGACCAATACTCACATCCAGTCCCGAGAGGATCGCCGCCAAGAACAGGCTAGACCTGGTGGTGTGCGAGAATGACCGCGACATTTTCGACTGTCCGTTTCTTTTCCAACGCTTCTCGTACTCGGTCTCGATCCGGAACAGAAGCTTCCTGCCCAACTGACTTTTTGCACCGGAAGATGATCGACGCAACAACCAATCGCAACGGGAATTCTGTTTGATCGTTTGATCTTCGCTCTTCAGGGCCCCACTACCATGCTTAGTTCTTACTTTTCGTTTCCAAACACAATCAGACTACTCAAAACGAAACTCAGACTTCATTACCAGATAAACAATTTCTACTTCTGTATTCTCTAATCTCTAGTACTCCTGGACAAGGACTCGTTTTACTGACATTCTCCGTCAACACTGAAGAACTGAAAAAAATATCGATGAGATGGCGTCACTGCTGCTACAGCATCTGCTCAAACTGCAAAAACAGATGCCAGACAGCAGACGAATGCCACCCCTCGGTAAGGAATTGACCACCCCCTACATGACACGGAGATTGTATGCATCCGAAATCGACAAAATGCCATAACACCTATAATTCACGGATCAATCGCTCCGAATGTATGCATTACCAACTTCCCATTCGATTGAGAAAATTGTGCTGTGAGCTGTGTCCTCGGGCTCCACTCGATGACGCTTCACTACCTTCGTGAGTGACAAGAATCAGTCAGTAATTCCTCGTTCGGGAATGAGAGCTCTGAAACAGTCTACGAGGAAACGACAGCAAACTTTTTCGACCGTAATCAAAAATTGAGGAAGAGTGGCGAAAACTGCTTTAAATTCCCGCACACGAACATACATTCCGTGAAAGTGGTCTTGTTGCGTCACAATTCAACGCAACAACCCCGAATTTTCTTCTCCATCGATTACGCACGTGACATCGTACAACTTCACTCTCGTCTCCATCTCTCGTAATTTAACCACTTTCTATTCATCTGGCAAAGACAGGTTTTTAACAGCATTCATTTCATCAATACGAGGTTGTCGAATTCCGCCTGTAGTCCCTTGTGGAAGTATTTCAGTCGAAGAGTGTAAACTGGATTCTAGTTTTTTGTGAAGCTGCACTTCTCTACATCGACACCCATCGCGTTCATTGTAATGCCGCACTCTCCGTCGTTCATTTGTTTCCTCGACTAAAAATAGAACCTGGCGTAATTCCTGCTTCAATGATATGAAAATCTATCATCACAATATTGATGTTTGACATTTTGAAAATCCGAATTCTTACCTCTGGTACAGAATCCCCTCCTCGGGCTCGTCTCTCAAAACTGAATCACCTCTCTTGGATCTTGCAGGAGTGGCTTTTCCCCTCGACGAGGGTCTTCTCGTAACTATGTTTTGCCACACGCTTCCCTGAAGATAAAAACTCAAACCTCGCTAATGCAAACATCTTATTGAAATCTATGCTCCTCGACATTCTGGTAAAGTCCTCCCACCACCATGGTGTCAAATAGAATCGACCTCCGACTAACATCTACAGCTGTCATCTATCTATTCTAGATGTTATCAAAATCAAATCTGACGTAGCTCTCTCAACAATCCCTGAGTCTCTCCCAGCCCTCAGAAATTCTCGTCATCTTTGCGTTATCTACTAAACTGGAGTGTACTGAATATGTGAAGATTGAAAATTACTTGTCATCCCCAATCTCTACACACCCAGGACCTTCTTCCAGTATATTCTCTCCCTCTGATCTCTCAACGAGATCTATCACCGTCTTCACAACTCATCCTTCCCGATCTTCGCACTACTTTCAGCTCCGTTTCCGCCCAACGTTTCGGGGATCCAGTCCAGACTCAAACCCTTCTTGCTCCCGACTTTCGCGACGAGCTGTTTCCTGCAACTGGCCCAGACCTCTGGAGAGCATTTCGTCTTCTCGAGCGAGATCATTTTGCTAAGCTTGGATGAAGAGGAGAGGATCTTCGCGCAAGTCGTCAAAACGTTCATGAGAGGCCCAGGGTAGTCCTTGTTGGAGACCTGGCCCATCTGCTGCTCGAGCCATCCGTACCTGGAGGTGTAGTTTTTGGGGAGGATTTTTTTTTCGGTTTATCCATGTCATTATTTCAATTTAGGAACGCGACAGGTTCCCATTTCAATTTAGCAAATCTCTCTAACCATAGAAAAAATATAAATAAGCCAATAAACTCAACATACATTTTCTCGCTCATTTTATCGCTCGAAATCTCCTTCGACTTAATCTCTTCGACGACGTTCTCCGGCTCGTAGCAGAATGCGAGATTAAACTGACGGAACTGCGGGTTCCACACGGTGTTTCGGACGATGGCCTCGACAATCTGTGGCTGGTACAACATCTGTTCGTAGTACGAGATGGAATCAGCAAGGGCGAGCGAGACGCGGAAGTAACCTGTAAAGTGGAGATTTGGGGGATGACGAATGCGGCCGAGTGTCAGATAACAAGTCGAGACCTCACCAAACAATTTCAAGACTTTTGATACTAACGACATAGTAACTGTCAATAAGCTCTCGATAAAATCCAAGAAATACCTGGAGGAATGAAGATGACATCGCCAGGCTCCTGATTTGCCTCAATGTATTTGTTGAGTCCGAACTCCTCCTTCAATTCTGGCAGCTTTTCCTCGAAGAACATGTAGGCCGACGTTTGCTGGAACTCCAACGCCTCCTTTGCCTTCTCCGCGACTTTCTGGAGCTCTTGCTCAGTCAAGATGAGCCAACGACGATAACCGTGGATGAGGACCTTTTGGTTTGGATATGAAGTGTGATTAAGTTGGGTGCAGAAATACTCGATACATATAATGGATCGTTTTAATGTTTCGTCTTGTATCTGAGGTATTATTTACTCGTCAATATCATTCATGAATTTAGTGATAGCGTCCTCCTTAGCTCAACAGCCCAAAATCAAAAAAATCTCCAAATATACGTCGAAGAATGGCAATCCGTTCTCCGCATGCAATTTGCCACCACTTCCTGAGGGTCCCATGGTGAAGTACCGGAAGTTACCACTAGCATGCTGCTTGATAAAGTCGCCTCCTTCCTTCTTACCGAGAATCTTTTTGATCTCGTGCTCCGTCTGGTTGCCGCTGAAAAAGCTCTTGGAAGCCTTCTCCCAATCGTAGAAGACGTTGTCGACGAGTGGAGAGCCGTCGGAAAGTTTGCTGCGATTTTGGAAAGAGAGTGGATTTTGCATCAAAATAGGTGGTTAGGAATAGGACGAACGTGTGTATGAGCAAAAGGAATAGGAAAAGAATGTCACTGATTGAAGCATGAATATTGTCGTCGTCAACCGCAACATTGTCTCAAATTTGTCTCGATACGAAGTCTACATCATAATCAATCCTATACGTATCAAAAATCTTCAATTCCTCCGGATCCTCGACAAACGATGTCGCCGATACGGTCTGCTCGCAGTGTTCCGTGGCTTGTCCGGGAATCTTTGGGGCAGCTGGTGTGCCGAGGAAGCAGTTCGTCAGATACCGGGAAAAGGGGATCATGTTGGGCTCGGTCATGTAAATGGTGTTGTCGACGATCTTCTGCCGTGGCTGATCTGGAGGGAAGTACTCGATCCTGGTGTTCTGCTCGAGATATTCGTTGTTGCCTGGGAAGAGGAGAAACAATTGTTTTTGAAGATGAGGATAGGGAAGATTATGCTTGCAGTGTCAATGAGTATCAATTTTTCCTGAATTCTGGTCCGATACATCCATTCATCAGAGGTCCACAACCTGGCAGTGGCTGATTGCAAATAATCACAAATCACGGAAACAAAAATCATTCAAATACTCAGCGCATCCGCTGTGAATTTCTCCCTTGCTGCCTCAAAGTCGCCAAACAGTTTGATTCCGTTTCGTACGAGGAATGGCTTGGTGAATTCAAGTTTCTTGCCGTACTTCTTCTCGAACTCTTCGACCGACATCGACGGAATCGCCGTTTTCTTGGTCTCCTTCGCGCGGAGCTTCTTCATCTCCTTCAGACGGTACTTGCCTGTGAGGATAATTTGGAGTGGTTTAGTGGTAAAGAAATGCAAAACGGGTAAGATTCATAAAACCATACTGATTGATTCTACAATGCCTTCTACGAAAATGAGACTTCTAGACCCTGCCACGATCTCGTAATTCTCATAAGTAGTTCAAATCCCACACAGAGAACTAAACAAATCCTTACCTGCTGTAAAATAGTTGGCCTTCTCTTTCTTCTTCGTGTCTTGCACCTTGTTTGATGCGTCGTTCAGCTTCTTCAGCTGCTCCTTCATGTTATCCAGGAAGATCAAAATGCTCGAATGCAACTGCTCCTTCTTCGCGAAATCCACTAATTTTTGACCGTGCTCCAATAACTGCGCTGTGTTCTCGTTTTTGTTGATCGACAGCTTCGCGTGCAAGTTGATCGACTGCTGTGCGCTGACGAAATATGTTGTTGAGAAGAGAGAAGCGACTTTCAGACCGCTTTTTAGGAAGCGAGACTGAAGAGTAGTTGTCTTCTTCTGGGTGGAAGTATGTGGTCTTGAGGAGGAGGATCCGCTCGCCTGGGAGGGCGAAGAGGAGAGAGAAGGGAAGAACATGGCAGTAGGAGCCATCTTTATTTATCGCCTGAGTCTAGCTATTAGACACGAAGAAAGATAAAAAAACCTCCAGTGTATGTAGATCCTGGTATAGACTAGCTCCTGTTGTCTATCTAAGGTGCTCTCTGGGTTGTACCTGGAAACATTAGGGCGTGAAGAAATCAGTCATGAACGATCATTCTCTGATTCTTTCGCATTGAATTGCGTTGCTCTGTCCGGCTGATCAGACCGGAAACGAACGACAGGATCAATGGACAGCTGATCTAGCATTCCATTGAAAAGTTCAATCCTTTCTTTCCCTCAATGATCCGACTTCCTTCTCCTTCGAAAATGAACTGGTCTTTCTGCACAAATAGAAAGAAGAACATCATGAGAGCCCTGAGTTCAAATGTCATCGATGTGCTCGTTTGCAATATCGATACCTTTTACCTTCTCAGAAATACAAGAAAAATCAAAAATGGTTCTGCCTCCGTCAAATACTCGTCTGAAATGATAGATCGCGCTGGTTTGTTTGTGCCATCAATCTCTAATTCTTCTTGTGTCGAGTGACAGATGATTCTTCAACTTTTCTTTTAGTTCCGAAGAAGAGAAAGAAAATCGCAAAAATCATGCGCACTGCGATACTGAAATCCGCACTTTCAAAAAAGAGAGCTTTTTCGAGTTAAACTGTCGATAGTTCTCCGGGTGGCACGACCGGAACACTTGTGTAAGAAACAATCACAATGTCAGCAGATAAATTCAAGCCAAATCAATTTCTAAAATAGGTGCACAAGAAGATAGCTGCAGCGACGTCAATCCGTACATTCAAGAAAAAGAAAGATGTTGAAGTTTTACAACCGGACAGAAAAAGGTTGACATGCACTCCTTAGTCATCAAATCCAATCGTGCAGAAAACGAACATGTCCACAATAATTATGTTCCCTCAATTGCTGTCAGGCACCGTTGTGACGCTGAGTTACATGGCAGTTCATGAAGTTTAAGTTCTGATTATATCCCCCGAAAACGTACGCATACCTGAGCAATGACGAAAATAAATTACAGTACAACAATTCTGTGTGGCCATTACTCTCTGCTACTTTTCTGCTGTGTCAGAGCCACTCCGATCTTATATTGAGATGAATGTAGAGCCATATTGAAGATTCCGATCGACATGCAAACGGGATGGATTGACATCTAAAAAGACTAAGTCTAGGACGTGCAGCATAATATTTCCATCTCCATTTACTAGTCTGAAAAACACTGAAATAAATTATATGCCGCTATGAAAAAAAGTTTGACTGATGTCGTGTATACAAATATTTCAACTGAGTAGAGTGCACTATTTTTTGGGAATGTCACAGACCGAATATCAATTTCATTCTTTGTATAGATGATAAGTTCAGGTGATTCTTGTGCATAATAGAAGTGCATCATAATATTGAGTTTGTGCTTCGCACGATAGATGAAATGAGAAATTGCATGTCTCACAATGAAAATGCTTATTTTTCTATTTTCTTCCATCAGACCGGTCTCCTTGTCATACGATAAATACTTCGATACGGTGAGACAGGTGCTCCATTGATCAAATCTGACATCACATCACGCGCCCCATAGCGCAGATGCTAGTCTTTCTTTGTTCTTGAATATGGACATATGAATCTGAGGATGCTCACGTCATCCACCTACCGTTTTCTTCGTCTTCCGTATCCATTTTCATACCAAAGGACCAGAGACTGCTCACGATTTCGAGATTGTAATATCATACGCTGAGATTGGCTGACAGATTGCTAGTGTGTTGTTGTATTAATAAGTAATCGATTATAATTCACATTGAACCTCTACACTCTGTATGTAATTCATCCACTGTGCTGATATTATGAATGCATCGATTTCCACTCAGACATGTTGAATATATTACGGAATGCTCGACTCATCTATTTATTTTTTTCTTGTTTATACCGTATAAATCCAATCTGTTGCACAATGTTTCTATCTAACACGCAATAATTGCTCCCGTACCTGTGCCATTTGCATTTCTATTTTGACATTATTTCTACAGATAACGCTAGAGGAGAGACATACTGAATCTTACCGTGGTTCGATAACACATCACAAATCCACGAATCAGGCATAGTAAAACGCCATCTGAAAACACCTTTCGCCATTGTACCGGTTTTGTGAAGTTTGTCATTTCCATCTTCTTAAATGATATCTACTTCCCACCGAGATGCTGTTACAACCATGACTGAGTCTCAGATCTTGAGCATTTCACGATAACCATTGCATTGGCATACACAGCAAGTCTCATCATCACTAGCGTTTCTTATTCTCTGAGTGAATTTCGTCTGAGCATTATGAAAATATAAATTACAAGGTACTTACTAAACTAATTGTTCACTGAGACTCCGACGCTGACACCATCAGATTCATTCGATTTCGAAGAGTCGGAGTCTCTCTTGGATTGGTCTACACTGAGTTCCGGCAATCTGCCTGCAGCGCGTAGGAGACTCGTATGTAGTGTTGCGGCACTCCATCGCTCGAGTGGGTCGAGTTTGAAGATTTTGCTCATTACAAAGAGCTCGTCTTCTTCATGTGCGATAGTCTCCTTAAAATAACTCAGTTTCTCAGGATTCCAAGCCAATCCCGACCCCACAAAATACGTCGAGAGCGCTTCATGCACTTGTTCCCAACACGCCTCGGACGACGACGACACGCCTTCACTTCCTCGTCCAGACACTGAGTCCGACGGCCCACCAGCAGAACGCTGCGCACCCTCGTCTGCACGTGCAGGTGCAATTGGGCCGTCATCTCGTGGCGGAGACAAGGGACCCGATGACATTCTGAAATCTGCGTCTTCCTCTGGTTGGCGAGATGATGATGACTTCAGAGATGCCGAGGAAGGTGTTGATTCGCTGGGGCGTGCTGCGTCTTCAAGGTGAAGAGTCACCACAAAGAATGTCATCCCAATACTCCATATGTCGGTAGTTGCGGTGAACTCACAAGAAATGTTCTGCGTCTCCCAGAATGACAACCCAGACGTCCCACTTTCCACCGGAGACACAGCACCTGTTCTCCTTTCTATCTGAGCCATTCTGCTGTGCATCTCGGGCGACATACAACCGATTGTGCCAACATAACCCATTGCTTCCAGGGGTATCGGAGTTTCTAATGACTGGTGTTCGATAGAGCTATCAAAATCGATGATTTTCAAACTCGTCATGACGATTCCCTTCTTGTCCACAGCATCGGGGCTCCAGTCTACAACAACATTGTGAGGCTTAATATCACCGTGAATGACTCCACGACTATGAAGAAAACGGACACCCCGAACCAATGCCAACAAGAAATCTCGTCTGAATTTTTTGCGCCAACGTTCCTCCTGGATTGTCACCAAATACCTGGAAAACTCCTCCAGACTCAATCCTGGACAATATTCGGACACAAGATATTTGGGACTCCCGTCGTTACCGTTTATCTGATCGACAAAACTTGCGACATTCTCGTGATGCCCGAGCTTGCGCATGATGCGCAACTCTCGCGGACCTCGTCGACCGATAACAGACTTCAGAAAAAAAACATTACCGCTTTCTTTGCTTTGCACAATACCCATAAAACCACCACCCATCGTTGTTTTACGCAATCGAACCACCACCTCGTAACCGGCCTCGCGTATATCTGCATCTGAAACAAACATTGATTGACATTAATTATAATTGTTAAGCTACGATGAAAAATTCTATCAAAAAATCAACTTCCGAAATATCTAATATTATAAATATAACCGTCTGACCAACCGTAAATGACTACATACTTAAATGACTCAAAAAGCAAGAGCCACCCCCAAGAAGGCCTTGTGTGTTCAAATTCAAACTCTGCTCAAGGTCACCACTTCGTTCAATGAATGTTGGGACACCCTGCCTGCGCAATTTATAAGAAAACACCTTGCAACCGCCTTCTAAACCAAACCCAACTCAACGTCTCGCACTCTCTCTACCACCTCGTCCCCATTGGCAGTCGCTCTCGCTGGCTATTCTCCTTTTCTGACTTGGCAAATGCCAATCAACTTGACGTCGTCAAATCTTAATGAACTCCTCCTGATCCTTACCACCTGCTTTTTGAACACGCTAGTAACTGTAACTCACTCTGTCTGTTTGATGACCCGACCTCACACCAACGGTCAAGAAACGAATGACAACCACGAAAAGCCGAGCGCGAGCAAATCCCGAAACAAACCCCTCCCAAGGAATCTTTAACATCACCCTGCTGCCCAATTGGAGTTGGACATCACCAGGTGAGGCACTCTTGGCCGGAAAATGCGTACGTACTCGTATTTGTCTCTCATTTCCAGAACCCGAGTTCGCTGACTCCTTTCCCAAAAAACATAAACGACATGAACAGACACATGATAGATGATGTCACCCAACGCCAAGTAAGCCCTAAAAATCTAAATTAAAATCTGTATTCGTATCGCATCCATGTCAACAACACATACCGAAACTCTCTGCAGGCAATCGATGCCTTTTCCATTCCTCGTTGCTGCACGTCTGCTCAACGCACTCGTCGTCGTCGCACGGAGATAGCTTAACGCACTTCCAATATAAAAGGCTTTGAGTAGACCATTCGAGATAGAGTTCGTGTGTCCGATTCCATTGATCTCGAGATGTTCGCCGACTCATTCTGGCACACGATCCAGATCTCGTGCAAACAATCTTTTCTTGTGGTTGATCTCGCGCATTCATTGATGAGAATCGACCGTCTGTGCCTCGGCGTGACAGATAGCCCTCTGAATTAATGAAATTGATCTCGACCCGCGACGACCAATCTTTTCGCTCCTCGTCCTCAACGTCGCGGTACATTCTCCCTTCAAGACGCCATGCTCCTGCCGTAGTCAGAAGCGCGAATGCATCGGATCCTATCAAGGGTCCACAACTTACTTCGTCTTCACGTTCATCTTCTTCGCTTGTGTCATCTATACCATAGCAGGGACCACCTGAGTCCCCGTCGTCCGACTCGGCTGCACGTTGCCCTTCGTCGTCGGCGTCCTGCTCATCCACTTCAGAGGGACCAGCATCCAACCGGCTGTCCACTGGCCTCTCCATCTCCAGGTCTTCCTCGTCATCCAGTGCGTCTTGCGAAGGTTGCTCAGAGAAAGAATCCGAGACAAGCTTCTCGACAATCGGAAATAGAGTTTCGGCACTCCAACGCTCGTTTGCATGGATTTTCAACATTTTGCTCGTCAGAAAGAGCTCCTTTTGTCCTGGTTTAGCATCAAGAATAAAGGAATCGTCCAGTAGAGATATGGCGCTGGCGTTGTCTAACATCTCAAAATGCGGCTTTAGCACTCGACGCAGTTCGCACCAACACTCCTTGGATGATGGGTGTTCACTTCCGTGTTCAGACATGGGATCGGATGATCTGCTGCCCGAACTCTGCGCATCTTCATCTGCGCTTGAGTCTTCCTCTCCGTCGGCCTCGTCGCCTATCCTTCTGTGTACTGCCAGATATGCGAAACGCTCGAGCACGTTAAAAAATGTCATTCCAATACTCCAAATGTCGGTACTTTTGGTGCATCGACAAGAAAGGTACATCTCGGGTGACATGAATGCCGCACTCCTCCGTGTGCGGGGACAACTAAGCTTTGCGTGGGATATCGCGGACTTTGGCGAGTCGAGTTCGATAGAGCTGTTAAAATCGATGATTTTCAAACTCGTCATGACGATGCTATTGCATGTAACATCGCGACTCCAATCTACCACAATATGACGATCTGCTAGATCGGTATGCACGACTCCCTGATCATGAAGAAAACGGACAACTCCAACCAATGCCAATAAGACGTTTCGTCTAAATATCTTGGGCCACGGATCCTGAAACCGGATCTCCAGCTCGTCTTCTTCTCTCGGACGCATCCAATTCCATCGAAGAAACTCCTTCAGATCGAGACCAGGACAGTATTCTGACACGAGATATTTCGGACTTCCGTCTTCAGCATCTATTTGGTCCACAACTTTCGCGACATTTTGGTGGTGTCCAAGCTTCCTCATAATACTCAGCTCTCTCTGACCATGCTTGCCCACCACAGATTTCAGGAAGAAAACCTTACCGTTTACTTTCTTCTGCACAATAGCCAGTAAACCACTAGCAGATGTCGTTTGACGCAATTCGACCACCAATTCGTAACCAGCCTGGTGGATATCTGCATCTGAAAATGGGAATGTACATGGATGAGAGACAACTTCACTGCTGTGTGCACAAACACCTAATAGCTACAATCCACTTGTAAGTGCAACTTACTGTTCGTACAAGAACAATCGTGACATGCCGAATAAACTAGCCATACTTCATTGGATTGTTTTTCGGACTGCAGAAAAATGTATTCATCAATCAACGATCATGTACGTCGCTGTTAGCATTTATCAAGGCAACTTGATACCGAAATCTCTTCTGGGCAACACGTGGCGAATCCATGTTTCTGTCCTGCAAACATCTCGTCCTCCAGCCTCTATCTCGAAGTCTACCTGGCAGACCTTTTCTGCGCGTTTCCAGACAAGATAACGGCCTGGACTAGAAAGTTCGAGGTCTAGTTCCCAAGACAGATCCCATTCGTGGTGAGATTTTCGCCGACTCATTCTGCTACATGATACCCTTTCTCCTTGGCTCGCGCAAACAATTTTTTCTTCAGGTCCATTCGTCTCATTCATGGGTGAAAATCGACCATAAGCGGTACGTCGAGAAAGATTGCCGTTTGAATTGATAAAATTGACCTCCGTCTTCGACGACCAATAAGAAGGATTTTCCGCGAGTAATTGCAACACGTTCAGGGATTTCTCAGCAAATCGATTAACACGCCATGCTCCAACCATACTTAAAAGATCGAACGCATCGGACGGGCGGGTCTCCACGTGATCGTCCTGTACACGGGAAGAGTCCGATGAGTCATCGGTTACGAAATTGAATCTCTCGGATCCTTCAGATACAGATTCTCTTTCACTTGCCGCATCCACGCCAGCTTGTGGAGCGGGAGGATCAGCCAACTCGCTGACTGCCTCGCGCGCATTTTCTTCTCTCTTATCGCCGCCTTCAGCTTCCTGATAAGACGAGCAGGAACTGATTTCGTCAACAATGCTGCTTGCGTGCGGCTCTGCTGCGTAAGACGCGGGTCGATCGGGATGATTGTGACCTTCTCCCTTCTGCTCATCCGTAGTTTGAGCGGCGTCTTCCTTTTTCTCCTCTGCTGCAGGGATACCTTCATCATTCTTTTCTTCCTCTACAGCAGCTGGTGGAGCAGCCTCTTCTTTCTTCTCCTCTTCTGCAGGGAGAGCCTGCCCTTTCTTTTCCTCTGCTCCCAAAGCAACCACTTCTTTCTTTTCTACTTCTTCTACAGCTTGCGCCCGTAGTGCCACCTCCTGTATCGCCTCAGAAGACGCAACCTCCGCTACGCCCACACCGGAGTCTGTATTTTGTATTTGTGCTTCAATCTCGCCAACATTTCGCGAAATATCCTCAACTGGAATATTGACTCGTGGGCCGTGCTCCTCACTTCGGACCTCGCTATTCGCATGACGGTCGTCACCTGACACATTCGTTGATGATGGGACAATAAAATCAATCACTCTCGAACTCGAAATACATTCAGATGAAGCCCGATTTCAGCTTGGTTCGTTGCTGTATCCTACAATTCGGTGGACTGCATCTATCTCAAAAACCGACTAGGGACGTGCACATCGAAAAAACTTTGCATTTCACAGTTAAGCACTTCGTCACTTGTAAGGTTCCTCTGCCCTATAGCCCTACATCACTTGGGCCCTTATTGATTCTCTCGGCAACTGTTGCCACATGAAACATGCTCGAAATTGCGAGATATACCCAATGTCTCCATGCTCCTCGCTGCAAAAGATAGTGCGCTTGCCAATGGATTCTGGGTTGGTCCTTCAGAGGTAGACGGGACTGAACGTCGTTGTGCAAGACGTGGGCCCGATTTGAGATTGGACGCCTGCGCGTTGCGGAGAACGAATCGCTGTAATATCTGTGTACCTGCAAGGTAGCACGTAGATTGATTTATGACACGAACTCTCTGATAGAATAAAAAACATCTCTATCGTCTTCCCGATCCTGACTGAGAAGTAAAATACAACTTCCAAGCGGCCATCCTTCTTGTGCTACCTATTTAATGATGCATAAAGATACACTCATACCTCTCGCATGCCCGCCGTCCGCGGCAGGCGCCGGTCCATTTCCGTTCGACGAGAGTGCACCAGACATGTCCCCCACCGAATCCTGCTTGTTTGGACGACTGTGCATTTTTGATGACGCTGGATGCGCGCCATCGGTTCCGGTCAAGCTGCTGGAGACACGTGTGGTACCGGGCACTGACCTAAGACTCCGAATTCCCGTAGGCTGTCTTGGTGGATGTGCAACTGGATCTTTGCTATTTCGTGCAGGTCCTCCACTGACAGGCGAAGCGCGTGCAGCTTGACGGGTCGCAGAAGTCACATCCCTTTTCCCAAAACCGAGTGGAATTTGCTCTCGCGGCCGTGATCCCGCCTGGTTGGAAGCAGAATGAGTGACGGAAACTGGGACTGGTGCTCGATGGGCTCCCTGCGCACCAACGACTGGAAGGAGCGGTTGACCTGCTTGGACCAAAATATCGTTGTTGGCGCCTTGTTGACCTGGAATGCAGTTATCATATGTTTAAATTTGCTTGGCAGCTGAAGCTACGACTGATTTCTGCTAGTTCTACATCTGCCAATGAATTCAAAGACCGACGACACCGTCTCCGATTTCTCGCCACGATCTTGCCTCATCTAATCTTAAGGAAAGTTTCGTTTCTAAATCAATGACTTCAAAACATATCCAAATTGCCGCACACTCAAGCAGAGAATGAGGGAGAATAAAATGCGAATTTCAGTATGCAAAATTGTTGCCACCGATGGCAATCAAGGTCCGCACGAAGTAAAATTGAGAGTGTGTATATGTACAATCGCAATGTCTGACCAAGTTCTCAAAAACTGGAGAACTATACCTCGGGCTTCCTTGCGGACAACTTCTACAGGCACATCAATGACGTAGCGAGACTCTGCAGGACGAGGTGGAATCTCACATGTAGCATCTCCTCGCATCTGTTGTCCTAAAATTGCAGCGTGACCGTGAAACGATCTGGTGTGAATCGCTGGTACTTGATGCGCCTGCGCCGCTTGACCTTGTGGAGGAACAGGAAACGGACTGATTGGTGCAAACCGAGTGGCGGAGGACCAGCTTGTGGAGGAGACAGCTTGTGGAGGACCAGAGTTGCTGCAAACTGAGCGGTGTGGGTTATTTGCTGGCTGGGGTGGAAGTTGTACTGGCATGACAACAGATGGTTGATGACAGAAATTGACTGCTGCGCCTCCTGACAACGCAGGTCCATCAAGACCACGGCTTGCGGTTCCGACGTGTGAAGTGGCAAGTTGGTGGCGTGCATTGCTGGACCCTGGTTGCATAGCAATCCAACAAGGACCGCGCAAATTTGTGACGTTTGTTACTCCGGTGGCGGCTCCGACGCTTTCAACGTGTTCCTGTAGCAGAAACAAGATGATTGCCATCGTTTTCGATAATCGAAATCCCAAGTTTATCATCGCTTCTCTCTCACTAGTTATTACTAATACGGTTATGTGTGTACGTTAAGTTATGACTGAGATAATGCTATGCAAACTCTACTCTACTCTCGCTTCTTATATTAGACAGACGTCAGAATGTGATCAATCTTAATACCAATAACTATTATGTTTTGCACTTAGGAACGAATGTTACCTAGATCGCAATCTCTGAAAACACCAATCAACTTTCATGCATTTTCGATAGCTCAACGAATTGAGGATACCGATAGATGTTTGGACGACCCCGCTAATAATGCATCCGAAAGGACCTCGTTCTGTGCCCCACTGCAATCTCTCCAACAAATAAAACTCGACTGTCGCAAATTTTCAAAATCAAAACTGATCTGCACGATTGAATAGGCACGAATCACAAATAATACTCTCACTGTCGCAGGGGCCAAATTTTAACTTTCAAAATCAAAACAAAAAACTAACTGATCAATATGAATAGACACGAATCAAAACTGTTCCCTATCACCAGAAAAAGAACCTTTCAATAAATGCGCGCAGATTGTAGAAAGAGAAACAAAAATCCGACTGTTCGACGAAACTAACCGCAGATACAACTCACCTGTTGCGAAACACCCAACGAAAAATGACGTGCGTAAAATTCAAAAAAACAAAATTTTCTTAATTTCATCTAGCTGTTCAAGAATCACTGATCAACCCGGAAGAGCAGCTTCGGCGCAGAAATGACTGGCTACATCTGTTTCATCCGACTCGCACAATAAAATACGCCTCTGCAATCAACTCCACAGGTGCTCCGTCTCTCGTGTATAATGATCTGCTATCAGAATTCTAATCATCGTACTGCACGTGCACGCACGTGTAGACAAGATCTAAGACTATGATTGACTGCCTCTGTCGCTCCAACAACCTTGATCGTGACTCAGTATATGATCGAACAGAACCTTCCTCAACATAATAAAAAATTCCACCGGCCGGCAGATCTCGAAAACCTCTTTTCACATCCTTGTTGACAACACGAGCCAATCGACTATCCATTCCCAGAAACGTTTATTGAGAGACTAGAGTTAACGATCTCTCATAATGAGGGTCTCTCTCGAACCAAGACTATTCTTTGTACTTGGAAATTCCTCCTTAGCTCAGTTGTTGCTCATCGCTATGTTAAATTCTAAATCTTCCTACAATATATTCAAAAACCTCTCAGTGAACGAGTAAAAAGCAAATCAGATGTCTCTGACAAAGCAATGTATCAATGCATGTTCCTTCCTTGCACACACTCCTGAAGCACCGACTGGACCAAACTATCACACTCTGAACGACAACAATCGCCCTTATACCGTAGAATCTGAGAATGCTGTGATGTGTGCAGATGATAATGGAATACCAAATCTATCTGCGTGCGATCCAGCCCTGCTGTAACCATCGGTGTCTGCTAGCAAGATTCGCCTCTAAATCTTGCACTGCTTACCTCGATACAATGCTCTTCAACAAACCAATTGGAGCAGAGGAACATATACATTCAATAAACGCCACAGATTGTCATGACAAATTTGACACAAAACGTCTCCGTGAGAGAAGCACGATCATGTTGAGACTCGAATCCTGAGCAGAAATCTAAAAACGAATTCGCAACTGAGAGGATATCATCGTAGTTGACGCTTTTACAAAATGGCGATATGCGACCCTGTCATGTAGCCGCATAACACTCTGTAGCGCTCCTCCTCTCAAATCGAGCAACCTCCTGTCGTATGATGACATATCCTGTCCTCAAAATGCCACGACAGCTGCTCTTGTTATGTTCACACTTGTATTTAGAAATATCAATCCGGATGCTGTCGCGATCTTCCAAGACGCTCCTCGTTCTTACCTTCCTTTTTGTACATTGTGTCACCTCATCCTCTGTTCGGGACACGACATGCAACACTAATTCTCTTTTAGCATATTTCTAAATTCTCGCTCTCCTCGAGACACAGCTCTTTCGCCATATCTTCGTCTCAAAATTAATTTAGCCACTTGTTTTCACCCTCTCCCTTGGTCTCCTAGCAACTTTTTTACATCTCCATCTGGACCTCCTCTACCGGTGGCTTTATGTCATCCCCGATAACGGTCTTGTGCACGGCATCTCCGAGTTTTTGGCCAGCGCCTTCATAGTCACTCTTCTTGTAGGCAGCGATTGCATCTTCCACATCGGCGTAGATCGAGACTCCGTTGAGCATCTGTAAGGGTATTTTTAGTTTTCGCATGTACACGATAAAAATTTAAGTTTTCTGATTTCTGTAATTTATTCAGCGTGATATAGAGTTGATTCCTGATAAATCTCTAACTCAACATTCAAAAACCATCTCATTCCTAAAATCTCCACCACCTCAAAAAACACCCATTCATACGATATCTTCTCCAATATGCACGAGCAATTGCTTCGAAGTCTTGAATTTCTCCAATTCCTTCAAGATCTGGTCGATTTCCTTCTTCGTGTCTTCGCAATCACTCATTGCCTTCGGCAGCTCTTGCTCGAACGTTTCGGTCAACAGCGTGATCGCTTCCATAATTGCGGAGGGAGTCTCTTTCTGAAAGTCGGCTATGATCTTATCGAAGTTCACTGCGATACCCTCGGAGGTGTTGATGCATTCGTCTTTTGGTGTGGAAGCACCGAAGCCCTCAACGAATCCCTTCGCCAGATCGATGGAGTGATGGTTCTTGAGATTCTGATTCTCATGAGAGAGAGAGTGTTTCTCGGCGAGAGTGGTGATGGTGTGGACTGCATGGGTTTGATGATGTGTGGGGTGGTCTACACCGATAATCGCTTTGTGTACGGCGTCTCCGACTTTGCGGCCGAATCCCTCGTAGTCTTGCTTCTGGTAAGCGGCGATAGCAGCGTTTACGTCTTCGTAGATGGAAACACCGTTGATCATCTTTGGAGTTTGAGTTTTTACGGAGAGGAGATTGATTTTGGATTTTGACTGTATGATGATCAGTCATAATTTTACTTTCATCCGTAGCCAGTGTCTTCTAGTGTATTCTTTCTCATCTTTAGGTGTAGAACTTAGTGCGAACCTACTCCTACTCTCTTTCATTCTATAAATTCATAATCAGCCCAATACCAAATCCTCTCCGATGTGATAGATCAAATCTTTAGCGGTCTTGAAATCATCCAATGCCTTGAGAATCTCCTTCAACTCCGATTTTGTATCGTCGCACTTGTCCATCGCTCGTGGCAGCGCCATTTCAAACGCTTGCGCCAATGTCGTGATGGCTTCGATCATGCCTTCAGTGGTGCGCTTTTCGAAATCGATGATGGCCGTGTCCACGTCATCGGCCACAGATTCTACCCCGTCGACGCATTCATCCTTGGGGGTGGAGGCACCGAAACCCTCGACGAAACCTTTCATAATAGTAATAGAAGCGTGCGATTTCTTGACGGCAGGAATATGGTGAGGGTGGAAATCGTGCAGGGCATGCTTCTTAGCGTTGTGCATGGTGGGCTTGGTGGGGACGAAGACCTGAAGGATTTTTTTTATGTCAATTATATCAGTAAGAGCAAACAACGTCTACTGGGATCAATTTTATTTGTGTGTCGCGTGTAACATCTATCCGATCGCCACAGTTCTCCTACACGATATCCTTAGTACAGAACGCATTTCCCAGGTTAATACCTTCTCCACGAGGTCCACGACGTCCTTGGGGGTGTTCTTGTCCAAATATGTGTGCACGATGTTCTTGCCTCCATGAGTGCAATGCTTGTGAACATACGGTACAATGCCGGTAAGCGCGTTACGGAACGCTTGAACTGTATCAAAATTGTTGCTGGTCTTGGCACTATTCACGGCGGTCTCTGCTTTCCTCGCGAGGATACGAGCCATCATACGGCAATCTGGTCGTTTGTTCAAAAATGTCGAATTAATAGTACTACGTACAACGAGGACCATAATTTCACCATGGATGTGACTTTGAATCAAGAATTCTTGCGACTGAGGTGTTGCTACTTCAACCCCGATTTCGATAACAAACTCCCTCCAAAACCACCCATCAAGATCAAATACGATCCCTTCCAATGATTACTTCTCTTAGTGCGGTGCCGACTGCGTCGCCAAACTCGTAAAAGATCTGCGTTTTCCAGGCATGGATCGCCGAGTTTATGTTCCGAAAGATATCGACACCGTTTACGAGCAAGTCTCTGCCGACGTGGTAGGCGAACGTTCCCGGATTGGTAAACTGCTCAAGAGCATTGACAACGAGCTCGACCTGTAGAAATTGTAGTGTGGATGAAGGTGTTGGTTTTTTTGCTTGTTACGCTTATGTGTTCAAGTTGTTGAGAGATGATAGTAATCTCCTGCGACATCCGAATAAGTTCAAGTGACAATCTGTCTGCCACGCTACCGTGAAAACCTCGAGAGATTCACGACTAATTACTCCCCGTACCTCCTCTGCCGTTCCTTCGCATGCCTTCACTGCCTGTGGTAAAATACCAACCATCGCGGCTGTTTTGTTTTTTGTTTATAGCACGTCAATAACGAAATCGGCATAATTATATTAACTCTGTCCAATAATCAGGGTACTACTGCAACTAGACTTGCCTTCACGCAATCCTCTCAGCATTCACAAAACGAAACCGCGTAGCTGAGTGCCAAATTCGAACTATCTTTATTTTCAAAGGAACCTGCCAATCCCGCGAGTCCCTTTTTCACGTCGGTTTCCGTTCGTTTTTCGAAGTAGAAGATGGCTTGCGAAACATCTTTCTCGAACGTCTCGCTATCTTGGACGCACTTGTGGGCCATGGTCAAGCCGAATCCATTCGCCAACCCCAAGAAGACTTGCACATATTCTTCGCGCGTGAGACTCGCACTCGTTACTTGAGCAGAAGAGGATGCTCCGCGCAAGTTTTTAGTCGCACGAGACAGGCTCGAGATGGCCTTGGATAGTGTTGTACTAGTTACTTTCTTGGTGGCGGCACGCGTGGATTTAACCGTCTTCTTGAGTTGATCCTCCACTCGTTCAGTAGCGGTTTCTTTGTCATCACCGACCCAGAAACGATGTGGCTGAAGCGAGAAGACCGACTGTAGAAGCTTGCTGGCTCCTTCAGTCCAGGAGCCATCGGCGTTCGCTGCAAGTGGGAGAGCAGCGCAAGCTACGAGAGAGCCAAACCTCATCTTGGATCTTAATAATGCTCGGAAGAACTTCCTCTATCTGACACGTCGACAACTCTGCCTATAGATATCTTGTGAATAAATGTGCTATGAGTGTGGTGATGTCCTGCTGGTTCGATTGAGTTGTCCCCGATGAATAAACACTCTGATCTGATTTTCGCGTTCATCAAGAACCACATGAATATTACGACGTCGCGACTGAATACGTCCGGATCTATGATCTGTTGCTGCTGCAACGCCGCTGTGAGTAGGACCACAAACTGAACTCACTTCTGTTCTCCCGTCAGACTAGACTGACAACAAGGTCAGAATCCTTTTCGATTGATCACAATCACAATGAGACCCCGCATGGCTCTCAGTCTTAGACTGACCAAATCGCAATCGCACACTATGATAGGTATGAGCTCCAACTGTGCGTCTCGAACAACACATGGACTTTCTTCAAAATCTGAACCACACGTTCAGCGCAGTAATCGTTCGCACTCTTCAAACAAACGACGCGCATGTTCGAAACAATTCTTGAACACGCCTCATCTTGCCTTCTTATCGTTCCCGACATGGAACTGACCGACTTCTTTGATATCACCTTCACGCCACATCAATACAGACGTACTTAATTCACCTCAGGAAATTTCCGAATATTGTCACCTGATACACACTGTGTTCCCTGGAACTGTCAAATTCCAAACACATCGCCAGAATCCGAATCGAACCATCAATTGAGGAAAATCAGACGACTTTGCAACAACACTCAGACGATCTCGCTTGCTGTATGTTTAAACCGTGGAGACAAACGAAATGAAGATGGATAGTTGCAAAAATCAACACGCTGTTGTTATTCATGATAAGATACCTACAAATCACTCTACGATCTCAAACTTCACGAACAGACCGTAGTGATCGCTTGGCGGAATGCTGTCACATGGAGATGAGTCGCTGCGACCGCACATCACGATGTTCCTCGTCTCACAAATTCGCATATGGTTTCCATCGGCCGACGATCTGTTCCTGCAGAACAAGATGTGGTCCAGCATCGCTCGACGCATGGAGAAATTCTCGAACAACGCCTCTTCTACAGGATTCCCCTGGCGTCCGGCGGGATAAGCGGCCTTTTCCTTTTGAAGTCGCACATTCTCGTTCAGAATTGGATCCCAAGTGCAGGGTGGCGGCAAACAATCAGAACTCGTCCGGTCCGGGTTCGCAGCAGAACGGATTTGCGTCCCGATGTTCTGTTCCACATGAGATCGAGGAGCTGTCTCTTCATACTGGAAATCATCCGCCCGCTGGAATGCGAACTTTTCACCAGCATACGCAAAAAGCTCTCGCATCTCCGGGGTCCCACTCACGGTGTTCAGGTCTCCAGCGAGAATCACGTGGAAAGGAAGATCAGGAGGGTATGACTCAGATTTGGAGACTTCTCTGTCCTCGAAAGTGGCAGTTGTTGGAATCGCCAACGGATCATTTATCCTGGTTGCGGTTCTTGTCTCCGAAATGCAAGAAGAGCAGGGCAGAAAATCTTTTAGGCAAGATAAAACTGTTTGAGCACAACCAAGTTCTCTTGGCGTGCCGATTTCATCCCCAACAATCGAGTTCAGAAATCTCACGACACCACGTGCCTCCGACTTCCGGACTGCACTCCCTCGCTCAATTGCTGTGCGTCCTTTTGCTATTTCTTCAGATGAGAATCGTCCAGAGACGCGCAATCGCTCCAAATCTTCGTGAGTCTCCGCATCGTCTATCACGCTTGCTTGCCAGTGAGTGCAAAGAATCACGACCTTAGTGGATTTGTTGAATTCAATCGTTGCTCCGATCACTTGCGTTGCGTCGTCAAAATTGAACGCACAATTGTCCGCATACACCTGACCGGTCAAACGTTCTCTGCCGACCCATCGGAGATTCAATCCTCTCTTCGCGAGAATCGCATCGCCTTCGTCAACGCATGGGTATCTTATTACTCCACATAGGTTCACACCTGCAACTCCGACGTGACAAAATCCGTCGTAGTTCGGTGACAGATCCCGCAACAATCGGTCCAGGAAAACACGGCACGGCATCACCTCGTTTAAAGTGATGACATCGGGCTGCAATCTTCGGATTTCGCGCACGAGATTTCGGTAGCGCTGCTCACGTCGCTCCGGACTCTCGTAGTATCGGAAGCTCCCTTTGAGATAGTCCAATTCATATGTAGAGCCCGACCACACATTCAAATGGAGAAATGTGAACGACATGCTCTCTCGTGTGTGGACTGTGAATTGAAAGAATACGGGGCAAATGACAATGCTCTATGAATCATGACATTTGCACACTGGGTTGACAAATAAAGATGCGCCGCTTCAGACTTGAAGATGATAAGATCAATTTGAATGCATTCTCATATTCGCATCACACCCTGCAATCAGTTATGACTTTACGTCTCAGAATAAGGCCTCTCTGACGCTACTCTATGATCTCGGAAACCTGCAATGACAATGTGCCCACCGTCTAGGACCACACCAAGGAGATTTGACTACTCGGAAGAGATTGGAACATCCTCGCTATTTTGCTTTCGCATGCTATCCAACGCGCACACGTTTCCTTTTTCTACCACTATAGTTACATGACTGAATTAAAAATTCTGTGAACGGTCCATCAGATATGTCGTGGCTGACTCACATCTGATACAGACACAAGATCAAAATGCGCTTGCAGATATCCGCAAGCACACTGCACATGCACACAGAACCATACATTTTTTGACCCACATCTGATCCATTTTGATCCCTCACACGGCAGGAAGAAATCAAAATTCGTCGCACATGCATACTTTGCACAGGACGTGATCCACATGCAGCCATGAAACTTATCATCCCAGCAATCCCTTCGCGCATTCGGGTCTTACGCATTTTGCAGACGGCAGAGGACGGTCGTCTTCTAGACTTGTTTGGTCCGACCGCGGTCGCTAAGTTTGGCAATCTGCAGATTACTCCCTTGATGCGTTTCGCGGACCGCAAATCGAAAGAGCACGTGTCCTCTGCGTCGGATGCGATTGGCAAGCCGCAGAGTATAATTGATAGTGTGGGAACAGAGTACTATTCGCTCAAATTATCATATCGGTGGTGATATTTTTTGGAAACAAAGAGTTGTCCATTTTTTGGGGCTGGACGCGCTGGCGTCCAGAACGGGTGTATTGTTGTTGAATTCATTTAGTACATAGTTTGTCGTCGTTTTCGGATATTCAGGGGGAGAATCAGAGTCCTGAAATAGCGCGGGCCCACGTCTTTGCGCGCGTCTGGAAAACAAGAATCTGATCCTTCCCTGGACGCGTAACCTTCTTTGAGAAATCTTCTTCCCACGCTCTCACATCTTCCGCTGCAATTCAGTATGGGTTCCGAGATCTTCATCCAGTATTGATGGCAACATGTTTGTTGACGTATCTATTATGCGTCGGGTCGT
>JACKZZ010012430.1_pt1 | contig 24580 bp, 29 predicted proteins | sample 8027871 | NCBI WGS metagenome assembly JACKZZ01 (sample SAMN15724774, study PRJNA655200) | protist metagenome | isolation source: fluorescence activated cell sorting (FACS) single amplified genomes of... | place: USA: West Boothbay Harbor, Gulf of Maine | collected 2000-07-19 | reverse complement strand
GTATTGACAAAATCAAGACCTACAAGAAAGGCGGAATGCTCGGAAAGAAGCGTTGATGAAAGCTAAGAAAGCTAAAACACACGAGATGGTGAAGGCTCCTTCTGGTTATCATTGGATGACCGAGAAGGGCCGCCATTACCTTATGTCTCATAAAGGAGACTTTGTACCACACAAAGGTGCATCACTAGAGGCTAAGTTCCGGGTAAAGTCTAAGCACAGCTAAAGCAGTTCCTTGGACCTAGGATCTAGAGGAACATTTATCTGTTCATCTCCATCCATCTTACGGTAGAACTTACTTACCATAAGCCTACCTGTTTGGCTCAATGCGTAGCGTACCCTATAGTTCATCTTCTGTTCCTCACGAAACAGGTGGTCCTCACGAGTCTGTGATGGGCTCAACCTATCAAAGTGTTTATAGATGTACCCCTTATTCATAAGTGGGTTGATCAGGCGCTGGTACATATTATGCTTCTGATAGAAGTAGGCCTCAGCTATATAGTCTATAGTAAAGAACTCTAGGTCGTAAGCAAACAACATAAACCGAACCTCAGATTCCTTGAGGTCGTAGTTCATAGACATATCTCTTATGGCTAGGCTCCAGTATTTTAGATGGTTGGATTTAATGTATCTGTCCTTGATGACAGAGAAATCACGGAACATCTTGCTCCGGGAGACTTCACTTTTAGGCATAACGTTGAATTTAATATCTTTGTACAAAATTAATATTTATGAGCACGCTCTCAGGACAAAAGATAAAAGATAAGTTCGGTAACCTTCTTCACGTTGAAGGAGGCGTAACCTCCTCAACGAAAAATGTAGAAGACGGCACAGGAGATGCAACAGCTCTCAAGCTCTCAACTACCGAGGTAGAGATTAACGGCACGCAGTCTTTTACTGCTGCGCCTGCTACAGACAACGCAGAGCTTACAGCATTACTTGTTAACGGCAGCAATGAAGTAGTTAAGCGTGAGCTCACCTCTAATGCATTCAGCACAGACCCTATAGTACCCAGCAGAATAATCGCTAGACAAGAACTAGATAGATCACTAACAGCTGGTGGTCCTGCAAGTGATATGGGCTTTGCACCTATAGACAATTCAAATCCTGACGGGTCCTACCAAGTAGGTAGCACAGACCCGTATACATTTGCTACAAGCAGCATCACCGTAGATGAGGCTGGTGTATACCGTATTGATATAAGCTTTCAGTACAATGCTATCGCTGTTTCAAATACGAATGTTACCATCAATGTTTTGGTGAATGGAACAGCTGTAGCTACAGCAGTGAGAACAAAATCAGCAACAGGACTATCAATGGTTTCTTTTTACTGCGGTAAATACCTAGCGGCAGGAGATATCATCACTGCTACCAGTTTATCATCAGCTGGTAATATTGTTCTTAAAGCAGGATCTGCAGTAGAGGTATTAAAGATAGCATAATGAAAGAAAGCCACAAAGATTGCATCATAGAAGTACAGGAGCTAATGGTAGCTATTAATGAGACCATTGCGAAGTACGGACTAGAGAAGGAAGTAGTAGTGGCTTTAGCGGTTGGGTTTTTAGACCTAGACGACCCAAGTGTAACACCTGATGCAAAGGAGATTACTGTAGGTATGAACCTACTCTCCTCTATAACAGTTGAAGACGAGGATGAGCTAGACGACGTATTATCGTACGTCGCCGACGCTTACAAAATAGAACAAGAAAGCGATCCAAGCAATATAAACTATTGGATCAACCGTATGAATAATAACGGGGACGTAAATTAAATAAAATGATTCGTAAAATTATTATAGGGGTAGACCCCCTAAAGGCTATGGCGTACTATGTGGGTCAGAAAGCTGGTGACTCTTTAGTGGATGCCATTGTTTTAGACGAGGCATACCTACATAAATTCAAAGAAAAAAGATACTTGGTATACATCAAGCACCCTGAGGATGGCGTAATGCTATGGAAGAGTGTGGAGAATGTACCTGTGCTCATAGAGTACGACCTTAACTTTTAATTAAATACATATGCGTAGTTTATACGATTTCTTCGTTAAGATGCCTAAGGCCTTTAACGATGAGGTAGAGGTGGGCGATACATCCATCTACATTGATCCGAAGTGGAACGAGTTTGAAAACCGCAAGCAGTGTGCTGAGGTTGTAGCCGTTCCTGAGAAGTACGACACCCCTGTTAAGGTTGGTGACACCATCTACTTCCACCACCACGTAGTTATATCTAATGAAGGCAGGGGCCAGCGTATTGATGACGACATCTACGTTGTACGCTTTGATCCTAACAACAGCCACACCACACAAGCTTATGCCTACAAGGACCAGCATACGGGTGAGGTGAGTTTGCTTAGCGACTGGGTGTTCCTAATACCAGAGGAGCAAGCCTACGAACAGGTTACCACAAGCGGTATCATCATTGACCTTGAAAAGCCTGAGTACAACCAATATGGTTATGTACTCTATGACTCACCTGCAGTGCAACAGCTAGGATTGAAAAAAGGCGACAAGGTGATGATTATGAAGAACGCCGACTACAAGATGGAGGTAGAGGGCGAAGAGGTATTCCGTACACACATTGATCACATCTACGCCACAGGTTTTTAATGGGACGTAAGAAGCAATTCAGCAGCGTAAGAGCCGGTGAGGAGCTGTTGGAAGCTATGGCTGAGGCTATACGCAACATCACTGAAGAGATAAGACGCCCTATAGATACGGAGCAATCGGGCTCCGGTAGACGGGCGGAACTAAAGAGTATCAAGGAGTCAGCTTTAGATGCAAAGGAGTTAATCACTGAGTATCAGAAGCTTGAGACAATGATCAAAGAACTTAAAGATACTGGAGGCATTGAGGATACTAGAGACTTCTCTGGTGGGTTCTCAGAGCAATACGCTAAAAGATAATGGCTGGACTTAAGGACATAAAAGGTTATGAAGAAAAGGTAATCAACATCTGCCCCCAAGATACTGAGGGTGAGATCATTGAGATTGCAGGACTAGCCATACAGCTGCCTAAGGTACCGGCGCATAAGGATATATTGTACCACGACAAGCCAAAGGAAGAGCAACGCTGGGTAAGGCAAGAGATGCCTACTGAGCTTTCCCGTATAGGTAGTATGGACGAGTGGTATGATATGCCTAAGGAGTTCAAGGCTAAATACGAAGGCTATATTAAACGTGAGTTTGATCGCCGTAACAATGGTGTATGGTTCTACAACAATGGTAAGGCTACATACCTTACTGGGGCGCACTATATGATGCTGCAATGGAGCAAGATAGACGCCAGCTTCTATGGATACTACCTTAAGTTTCAAGGGGATATAAATTACCATATGGAGGCCTGCTTCGTGGACCCTAGATGCGCGGGACAGCTGTACACTAAGTGTCGACGTTCTGGTTACACCAACGTCGCCGCTAGTAAGGTTGATGATGTAGGTACCTCTACCTATGATGTAACCGTAGGTATTATGTCCAAGACGGGTAAGGACGCCCAGGAAAATATATTTATGAAGAAGGTGGTGGGTATGTATAGACACTACCCGTTCTTCTTTAAGCCTATACAAGATGGTACTACCAACCCGCGTCAAGAGCTGGCGTTCCGTGAGCCCTCTAAAAGGATCACGAAGAACAACAAGACCAGCTCTAAAGGGCAAGCACTAAACACTATCATTAACTGGCGTAACACCACATCCAATGCTTATGATGGTGAAAAGCTTAAGCTGTTGTTTATTGATGAAGGTGGTAAATTTGAAAGACCTGAGGACATCCTTGAGGTTTGGCGTATTCAGCGTACCTGTCTTATGGTGGGTCGTAAGTTTGTAGGTAAGGCCATTATTGGATCTACAGTAAACCCCTTGGATAAGGGCGGTAGAAACTACCGAGATCTATGGGATATGTCTAACCCTAACGAGAGAAACTCCAACGGCAGAACAAAGAGTATGCTGTACAGAATATTTGTACCTGCATATGAAGCTCTAGAAGGTTTCTTTGACATCTATGGAAACCCGGTAATTGAAAACCCTGAACAGCCAGTGATGGGTATCGATGACGAGGTAATAGAAATAGGTGCAAAAACCTACTTGAAAAATGAACGCAAGGGATTATCAGGTGATAGCAATGAGCTTAACGAAACTATACGTCAGTTCCCCTTTACAGCAGAGGAAGCATTCAGGGACTCTACTAAATCTAGCCTCTTCAATATTGCTAAGATATACGAACAGATAGAGTACAACCAGGACCTTTACCCACAGCCTGTGGTACGCGGTAACTTCGTTTGGGAGAATGGAAAGCAAGATACGCAGGTTATCTTCAGGCCCGATGATAACGGCAGGTTCCGTGTGGCGTGGTTGCCACCCGTAGAGCTGCGTAACAAGGTAACTGTTGAGCGCGGTAAGAAATCTCCGGGCAATGATTGGCTAGGTGTAGGTGGGGTGGATAGCTATGATCTTGATGCTACGGTAGACGGTAGAGGCTCTAAGGGAGCCTACCACCTCTACAACAAGTTTAATATGGCGCATCCCTCTAATATGTTTGTAGTGGAGTACGCCTCACGTCCACCACTAGCTAGGATATTTTATGAGGATGTGTTGATGGCCGCTGTATACTATGGGTATAAAATACTAATAGAGAATAACAAATACGGTATCGCAAGGTACTTTGAAACAAGGGGCTACGACGAATATTTAATGGACAGGCCCGATCATCTTAAGTCAACAGCTAGGGTAACCGTTAAGACTAAAGGTATACCGTCTAACTCACAGGACGTTATACAGGCCCACGCACAGGCTATAGAGTCTTACATCCACGACCACGTAGGTATGAATGAAAACGGGGACTATATGCCTATGTACTTCAACAGAACCTTAGAGGACTGGATTAATTTCCGTATAGATAATCGTACACAGTATGACCTTACCATCTCATCAGGTCTAGCATTATTAGCTGCACAACGCACAAAGAAAAAGAAAGCCAAGTCTAGCTTTGACAATAAGACCTTCTTCCGCAAAGGCAAGTCAATCCAGCGTTAATAAAATGGTTATATTTGCAGTTGATAACGATTCAGCGAAACGATGAATGATTACAATAAATCTACTTTTCCGGACCCGCTAGCAGCTACGGAGGAAAAAGTACAGAAGGCATACGGACTAGCCTATGCTAAAGCTTTGGTTGCTCAATGGGGAGGGGTAGATGTTGAAGGCAGCTTGTACCGCAAGCGCTTCAAGGAGTTTGAGACTGCGCGTCAATACGCCAACGGTACTCAGGATACCTCTATCTACAAACAGATACTTAACTCTCTTGACGCAAACAACGGCGATGGGACTATGATGACTTTAGACTGGACACCAGTACCTATTGTTCCTAAGTTCGCAAAGATTGTTGTTAATAAAATCATCTCATCATACCGATACCCACAGGTAGAGGCTATTGACCCGTTATCACAGAATGAGAAAGACATCAAGAAGAAGAAGATTGCCCTACGCATAGAGAACAAAGAAATGTTCCAAGAGGCTAAGGCTGCAGGTCTTGATGTTGATGTAGATCCAGACAGGCTACCACAAACTCCAGAAGAGGTAGAGATATTCCTAGACACTAATATTAAGACAGACGCAGAGATTGCCGCACAGCTAGCTACTAATATGACGCTAAGCTGGAACAACTTTGATGAGCGTGTATACCGTCGTAATGTTGAGGATTTAGTAAACTGTGGTATGGCTGTTACTAAGCGTAGCAATGACCCTAACTACGGAATACAAGAGGAGTATGTAGATCCTGCTTACTTCCTACATAGCCATACAGACGACCCTACGTTCTCTGATATGATTTATGCAGGACACCTAAAGCGCATCTCTATACAAGAGCTTAAGCGACTAGCTGGTGATCAGTTTACTGAGGAGCAGTATCAGAAGATTGCTAAGACCGTAATGAATAAGTACGGCAACAATGCCTCACGTTTTGTAGACAATTACTACGACCAGCGTCTAGGCCGTTATAACTACGGCTACGACGAGTTCACCCTAGAGGTGTTGGACTTTGAGTTCCTATCTGTTGACTCTATGGTTTACGAAAAGAAGCAATCACGCTTTGGAAACATTGGGTTCTACTTCAAGGGCAACAGCTACGAGGCGCCAAAGAACAGCGTATACGATAGAGAGCCTATCCAAATGAACAATGCTACCATCTATGGTGGTATGCATATCGTAGGCACAGAGTATATATTTAACTACGGACAAAAGAACAACGTACCAAAGAACATACACGACCTCACTAAGGCCCGTATGTCTTACAGCGTTGTAGCTACCAATATCCGCAATATGATTCCTAAGAGTCTGGTTTCCAGCGTCATAGGATTTGCAGATCAGTTGCAGCTGTCCCACTTAAAGATACAGCAGGCTATCGCTAAGAGTAAGCCTGATGGTATTATCATTGACATTGAAGGGCTTGAGAATGTAGACCTAGGTCGTGGTGGTGATTTACAACCGCTAGAGATCCAGGACATCTACGAACAAACAGGTGTATTCTACTACCGTAGTAAGAATCCTGAAGGTGGTTTCCAAAACCCACCGGTCCAGCCGATAGACAACCGCATTAGAAACATCAACGAGCTTATCGCTCTATACAACCACTACCTACGTATGATCCGTGACGCTACGGGTATCAATGAGGTAATGGACGGCACCACACCTAAGGGTGAGGCACTTGTAGGGGTGAATCAGATGGCTGTCGCTGCAGGAAACAACGCTCTATACGACGTTACTAACTCAGCTATGATATTGTACCGGAAGGTCTGTGAAGACATCTTAAAATGTCTACAGATCCTTCCTGCAGAGTCTGTGCTATACAAGGTGTATGAAAAGGCTATAGGCAAGACTAATATGAGTGTGCTTAACAGCTTTAAGGATTTACCGATGTACAACTTTGGAATTCAGGTAATGACAGACCTTAACGATAGAGACCGTCAGTACTTAGAGCAGAACATTCAAATTGCACTATCTCAGAAGGAAATTGATCTAGAGGATGCTATAGCTGTTAGAAACATTAAGGATGTAGACCAAGCTGAAAGGTTGTTGGTTATCCGCCGTAAGAAGCGTATAGCTCAGCAGCAGCAAATGCAGCAAGCAAATATCCAAGCGCAGTCACAGGCAAATGCCCAGGCAGCACAAGCAACTGTTCAGGCTGAGATTCAGAAGGAGCAGATAATGGCTCAGATAGATATGCAGAAGAGGCAGATGGAATTTGAGATGCAAGCTCAATTAGCACAGCTACAACACCAAATGAAACTTGAGTTAGAAAGACTTAAGGGTGAGTATGGTATTGCTGAGCAGCAGATTGAAAGCAATGTCAAAGGTTCTGCTGAAATGATGAAGGAAGACAGGAAAGACGAGCGTGTCAAGAAGCAGGCGGTTGAGCAGTCAAAGCTCATTAGCCAGCGTAAAGGAGATCGTGGTGAACTTCCTGAGGACCAAACAGATATGTTGATATAATAATTATCTTTGTCAGGTATTTAGCGCACAGGCGCATTGATCTTGACAACTTAAAACTTGATATACGATGGCTTACGAAAACGTAAACGCAACCCCTAACTTCCAGCGCCAAGTTCTTGGCCAGAAGGGATTCAGAAAACTAAGAACGGGAAACACCTCTACTGTAGGTGAGTTCTACCGTGCAATCACTGTACTTGCAGACGCTAGCATTACTACGACTTCAGAGTCTGGTGATAGCTTAAGCTCTGAAACTATTCCTGCAGGTGTAACTATCTACGGATTGTTCAGCAGCATCACTATAGTAAGTGGTGATGTACTGGCTTATATAGCGTAAGCTATGTTAGGTCTAGGATTATCATTAACTACCGGAGGGGTAGTAAGCTCTCCTGCTGCGATATTAGTATCTGCCTTTAAAACTCGCGTTATTGCAGATGGCGGTACGGTAGAGTCGCCCTCTTGTGCTAAGTCGGATGTTAAGTTCTTGCTTGATAATCCACCACCTTCCGCCTTTGATGCCGACTACCAAGCCATTCTTGATAGGTCAACTACTTTAGGCTACACCGCACCAAGTGCATCCCAACAAACCTTGCAGAATACTCTTGTAACGGATTTGAAAACGGCGGGTGTATGGGATAAACTTGATTTGTTCTATGTGTTTGCTACGGATGGTGATAGCGACTATGCGACATTGAATTGGAAGACTCCAGCAAGTTTCCAAACAACCAAAGTTAATAGTCCAACATTTACAAGCAATGAAGGATTTAATGGTGATTTAACAAGTAGTTATTTGGATACTAATTTCCAATTAGATTCAAGCGGGTTAAATAGTAGTTTAAATTCTGTTTCATTTGGTGGATATAAACATACTCGTAGAGATTTATTCGGCACTTACTTTTCTTGTGAGATGGGAATTATTCAAACAAGCCCTTCGGTAGTTGGTACACATTTTAACGGAAATGGCGGTCAAAGAGTTAACAACACGGCAAGTGATGGATTTATGACACAATCTCAAATAGATTCTGGTGTGTTTTCTTTAATCCGTAATCAATCTACAGAATTTAAACTTTACAAAAATTCATTAAAAACCGAATCGGATACGGCTTCAGTAGTTAGTTCATCAATACCCGCAGGATTGAATATGTTTGTATTAGCAAGAAATGTTCAAGGAAGTGCTAATCAATTTTCAAATGATACATTAAGTATTATTTATTTTGGTGCTGATGTAACAAATGAATATAGTGACTTTGTTGATGCTATGGATAATTATATGAACGCACTATGATAGTATTAAAAGCAACACAAGCCCAATACGAGGCTTTAGATGGATATAGAAACGGAGACAACCTTTTGAAGTTCGCTAAAGATGGAAACGGCAATTGGATTGTAGGAACTGCGGTATTAGATGATTCTGCCTTTGCGGCAATACACGATAGTTTAAACGAATTGGAACGCATCACTTATGTACCCGTTCCAGAACCCGAAGAAATTTAAGATATGGCTACAGAAAGTTTTTTTAGTAATGCATCATTAGCCTACCTTGCTTCAGCGGGTGCAGGGAAAGATGGCAAGACCTATAGCATAAAACCAAATGACGGAAGCGGGGACTTCACCTTTTCAAGAGGTTCAAACCTTGCGGCTACTCGTGTAGGCCCTACGGGATTGATTGAGAAAGGGCGGGAGAATCTGCTTTTGCAGAGTAACAACTTTGATACGACTTGGACTGATGGCGGAACTGCAACATTAACAAGCGGTCAAAGTGGATATGATGGAAGTAATGACGCTTGGCTTTTAGAGGCGTTAAGCGCATCATTTATTTTTTATCAAGGTGTTTCTTCTTCGGGTGTTTGTACTTTTAGTATTTACGCTAAAGCGGGGACAACGGATAAAATGGCTTTCTATGTAGTAACAAGCCCATCAACGAGGGCGGGGTTTGATTTAACAAGCGGAACGATAGATTTTACTTTAAGAGGTGTTGACGCATCAATTGAAGATGTAGGAAACGGATGGTATCGTTGCTCTATGACTTTTGAAGGAGCATCAACATATGTAAGAATTTACCCGACTGATTCAAGTTTATCACCAGCAATTGGCGACAACATCTACATCCAAGACGCCCAATTGGAAATCGGCTTGGCCGCTACTGAAGTAATTACAACGGGAGCGACAACGGGTAAGGCGGGATTGTTAGAGGACGAACCCCGTTTTGACTATTCGGGGGGTGCGACTTGTCCGAGTCTTTTACTTGAACCGAGTAGGACGAATTTGATTAAGTATAGTGAATACTTTGAGGGTACGGGCTGGATTATAAGCGCAAACAATCAAAAAGTATCTTCAAACAATTTATCTCCAAGTGGTGAATTAAATGCATACAAGTTTAAATCAATAAACATAACGGGTTCAACTTTCACAAGGTTTTCAGTTGCAGTTGCAGATAATACTGATTATACATTTAGTTGTTATGCAAGAAGCGACAACCCAAGTGCGTTAACTACGGGGAAATTGTTGCAGTTGCAAATGGGTGGAGGCGGTCAAATCACCAGTATAAATTCAACCTTGGTGACATCCGAATGGCAAAGGTTTGATATAACAGCAACATCTGGGACTTCAAGCGCTGCTTATTGTTATTTGGGAGTTGACTATGATGTTGATGCCGAGATAGAATTTTGGGGCGCACAATTAGAACTCGGCTCCTACCCAACAAGCTACATCCCGAACCATTCGGGCGGGAGCGTTACGAGGGGGGTGGATGACATTAATAAACTAACGGGTGTTGGTGTTACAAGTGATGAGTTTACTATCTTTTTAGAGTTTGATTTGACTAATACTCCTTTGGTTACAAATGTCGGAACATATTTCCAAACCTTTGACTCCTCAAACAATAGTCAACAAGAATTTAGGTTTTTCAGTTGGTCGGGGGAACAAGTGCTTGTCCCTTACTTTAGGCAAGATGCCTCCTACGCTTTTGGGAATGGCAGTAATGCAGTTCGTTTTGATGGCAAGGTTTTATTTAGGTCTGATGGCGGAGGTAGTTACACAATGTTCTTTGGCTTCAATGGTAGTTCAACAAAAGAAGTGAGAACGGGGCTAACGGCTTACACTTTAAATAAGATTGATTTTATATCACAACCAAAAACAAATGTGAAGCAACTATTGATTTTTAACGAGGCATTAAGCGATGACGATTGTATCACATTAACCACATAAGACAATGACACGACTAACGAGAAAATACGAATTCACCAATGAAGCGGCCGCAGATGCCGCCATTGCCGCACTCCCTCACGATGAGGAAGGCAACCCAACTTATTCACACGCTATCGTTAAGCTAGGATACCTTACGGTTACCCCTGCTACCTATGACGATGAGGGTAATGAGCTAACAGCTGCCGTGTTATCTGATGTATATGCGGTTGATGTATATTGGGACGGGGAGCCTTTGGCTTCTTGGGATCAGTACATAGTCTGGCCAACGCCTATGGGAATTCACAGCTACGGCAGTTCAAGCTCTAGAGACGAGTACGCAGCAAAGTACTGTGAGCTGTTCCCAGACAGCTTGTATTGTAACCCACCAGAACCAGAAGAAGAAGACTTTATTTAATGAGTCTATATGATAAGTCTAGCCTAATCCAAGTACCGTCTCTCTACAAGGACGGTACTCTTGTAAGCACTATCCCCGAAGATAGGAGTGGTGACTTTACTGTGGTTAGAGGTAGCAACCTATCTGCAACTAGGGTAGGTGAGGACGGTTACATCAAGAAGGGGTATGAGAACTTACTGCTACAGAGTAATACTTTTGATACTACTTGGATTAAATCATCTACAAGTGTAACAGGTGGTCAAGCAGGATATGATGGTTCAAACGATGCTTGGCTTTTAGAAGCCCTTGCAACAACGGCAGCGAGGGTAGAGCAACCTATTGTGTCTAATGTTTGTACATTAACAATTTATGCAAAATCAGGGACAACAAATTGGATGCGTTTAAACGCAGGTACTGGTGGCAGTGTTTATTTTGACCTTGAGAATGGAGTCGTAGGGAATTTAGATTCGCAAAATATAGATAATTCAATAACAAGTGTTGGTAACGGATGGTATAAAATAACAAGCGTTGTTCCATCTACAACTCATTTTCGTGTATATCCTGCAACATCAAATGGAAGTTTAGCAACGGCAGGAGATAATATCTACATCCAAGACGCACAACTCAACCAAGGTCTTGTAGCCTATCCTTATCTAGAGACAACAGACTCCCCAGTACAAGGAGGGTTGTTAGAGAACACCCCTAGACTAGATTGGAGTAATGGTGTACCCGCTGTATTGCTTGAACCTAGTAGGACTAATCTATTGCCTTACACGGAATATTACAATGGTTGGACTCAAACGGGTACAACATTAACAACCAACACTACTGAAACATTAAGTCCCGAAGGATTGTATAATGCAAGTAAATTAGTAGGTAACGGAACAAGCGGGGTTATTAAATCGGGTATAGCAAAGACTGGAAGTGTTGCCGTTTCCGTTTATTTAAAAAGCGTAAGCGGTAGCGTTAATGTTACATTCAAAGACCCTTATGGCGGTTTATCTAATCAAGTCAAATCAGTTACGACTGAATGGCAAAGATTTGATTTTATAGGTGATAATGGAGCATCATTTGCTGGTTTTTGGGTTGATGACATTCCAACAAGCGGAATCTATATGTGGGGCGCACAATTAGAAGAAGGCTCCTATACATTAAGTTACATCCCAACCTACGGAACATCGCAGACTCGTGGTTCAGAAATTATCAGCGACAACTTCAACATCCCAACAACAGCTACTATATACAACAGCTTCTACTCGGATGTAGCGGAGACCGTCTTTGTACTGGACCAAGTGTTTGATGTAGCAGAGGGACTCAACAAGGTAGCCATAGCATTCAGCCCTACAGCAGTTAAGATAAGCGTAGGCGGTAGCATCGTAGCTAACGCCACAGGAACATACGACACATCATCACTCACCAACATACAACTCGGTAGTGATAATGGTTCAAACTATTCTAACGCACCGATCTCTGGATTCTATGTATTCCCAGAATTCCTTACAGACGAAGAACTAAACAGCCTTACAGCCTAATGAGTACTTACTTCAACATATCGGATAAGATAGCTGTTAAGAAGGCTCCAGAGAACTACACAGTAGCTTTTGCTGGGGACTTCATTAATGTGGTGGATACAACCTTTACCATCTCTAATGGATTAGCAGAGGTGCAGTACTACTATACTGCTACCGATAGCGTAGGGAATAGTGTAACTGGAAATGGGAGCTTTGGAGCGACTAACTCTGTTACGGTGAACCTAGATACCACTGGATTGAATGACGGTCTTGTAACGCTCTCTGTGTACCTTATAAACCCTACTTTAGGTGTGGTTACAGATACAGCTACTAGAAGGGTGGTTACGGGTACATATGTTGAAGCATTGAAAGCGAGGATGGCTATCTTTGAAGCAGAGGCGTGTGCCTACACCGCCTTGACTGATTTACAAAATACTGATATCGTATGAGCAATGCATTAGAACAAGCCAGCCTTATAATGGTTCCTAGTGGCTATGAGGATGGTACACTTGGGAGTTTAAAGCCTACGGATGGAACAGGAGACTTTACCTTTACTAGATGTAACGGTGCTGCACAATGTGATTTGGCGGCTACTCGTGTTAATGCGGATGGTAATATAGAGAAGGGGTATGAGAATCTGTTGTTGCAGAGTAATACTTTCTCGGATGCTGCTTGGGGGAAGTTTCAATCAAGTGTAACTGGTGGACAAAGCGGATACGACGGAACAAATGATGCTTGGTTGCTAACTGCAAACGCAAGCAGCAATACGGCTATTAATCAAAGCATAACTTTAAGTTCTGTTGTGACATTAAGCGTTTACGCAAAAGCAAATACTGCTGATTTTATACTAATTCGTTTAGATAGGTCAGTTAATACTTATGCTTTTATTGATTTAACAAATGGTAGCGTTGGCACTAAAATAGGAGCGCCAATATCAGTAGATACTGAAAGCGTTGGAAATGGTTGGTATAGGTGCTCTATAACAGCAGCGGATACTTTAAATGCTTATATTTATGTTTGCGATGCAAATGGAAGTGTCAATGTAACAAACGGAGACTCCATCTACATCCAAGATGCAATGGTCAATCAAGGAATGATAGCCTACCCTTATGTAGAGACTACTACTGCTCCTGTTGCAGGAGGGATACTTGAGGATATGCCGAGATTAGATTATTCTAATGGTTCGTGTCCTTCTTTATTGCTTGAACCAGAAAGGACTAATTTGATTGAGTATAGTGAATACTTTGATGGTTGGACTAAAATTGGTAGTCCAACGATTACAAATAATTACGGAATAAGCCCTGAAGGAGTGCAAAATTCAACAAGATTTGAAACCACATCGGATAGGCTTACTTATGACCTTATTACAATAAATGCTAACGAAACTTTTAGTATCTATATGAAAGGTTCGGGTACTTTGAGAATGCAAGTAGGCTATGACAATTTTTATCCAAGCGTTACAAGTGAGTGGGTTAGATATGAATTTACCACTACACAAGTAGGTACTAGAAATGTTCAAATACGAGGCAATGGTTCAGCCGTAGATGTGCAACTATACGGAGCGCAGTACGAAAGGAATGACTACCCCACAAGTTACATACCTACATATGGGGTATCGCAAACGAGGTTGGCTGAAAAATTAGCGGATGGTATTGACCTAGGCTCTTTCACATCTAACTACAATACATTGTTTTTTGATTGGGGAGATATGGAAGGAAAGTCAACATTTAATAGAGATATTGTTAGAGGGTGGGCTACTAACAATAATTCAATTAATGTATTTAGAGTATTAGCATTAACAGGCGGGGTTTTAAGATATCAAGTATATTCATCTGGAGGTGATAACCAAATTGCAAATTATACTTGCACATCAAGAGATAAAGTAGCACTTGTTCTCAATGGGTCAAATTCTAAATTATTTATTAACGGCTCACTTTATGCTACATACAATATTGATGTTCCTCAAGGGTTAAGGTATTTTATTTACAATGGACTTTCAAGAAATGTAACAAACCAATTCACCATCTTCCCAACTGCCCTATCCGATGAGGAGTGCATCGCCTTAACCACCATATCTTAACTCCCTTATATTCATTAACTTTGCAAAAACAGCATAACAATGGCAACTTCAGTAAACCTAGACATAGCACAACGGCTTGACATCACCTGCCGTAAGGGAGATACATTTACCCTAACACTAAACATCACCGATTCAGCAGGAACAGCTATCGCACTAACACCTTACACATTCCAGATGGAGGTGCGTGATTCAGCTACCGATGCTATCATCATCCCTAACAGTGACTTCACCTTCACAAAAGATGCAGATGGAACCACAGGGAAACTAAACATTACTGTTGCCGCTGCTGATATGACGGCTACAGGCTCGTACATCTATGACCTTGAGACTACGCTTACCACAGACGTACAGACTTGGTTGTTTGGTGTGTTCACCATAAACGATGACGTTACTGCCTAATGCCTACGCCTATAAAAATACAGGCGACTAAATTAGAGATACCCTATTCGTTATCACAACTTGATACCAAGAAGAATGAGATAGCAGCGTTAGTAGAGTCTCTAGGCCTCACCTTTGAAGGGGAGCAGAACCTCTATAACCAACTCATAGCTCTAGGCATTGAGCAAGTTAAAGAGGGGGAGCAGTACGACTCTATTGATCTAACTAAGAGTGCGGGCGTAGCTCCAGTAAGTATTAAACTTACGGAGCACCCACAGGTAGGATTATCTGTAGACACCTCTGAGGGAACAGCTATTGTAGCTGTTCAAGAGCAAGCAAGCCTATCGGTAACTATAGAACCCGCAAGGCAGATAGATGTCATCAACGAACAGCCTCTAATTGTAAGTATTACAAATCAGAACATTACTGCTCCTTCTGGAGGAGGTGGTGGTTCTGAAGCCTCTCTAAAGATAGGCGAGGACTTTAACGAGGGCCTCACAGACGAGCTTAAACCTGTTACTGATACATCGGGTACAGAAAGTAAATTAAGGCTCTCTACGAGCAAGACAGAGATTGGTGACAGCGCAATCGTTAGGAGTTCTACAAACCCTACGATGCGCCTTATCGCAGACAACCCAGACAACCCTACCACTGGTGAGGATATGGGTACTGTGCGTTTCACTAGAAACTTTGAAGATCCTTTAGCCCTAGACCTAGCACGTGCAATCTTTGCTGACTTCAGCGAGAGGGTAACAGCTGACGGTGGTACAATTGAGGGTAGCGAGGAATGTGTGGCTAGTGAGTTGGAGCTTATCGTTAGTGGTGAGTACCTGATCAATATGGTGGATATCCGCCCAGAGTACACAGGGACGCTTGGCTCAACCAAAGCGGACCTAGTGTTCTACTTGAATGATGGTACGGGTGCACCAGAGGAGAAGTTTAGGTTTACCCACGATGGGGAACTTGAAGTTAAGGACCCTGCCGCAGGTATTGTGATGCGTTCACAGAACAACACTCCGTACAGACTTGTGGTTAGTAACGATGCACAACTGTTGGTGCTGCCGCTTGATGCTACCGCACCTGCCTTTACGGTACTACCGAGCATCTCTGGAACGGAGAAGGTATGGTACACGCTTACGGCTACAAATGGAACAGTTACAGGAAACCCAACACCAACTACGACCTTGCAATGGCAGCGTAGTAGTAATGGTACAGACTGGGTTAATATCACGGGAGCTACGGGCAGCATCTATACTTTAGTTACTGCTGATGCTAATAAATACTTACGGGTACAGGAGACGGCAGAGAATGCTTTAGGCGTGGTGACAGCTAGTAGTCCAGCAACGGGTCAGATTATATCCAGTATCTTTGCGACAACACAATATGAGAATATCCTACCGATTACTTGGGAGGAGCTAACAGTACAAACTTGGAATTAAAATGGGTACATCATTAAGCGGGTTAACCCCCGCAACTACATTTGACGGATTATTAAAGGTTGGGGACAATGACCCGTTGACCGCAGACTTAAAGGCTATCTCTACGGGTGATGGTACGGATACAATGTTGGAGTTGTCTACAACGGCATTGCAGATTGGTGGTGATACGGGAATGTATTGGGATAATACGAACAAGCGTTTGGGTATTGGGACGGATTCGCCTGCAACGACTTTACAAGTTAATGGAGCAATAAGAATTTCCGGCGCCGGCACTCAAATTCTTGAGTTTAGTAATGCGTCTGTTGCCCAATTTAGAAGCGTTTTTGGTAGCACTGGTTTTCGCGTTGGAAATAGCGGCGGTGTGTTTGTAGGTAGCACCGATGGTGGCCCAGCGTCAAGCACGAGGTTCCACATCAAAGGAAGCGGTACAACAAGTGCGACCACCTCGTTATTGGTGCAGAATAGTGCGGGGACGGATGCACTAAAGGTGCAAGATGATGGCGCAATAGACTTTGGTTTGCTTGGTCTTGAGTTCTCAAACGACGGGAGTGGTGGAACAATGAGTGTTTCATCGGACAGATACATAAAACTTGCTTCGTCTTTAAACACCTATTCCGCTTTAAACGCTCACGTATTTAAAACGTTTGGAAGTGGTGGGTATAGCGAAGCAATGCGCATCACGGGTAACACCGACCAATTCGTAGGCATCGGAGAAACTACCCCAACTGCAAGGCTACACGTTAAAGCGGGAACTACTCAAGATGTTATTGCAAGGTTTCAAGACCCACTTCAAACTTGGAGTTATATTGATATTAAAAACGATTCTGTCTTAACCGATTATACGGGTATTTTTTGGGGAAGCAAAGCAAAAATCCGCAGTAAAGAAGTTGGCCCTATTTTTATGGATTGTAGCGGAGGTATTTCATTTTTAGATGGGAACAGCGCAAAATCTAACATTAATAGTCAAGGAGCAATTGCGATTGGAGCAACTGCCGTACCCGCATCTACAATGGCATACATCAAAGGCTCGGGCACAACATCCGCAACGACTTCACTACTCGTACAGAATAGCGCGGGGACGGATTTGTTGAAGGTTACTGATGACTCTGATGTTACTTTAAGTAAATTAGTAACAATACGAAACTCAAGTGCTGGACTTTTTGCTCGTGCGTATGCTGATGGATATGGTGCTGGAGGGGCATTGATGTGGATAAATGGTAGTATGAATTTAGGTTCCTCGCCAAGCACCGCTGCTAAATTAAGTGTCAAAGGCTCGGGCAACGATGCAACCACTACGGCTTTGCTTGTGCAGAATAGTGATGGAAGAAATATTTTATCAGTATCCGATGATGGTCATACTTTAATCGGAGACACTTCAGCACAAGGGTATGCAGCAAATCTTACTTTTATTAGAGCATCTGGCGGAACAAGAGGAGCCAACTTTTACCAAAACAATAACGACTTTATTTTAACTAACCCTAACGGTGGTTTTAAAGTAGATGGGATTCAAACAACATTAGTAGGCTCGGGCACAACCTCTGCCACAACCGCCTTGTTAGTGCAAAATTCAGCGGGGACGGAGTTGATGAAGGTAACTGATGGGGGACCTACCTATATAAAATCAGCCGTATTTACCACAAGCACACAATTTAGGGGATATGTAGATGCTAACAATAATTCCAATCTAAATTTTATCGTGCCATCAAGTGGAAATAGTTTTGTTATATCAAAAAGTTATAACCCATCAAATGATGCAAGTGCTTTGCTTGATGTTCAATCCACCACTCAAGGCTTCCTACCTCCAAGGATGACAACAACCGAAAGAGATTTAATAAGCACTCCAGCGGCTGGACTAATGATATACAACACAGACACAAACACAGCAGAATGTTGGAACGGCTCAGCTTGGATGCCAATGTTCTAAAAATAACTATCTTTGTAACCTAATATTAGTAACATAATTATGTACATCAAAATCAATTCAGCAGTAAACCTTTCAAGCGGTATCTCTATTCCTGCTGGTAGTGTGGTATCTGTAGCAGAAGGCTATCTAGATATCAAGAGCTTGAAGGATGGGGTTATCCCAGCACAAGTAGCAACTTTTGTCTACGCATCTGAAGCCGCTTACACTCAAGGTCTAGACCCTGTACAAGGTGTCGCTGACTTCAACCCAGTATTCTCTGGTCTAGAAGTAGCTGTTGCTGATTACCAATCTACTGCTGCCGAAGCACTATTTACTAGTGAAGTTCGTGAAGCATTAGAGGCTATCTACGGAGCAGAAAACATTGAAGTAGTAAGCTAATAAAACAAAACAGCTTACACTCTATTGAACACTAAGGGGTTACAGAAATGTAGCTCCTTTTTTATTTACCTTTGCCTTTATGATTCACAAGTTCACCAACGCTGTAAACAGCTTATGAAAGCGAAGAAGAAAGACTCACGTTTAGAACGGGCAGGAGTAAAGGGATTTAATCAGCCCAAACGCACGCCCAATCATCCTAAGAAGTCACACATCGTAGTGGCTAAGGTGGGCGATAAAATCAAGACCATACGCTTTGGAGAACAAGGGGCATCAACCGCTGGTAAACCTAAGGCTGGTGAGTCAGATCGTATGAAGAAAAAGCGCGCCTCTTTTAAAGCGCGCCACCGTAGGAATATAGCCAAGGGTAAGCTGTCTGCGGCGTTTTGGTCTAATCGTGAAAAATGGTGAATAAAGTAAAGTGGTAATGAACGAAACTGATATCAAACTACTAATACTCAACGCTACTACATTTACTGTAAGTATGTCGCAAATAGAGACAACATTAAAGATGTTGCTTCTTTTAATTTCTATTGGCTATACAGCACAGCGCTGGTACTTCCTTAGAAAGAACAAAAATGAATAATGAAACTCTCATTAGCTTCTAGAATATCTATCGTTATAGCAGTAGCAATTATGCTCTGCTTTTTTGCATATCAGACAGCCTTAGTGATTAACTATGCAGAGATTACTTACAACAGCGCACTCTTTGGTTGGGTAGCTGTTATCTGCTTTATGCCTTTCTTCTTCTTTGTGCTTGTAGAGTTTATACGTAAGGTGCGCTACAAGTTTCAATCTATTGACGACACCCTATCTGCTATAAATAAGTCTAACGCTTTAGTAGAGTTTGAACCAGACGGAACTATAATCTCTTGTAATGATAACTTCTGTGAGGTTACAGGATACTCAAGGGAACAGCTAATAGGCAAGAAGCATAAGATGCTTATGCCTGCTGATACAGATGAGCGTGACTACAACGACTTCTGGTTCAAGCTCCGTAAAGGGTTTGTAAAGTCGGGTGAGTTTAAACGTGTGGGAAAACACTACAGAGAGTTTTGGATTTACGGGAACTACAACCCTATCAAGAATCCATACGGAGAAGTATACCGCATCCTAAAGATCGCTACAGACATCACCGATAAGAAGCTTATTGAGATGGAGGTACACAAGAAGAATGGCTACCTAGAGCACGCTGCAAAGATTCTAAGGCACGATATGCACTCAGGTATCAACACATACATCCCAAGAGGATTAAGCTCCTTAAAACGCAGATTAACAGAGGAGAATATAAAAGACCTAAAGATAGGTTCACCGCTTAAGATGATAAGTGAGGGACTCATTCACACACAAAAAGTATACAAAGGGGTAAAGGAGTTTACCAACCTAGTAAAACAAGACACACAGTTAGAAAAGAATGTAGTAGACCTACGAGAGGTATTGCACAGCTACCTATCCTCTACGTCTTACATCAAGCAAGTAGAATTAAAAGAATTAGTAGAACACGAAGTTAATGAAGCGTTGTTCTGTACCGCTATAGATAACCTTATCCGTAACGGTCTGAAGTACAACGATAGTTCCACAAAAATGGTATCCATCTATATGGATGGTGAGCACACCCTAGTTATAGAAGATAACGGTAGGGGAATGAGTCAAGAGGATTTTAATAAATACTCACAGCCCTACACACGGGGTAAACAAGAAGAAAACGGTACTGGATTAGGTTTGAATATATGTGTTGCTATTATAGAAGAACACGGATTCAGTATTGCTGCTCAAAAACTAAAACAAGGAACTAAAATAACTATACAACTAAAATGATTGACTCTATACTACTTATAGATGACGAAGACCTATTCCACCTCGTATTTGAAGACGCTTGTAGTCTTCTTGATATGACGCTATCACTTGAAGCGCTGAACTCCTCAGATGAGGCAGACAGATTGTTCAAGCGTTGGTTCACAGAAGGTCCAATAGATGAACGCCCAGAGTGTGTGTTCGTAGATTTAAATATAATCGGTTCATCCTTTGATGGGATTGAAATGATTCGCAAGATAAATACAGACTACGGCAACGGTGTTGTAATCGGTATCATATCATCTTCGGATGACAACCAAGAGATTGAGAAAGCTAAGGCAGTTGGCGCTCAGTTCTGGATCATTAAGTCTGATGAAATTGAACCAAGGCTGGAGGAGTTCTTAAAGGACTACGACAGCTACCAGAAGAAGACTGCTCCATTCAAAGTATATAAATGATAAGTGGTAACGACACAGTAAATGAAGCGCTAGCTAAAGCAAAATCCAAGAAGGTTTACATAGAGGGAAACTTCACTAAACTGCTTAAGGATTCTTTAGATGCTGATGTCGTTGCATATATATCTGAGTGTAAGGATAAGGACAAGCAGTCCCGCAGGAAGAGACTTGATGTAACCAAGCAGGTACAAAAGCAAAACAGTGAGCTTGCAGAAGCAGCTGTTGTTAAAGAAGCCTTGGTGCTAGAGCTGCAGAATGCGTTAGACGATGCTGAGAAACTTCGTGATGAAGCTGTTGAGGATTTAGATCTGATGCAGAAGCGCACGCAGTTTGAACTGATAGGTTTAATTGTAAAGGTGGCTCTGATTATTATCGTAGGTGTTGGTATAACCACCACTCTACTTTATACTGTAGCTATGTTAGCGAACAAGGATACTACGCTTCTAGGAAACGCTTGGAGCAACCTCTTTGGTATACTGCTAACCAACAGCTTTAGTATTATAGGAACTATAATGGGAGTGAAGTATGCCACAGAAAAAAACCAGTAGTTATAACTATGATAGCGTTAAGGCGCATTACGCTAAGTACAAAGACAGTGTAGCTGTTGATTGGGTTTACAGTGAGAAAACAGGTCACTATGAAACTGTATATGTAGCGAAAGGAGAAGATTACAATGGTAATAAAGAGCAGTTTAATGAGTTCTCTCATAACCTGCAGTACTGGGTAGTACCTTCATTCTTTGCTATAATGTTTGCAATGATAATCTTTGCTGTTGTGCTGTATCGTGATAACGATAAAGCATTAAAAGAGAAAAGAAAGGATAGTATTTTAAATATGATGAAAAATGGCAACAGCTAAAAAGACACAACCGGGAAAGTGGAAGCGTATCGTTGCAGCTGTTAAGGCAGGAAGCAAGGGCGGCGCACCGGGTCAATGGTCCGCTCGCAAAGCGCAGTTAGCGACTGCTCGCTACAAGAAGTCGGGCGGCGGCTATAAAGGCGCTAAGAGTTCTTCTAACAGCTTGAGCAAGTGGAGTAAACAGAAATGGACCACCGGATCAGGCAAGAAGTCTAAAGACACGGGAGAGGCTTACTTCCCTAGTGCAGCTGTTGCAGCTTTGAAGAAGGCAGGTAAGTACGCAAAGGCAACCGCACAAAAGCGGGCAGCCACCAAAGCAGGAAAACAGTTCGCACGATATTCCCCTGACATACAAAGCATTGTAAAACGGTATCGTTAGATTTGTTAATTTTGCAACATAAAGTTAAATTTTATTATGGATTCAATTGAAAAAGATTTAGAAGCACAGCTTCAGGACTCTGGTTTCTCAGTAAGTAATGAGGCGCCAGTAGAGTTCCAAGACACACCTCAAGAGTCTGCAGCACCAGCTACAGCACTTGAAGGCATAGAGCCGGATTTTGATTTCTCGGCTACTAATGAAGAGACTACAGAACCTGCGACAGAGCCAACAGCTACTGAGCAGGTTGTAGACGAACCTGTACAGACTGAAGAGCCTGTACAAGAAAGTTCTTTAAATACAGAAACAGCTGTTGAGGCTGACGAAGATGTAGACATTGACAGTGTTGTACTTGGCTACCTAGGCGAAACGCTCGGGATCCAATTAAACAGCATTGAAGATTTAAGGTCTTCTATGACTCAACAACAAGCAGAGATTGATGAGCGAGTTAAGGTAATCGCAGATTTTGTTGAGAAGACAGGTCGCTCTCCTGAAGATTGGTTCAAGTACCAAGCTATTAACCCGTCCGAAATGGATGACCTAACAGCTATTAAGATGTCTATGACATCTGAGTACCCAGACCTAAACGGTGAGGAGATTGAGATGTTGGTCGGCAGCAAGTATAAACTTGATGAAGACCTATATACGGATGATGAGATTAAGTTATCTAAACTTCAGCTCAAGATTGACGCAAATAAGTCCCGTCAGTCTATTGAAGAGTTGCGTAGTTCCTACACACTCCCAGTAGCTCGCGAGACAGAAGCTGTTCAAAGTCCTATTGATGAGAATTGGATCAATGCAATGACAGAGGAGACCAACGCGCTCGAGGCGTTATCTTTTGAACTACCGGGAGGTGAATTCAACTTTGGCATTACTAACGAGTACAAGTCTCAATTGATAGACAAGAACAGCAATTTAGAAACCTTCTTTGATCAGTACATTGGTCAGGATGGTCAGTGGGATTACGACACGTTCAACACCCATCGTGCTGTAGTAGATAATATCGACGCGATTGCAAAGAGTATCTACCAACAGGGGTTGAGTGACGGACAGCGTAAGATTGTTGATCAGGCTGCAAATGTATCTACAAAGAGCCCGAATGTTGGAACGGGTAATAATACCAATAATTTAGAGCAACAAATAATTGATGCTTTAAATGTGGATAAAACTTTGAAATTTTTATAAAGCTTAAAAACAAAACATTATGAGCTTAAAAGCTGGACAACCACCAGTAAACGGTGGTGGTGTAGGAGCGTCATTCCGCTCCCTAGACCCTGCGAAGTACACTTCTTTAGGTGACTTCATTAACACAGTGAACAAAGAAGATAACCGTGACCTTTTGGTTAAGACTTACGGAAATCAAGGTATCACTGGATTCTTACAAATGACCGGAGCTGTTAAGGCTTCTGGTACTAACGACGAAGTACAGTACTGGGAAGAGTCTCGTCTTCACAGCAAGGTAGACGCTACTTTGGCTTCTGCTGCTTCTGGAGCTTCTTCTTTGGTAGCTACTATCGGTACTGCTGCAACTGATACTCTACGTAGTAACGATGTTGTATTGGTTAACGGTTCTATCCGTTGTATCGTTGACAAGAGCGTTCCTGCTGCTGCTGCAAGCGCAACATTGTTCCCATTAGCTGGAACATTTGGTGAGGTTGTATCTGCTGGTGCACAATCTTTACCTGTTATCGGTAACTTGCACGCACAAGGTTCTGACCAACCGGGTGAATTCCTAGAGTCTAACGTTGTTCGTCGTACTAACCCTTATATGATCTTGAAAGAAACTTTCAAAGTTTCTGGTTCTCAAGCTACCAACATCGGTTGGATCAATGTAGGTAACGGTGACTACCGTTGGTACGTTAAAGGTGAGATGGATACTCGTCAGCGTTTCTTAGACAAGCGTGAAATGATGATGTTATTAGGAGAGAACACAGCTACTGCTGGTATCACTGTAGGTGGTAAAGCTGTTGGTGGTTCTGAAGGTTACTTCGCTGCTATTGAAGATCGTGGTATCGTTGAAACTGGTGGTGTGGTTAACACATTGACAGAGATGGACGCTATCATCACTGAATTAGACAAGCAAGGTGCTGCTCCTGAGTACTGTATCTACGGTAACACTGCACAGATGCTAGCTCTTGACGATATGATTGCTGCTGGAACAGGTGCTGCTGGTTTCGCCACTGCTGGTGTAACTAACGGTTCTATGGCTTTCGGAGCGTTCTCTAACGATCCTCAAGCTGCTGTACGTCTTGGATTCTCAAGCTTCCGTCGTGGTGGTTATACCTTCCACAACAAGTCTTGGAAATTGCTAAACGACCCAACATTGTTAGGTTCTGCT
>JACKZZ010001568.1_pt1 | contig 24596 bp, 15 predicted proteins | sample 8027871 | NCBI WGS metagenome assembly JACKZZ01 (sample SAMN15724774, study PRJNA655200) | protist metagenome | isolation source: fluorescence activated cell sorting (FACS) single amplified genomes of... | place: USA: West Boothbay Harbor, Gulf of Maine | collected 2000-07-19 | reverse complement strand
TATGTAAAAGCATTTCATATCGTTTTTGATCTAATTCAATACCTAAAACATGATGATAATATTTGGTAAATGAAAATAAATTACCACCAACACATGATGTTGCATCAATAATTGCAATATTTTTATTTCTACCATCAACTACATGTTTCGATATTAATTTTGTTGTTTCATCCGCAGTAATTTCATCGGTCACTGAAAACATTGCCGTATTATCTAATTTCAATTGCTTTCGTAACGATGGTTGTAATTTACTAAATAAATAATCAATTCGATTCGATTTACGTTCCATCATTTTCTTTGCTTCATTGAAATTCTTTGCAACTGTACAAAACGGTTGATTTAAATCACGATGTTTAATTGCATTGGCAACCATTAAATTGATAAAATCATTTTTTTTATTCTTTTTAAAATTACCACATATCCATATATGCGGTCCCATTGCATCTACATCTTTATCTTCATCGATTTGTGGCGGTACAACGTAAAAGATAGAATGTTCATATTCATTTAAAAATGTTTTTAATTTGTTATTTTTCAATATAAAATTATTCCATGGGAAATAAAAAAGAAATGGTGGTACTTGATCCAATATAAATTGTTTGTTTTTTCGTTTCTTTTTCTTATTCATTTTCTTTTTCTTATTGTTGTTGTTTTTGTTGTTGTTCTTAATGATCGAAGATGGTGGTTCAAAGATATAATTTATATCAATATTATTACTATTATATACCGTTTGTTGTATATAATAAATAAATAAATCACATTCATTTGTATTTTTCCATTCTAAATGATCTTGTATTTTTTTTTGTTTAAAATATATACGTAATGGTTCTTTTTTCTTCGTCTTATTACGGTTGTTGTTTTTATATTGTTGTTTCTTATTACTATTATTTGATTCTTTATGCTTATGACCATATGGTGTTACTCTAGATTCAAATCTTCTTTTTAATTTTTCAACAGCAATTTGAAATTCTGATTTTGGACCATCCTCATTAGTATTTGCTATTGTTCCTCCATTTTTATCATTTGTTGACATGGACATTTCTTCTTCTGTAGTCATAAATTCTTTTTTAATATTTTTTGCATATTGTACGATAATTGGCGTGACATCGCATTGTTTCACATTTAAACTCATTATTCCGTTGTCGTTGTCGTTATATATCAGATGATTATATATTCGTTTTCCCCCAAGTGTGATCTAGTATATGCATCATTCTCCATCATGAAATGGTCAAAACCCACACTGGCACACACACTCCTTGCCACCAAATTGTGGCTCAATCGCCTTTAAAAAGGATGAAATTTCACGAATAGTCGATTCACTAAGTACAATTATTTGCTTGTGATTGGTAATTTATCATTAATAATCATGTATTGAAGTATAAATATTTGTAGTGTACAACATATAATGCATTTTTTTATGAAAAATAGCATATACACAATATTGTTTTAAAAATTAGACTATGAGAAAACATGCCTACCAATCTTTTTAAAATTTAGAACGCGGAGAGCGGGAGACAAAGTAAAAATTGCAATAAGATGACAAACAAAAAAAATTTCAATATCATATCTCATACGCACAAATATTAAAATGATATTGGGGTACGAATATAAAAGATGTGGTTAATAAAATACGCGAGCTTCGTGTACTTTTTTGTACGAATATATATGTTTCTATATATATAAATATGTGTCTATTTAAAAATCTCTAAAAAATTATAATGTACGCGCGCGCATATTAAAATTTATTTTTTAATTTTAACTCACAAAATTATGCGTAAATTAAATTATAATATATTTTTTAACTCACAAAATGGACCATTCTGCTGCTGTGTTTATTTTTCCTTTAACAACCAGTATTATGATGTTTCAACAACCGCCTTCTCCTGCCCACATATGAACTCTGCACTGTATATTGTGTTCCTGTCAACACTACGTCTTTGGAATAATGTTTGTGGCGCATGTCCTTCAATTTCTTCAACTTTCCTTCGCATAAATCAGCACAATCTTTGTAGTCTTTAATATTTTTACAACAACTTTTTTCATCAATGTATGCCTTAACTTTAACTTTCGTACTAATTAAATATTTTCTATCTTCACAATATGGCAATTCACTTTGTAAATAGCCATTCTCATCTTTTGTATTGAGGTTAATCACTGCAACCCATTCTTTTGTAGTATCTAAGGTATCCATTGCAACTCGTTGAATAGAAATATCTTCAGCAGTAAATAACGGAGACGGACATGAAGTGGCTGTTACCTCGTACCGCAACTGCTTGGACAAACGAAACATTTCCTTATCATTGTACGCAATATCACTTTTCAAATAGTGTACCGCCACATTTTTTATGTTTGTGTCACTTAAATCTAAATGGTTGTAGCCACTACAAAATACGTCTTTATTCTTTTTCAGTTCAGATGCGCCAAATTGTGAACCACCGGTACATTTTGCTTCTCCTGCTTTTGGCATTGGTTTCATTTGCATTATATTTTGTATATTGCTTTTCCCTAAACGTTTACTTGCCGCCGCTGAACGCTTACGTAATGAACGTTCCATTGTTTCGAGAAAGGATGACTGGATTTTCATCGGTTGCATGTACAAATTTTCAATTAAATTGTTAAACTGCATCATGGAATGTTGATATGGAATAAATAATTCACATAATTTCTTTTTATCTTTTCCACCTGGGGTATCCAAAATGCGTGGACCACATAATGAAACATCGTTGAAAAATAAATTTACTAATCGCTTTGCATTTAATTTCTTGTTTTTAGGAATTGAGTTAAGTGAATCTAATAATTTAAGCATGCCTTTGTGTAAATAACCATTCTTTTTAATGGTATCTGTCACTTCAACATATAAATTATGACGACTATAATTACCGCCCGATGATAATGCAAATGGTATAATATCACCACGGTTTAATTCACCAGATGGATCTTTGCATACTTCTAATGTTGTATCACGTCGTTCTTTACAACATATATTTGGCCAAAATGTTTTTGCTTCTTTAGGAATACTTTGTATTTGAAATAAATTATCTAAATCAGATGTGAAGGAACAAAATGATTTTAATAATTCATCACGATTTGTATCAATACATGTTGTATCTTCAATTTTTTCAATTTCAGTTGATATTTCAATGGTAGGGAAAATAACAGTGCCTTTATTACTTTCACTTTTACAATGATCTTTCTCATCTTCATTGTCTTGTTTTTTCCGCTGTTGCATGTATTTGTCATGTTGTAAACGTATTTGTTCTTTTTGCCATAAACGTGAGTTTTTGATGGATAAATCATTTTGTTTTTCTTTTTGTGCAGTTAAATCTTGTTTAATTTCACTGAATAAATCGTTTACGCCATAACATTTAGTTTGTTTGGAATTCGTTACTTCACCGAGTTTACATGATGTACATGTTGGATTGGTACCACCTTCACTATATGTATTGATTGGGCATTTGATACATGTTTTTGTTTTGCATATACATTTATAACTATTACTACATTTTGCTGTTGATATTGTGTTGGTATTCCAATAATATTTATTATAATCACCACTATCATAATGACATCCAGGTGGAGAATCCGACCAACTCACTCGGCCTCCATATCCTATATTTTTATCAATATTATTCTTACTATTATATTCAGCTGCTAATTTACATTCTGCTTCTGTTGTTATTTTAGATACACCACTACATTGTGATGCTAAACCAGATGTAAACATTGGTACAAAACCTTCACCAGGTTTACAAGTTAGATCTTCTTCACCACTAACAACAGATATTAACAATAAACATATTATAAACAATAATATTATTTCTTTCATTTATTATTATAGATATAACCGACCGCTCGATCGTTTCAACACTAGTTTGGAAATATACTACTACTATACTTGTTTTTATTAAACACCACGCACTTGCAGCCAATAATATAACACTTTGTTAATTGTTATACCTTTCTTTCACTTTCTCTCTTTTGTTTTGACGTCTCTACTTTGGTCAAGTTGTTTCTTGTATAATCATTATCTTACAATAATAGTGCTATAATTATTTGTATATTATTTATCACACACATACCAGGCATATTAATAGCTAACCTGGCTAACCAGCTAACAATAAAAAAAACACTGTAAACAACTAATAATCCCCCACTTTTTTTACTACTAAAGTTTTTAGGTTTCTTTTTTTTTGATTCCTCCTCAATCCTCAATCCTGCAATTTTAAAACTATTTACTATGGGAAAAAGATACTAATAAATAATTATTGTTTCGGATATTTTTTGTAACATTTCAAAAATATTTTTGATATTTTCTGATTTTATCAAAATCCTATATTTGTATTGATAGGAATATGTTGTACTTTTGTATCTAACAACACTACGGAAAATGCACTTTCGAACTGTTGAGATGTTGAGATGCTGAAAAACATTGTATAGCATGCCCAGCATGGCAGCAATATACAGGTATACATAGCATTGTAATCTAGATTTTATAGATGCATTTGTGCATTGTAATGATATTACCATACTATATCGATTTACTAGGTACATACCATTATACTACCCTATTTCTAACACATCATACAAAATATACATATACATACCATTAGTATAAATATTTGATAGAGTTATAAATCGTATTTAGTATATCATAAGTACGGTAAAAGAAGTGCAAAAATAGCCACATTTATCCAGAGGAAAAATAGAAATATAGAACATGGTGAGTTTTGCAACTACAACTTGGGAAGAACTGAAAGAACATTTACAACTATATATTTTATACAGGTATTAATAGTCCCTTTTTTATAGATATAAGTTCCAGTCGTGATCGATTTATATATATATATCTATAGATATATAAAATAAATAGGAAAAAGTAATTTTTTTTTTTTTTTAAAGAAATAATCATTATTCTATAAATTTTAGTAATTTAATAAAATTTATTGATACTGAATATAGTGAACATATAAATATTATAATTACATTATTTATTATATTAAAAACAATATGAACGTGTTAATAGTAATATTGATTGCGACGATTGCATTGATGGTAACACCAAATGCATCCGCATGGGGTAGAGATGCACATGCAATTATTAGTAATATTGCAGAGAAACATTTATCGGATAAAGCAAAAGAAGCGGTTTCCCAATTGTTAAATGGTCATACTATGGCAAATGTATCATCATGGGCGGATGATATGACACATACTGATAAATACAGTTGGTTAATGTCACATCATTTTGTAAATGTTCTTGATCCTAGTGATCAATGCCAAAACGATTTAGAAAATTGCACGTACATTTATGAACGCGATTGCAAAGGTACATATGGTAAAGATCCAATTGGTTATTGCGTTGCTGGCGCACTTGAAAATTATACTTCGATCTTGAAAAAAAATTGGGAAGCAGGTACAAACGTGGATAATGAAACAAGTGATGCATTGAAATTTGTGATTCATTTTCTTGGTGATGCGCATCAACCATTGCATACTGCATTGGCACGTGATCGCGGTGGTGCAGTGATCGATGTGAAGTATTGGGTACCACAACAAGGTGAATATTGGAATTTACATAAAGTATGGGATTTTGGTTTATTAGTCAATCGTGAAGGGATTGAAGGTAATTATACTGGTACAGTGGAACCTGAAATTTTTCAACATTTGGAAACAACATGGAAAAGTGATTCAACAACACTATGGTTGGAAAACCCGACTGATTACAATGCATGGGTCCAAGAAGGTCTTGACTTAGCATTAAAATATGCATATCGTTATGCAAATGGTACACAAATACCACACGATGCGCATCGTTCCAAATCAGAATCTATCTATATACCACGAACGTATTACGATGCATATATGTGTTCCGGTTGTATTGCTGAATATGCATTAGCAAAAGGTGGTATACGTTTAGCAAATACATTAAATTTGATTTTTGGAAAGTAAATTTTGTTCATTCCGAAGAGGTGTCCGCGGGGTGTATGTTTTAAAACGAGAGTGAGACCTGGGGATGAAAGAGAGGAGAGAGGAGGAAGGTGTGTGTGTGTGTGTGTGTGTGCGTGTGTGCTTGTACATTATCATTTTTATAATTTAATTTATACGCATAATTTATCTTGTTTTAATTTACTCATGATAATTTCTACTCTTCAAAAGAATACAATAACTGAAATAATCTATCTCACACTAGTGTGTTGATATTCCCATATATAATCATTTATAAAATTATTACATATATGGTATATGTGTGACAGTTGTTTTTACATTATCATACGAGTATATTCAAAAAGAGATATCGCATCATTACACACAGTACCATATATATATATATATACATCACACACGTATGATAACACAAACAAAATTCATTTCGTATTTGATACTAATATAATCTCACGTATATTGGATTGTTTATCTTCATAAATTGCTACTCGTTTACATGTTAATTGGCCATTTGATATGATATGGATTTCATCTATAAAATCTTTTACATTTCCACCAGTGCCAAAGTAATATCGTTTTGCACCAACCAATGCAATACTATTGATTTGTTTTGGTAATGTCTTATATAAAAATATCGCAAGCTTCTTCATTTGTGGCTTTGCATATATTGTATCTGCAGTTAATATTAAATCAAAACCATTTTGTTTATTGATTTCCTCATTCCAATTAGAATCATTTAATAAATATGACCAATCCCCACTCCAAAATTGAAATCGATGATCATTGTTTAATACACTATCATTGATCTCGTTGTTATTGTTATTATTATTATTATGACCATTTCCATCGTCGTTACTATTGTTACCATCACTTGTTGTTAATGTTGTTGGTATATCTAAATTTAAAAACAAGTTTGGTGCCGTACAATATTTCAACACGTCTATGTTTAAATCTTGAAAAAATATTTTCACGTTGTGATTATTGATGCTTATATTGTTGCCATTGTTTATCTTGTTATTGAAAAGTAAGAATGCATAAATACCAGCTAAACCATGTCCACATCCTAAATCTAAAATGTTAATATTATTAGATGATGACGATGTTCCAACGATGTTATTTATAAATTCATTTAAATCATTTAAACTTTGTAAATAATTCATTAAATCTAATGTACATTCCCAAACTTTCAAACCACCTTCATAAAAACCAGTCAATACGTCACTATTTTGATCATTTGTTATTTGAAAAATCTCTGATTGTGCATTTAAACCTTTTTTAAATCCAGCGACTTTATTTACACCATGTAATGTTTCAAAATAAGTACCGTCTAAAATGGGTTTCACTTCTTTTTCATATGATAAGGCAATACGTTTTGGTATTAAATGTTGTTGATCGTTGTTAGTATTATTTGCTTCATTTTCTTCAATTTGCATTTCATTATTATTCTCATTTGGTTGTTTAAAAAAATTAAATGTAAAATTCGACATGACGAGGAGCGTATATTGCATACACAAGAATTAATAAGTTAGTAAGAATACCTATACCGTAGATATAAATCGATGTTACCTATAGTCGTTTCTTATATATATTTTGTATTCACCTTCTATTATTAGAGCTATATTGATGAATTCATTTCAATTTTAGAAACATACCGGATGATATATTCAATTTTTATGATGGAGGAAAGAGGAGGAAGAAAGGAGGAAAAAATACTACACAATCGGCGGTCTCATCAACTTTTAAAAACTCGCTTTAGATATATGTTCTCTCGTGTTTATGAAATGTATCAAGAAGGAAACTTTTAGATTGATAACTCTTATGTACAATGCAACGAAAAATATGATCTTTTTGTGTGTGCGTGTTGTTCTTTAATTTCAAGATACGATCCCTCGTACCACCGTGTATAAATATAATTTTTTTTATAAAAGAGTTGCTCTCGCAATTTTTAAAATAAATAAAAAGGCTTTTTACACTCCTATTCTCTGCACCTTCCATCCTTTTTATTTGAAATAAAATACGACGATAAATTATGATTCTCATTTGAATTATACATGCATATATATGATACGATACGATGATATATAATACTTTCAATACATATACTATATATATATATATATATGTACATGTGTGTGTGTATGTATTTTTTGTGTTTTGTATTTTTATCTAATTGCAAAACATATTTTTCAATATAATTTTTTTTGTTTAATTAATGAACTTGACGTATACCTAAGCAAACAGCACGACGTGATTTTTTTTATATAACATTGCCTGTTAAAAGCAACATTACATCACGGGTATGATCCTAACTTACTGTTTTACAAATTGAACAATATTTTCTTAACATTTATTTCTTAATTTCGTTTTCTAAATTTTTTTTTTTACATTTCTGTTCTTTTATTTATTTATTATTGATCTTCTATATTTGTTTCTGGTAATGGTAAAAATCTATAGACATAATCTCCATCTATACATATATATTTTACAAAACTAACTTGGGATTGATATTGGATTATTGGAAAAACAGATATATCCATATACCAGAAACAAGAACAAAAAAAACATAATGTAAATGTTTTAAAAAAAAACAAACAAACAAAACGAAACGTGGGAAATACGAAATAAAAATATTGAACAGCAAAGACCGACAACTTTGCCTCATACGGGAAAAACCTCACAAGTTATGCATTAAACTAAAACACTATATATATATATATGCTGTATTTTTTTCTTTTGCAACAAATACAAACATGCATACACATACGACGTGTGTATAAAATATACACACATAAACATACATACGTATATCTATCAATCTATGTATTATTATATATACACGATAACCATGATACTACATATAAACCATTAAACAACTTTGCGCAGCATTATATATATTTTTTATATATATATTATTATTACTTTTTTTTCTTCTTCAATAAATATAATATATGCAATGCGCTAAATATATATATATTTCCACATCAATTATGATGAGAAAAGGCCACCAAGACCACCACCATTTTCTTTTGCAAAGATTTCATAATATTGGTAAATGATAGTAACAGCTAATAAGATACCAGTACCAGAACCAATTGCACCCATGAAATCAGCAAATACAGTCAATGCACCAATGCACATACCACCAAATGCAGCTGCAGTTGGGATATATCTGTTCAATGTTTTGACCAAGGAAGCATCACGATGACCTTTCATAACCATTTGTTGTTCACGTAAATTTTTTGCAACATCACGTGCACTTGAACCGGAAACTTCAATCCATGTCTTTGAGAACAAAGCACATGACGTTAAGATAAATGCAATGTAAAAGATGGCACGGAATGGATCAACCAAAATGGCGGACATGCTACCTGGTGGGGAAATGTAATATGCCAATCCACCAACTGGTACGGATTGACCTTGTCCACCTTGTGCATCTTGCCATCTACCAAAGATACCTACGATGATATTGGTTGGATAACGTTTGTATAGCAATTGGGATATGAAATAAACATTTGATACAAGTGCAGTTTGCAAAATGATTGGCATATTCGATGTGTAAAACAATTTAATTGGGTAAGTACCTTGTTGTCCACGTTGTTTTTGGTATTTTACTGGCAATTCCACACGGAATCCTTGGAAGTAGATAACTACTAAGAAAACCAAAATGGTTGATAATAAATTTAAAATATTTGGCATACTTTGGCGATAAAATGCTTCTTTCAACGCACGTACTTTATCATTTTTCGTAATTAATAAATGAAACAATGCAATGATTGCACCTTCGAATTCAGAACCACGCCCGGTGTTGACAGTCGTTGGGGAAAACGCTTTCCATACGATGTTTTCACAGATACCAGTTGCAATGAATAAAGATATCCCAGAACCTAAACCATATCCTTTTTGTAAAAGTTCATCAAGAACGATAACAACGATACCAGCAAAGAATAATTGAATGATAATTAAAATGGCATTACCAGCACCTAAGCCATCTGGTCCACGGATTTCACCATACATACCACTCAATACGTATGCAACGGATTCACCGATGGTGATCAAGATACCAAATAATTTCTGTGCACCTTGGAAATTATCACGATCTTCTTTGATACTTTGGTCAACATCAATAATTTTTGCACCAGCTAAAAGTTGCATAACCATACCGGAAGTAACAATTGGGGAAATACCAAGTTCCATCAATGTACCACGGTTGGATGCAAGAATAACACGCATCCAATAGAACGGATCCGAGCCACTGCCCATCTTAATACCGTACAATGGGATTTGACAGCAAATTAAAAAGATAAACAATGTAATGACTGTCCATAATACCTTTTCACGGAACGGTACATTACGATCTGGTTTTGCAACTTCTGGTAACCAGGTTAATAATGGTTGAATAACATCTAAAAAACGTACCATATTAAATAATTTTTATAATAACGCGTATTTTTTTTGTTGTGATAGATTGTTTTTAATATTCTTTACTAATAATAAAAAAAGAAATAAAGTTGGAAGGAGGAAGAGGGAATGATTCACTTTTTGTATAATGATTCAAACAGAAATGTAACACACACAAGACGTGATGTAACACATGTAAAAATCATCTTTTTTTAGTCAGTGTTTTTTTAATTTTGTTTTTTGTTGTTGATGGAGTTGAAAATCATTAAATAGGCATACAGGCTTGGTAGTATACTGAGGGAAAATGTGTAAAAAGCCGTTCTTTGTGTTTAGAAAAGATGTTTTTTTCGTTTAAGTTGGAAGAGGGTGTCCTATGAAGTAGTATACAGATCACTGTACTTAATGGAAGTAGATGCCACACACCAATGGTATTTCTATGTTATTTGAGGAGAAGATATGAAATGGGTGGTGTTGACGTGTTCGTGAAGGTAGTTAGGATTAGGGTTAGAATTCTGGAAAAATAGAGATAATATTTTAGTTAAATTACCCATATGTATATAATGTATTATAGTGTAAAATTGAAAATAGTTTGAAATGACAAAAGCGGTAAAATGGTTCTAAAATAAGAGATACTGTGTCTATTCTGTGATACGCTGAGGATAATGTAAAAAATACGATAATCCAACAAAAATTTTCCTTCGAGTCCACCATAAATTCACAATGCTATTGAAGGGGTTGTCTACCAAAATATTGAGGTTGGAGAAGTGGGTGGTTCTATTAAGGATACTTCTCTTATTGTTCTAGAATTGTGCTATTCGGCCATTGATACAGTATGGAAATATGCTCCAGTGAAATTAATATTAAATCCCTTAAATAAATGAAAAATTGCGTCATCATCAATTTATTTTGATCTTCTTACCGGAAGCGTTTGGGATATGCACATATGTTGTTTCTTCCAATAGTAAACAGTTGTAAAAAAAATAATAATAATAATATTGTTTATTAGTTTTTGAATGAAAAGTGCAAAACAATATTGATACTGATGATGATAGTGTTCAAAACAGTAATCCAAACTCGTTGAAAACAATTAGTTTTAGAACCTCTCATCTCACTTCCTTCTCTTGAAATTGAATTTGATATCGTATCGAGCAAAACATATAGTGACACTTATTTTATTTTTTTTTTTTGAGAAACAAAAAGAAAGAATGTTTTTTCAAACAATTATAAAAAGGACAAATAAAAATAGTACCCTGTTCATAAATAGTAATAAATATGTACATGGAAAAAATAATATCAACATATATAACAATGTAAACATGAATCATAATAATAATAACAACAACAACAATAATAATAATAATAACGAAACAGGATACCATTTACATTTTAACACGACCAATACATTTTTTAAACACCATTACCATACAACCACTCCAACAACGTTTAACTCTGATGATAGAGAATTAAGTTTTGGTAGAAGTTTTTTAAGTAAACGTCATTGGAAAAATGAAACACAAAAAAAATATAAAAAAAAAATGGATCCAAAACAAATTGATTTGATACGAAATTCATTGATATCGAAAGACGATGTGCATGATATATATAGTTTCAAACATGAAATAGGCACGGGTGCATTTGGATCTGTCTATTTTGCAAGTACAAAAGATGAATATACAACACCAGTTGCAATCAAAGTGATGGATAAAATATATAATCCATTTTGTTATCGTGAAGCACAATTAATTCAAAAAATTTCACATCCAAATGTATTGGATTGTAAATCCATATATGAAGATGAAGATAATATGTATATAGTATCAACGGCATATAGTGGTGGGGAATTGTATGATTTCGTCTCTGAGAATTTAGGACGTATATCACCAAAACGTACGTTTGAAATTGGTTTGGATATGTTGAAAGGATTGGAAGCATGTCATGTTGCTGGATTTGCACATCTAGATGTCAAACCGGAAAATTTCATTTTTCAAAATAAAAAAATTGGTGCCCCATTGTTATTAATTGATTTTGGTAGTTCCGAACCATTTGTACAGCGTGATTATGCAGAGACGGCCGCGGAATACGATCCAGAGAAAGACGATGAAATTACGGATTTGGAACGTTTAACTGGCACTGCTATGTATATGCCACCAGAAGTTGCATTAGCAGCTAAATTTAGTAGTCGTAGTGATGTATGGAGTGTTGGAGTGACATTGTTTTTAATGATAGCTGGACATTTACCATACGAAACACATGAAGATAAAAAAACACCATTATTTGAAACATTGACAAATAAATCGGATCCAGTATTGCAATCGTTACGACCGACGCATAAGGAATTGTTATCAAGTATGTTGCAAATTGATAGTGCCTCACGTTGTTCTGCTACTGAAGCTATTTTACAATTAAATGCTATATTGGATGATTTGAATTGGATGAAATTAAAAACAGATGAAAATCCATCAAATTTTGATCGCGTAGCAAGTACAAAACCAAATCAAAATACAAATCAAAATATGTAGATAAAAGAGAGAGAGAGAGTATGATATGATATGTACATATATATAATCATATATATATATATATGCACACACACATGTGGACGACGACAGTGGTGTGCATATGATATATATGCTTGCATATAGGATATATAATATTTATAATTAGTGACTATGATACTTCAGTATTTTACAATGTGTGTAATGTCGACATTACAAAAGGTCGATCCGCATAAAAAACCTTATATATAGTTTCTCATATATGATGCTATTCCTATGCTATAATGCTTTTAAAATAACGATACACACAATTGACTCTAGGAAAAGGAGTCAAGCGCAGGGAGTAGCTAGAATTATAATTTACTGTAGCATCACATTACTCAGGAAACCTTAACGAGCAAATCCATTACACTCTACTCCAGAAGAATCGGAGCTCCTTGTACTGTATGTAGGGGGTGGTCGAATGGCCACTTGTACTTTATGTAGACTAATTACTACTGATTACCTATATAATACGATATAATGCTATGTCATGCTACTGGAAATAGTGAGACCCATTTTCCAATAGTGTATCGATATAATTTATTGATGTATTTTAGCCCATCCTGTGTATCTGGTACGGCCAATTTTGAACTTAGCATGGAATAGCATTACTAATGTTGTGTACGTGCTAGCAAATTGTAGGTGAGTGCTGTGTGATGCTATATCTCGTGGCCATTTTTTGACCATTTTTGAACCCCTATAGGAATGCCCTCTGTGCATTAATTACTGACGGAAAATTTAGCATTACACAGCACTAAAAACAAGATTACAGGTGAAAATATTTTCCGTCAGTTCCAAACTGACAATTATTGTATATATTAATTTTATAAAATATAAAATATCCGAATAATTAATGATATAATTTATATATAATATAATAACAACTATACTTTGAGAAAATATCATCAAAATTCCAATATGCTATGTAGTGCTAAATTTTCCGTAATTAATGTACAGACTGGGAATGCCTGGAATGCTGGAATGCCAGAATGGTGCGATGATGCAAATGTGATGAAGAAAATGAATTATAAAATGAACGAAGAATGAATGGAAGACATGAAAAAGCAACAATTATTACTAATAATATTAGTCCAAGATGATAGAATAATAATGGTTGTATTTTGTGCGTGTGTTTTCAAATAAGTTCATAAGAAAGAAACCATATTGTATACATTTCCCCACTTTTCCCCTCCTTTGTAATAGGCAATATTAATATATATTAATAACAATAAATTTCAAATAATAATAAGAACAACATGGTATGTATTATTATATACATCATTATTTACAATAATTTATAGATAGAAAATGATATCCCTTTTTATTCTTTCTTTCTTTCTTTTTTATCCCCTCCCCGACAATAGGAAACTAACAAATAGATATATATATATACATATACATAACCAAAATATATATAGAGTGACGAAGAAGAACCTGTATGTATGAAACCAACATTGGAAAAACAATGTGAACATCATTGCACTGATTTACAAGCCAAACTCGATGCATGTGCAGAAAGAATCCAAGGTAAAGGTGAAGGATATGACTGTAGGGGTCAGGCACATGATTTATATCGTTGTATTGACCACTGTGCAAGTCCACAAGTATTTAATTATATAAGATAATCATCATAATAGTAACAATAATAATAATAATAATAATACCAATAAAGAGAAAATAGAACAAGAAACAATTTCGAAATTATCCTTCTATTTGTAACCAGTTGTATGGTTTTTTTCTGTATATACACATTCATAAAAATATATTTGGAGAAGAAATACGTAGAAATTTTAAAATATAATCAGAGAAATAATGGTGTTCGTGTGTTCAAATTTGACTGTTAGTAAAAACAGCCAGCAGGATGAAATAAGATTTTTACGGTTTGTATTAATTTAAAATATCATAAATATAAAAAGTAAATGTATATGATAACAAAAACATTTTTTTCACAATTTTTTTTTTATTTTTTATATATTACTTTCGTATATATTTTACACTCTACAATACATATATATACCAAAGTGTTCCTTTTCTCTGTACACTTTCATTTATGATACAAGTCCCTCTCTCTTATATTTACATAATGTGTTTATCTATCTATACAAGACGTACATATAACAAACACACACACAAACACACACACACACACACTACATAATAGTAGCCATCATATTTGCAAGTATTTGATCTTCAACCATTTGATCATCATCCATTTGTTGTTGTTGTTGTTGTTGTTGTTCCTCCTCTTCTTTCTGTTTCTTTGCTTGTTGTTGCTCCTCCTGTTGCCGTTCTTCGTTTATTCGTTCCTCTTCTTCCTCGTCATCTTCATCGTCTGATATATTTACTATTGATCGTTTCCAAAAATTTGTATCATTAAATGAGGTATGCGTTGATAAACGTTCTTTTTTTTGTACAGATATGTCGGGAAAGACATGATGTTTCAATTCATGTATGGAGGAATAACTATGTTCCATTTTTAAATTTTCAGTTACTATTACACCACTTGGATTCACGATGAAGATTTTACCAGGTGTCACACCAACTGATCTATATGCAATTTTATCACTATCACGATTACCAAATCCCGCGTAAAATGGTGATGGGCGATTTTTTGGAAATAAATTACGTATATCACGCAAGGCAGGAACTTTGAACTCTTGCGGGCGTTTATAAATAACTTCACGCGCTAAGGATTGAAATAACCTGTCTGGGGACAATACTACAGGTCCATGTGGTAATTTTAAATCATTTTCTTCCAAACCACCTAAATAATCTTTCGTTTGATTGCTTTGACCAATTGGTCTACTACTTAAATACATTAATTTATAACCATGTTTTTCAATAGTTGAATACAATGAAACAACGCCTTCATGGGAATAATTTACACCAAATCGTGGCATGATGTGACCTAATAAATCCGATTTTGTAATTGTTCCATCGACATCACTAATAACAATTTTAGAATCACTTGGCCATAAAAATATCCTTGATTTAACGATAACAACTTGCCCAGAAGTAGTTGTTACTGAAAATTCAATATCATTCATATCTTTTTTTAACCCCCATGTTGACAATATCTTCGTACTTGGTGGTCTCAATGTTTTACGATAATATACACCATCATATGATTTTCCTTTATCAAGATGCATTTTTGCATCTTGAGATAAATTTAATTCATCTGATAATGCAGGTGATATAGAACGTGCAGGTGGCAAACCTTCAGGATTATCTCCATCAATGGATATAGATAAAAACGTATCATCCATACTACTACTTGGAGAACGTGTTAAACCAGGCAAAATATAATTATTATTATTATTATTATTATCGTCATCATCATCATCCATAATATTATTATCCATGTTATTATTTTGTCCATTCCTATTTGTACTTGTAATATTTTGGCTCTTGTTATTATCTACTTTGCTAACAATTTTTTTCCCACTTCCACGTAACCATGCAAAAAAACCACCACCTGAATTACTATCATCATCCTCATCATCATTATTATTATTATTATTATTATTATTATTGCTATTATTAACGTTGTTGCTATTACCATTCACTATCTTCGTCTTCGTATTATCGTCAGAGATAACATCTCCATCTTCCATATTTAAAACTAACGAAGATAATTGACTCCATTTATAAAATTCTGAATTATTTACTAAAAATAATAATTTTTCATTATCTAACATTCCAGGCTTAAAATCATTTTGATTAATTAAATTTTGTTTTTGATAAAATACTTCTAAATTTTCATCATTGAAAATGTAGGTTTCATCTACATTTTTGGAAATTAAATTTGCACACATAGATATTTTTACCGATTTAATAAATGATACATCATTTTGATTGTTATCGGTAGTAATATCGCTAGTATCATTGTCGTCGTCGTTGTTGTTGTTGTTGATATTGTTTTTTTGAAGTATATCAATACTTGTTGTTTCTTTTCCAGATTCATTTGATGTGATATTTTTGACACTATTATTATTATTATCATTTGTTTTCTCTTTTTTTGTTGAAGTGGGACGGAGTAATTGTCTTGCTGTATTAAATTGTTCATCATCATCATCATCATCTTCGTTATTACTATCTTTTGTTGCATTTACTTTCCCATCTTTTTCTTCTGCATTTAAAACATCTAATGCAGTCATTTCAAGTTTTTCCAAACCTTTTCCATGTGGTGTTTTTCTACGATGTGGATTGACTTCACCCCAACCCCAATGCCATGACCAACTTCTAGATTTATTAGAACCTTCTTTCGCGTCATTTGTAATAGATTTATCCATGTTTTCTTCAGTATCTTCCTCCAAATTTAATGCTGGTGGTGAAGCAGATGGACGTCTTGTTTGCTTTGTCACATTATTATTATCATTCATACCTGTTCTATCACTACTAGAACGTTTTCGTATAGCTCTATGATCCGGTGATAATAAAGCATATTTTTCCCAATATTTTTCATCAGTTTCTGTTGTTGTTGTTGTTGTTGTTAATTTCGTATCTACTGCAAGTGAGTTCACATCGTTGTTATTCGTAATTCCATCATCTTCGCCATCTGAATCCAACGACAGCATTTCCATCACAGCATTTACTTCTCGTCCACGTAATTCTGGTGAAGGCAATGGAGATATTAATGGAGATGTACAAAAATCACGCTCTAAACTTACACGTGTTTCTTCCACGAAAAATGCTTCACCAGCTGGACCAAGTTTCATTTTTGCATTTGTTTTTTTACCATTTACGGTAATACTAACAACTTTTTCTTTTGGATTTAACACACCACTTAATCTTCCAAAACGTACGTGAAATGGTGTAGTCAAAATATTCCCATCCTCATTTTCCACTGCAATAATATCAATACCACCACTTAACGTTGCTTTATTTTCCCCAGTAAATAAATTGATAACAGATCGCGCTACGTTCATGTTACTTATATTTATATATATATATTAATATATTAAAATGGGGGAAATGTTGTTGATTTTGTGATTTTCTTGATTATGAGTGATGTTGAGTCAAAAATAAATATATATATATCAAACAATAATTACACGAAAAAAATAAAAATAAAATTCCACACACAGTGAGAGTAATAATATTATATTATTAATAATACAGGAAGAAATTCAAGATATTATATCGTATTCGGGATTGATACATACGCACCCCCCTTCTGATGAAATTATAATTGATTTGTGTTTTTGTTCTTCGAAATTTTATTATTTTTTCGCTATTTTTTTTTTTGGCTTTTTGAGAAAATGAAAAATACCTTGAAGGCGGTGGTTCAAGTATGAATGTTGATACTCTCTTGCATATTTTGATTACCTATGTACATAGAGGCTTTTTACCTCTAATAAATTAAAAATTACGATACCTTAAAAAATAGACACATAGTCAATGCTGTGCAATGCTATATTTTAAAAATTTAATACTTATTTTTTTTTTGTTGCGGCGTGAAAAAGAAACTCTCTTTCACAAGTCAGGAAAAGAAGTGCATAAAGTGGGGTGCAAAAATATCAACAGCAGATCATCAGATCATCAGATATCACAGATCATCAGCATATCTATATCACATATTAATATCACAGCATATTATAACTACTAATACAGGATGATAGCAAAAATGGTACAGCCTTTTATTATACTTTTTACCAAAAAGAATTCTTTTTGTTTTTACTATATATCAGACAGCACAAACTGTTGTGTTAAACTTTGCTGCTGTGTGCTTGCCCTGGGCTTGCCCGGGCTTGTGCACAGACAAAAACAAGGTCTGTATTTTTTGTTTTAAAAGTAAAAAGTAAAAAGTGGAGGAGCTTTTCTAAACATCACAGCATTAATGAATTACTATCGAAATAGCACAATACCATAAACATAAACTATTATGATCGAAAGAATGACAATAAATAAGCATTCATATATATATATATTTATGGTTAGATGATACGCGAAGAATGAATTGGTAAATTTTAATAACAAAGAAAACAAGTTTAGTTTCTTGATTAATTATAGCTATATATAATATTTGAAGAAGTAAAAAAAATTGTTTAATATCTTTTACTGCATACTCTATTTATAACAATGAAACATATTGTACTTTTCTTTACTTTGTCTTTTACTTTAATATCTGTTGTTAGTGGTGAAGAAGATGTAACTTGTGAAGCTGGCGAAGGCCTTTGCTAAAATTATGCAATCTAAACCAAAGAATGCCGCAACAGAGAAGAAAACGACATGTTCAGTTGGCACGCATTTTCCATCCAGTGAATTAATTAAAAAGAAACAATTCTATTGCGAAGGTTCAGATCATTTAGATTTATCGAATACAAATGTTAAAAATATTGCAATATATTATTTAAAAAATGAGATATCAACATATTACCACGAGCACATGTTGAGCGTAAAAAACATGATACGTTATGATGTTGAAGATACATCGTGTCCATCCAAATTGTTTGATGCAAAAGACATATCCATTCAACAAGTTGCAATGGATACAAACGGGACAAGAAAAGAATGGGTAGCTGTTGTAAATTTAAATACTAAATCAGAAGATGGATATTTACAAAGTGAATTATCAAAATGTAAACTTAATAATTATTTAATAGGTGATACGGTGAACGTGAAAGCATACATTGATAGTAAAAATTGTTGCGATGGCATTAGAGATTATAAAAAGTGCAAAAAGGTAGCTGGGTGTGAGAATGATCAACATTTATTTGAAATGACAGATTTTAACAATAAGAATTTTGTAAGACATGTGCAGCTGACAGGTTCAAAATATAGAATTGAAGACACGGATCATCATAACAACCACAATGGCATGAACAAGAGAAGGAGGAGAAGACGATTGTTTGCATCAGCAGGATCTGCAAGTGGTAGTTGTGCTAATCGACTGTAAAAACGATGTGTGTGTGTGTGTATTTTTTTAATAAAAAATTTTCAAAAAAATACGAGTACTATAAAAATACGAACGTCGTACACTTGTATAAATTTTTTTGATTTAAATATAAAAAAGAAAAAACCTGGAGGAGAATAACTTTTATAAATTTTTTAAAAACATTTATGATACTAAAACAATATTTTTAAAGAAAAACATTTCTCTCTTTTGAGATTTATTTTGGTCCTATAAAAAAATGGCAATTTGAGAGGAGGAGAGAGGAAGTGCCGAAGCACAGGGGGTGAGTTCCGAGAGTGTATAGTGTGTGTGTGTGTAATAATTTTTTTTTACATCCAAGAAATTTAATAAATCAATCTTATTTTACAAATAATTTTAAACACGCAAGTTTTTATAAAACGCCCAGTACAGCCGTAAAACACATTTTTCTTCTCCTTTTTTCAACACTTCTACTTCCTTTTATAAATCATCATCATGATGAACAATTATTTTTTGACCTGAGATACCACCATTTCCACTTAAATTATAATGATGAAATAAATAAGCTTGATCCGGTTCTGGATCTTCTGGATTTTCTGTTGGATCCCATGAAATACCTGAATTATTTAATAATGTTTGAAATTTTACTTCTTCAATGATATTTGTATCTATATTTGTTTTTTCTTCGTTGATTAAAAATTTAGATGATTTTTCACATAATTCAGACATACGTAACATTAACCAACGTCCAGCATTTAATCCTAAAAAAAAATCAGTACAATGTTTAAGTAATACAATATCAACAGTAGAGTGTGTTGGATATAATTCCTGTAAAACTTTCTTTGGCAAAAATGTAACATCCTTTTTCCCGTTCAATGGTCTTGCAAGTACCATAAGTTCCCCTAAACCAATCCTTGATTTTCCATCTCTATCTAAACCTTTTTCCCAAGGAATTCCAGCAATAGCAGGTAAAAATCTTGGATTCTTATTATTTCGAATTCCAAGTAAATAACCACCACTAATAAATGAATCAAGATTGTTGTTTTTATTATCAAATTTAATACGGACCGAGGCACCACCGACATCAGATACAGCAGGTGTAGAATAACCTTCAATATTTGCTTTTAATGGCAATTTATTTTTACATAATGTTTGAGCTTTGATAGCATGCGCTAGTGGCAATCGTGGCAATAGTGGAGAGCGCATGCATGCCACTGTTGTTAATTTTACTAATTTATTGCTCATAATTATTAATTATGGTCAAAGGTCAAAATCAATTTATATATAATAATATTATAATATTATTTTATCATTTTACATTGTTGTTGTTTTTCTACAAAAAAAAATATCTTTTTACGAACAACGGATTATATTCTCATATGACAATGATAGAAGTGTTTTCCTATTTTTCTACATTGCATTTCTAAATTGCATTTGTCACTTTTACGGCATCTTAATCTCTTCTAAAATTATTAATTTTTGTTTGTTTTTTTTTCCTTCTTCGATTTGTTGTTCTTTTTAATTGATGATAATGTATGACAAATAGGGAAATATTCGGAAATCGTGAATTTACGATATGATATTGACTATTTATTAAGTATAAATACAGTATACTAAGATGTTGACAGGAAAGTGAGGTTTTTTGAAAAGTTGATTATAAGTCGTAAAAACATGTTACAGTATAACATATATATCTGGAAACACGCACAAGCAATTAAAAACAAAGTATATATTATGTAAATATTCATAATCAATCAAAGATAATTTCAATACACTACTGTATATAAGTCTTGTATTTGATATAGTTGTTGCTCGTTTCATTTATTATGTAAACTTATAGACTTAGGATGTGAGTACAATACATTTTATATATATTGTAAATCTACGAATTCAAATTAGAATTTCAAGCACATGTGCAAAACACACATATGTAGAAAACAACTTGAAACACATAAAATAGTAGTATATATTAAGAATTTCAAGTAAATATATACACACATGTGCAACGTGCATGTAGAAAACATGTTCACTTGAAACGCATAAAAAAAGCATCAAGAATTTCAAGTAAACATATACATACTTTTTATATATGCATACACATGTGCAAAACGTGCATACTGTAGTAGAAAACAACTTGAAGCATTACAAGGAATTATTATTTGGCAAAATTTGTTATAATAATTACCGAAAAATATCCATATTTTGTAATGGCACCGACCGGGGCTACAACCGTTATAAGTAAAATAATTAGCAGCGAAAAAAAACGTTATTTTCGAGATTTCAGATGGTTTGGCTAATGGTAATTCCCTGCTATAATATTTAATGACATTTCATTGGGGCACACATTGTACAAAAGTTTATTATTTATTATTCAATGAAAATGATATAGATATATTAGTTGAAGAGTCATGTGTGTAAAAATATATTTTGAAGAAGGCATATATTGTATCATCTTTTATTTCTTCATCTGCAACGTGTATTATCTCTGTAACGTGTATCCTCTCTACGCATAGACTAGCATCTGTACGCGTAGTAGTAGCTGTACGTGTTTTTTTAAAAAAACAACCTCTTGATTGATTTATCATGCTCAATGTAAATCAATCGATGAGGAAGAAGAAGGGGAGCTTAATTTAAAACTACAACAAGAAGGGAAAAAAATTGATCCGGAAGGCCTTGAAGGTGAAAATTGGGAGAAAACTAAATGGAAAAAGCCAGAAATCGAAATTGCAGAACACTTTGCCAATAAAAATCGTTACAAACGTGGAAAAGGGAGTTGCTTTAATATTGACGTAGAATCATTAGGAGGGAATTGCAAGATGCAGATGCTGAAAATTTACAAAATCAATATTTCAATCGACCATATGTAGATGGGTCTAATGTCGTATTATTTGTTTTATTTGTTTTATACACAACCATATACATTGCTTATACCATTGCTAATGCAACCATTGGAAAGTTATTATATCGCGTAAAATTGATCTTTCGAGGATGTTGTTCTTGTTGTGGCTGTGGGGCAGCCTGGGATACAATTACGCATCGAGAATATAATCCACCATACACAGATGCATTTCGCAAACATTTACGAAATTATAAAGGTCACTATATAACAAATGAAAAGAAAGCGCTGAAGTCAGTAACAAAACGAGATAGAAAAGAAGGTTGGATTGTGAGATACGACAACGACAAGGAAAAAAAACAAAAACACTGGTTCAAAGCTAAATGTGTAATGGAAAATGGTAAGATAAAAGCATTAAAACGAACCTATGAAATTGTAGATGATGGTGGTTTATACAGTTATGATATAAATTTGAATCCGAGATATACAAAATTTTTACAGACAAAAAAAGTTGCAAAAGATGTCAGCCATAATAAAAATGGAATTCAACGCGCAAGGAAAATGCGACCTGGGAAATAAAACAAAAAATAAAATTATATGCACCCGAATTTTGAACGAAGGTCCGTGTAATTTATGCATAACAACAAAACGCGCTCTTTTTTTAAAAAAGATTTATTATGATACGGTTTTTAAAGAGTGGTTAAGTGGTAATATTGGGCAATGTGCGCGTAAAATGTAAAACGATTTCGTATATGTATGTACGAGCCGTCGTATAAAAAGAGAAAAAGTGTGCTTTTCTGTGTTTTCTTTCTTTAATTTTTTTGTGTTGGTCACAAGATACAAGATGTATCCAATAATTTCCCTACCCCCTAAATCTATATAATCATTTTAAAACACACACACGCGCGCTCTTTTTTTTCAAATCTTATTTTTGTTTTACACAACAAAAAGAGAGATGATCATTTTTTTTCACAATTTTTTTTCCATTTTTTTTCCATTTTTTTATATAAATAAATTTATATATAATATATTCGTAATATAATATACACACATATATATACATAACAGCTTATTTGTGCTTGTTATTTTTTTCAACAACGCCATACCGACGATATTAAATATAATATTTATTCGTGTGTTCCATTCTTTACATCATACTATTTTACCATCATATTTAGTTATTTTTCTCCTTGAGGGAATTTCATTATACCACCAAGAAATTATTAACTTTGCCATTCAGGCTGAGAAACACGTGTTCGTCCAGTACTTCTACGAGTTGTTATTGGGATTGGCCCATATTGTTGTTTTTTTTTACGTCTTTTGCCTTTTGTATTTTTAATACCTTTTGTAGCTTTCATGGTACCTAAACGACGTGCAATTCGTTGATTTTCAATATCAATTTGATTTTGTTTTTTCCTACGATTGATACCAGCATTACCTACTTTTTTTCTTCGCGGTGCTTTGCCATATACAGCTTGGCCATTTGATGGTCGATGTTGTACATTGGCTAATCGCTTCACTAACGCAAGGTTGCCACGGTCAATTTCTTTACAACGATTGTTATCAAATGTTCTATTGACTCGAAACGATGTACCAGGTTTTTCTTTTCTTTGACCATTTAGTGTTTTCTTTCCACCATGTGGTTTTGTTGATTTTTGTTGTGGTTTTGGTGGTGGAGCATATCTTTGTTCTTCATAATATTCACCATCGTTATCATAATAATCATCATCGTCATCATCGTAATATTCTTGCTGTTGCCTATTATTATTATTAGCACTTCCTTTTCCACCTTGCGTTGCTTCTAACTCAGCTAATTTCATTCGTAACAAACGGTTTGCCGCTATTGGATCGCTCCAATCAATATCATCTACGTTTAATGGCATATTATTATTATAGTTCTTTTTTTTCCTTAGTTTGTGCTATTATTATATTTTTCTTAGATGAATTTTTTCTTTTATATATATATTCTAATAATACTACAACTACAAATTGAATGATGGTTTGTTAT
>JACKZZ010019979.1_pt1 | contig 24617 bp, 9 predicted proteins | sample 8027871 | NCBI WGS metagenome assembly JACKZZ01 (sample SAMN15724774, study PRJNA655200) | protist metagenome | isolation source: fluorescence activated cell sorting (FACS) single amplified genomes of... | place: USA: West Boothbay Harbor, Gulf of Maine | collected 2000-07-19 | reverse complement strand
TTCGCACTATTGCTTGATCATTTTTTGTATACTAAATGTGAAAAGGAAATAATATTGGTACTCTTTTCTTATAATCTGCATAATCATTCTTCTCAGCTTCAGTTGCAGAGGAAGATCGACCCCATTTTAAATCTGCTTTTTTCTCTAATAACATCAGTGAAGTAAAGAATAAGAAAAACAATGACCATACTGGTGATATAATACAGAGTAAACTTTCCATTTTTGCCCAAGGATCATGTAATGCACCAATACATGCTGTGGATATACCAATCCAAACAGATATCTCTGCTAAATAATTTGGATGACGTGAATATTTCCATAAACCGGACTCTATCCATTTTTTACCTCTATGAGGGAAGTGGTACTTTTGGTAGTCAGATACAGTTTCCAATGTGAGTGCCACAGCTGCTAGTACTAAACCACAAATTGTAGCTAATGATAGAGGACCATCGTGAAGTGTAGGCGGCGTAGATCCAGCAACTATCCAAAGACAAAAGCCATTTAAGTAGCACCATGTACCACCACACGTCCAGGCGAATAGATTATATGGTCTATTTTTAATTAATGCATCAAAGCGCCAATCAGATCCTCTAAATATTATTCTAGTACCGAGGAATCCTAATAATCGCAATACCCATATCAAGGCTGCAATAAAAATACTTATTTGTGAAGATGTAGCGTCGGTGGAACAATACTTGAAGTATACATAGATGAAAGAAGCTAAATAGGTTATATCTTCAGTGACGTCAAACCACTTATCAGATTGAATCATTTCAGCAACAATCCAACCGAGCCAATGACCACCCATATTGATAAGAGCTGCGGCAGTGAAGACTGATGCCAGATCATTCCCAAGGGCGTATTGCGAGATCAACAACAAAGTGGGGAGCTGAATAACTGCTAAGAAAAGAAAGACCATGTCATTTGTTTTCTCTGGAGTTAACTCTTTCTCAATAGCGTCCAGACATATTCTATCCAAGATTGAATTCCCATCATCCTGATGCACTTCAACCAAACTTTGCTCCACTTCAACAGTGATCAATGCGTCATTAGCTTTTATATCACTATTTTCCATTGTCAGTGTTACCAGGGGGCTTCTTGAGCTGAAACTTCGTAGCCAGTGTAGCAATCTTCCTGACACCCATTCTGTCGGGTCCCGATGTCCTAAAGCATTGCATTTTCCCAAAACTCAGGGTGAAGAAGCAAATTTTGGAACGAGTTACGAAACTGTAAACTGTGATCTCATCTTAAGAAAGATGTCAAATAGGGGTCGATATTACTGCGCTCCATGCAATACATGGGTTGATGACAATCGAGCTTCGAGGGATCTTCATTTTAGCGGTGCTAAACACAAAGCAAATGTTGAAATATCACAAAAGAAGAACCTTGCAGCAAAACAAGATGCCATTGCGACGGAAAACAGTATTCATCAGCAATTACATGAATTAAGAAGAGCAGCAGAACATTCTGTGATATCACAGGGCTTTGGTCTCGGACCTGCTCTTGCTCCTGTATCTGTTCCTCCTGCACCAACATTACAACGACAAAGTACTGCTCAGCTTGTATCAAATATGACACATGCACAGAAATCAGATAGACCTCAATTACAACGTCAAAGTACTGTTGAAATGCTTTCTGATATGGCAGAGGCACAATCAAGCCATACAGTCACGACAAGGCCAATGCAGCGCCAGAGTACAGCAGAGTTATTGTCTGAAATGACAGAAGCTACTAAAAAAGCAACAGTTGAAGGCTTGCCATACGAAGAAGATGGTAAGTGGTACTACACTGGGTGTCAAGTACTCGGACGTCTCGTATCCGGTACGGAGTGCGAATGCTGTGTTCCATCTGGAAATACTTGGAAATCTGCTGTTATCTCTATACGCCATAATGAACACGAAGGAGAGCATCTATGCTTTGATGTGACAGTATTTGGTGATAATAGAGAAATGGAAGTTCTTGAAAAAGTAACTATAAAAAACATTCGTATTTCGGCTCCGGCTCCAACGGTAGATGGAGAGATTCAGTCATCTCCTTTAGTAGATAACACAGAAAATGATACCACTGGGTTAGGAATATGGCAAACAATCTCAAGTAGAGAAATTGATGATGATGATGAAAAAAAACTTCAAAAACAATTTGATATTGAACAGAAAATTCACACCAGTAAAATAGGAACAATAGATGCTTTAGCTGCTGAGAGAACGAAACAGGTAGCACAGCAAAAAGTATTACAAGAATCTCATGACATGGAAGCACGTGGCATAAATCCTGCACATCATGTGAGCGCTTACAAAGGAGTAAGTATGGAAGGTGCGAGTGCTTCGATAGTAAATAGCGAGCTCTCTTCAGTAGCATCAGGTACGAAGGTCGCATTTAAGAATAAGAAAAGGAAACTTGGCACTGATGTTGCAATTAAAGTAACACAATTGACACAAACTAATGTGATGAAGACAGAGGAACCACACAGAGCAGAACTATCTATGAAAACTGATACAGTTCAAGTGGTGGCTGAGGAGTCTCAGCTGGCGTCTGATACGCAAGAACCCACACCAAGTGATATGGTGAAACCACCTGTTGTTGTTATTAAGATGAAAACGAAGAAGAGAACATTTCGTGCCCGAAGTGATAGCGAAGAGTGATATAATAAGTAGGTGAATTGAATGAAATAAATTTCGTGTGTGTTTGTTGCAAATATACAATTTTTGTCAAAAATGATTTCTTTCTTTTGCTTCAAGTTTAGCAATTCTTCACTTATAAATAAGCCATAAGAGCTGTACTTAATGTTACAGCTGCAATTACAGCAACACCCATGAACTTGAATGTTGCAGGTGCCGACGCTTTACGATCACAGTGACCTGGACCCTTGAGAGGGATCATTCTTTTATTCCACTCGTAACGTGGACACATAAAGTCATCTATTCTACAACCCCATATACCACAAAAACCTAACATATCACATAACATTCGTGCACTATTATGGGAACACCAATCGCCCTCCGAACGAAACGACGCTTCTGTGGAATTTGTACTTAGTTCTAGACATGTACAACCTGTCGTGTCCATCGCATCTTGGTGCATAACATCTGATTGTAAGCATTCATCTGTACACATAGCTTTCCATACATTTTGTATATCAATTGGTCCACCTTTACCTGCTTTAAAATTTTGTAATAACTTGAATTTATCAGCACATTTTGCTACGGCTAATTCTAATGCGAGACCTTTTGATAAAACGAATTGCAACTGAGTTTGATATCTCCAAAATGATGGTTTATTAATTAAAATACCTTGATATGGTGCCGCTTTCCATGTTGTAAATGCATCTGGATCACATGTTGCGGGTGACCATGATTGATATTGGAGCCGTCTCTCTTCCTCGGGTTCAGGTTCCACCGTCTCTAGAGGGTCCATTTGACCAAGACCATCAAATGGCTCTCTTATCACGCCTACTGCTCTGCATAATGACAAACTAATAAGAAATACCAAGCAAATCAAAGCAAGCTTACTAGCAAGAACTCGTTGCCTCATATTCATCTTTGATCTACTACGGTAACCTCGTCCTCCTAACGCATAAATATCGTTAAAGTCACACTATGTAATATTGAACTAGTACTTCGTCAGAATATCTCCGTATTCGTACGCTAGCAATCATTCAGTTGGATTGGGGAGACAGACCCCCAAACGTCGTCGACTCAACCAACTCGGCTGAGTGGAATGAAGGTTTTTCTACAGGGCTTTACATACATGTTCTATAGGAACTCGGGTGTAACTGGCACTAGTTTTATTTTTGATATTTGTAGTTTCTGTCTTGGTTTGAACTATTATGGCTCTGTTATTCACGCCATACTGTGGCCACTGCATGGAGGTGATTGAACAGAAAACCAGCGGAAGTGGTTACGTCTTTAGCTGCAGCTGTTTTCTATGTAATACGTGTGAGAAGATATATCAAGATCCGATCGGAAATCCGAACCGAAGCTGCCCATCATGTTCTAAAACAAATGTAAAGGCTCAAAAGGTTTGTGAAAATAGTACTTCGGAAGTACAGCAAACTCTTAATGATCCACAACAAGCGTTAGATGACCTAAAAAGTAGTCTCCCATTCCAAGTTCGACATTATAAGCGCCAATTAAAGGTTATGAGTACACAAATTACCGCTCTTCGAAGTAAAGTTCAACAACAGGAGCAAGCACTAAATATGGCACATACTCTATTAAACGAAGGTGAAGGTGAAGAAAATGAAGGCTGCTTCTTTAGAGAGACGTCACCAGAAACTTCACCAGAAGATCCTTTACACATACAACAACTCGCAGTTCCAAAGAACAGAGGAGGAGGTGTAGTTTCTAAAGGGGAGCAACAGCAATACCAACCAGGAGGTCATATATCAAGACCATACACTGCAGCAGGATCGGAAGGACATCGCATTTTTCAACAGAATCAACAGAAATATGGCCAAGTTCAAAACATGCAATTCTCTGAATTTCATAATACAGGTGCTGCTCCACCATCACCGCTCCATTCGAACACAAACAGTTGCAACAGCCGCAATGCTGGAGGTATGCCTAATATCTGGATTGCCCCACCTTCACGAAGTGGTACTCCAGTTGCAGTTAGCCATCTTGAAGCACCATACCCTCTACAACGAGGTAATGTTTCAAAGAGGCCATTAACAGCTCCACTAGGGATCTTGCCAGCTGTACAGGGTGGTGATCGGAATACTATACGTAGAACTGAAAGCAATATGGGTGTCCCAGCCAATAGCGGTCATTCTTCACAAAATTTCTCACAACAACCGCTTCTACCACATCGTGCAAGCAGTCCTCAGATTGCTGTTACCCCATCCTCACTGTATGCGAGGGATTCTACGAGGTCGAATCCTGGTACTGCAGGTGCTGACGGTCGTCCCAGAAGTAGTGGTATTGATTCATTTCATGGCGCTCGTGCTGCACATATCTCCCAAAGCGACTTGAAACGACAACAGAGAAATGATCATTTGGAAAGAGAGAGAACAAGAGAACATCAAGTCGCAAGTCGTCTTGCGAGGTAGAATGTGTAGTATGGATACTCCTATATACCTCCCCATTAACTGAAGGTGAAGCAATAGTGGTATTGTTTAATGGTTATGTGTCAAAATAATATGATTAAAGTGTTCTACAAACGTACACTATCTCGTTGCTCTCCACAATGATTACAATCGGGACAATATATATAGACAAATCTACTCGATTTATAACTATTACTTGTCTTTATTGATCTCCTCACCATCTTCTTCTTCCGGATCATTCATGCCTGTATAAACATCATTATATTCACCTGCAAAAGCATTCATAGCTCCAACAAAGTGCTTGCATCCTCCAAGGGCATACAAGACTAGACCCATGAAGCCCATGATGAGGAAGAAACCACGAATAGGAGTAATGTCCATAGTTACTTCACTGTACGCACTCCTTCTCAATATTGCAAGAACTCTTGTATTTAATGGAAAGTAATTCGACTGATGATTTGCAGTGCCATCTGCCATCTCGGCAGTGTCAAAAATCTGATCTGGAGACGGTTATTCAAGTGATTTCAAAGTAATTACTATATAGTACAAATAAGTAATACATTTTATATCATTTCAAAGACTCAGTTTCTAATTTGATTCATTACATAGAAGCAGGTGCTTTTTGAAGGATCAAACTTGATGCGATGATTGATGAGAAGATTAATGACGCATCATTGAAAATGAGAAATGATAGTGAAGTTCTAAGGAGATCTGAGGCTACTGGTGCTGGTAAAAAGTCACCTGAAAGTTATTTATCTTCTCCACAATTCACATCAGAGGACAGTGATGAGTTATTGCGCATCATTGATGATGTCGTCAAAGGTAGTGCTGCCTCAAAATCATTTACAGATGAAACGCTGTCTTTAGTAGGCACAGCTATGAATGATATGGAGGAGCATTGCAAACTCAAAAGTGGTGGTAGCATATGCCTTCCAATGTGGAAGCGGTATGTAGGCTTTTTAAAGGCAGCTCATCAAAGAGTTCCAACTGGTGTTTTTATTCCTTTGTGTGTCAATTTATCCAAGTTTGGAATGAAGGTTGCCCAAGAGCTACATGATTTGAATGGACGAATAGGTGTAGAAATCCGTGGAGACGAATCAACAAGTACTTCAAACCAAGACCAGGCAAATTGTCAGCCATCTGAAAAAGTTGAGATCAAGACACTTATGAAGCAACTGGGAAAAGTGGCATCGTATTGCACCTTTGCTAGTCAGCGCATCAGCGCTAGTCTTGCAACTATAGGCAATCGGCTACCTATAGAAATTGCAAGTGCAATGCTTAGTACCCTTTGTACTATCCATGGACGAATACATGATGTGACAAATTTGAGCCTGAATAATAGAGAAACTTTATTAGAACAAAATGAAGGATTTTTTTTAAAAGCATTTAAACCTCCAACATGCGCTATTTTAAATTGTTTAGAACATGTTATTTATCCAGCATCGTGTATCATATTTCAATCAAGAGATGAGACATATAAATCGCAAATAGTACAGGCACTGCCACCAGAAGATAGACAAAGTTGCTCTACAGCCTTAGGATTAGCTTTATTAGTGACAACTATCATACGAACTACTGTTAGTCCATTGCAATCAACATCTGGGGAGACACAAATGCTATCTGATAAGTCGTTTGTACGTGAGTCGGTCAAGTTGACAGTAAAAGAAATATCAATTTGTTTGCATATACTTTTGGATTCATTAACATATCTTGTTGGACGACACTGTGGCTCTATATCAGATAATACTCTACTTGACATATTAGCAGATGCAGCAATGTCAATCCCTTATTGGATCACTGAGGATGATAACAAAATCCCTCGTGTACTTTCCGTTATCATAAAAGAAAGTGTAAAATCTGTACAAGCAACATCAATATACGCTTTAAGGAGAGTTCTAGCAAGGTGGTTATTGACTGTTCATATAAAACACTGTAATACAAGTCAAAAAGCTGTGATCATGAAAACTTTAAGTCAGTTATCACAGGGAAAATCAAATTGTAGTGAAGGAGCAGCAGGTACTCTTGCGCTGACTCTGCTAGGTTGTGAGCCTAAAACACAGTTAAAACTAATAAAAGAATTAGTTGAACAATTGAATCTTGTCGATAGTACTATAAGTATTTGTCATTTGAGTCATAAAACAATTGGATCTGGCCGCTCAATTCATATTGCATCACAAAAGAATAAAAATACATCATCGAGTCAGTCGAATAATATGGAACCTTGTGCGGTAGAGATGCTATTGAAATATTTGCCTTTAAAAAGTTTATTACAACAAGAAGAACTAAAAGAATCAGTATATTCACTTTTGAATACTGCTGCAGTAACTCTTTCTAACAATGTATGTCCGTCAGGTTTTCAGTATAGTGGTGCTGCTCTTGCTTTATTGTGTAATGCAGGCAATTGTGGTGTGAAAGCTTCTCATGATGTTGATATATTAATTAATTTAGCAAATGAGGATCTTCGTCCAGCGACAAGGATGTTAATACGTCAATATGGCACATGTGCACGTTATATTCGTTATATTTTAGATGATAATCCTCCTGGATCAATGAGTGTTGATCAAATCAGAAATATATTGAATATGATACTAAATATTTCAGGTGCTCTACACAAGCAAGAAGGACCTGTTAAATTGCTTCGCATGGCATTACATTCGTGTAGAGAATGTGCACGATTATGTTATGCCATCATTTTCAATCAGGTTCCAGTACTGGAATATGATACTGAGCAGCCACAACAACAGAGATACTCCTTGTGTGCCACACGGCTTGCCCTTATCGCATGCAGAGCATCGCTTGATTCGCTACGTTTAGCTTGTTGCAGTCCTAAAACTAGCACAGAATTTCCTATTGATGAATTTCCAGTAGCATGTGAAGCATGTCATTTTTTACTAACTGCTGCAGATTCACCAAATAACCGTCAAGGAGGGTTGATGTACATGCTCGTACTTAAGACATTGAACGAGTGTGCACCCTTGTTACCAACACAATTACGTTCAAAAATACCACAACTTGTACCAAAAGATCATATACCACTATTAAAAGCACATAGAGAGCATTATACAGTATCAAGACATGGTAATAATGGTAACTCAGAACGAGTGAGCGTCACGAGCGCAAGAAGGTGGCAGAGGAACGCAGTATCTTGGAATTATTCGTTATTGAAAAGTAACAGTCACATAAATATACATACTAATAAAGATGAAAAAATGAGTATTGCTGTTAGTGGAAGCAAGAGGAGCAGAGATAGTGATTTATAATCTTGTATTATGGTGAAATAATTGTTTATTTTGTTAATTTCAGTCACTCTTGGATCCTGCAACCAACCCGCTTTGCGTCAAATGCGATCCCACTTATCTAAAAAAATATGCTTATTTTCTTCTTCGATGGTGGCTCCTGCAGTTGTGAATACGCTATGATGTCATGGATCGGTTTGAGTATAAAAATCGATCGGCTTGAGTTCCTTGGAAGATCCCGGCGGCGGCGTACGTCGAACCCCCGAACTTCAAAGTAAAAGGGGCTATCTGTGAGTGTTTTAGTACATATAATTGCAAAGTTAAGGCTGTGTAGTGCACACCCCTTTAATTTCTACCATATTAAGAGTTGTATTGAGCAACGAGCATCTTAATTCATCATGTCGTCATCTGCAGCTAGAACGACTTATGAAGAGTAAGTACAGTGTTTCCCTTGTGTCATCATATTATGAATGTCTATACCCGTATTCCCATATTTGTATGTCTTTCGATCTGTTCGTATGTGTAGCAAATTCAAATATGACATCTTCTAACATAATACTTTTCATCTCTTAACATCTTGCAATTCCACGTTTGCAAATTTTATATATTACAGATACCATCAGTTCAAGGCATCTGGGCAAACATTTAATGTCCCATCAAGATATGAATTGATTAGACCTATAGGCCATGGTGCATATGGTGTTGTGGTTGCTGTGAATGATACAGTAACAAAGAGACATTTAGCAATAAAAAGAATAAATAAAGCATTCGAAGATCCAATCGATGGCAAAAGAATCTTAAGAGAAATAAAGTTAATGAAACGATGGACACATGAGAATGTCATTAGTATTATTGATCTTATACCTCCACCACCTGACAGTGAAAACTTCGATGATGTCTACATCGTTCAAGAACTTATGGAGACCGATTTGCATCGAATTGTCTACTCGAAACAGTCCCTTACCATCGATCATATTCAATATTTTGTATATCAAATTTTACGTGGTTTAAAGTTTATTCATAGTAGTTCAGTATTACATAGAGATTTAAAACCATCAAATTTATTATTAAATAGTAATTGTGATTTAAAGATTTGTGACTTCGGTCTTGCAAGAGGTGTTGTTGAAGATGAACAAAAAGGTAGTTTAACTGAATATGTAGTTACAAGATGGTATCGTGCACCAGAAATTATGTTAGTATGTCAAGAATACACGAAAGCAATTGATGTATGGTCTGTTGGATGTATATTTGCTGAATTATTGGCAAGAGCTCCTCTGTTTCCTGGCGAAGATTACATCGCACAACTACGGCTAATATGTAATAAATTAGGTCGACCTGAAGAAAGTGATTTAGATTTTGTAACATCTGAACGTGCAAAACGTTTTATTGTATCATTACCACAAAATGCACCACAACCTCTAAGTGATAGTTTCCCTACTTTTAAAGATGAAACAGATGCATTAGATTTATTGGAAAAAATGTTAGAATTTCATCCTGATAGAAGAATCACTATTGAAAAAGCTCTTGAACATCCATTTTTATTGCCATTACATAATAGTGATGATGAACCAATATGTGATTTTACTGTATCATTTGATTTTGAAGATGAGGATTTATCGTGTCAGGCAGTTCGAGAATTAACATGGAAAGAAATTAGAGAAATGCATCCATATATTCCATCGTTACCACCAAATGGTACACCACGTGTAAAAGCAAAAACAATGTTAGATTCACGTGCTGATACGAAAGATTCCACAAATACAATAACAGATAATAATGATGATACAAAATCGTCACTATCAAATTCAGGTAGAAAGAGATCTATGAGCCCAAATAAGGGAGGTGAAAGAAAATCATCAGATGCAAAATAAGATAGATAGTATTTAAGATTGAAATACTATAAACACAATAGTGAAATATTGCTTGTTACTAACCATAGCATAGGAAGTTATAGTTGGGTGTTAGACATTGAATATTGGAAGGCTTTGTTGTAAATATATAGAATAAATTCACGAGAGAGATCAGAAGGCATGCATATCTATATCCTATTCATATGATGTAAGTAACGAAAGTTCGCTTCATATTCATTGTTTGCAATATATAAGGAGAAAATATTTCTTAGTATAATCACATATTTAAACTGCGGGATACAAGCATAAAAGTTGCATATATTTGTTTTGCTCTATATCGTATATCTCGCCGACTGATTTATGCGAACTTCTTGCATGCATCAAGACAAATTTCCTCAGTAAGCTCAGAAAGATCAGTAGCTGTGATCTTGGTACCGACACCGACAAAAACACGACTAAGAGCATCTTTGGAACCAGCGTAGACCATCTTAGACTTAATTTTAGCGGTATCAGGTGCCCAAGAGATCTGGGCAAGTTTAGTGGTCTCACGGCCATCATTGGTAGTAAACTTGAAATCATAAAGAGCATATCGACAGTCATCAGCAGGTAAGCTGTTCACGAAATCCTCGAAGTTACCGTCCATAGAGATAGCTTCCTCAACAATATTGGCACCGTCAATCTTGTAAACAACATAGACAGCCTTAACTCTACCGAGCTTGATATCGTTAAACTATAAGAAAAGAAAAGAAATAATAGAGAAGGAACAGGAAAGCGAGTTAGATGAAGAAGGTATAGATTTACATAGTAAAGCTTAACGAATTTGTAATATCAACATACCTTTGCTGCAACTTCGTCGGTAACGGAAATTCCTGTAGCGGCCATTTTATTATACTGATTACTTTGTTCACAAGATGGATCAATGAATGGTTTCCTTTTGTTGTGCGTGAGTCGGTTACATGGGGCGGCGTACTCGATGAATCCACTTCACCACTCAACACTTTCAAATTCTTTGTTTGTGAAGACGTTTACGAGTAAATAGCTCATTTAAAGTGTGTTATGTTTGATAATGTATAATGTGTTCTTATTAAATGCAATCAATGAAACACGAATAAATAATTTCACTACTTTTACGTTAATAATGTTGGTAATGTTGGTGAACATGATCCAAATCCAAACAGACAGTCAACCTCTTCCTAAATTTTCTGGAGACCCTCTTTAATAAGAGACTCAATACGACTTAATGTATCATTCATCTCTACATGAGAACCTCCAAGTAAGGGTGATCTTGAACTTGTACCACCTAATCCATCAGATACAGTTCCACCTTCTCCAGCATGGCCAACCATAGCATCTCGGCGATGAGTAAGTTCATCACGAACCATGGTAGCATTCACAGGAGCAATGACTACAATCTCTGCTTGAGGTCCTCCAGAACCTGCGGTTTGTATACTTAGATTGGTTGTTCCCGTAATTTTACCGCAGAAATTCTGAGAAACTGAGATGTCTTGAATTCTGTCGAGTGGAACAGATTTAGTGCTATTACCACAAATTCCCAAATCATAACTTAACGTTACACTTTTATCATTAATACTCACACTCTGTGAATCAGAGTAACATTTGATACAAGGGAAAGCAAATAAACACCCAACACAGTAGAAACAACTCGAGAAAACCATCAAATACGTACATGCTCCACTGCGATCTAACTCCACATTATAAACCCCATCTCCATCCATCACATTTGCCTGTTCAGTCATTTGCATTGTACGGTAGTATTATTGTATTATTGAACTTTCGCACCTTTGGATCCTACGTTCAAGTGGAGTGACGTACGGTCGGTTTGGAAAGTTCTTGTCAAGAAACTTAGATAAGGTTGATATTTAGGATCTGTTTTCATTGAGAAAGATCACAGTGTAGATAGAATTTTTAAAAAAATAATTTCTCTAAACCATGGGTGCCGCTGGGTCGCATACAGAGGCCTCGGATGTTGATGTGTCTGTGAATGCTGCACTTCATGGTATATTATTTCCAGAAACATCTGAATTGCAGCTACGCGAAGGAAATAAAGTAGATCCGATTCCTAGCCCTCGTGCTTCAGAACAATCACTGTACAGTCAAATATTACATAGTGATGATTTCAAGTCTCACCTCTTCAAAAATTTAGATAAAGATTACTTATTGAATAGTTTGTTAACTAATAATGTATCTGATAGGAAAATATTGCTAGAAGGAATCGACCGATTGCGTTGGATCGAAGGCGAAACTAAAGAAAAATTAGTAAAAGATATATCAAACTTTGAGTCTACAATAACAGCAGGTGTCAATCTTGATTTGGCAGAAACATTGGAAAACTGTGAAAAAGAGTTAGACTTTGAAGGAGAAATTGATGTAAGTCCATTTTTATTATCTTTTCAACGTAGATTAGCATTGCTTACAAGATTAAAACCATTCCTATTAAAAGAACAGAAAAAGGCACATGAACAGTATATTCCTCGTTTGCACAGCGCGGCTTCAGATGAACTGAGTACAACAAAATTTCCTGAACTTGAATTATTGCATAGTTTAAAAGATGCGGGTGTGTCTGTACTGGATATATTTGCAGCATGTTATACGTTAATAAATAATTCAGGCTCATTAGATGCGAAATTAGCCATCACTACCCCTGTGATCAATATTTGTACGGAAATTAGTCAATTACCAGATTTGCGTTTATATAATTGTTGGGTACCTGCACCAGAACCACTGAAAGAAGTTATAGGGTTAAATGCGAGTACAGTGACATGTAGTAATGGGCAAGGTATAGCAGCAATCGACGGCAAAGCTACAACAGCATGGACCACCAACAAATTACGTGCCAGTTGGATTGTGCACTTTGATGAGCCTACACTGTTATCATCTATTAAGTTATCTTTTGTACCTAGTGTGTCTACTACAGCTGGGTTAGGTGCACCGCGCAGAGTCATTATTTCAGTGTTATATGAAAGTGACGCTATTACTGTAAATGATAATACTGAAATTGTAGCAGATGATTCTGTAGGAACATCTCCTACGCGTGAGGAATCATCCCCTTCAACAGAATCAGCTGCTGAACCTTTAAGGGTGATGATTGCAGGTCCAGGTGATGATATAGGAGGAGAGGAGACAGTACATTCAACAGAAGAAGACAACGAAATGCTGAGAGAAGTAACACAGCTTGATGCTGAAGAAAATGTAACCGAAGAAAACAAAATGACAAATAAAAGTAAATCTGATAAAGAAGAAAAGAAGTATACTGCTGTCAAACTGGTAATGCCTGATGTAGAATTTGTTAAACAAGGTACATGGAAGCAAACTTATGTACTTGACGACCCTGATAGCGGTGGCAAGGCAGATCTAGTCTCTCGTAAGGTAGTTAGTATACGTCTGGTGTTTTCTCGACGTGCTACAGCAAATTTAACAAATAGTATTAAAATGTATTCATTTAATGCATTTGCTCAGAGTAGAGAATCAAAACGTTTCAACACGATGGATGATATGATATCATTAACAAAGTCAATATTTCCAATAATAACTATACCAAGTGAAGTCACAATTCAAAGTAGGGGAATATCAGCTATCATGTCACTCGTCAGAGCGTCTGGGTCATTACAAATACTTTTAATATTTATAAATTATATTTATGACTTACGTAAAAAGGAACAAGAAATGGTAGGTATATCTGATGATTTTTCATCAGTCACGTTGAATATCCTGGACAGTAATCACCACAATGATGCTACCTCACAGTTATTTAAATCAGTGCATCATGAAAATGAGAAGATTAAAGAGAGATTGAATAGCAGTGGATTTGATACTATGAATGATGTAGTATTTAGTAATGATAAACACAGTACAGAAGGCATTGAAATTACTGAAGATGGTTTGAAATTAAGTTGTTGGAGCACAGGGAGCCCAAGTGCGAGTACTAGTAGTCAGCGAGTTTTTAGCTTCCTCAGCAACACTTTAGATGGTGGCATATGGATATGGGACATTAGTATATTATCTGATCTTAATACACCTACTGGTAGGGGAAGTAGTACAGCTACGAATGCAACAGCATTTGGGGTGGGTTCCGCAAAAAAACTAGAAGGTATTACGGACTACGAGAATTCGAGTCACGTATACATGATTCAGGCAGGAACAGGAAAGATTTTTCATGCAGGTGCTGAGGAAGCATCTGGCGATATTAGGATGCCAATACTTAAGAAAAATGATGTATGTAGATTTTGCTATGATACTAGTGCAAGTACATTGAGTATGACTATAAATGGTAGCTATTTAGGTGTGGTATTCGAGGGAATACCTGCAGGATATTCACCTCTAGTAGTCATGACAGGCGAGCGTAAAACTGTACGCTTATTGCGTGTATTGCATAAAACAGTTATCACGTCAAAGAAATCTACAACTTCAGCCGTACATAGCCAAAGTGAAAGTGAATCCAACTCACCTACGAATGGCATACATGGTAGCCAATCCCTACCAAATCTTTTGAGACCACATAGTCCAGACCCTGCACAGCATCACCACACGGAGGTACTACCAGAGGGACCTCAAGATGTCAGTTTCTTTTCAAAAGTTTCCACTTTATTATCAAAAGTATCACATTTAGGAAAGCTTCGAATAAAAGAAGTAAAATCTAATTTAGATCATGACCAGCTAGAAGGAGAAGAATCTCACCCTAGCAGTGTCTTGGAGTATCCATTTTGTATAGCGGTGAATCTTCGCACAATCACACTTCTCATAGATTTATTAAAGAAATGTAAATCATTAGAATGTCCAGAGATAGAAAAGAAAGAGACAACGCTATCCATATTATCCTTATTGGATGCCCAGTTTTACTGTTTGACACGATCCAAATGTGATCCAGCCGAAGCAGGTTTTCCTAAAAAAAGAGTACCAATAAATAATAATAATGATAGTTCGGAAGATGAAATAGAAACACCGAAATCATCTTTTGATCTTCAAGTAGAAGATGCGGCAAATACATTGATACAATACAGTAAATCGGCTGACACTGATACCCAAATTGCTGCAGCAAGAGTATATGCCAGAGGTGCTGCTGTATTTTTACCAGGTGTTATGGATAAAGTAGATCTAGTATTAAAACTTGTTGAAGGTGAAAGTAGTAGCAGTAGTCCCATTATTAGTGAAAATAATAGTGGAAGTGCGTACGTTATACTGGAAATCATTGTCAATAGGCTGTCAGGTATGGCCGATATTCTGCACATTATCGATACAATTAAGGAAAGTAAAAGAAATGAAGTATTACACGAAAAAATGCGTAAATTTTTACAATATCTATTGACCACGGCAGCAGCACATAGTAATCAATGTTTTCATCCTACTAGAACAAATACTGATAATAAAATCAATCGACAAGGTTTTGTTGACAGTATTTGTTTATTATTATCTCGTTTTCAAGAAAGTCTCGTTATTAACGTATTGAGTAATATAGAAAGTACTGAAAGCGATAGAGTGAAACGCTGTCAAAACATCGAAGAAATTATGTCACTAAGGCATATGCTGGTATCATATTTCGAACTACTACGGGTGAGTACATCAGTAGTGCTAGAAGCTGCAACAAAACACAGAGAAACTACAACTTTTAGCCACTTATTTGGTGCTAAGCCAGTATTAGAACGAACTGTAACTTCATCCGATATTGATAATACTGTACGTAATTCTGTGGTTGGAGTATTATTGCAACCTTTCATACACGCTGTGTGCTTTATAAGCCGGAATTTGGAGCTATCAGAGACACTTCTTCCAGTATGTTTGCATTTATTAGAGGACTTGTCAACTTTATGTAGATACTCTCCTACATGCAAGAAGGCGCAACATGAACTTTCTCTGTATATACAACGAAGATCTCCTGCCGAAGCCCTCAAAACAGGCGGTGATGGTGGAAGTGGCGGCTCTCAAGGCGGCTGGAAGCCTATTAATGCCTGCTTCGAAGTGTTCCCACAATCATTCGAGTCAAATGAAGACAACACTATTTATACCAGTACAACTAGTGGAAACACGTGTGGTCTCATTGATATAGGTTTCAGTGGTAGCGACATAGCCGCATGGGAGCTTGAGCTCATGAGTGACACACTGAACGATGAATGTAGTATTTTTGGGGTTGCTCGCAAACCTTTATCTAGTCGATGTTATTCTTCATCAAATGACTTATGGATGCGCAGATCATACAACGGATATATGTATGCTCAAGGTCGCACAGGAAGTCGTTCTATGGAAAGAATACATAAAGGTGATATAGTCAGAATGGAATTTGATGCAAAGGAAGGAACACTGTCATACGGTGTCAACGGTGCTGAAATGGCGGTCGGATTCACAGGGATTACTGATGAAGTGTACCCTGCTATAGGATCATATCGAAGTGGTGTTGTAGTAAAGTTATTAAAAATAGAAATGTTTAAATCATCTGATGATGAAAACCAAGATGTTATGAGAAGTTCTGATAAATTAGATTGGGTTTTGCCAGACTCTCATGCCAATAAAAGAGATCCAAATATTTTATGTTATCCTCCTGTAAAAGAGAAAGATTCATCTATTTCACCATGGATTACTTCACGTGCTGATTTTGGTGCCAGTAGTGGCATACATGAGTGGTCATTTGAGATTTTGGAACGTTCACGTTCATTTTACGCACTTGGTATTTCTAGTAGTGGTGCGACACCACATCTACAAGTCGTATCTAAATTGGGTCGGAAAGTTCCAGATACACAAACTACGGAACTTGTTCAAATGGCATGGTATAGTGATGGTACGTTATGGGCGAATGGTTCATTATGCGCGGAAGGGTTTGGTGCGGCATTCTTACCACTTGGTAGACTGTGCAGTGTGACAATGCGCGTTGATTTCGACGAAGGTACTCTATCATTCTACGTAGATGGTGCTTATGTTGGTACAGCTTTTGGTCCTGTTGGCACAAATGCAGTTTGTACAAAATATAGCTTATATAGCTTCCCAAAACCTGTAGCATGGGAGGCAGCTCATGCCCTTTATCCTGCTGCAACTATTAGCTCTACAACACATCAAATTCGTATTAAGCCTACTGGATTTTATGGAAGTGTGGTAATCCCGTTGGAACTTATGTTGCAAAAGGCTACTGCTACAGTATTTGGCCGCCTTTCAGCAAGTATTCTTAAAGGTTTGGAAGTGGACAAAGAAGAACAGGAGCTACTCCCTTGGCTACAAACACCCATGTTTATTGGTGGATTAGATGCTGATTTAGAGTCAGCACAGAATCAGAGCCGTTCTGGTAAAGGAAAGAGTAATCTGAATACTGGAAAGGAAAAGAATTGGGATATTATGTGGAAAACGCAGAAGACAATTGACGTCGTAACTGCAGACTTACCACTGTCAGGACCCGTCGAGAGCACTTCGCTGGGACCACCTGAGGATGATGAGACTCCACACGATGACAAAAGCGCTGATATTGAAGCTTTCCTCGGGAAAATTATTCGTTCACATATGGAACCAGCAACTATACGTTTCATAGAGTGGTTAGAACTTATTGCGCCCGAGCCTGCATTCCTACAAAAAGCTTTCAAGGCACAAGGTGCTTATTCATTTCCGCGTGCTGAAATGCCGTTTTTAGGTTCCCTCATTAAACATGGTGGTCTCCAACGGGAAGCTCTGTTAGTTTATACTACTATAGAGTCAACAATAGACAATAGTGACTCGAATATCAAAGATCTACCAGTTGCGAGTGATGAGATGGAAGCTTTATGGAGGCGTCTAAAGCAGTTACGATTATTTCTTCGAAAACAAAGACAAACTTTTAAGGCTGCTGCAATGGCTCCATTAGAACATCCTAGTACTGTTGATACTACAGCTTCGTCTGCAGGGAGTCCCGCAAATGGTGGAACTGGTAATGCAGACACTATGGCAACATCCTTGACAGCATCTAGTCCACGTTCTTCGGAAGCCAATCTACATTTTTACGGTGAAGATGCTCAGATAGCATGGAGGGAGCAAGCATCTGAAGTAGCTAGTGAATTTGAAGACAGTGATACAGGACAAAGCATTAGTTGCGATGTACTTGAAACTGGTGTTGATCATGATGAAGCATGCATCTTTGTCCGATTTAGAGCAACTCCTACATTCAGTGATGATGACGTTGAAGATAGAATCACAACCCATGAGCCAGATGGTTCAGCTTTAATAATTCGTCGAAGGCAAATACAGAATTTAGATTATATACTTACTCAACAAAATCCAATATCGGGGATTACTGGAGTTATTCGTTTTGATCTAGAAGTCTCCGATTTTGAGGCAATTATGGCGGCTGGTACCATAACATTCCGATACACAAATCTGTCAATTTACACTGAGTGTACATTAACTTTAAACACAGAACCTGTAGAAGCAACTGACTCTTGGGCTCAAGAAGTAGCCGATGAAGAAGCGCTGAAGAACGGTGATAGTACTGGAGCGGTTAAAGGAGGTAAGGCCACCACATTTGAGGAACTGGTGGATCAAGTAGAAGAACGCTCTCGATTTTTATTTTCTCTTTCACCTGCGGCAGGTACTGCTGATGATCCTGATTCTAAGACTCGCGCATCTCTCGTAAGTCTGTTGGACAAATATGCTCCGTCAACAACTGCGTACTCTCAACCCAAACTTCGTAGGCTTCGGTCACAGGATGGCCAAGAGCGCTGGCGGCGTGTAATCGACTTTTTAAGAGTACATTCTACTGTAAGCAGGCGTAATAGTAATGGTTTGAGTCCTTCTGTGAGTGGCGGACGACCAAGTAGTCCCTCAAACAATAATCGTAACGATATCGGTCTGAACGACTGGCAAGATGTTCATAATAAGATAAGCGGTGCTACTAGCCCTTTGCGAAATAGAGGCACCCCGGGTCGCTTTCAGGAGCCCTTTGAAGCAGCTATTGATACATTGGATGAGTTTGAAGACCCTAGTCCAGCTTTAGCAGCAATGCAAGCATGTGGTCTCTTCGTAACAATTGATGATACTGGAGCTTCTCCTTCCAATTTAATCAGTCTTATTCGCAGAAGAAGAGTACGAGCACGACACCGAATTTACGCTATGCAAGCATTACAAAGTGCACTGCAGATCACCGATGTAGTAGCAGATCCTTATTGTCTTAACGAACTCTTACTTTTTATGAGAGTTGCAATGCAATCACCCATAAAGAAGCATAGAGATAAAAGTGATGCTGCGCCAATTGCCAGTGCTCATTATCTAGTGAATCTCGAAGGGTGCCCAGCACAAACATTGACTAATGTGCAATCTGCATACTTGAATCTTTACAGTGAGTTGTCACGTTTAATTAATCAGTACATCAACGCTTGGGGTGATAAAGCTAGTGAGCTTTGTGAGCCACCCCAAACTACCCCTGATCTCGGCCCAAGTATGGATAAATGTAGCGTAGATGTGCTCCAGCCTCATATTGCTGTTGGTAGCATTAAGCTCATGTTAAGTCTATGGATTCTAGGATATTCTAATAGAGATCATCGATTCGTTATGCAGTCCGGTTTAGTACAGTCACTATACAAGCTGCTCTCTTTGGTTGGTTTAGAAAAAGTAGCACAAATGAGTTTTAAAGCTAATGAGCGCTTATCTGATTATGTGATGGAATATGATCACCGCTTTCCAGATGTACGAAAATGGTGTGAGTGGACTTCAAAGCAAGTCATAAATCGACTTCGCACCGGTGCTCTTCCGTGTAGAACCGTTTTACAACACTTGCAAATGATCCCAGATAGCGTCATTGACAAAGATCAGAGATTTGTCTGTGGTATTATGGAGCCTCTCAGTACTCTCTGTTCTCGTAATGGTATTTCACAAACATCATTATTACATGAAAAGATCGGCAGAATGATTGCTAAAAAGAAAGTTTCTGAAGAGATTCAAGAAGAAGTAAGGAAAAAGCAGTTAGAAGAGCAGAAAAAAACTCGCGAAGAATTGTTAACGAAGCGCATGGCTACAGCAGGAGTATTTGAAACAAGTGTACCAGAACTGATACTCACAGAAAATGGAAGAGTAGTGACATTTCCTCGGCGAAATCGTCGTTTTCATAACCCAGTAACCCTTCCATACGCTGTTTATGTATCTAATATTGAGTTTGATAATAATGAGATGGCTGCTGCAGTCGGGGATGAGGAAGAACCAACACTTAAATGCAACTATTTCGAGGTGACGGTGACGGAGGTTGGGGATGGTGGCATATCTATAGGTTTTTCTTCAGAGAGAATGATAAATGTTCTTCCTGGAATTGCAGCATTATCTGGTCCATCTCCTTCTGCTTCATTTGGTTACTTAGGCTCGACAGGCGAAAAACTCGGCGCTAATCCAACAGAGGGTTCATTTCCGCGATTTATTGAAGGTGATGTAATTGGTTGTGGTATTAACTTAGCTAGAAATGTTATATATTACACCAGAAATGGTTTTCTTTTAGGTGATGCATTTACTGAAATCGATGTTACTTGTGCATGGGTACAACCTACCGAGATATTCCCTATCACAGGTGATAGACCACCACCACAATCACCTATGTCCTTGATTCCTGTAGTTGCCTTTCAAAATCAATGCACAGAACAACAAGCTGTAAAGATCAATTTTGGAATTGAAGAATTTATGTATAAGCCTCACTCAGATACAACAAGTGTAGACATGCTTACACCATGTGTTATAGTGCCACATCCTGGTGCTCTTGATGAGCGCAAGCTAACTGAAGCTGAAGAAAATACTGGTCTTCCATTATTATCACGAAGCAATAGTGTATCAGTGCCCATGATAGATACTGTTGATACAGATAATGCACAAAATACGCCAGTTGAGGAGATCACAGAAGCAATATATGCCGAGACCACGCACCGAATGCTACAACAGTGTGAAGCAGGTATGGCATACGAAAGTGAATTACTTACGTTGCGTAAATATGCCAGTGCTCTTATGCGCTTTATTCTTATTGAAACATGCAGAAGTGATAGTGATTACTCTGGACCATCTAAAGCTAACCCTACTGGAGATGGTGCATTACCACCACAATTCACGACACCTGCTCTTATGCGAGGAATATCATTGTTTGGTACTCCTAAGTTCATTACTCACGACGATGGAGTTTTTTTACAAGAAGGTGTATCTGCAGCAATTATTCAGCAACTCATACTTGGTGCCACTTATCTGAGTAAATGTAGCCCCCCTGATGCTGCAAATACTGTTATTGAATCCGCAAAACATAAGAAAGTCAAGGCAATCATGCCTTTGGCATGTGTACCACCTAGTGAGTCATTCCACACGATGCTAGCTATACAGGACGCTCAGTTAGACCCAGAAGAAGATTTGGATTTAAGCAGTACTATGAGTGGCCAAGGTATGAATGGTTCTAATAAGAGTGGGTCTAATCTGAAAGAAACTGGCCCTCTTCCTGTTTTAGAGGCAGTAGAAATTGAACCTGTACTATACGGCCACCTTATGACTTTGGCGGCTCTAATAGGCAGTACCAAAAGTTTACGTAAAGAGATAAGCAAAAATAAGAGTGTTGGTGCGCTTATGTTGCTACTTCAACATGGAAGTTCACGAATTAAAGCTGTAGTTGCATCTATTGTCCAGAAAGTTCTCCCTTCTATGGTACCTGAAGATGTTGAACAAGCTTTGAATAAATTTTCTACAGAAACACTTGCCAGCAGTCCCCGAAGTAGAAGTGCAAGTGAAACAGCTCCTGGTGCTGCTGATTCTGCAGGAAGCATGCGTCGCCGACAGAGACGTATGCCAGATGGCTTAGTAAGAATTTTACTCGGAAATGTTCGTGACGCGTTGCGTGTAGACTGCTGGTCTTCAGAAGACTTACCTCACTCTAATCCATCTAGTCAAACAGACTCCGCTACGAAAGATCTACCTCATGGTGCTGGTAAACAGAGTTTAGTGTTTGCTGATTTAAACATAGCTATAGTCCAAGCTCTCTTCGAAGCTCCAATGTGGACCGAGCTTATCGCATGCAATATCACAGACTCACTTCGTAATGCGATTACTATTGTGAAAAATTTACGTGACTCACCATTGAAAATGTCACTGACAACAGATGAAGAAGATGTCATTTTGACTGCATGTGCTGCATGTAGCTCCTTGTGCGGTCTCGGTACTTGCTATCCTGGTGTCGGTGTCATTTCGAGTGAAACGAAAGCAAAGGGTATTTTTCTACGGACCAGCTCAGACGCAAATGAAGCAAAAGTTATATTTGAAGATGTGAAAGAAAATATTATGAAAAGTGATAGACAGCAAAATTCTATGAATAATATTGAAATCGTGAAGGCATCGTCACTGAAACCGACAAGTGGAGGCCCACATATAGATTTATCACGCTTATCACAACCACTTTTACCGCACATGATGAGTTTAATGAAACTTCTTTTAGCACGCTTTTTGAAAAATGACGAAAATTCCAATGCCCCATCCGCAATGACGGCCGTGCTCATGCGTCTGAATTATCTGATCAGTACAGCTATGACAGTGCTACTAGATACACAAGCTGATATGGTAATAGATGCCGCACAAGACACAAATATTGTTTCGGATATTGTTGAAATGGCACTGCAACCTACCGGTATGAGTCATTTCCCATCTTTAGAAGACATTGGTGAAATATGGCGCCATACACAAGGAAGAGCACTCGAAGCTACAAAACAAGGAGATATGGCTGCTGGAAAAACGACTTTGCAAAGATCTCGCTCACATTCGCAAAGATCTCGCGCGGGCAGCTTTGCTGGTGTGGCAACAAGCAAGTCACGATCTGGCAGTATAATTTCCATTGGAAGTACTGATGCAACGCTACAAGCTTCTACAACAGCAACAATTGCTGCTGTATGTGCAATAAAAGATGAAGACAGTAGTAGTGATGACGACGGTGAAGCTGATAGTATACTTCTAATGGACGCTGCATCGCGTAGTTCACGACAAGAAAGGGCAAATGTTATAGCTGTTGAAATGGATATCAATGCATCCACAGTGTTGCGCCATTTAGAATTTTACATGATGGACGAAGAATTAGCTAGACGTAGTCTCAACGCACTTCTTGCCGATGGATCCATTGTCGCACGTAGCAGCGGCTCTGCTGCTGGAATTGGTGACGTATCCGCAAGTACGGGAGCTTTTAAATTTAACCTTACCGACACGACCGCAAATAATAGTAATGCAACCTTTGTTACCCCCGATGGCAACAAATTTTTCTCTCATTTGTCTGATGAAGAACTTTCTCGTGTAGTCGAACATGCGAGTACTGACCCTACTTCCACTGGTATTGATGACCGTAGCACGTATGAAATGGACCTGGAGCGAATCTTAACGCCTTCTAGTGATGATATGGATGGAGATAAACCTATCAAACTACTTGTTGCGCCTTCCACATACCTCATAGAGTCATTTGAAGAGGGGCCAGTGAATTATTCACAAGCAAGTGGACGCGTATGTATGTGTACCGAAGCATCTGAAAGCTGTGATACGAAAGTTATCGCGCCTTTCTTTGATGATAATATTGGTGTAGATGTGTCTGAATCTATTGACATGCCAGATATGCGAATAGTGCGATCTTTCTACGACCGTAGTACAACAGTTCCCCCCCATCTTTTCATGTTTGAGTTAGATCAAGCAGCATGTATCCTTTCTATGAGACGTATGGCAAGTAAGTTGATGGCGGAGAGTAGCCTGAACCTTACAGTGCACGATGAAAAGGCATCTCCTACTGGACATGCAAGCCCATGGCTAGGATTACTTAAACTAGCAACGATGTCAAGCTCAAGTGTAGGTAGTGCTCTCACGAGTGCAAATTCTGCTATGTTCCAAAGCATGTGCTCTTCACTACTTACTCGCGCAAGAGGGTACGCTAGTTTAACATCACCATTCCAGCTATCTCTTCCAGTGCCACCTTCAATTGATATTGATTCACATATTCCACAATCACCATCAGCACAAGAGCTTGCTATTTCATTCCCATCACCCAGAGAAGATTCATCTGACACATGTGCACTATCTGTTATTCCATCTTCATATGTTGATGCTTCTGCCGCAGCGCTTACGGTCGGTGGAGCTGGGGAGTTACCAATGAGTCCGCTTCGAGCAAATGGTAGTAATAGTGGGAGTGTTGAGATTAGCATTGTAAATAGTATCGTCAGTGATATGGAGAGAGCTTTCATTGAACTATCTTGTGAGTCAAGCTCAAAGAAACGTTCTGCTGTTGCTGCTATTTTAGGCTCAGAAGAAAATAGTACTGAGGAAGAAACGCAGGTATTTGCTACTCCTCATCCATTTACTGCACCATGTCGCATGGTTGGCAAAGTAGACATACCAAGTCACTGGACGGGAGCCGTGTTGTCATTCCATCCATCATCTTCCACGCCTAGTAGTTTGACAACGTTGAAAATTTATAAGTCTGAAGTAGAAGCGAACCCACCCGATTATACCTTTGCGGGTAATTCGTCGCACAGTTCTAAGGATGATGCT
>JACKZZ010009744.1_pt1 | contig 24621 bp, 46 predicted proteins | sample 8027871 | NCBI WGS metagenome assembly JACKZZ01 (sample SAMN15724774, study PRJNA655200) | protist metagenome | isolation source: fluorescence activated cell sorting (FACS) single amplified genomes of... | place: USA: West Boothbay Harbor, Gulf of Maine | collected 2000-07-19 | reverse complement strand
GTAGTTGCTGAATTATCATAAATATGTGCACTTACACTTACGTTACCTGCACCTATATTTGCCATATGTATATTTTGAACAATTGCTCTTGAGTTAGATGGAACAGTATAAACATCTGTAGCATCTGTAGTTGTTAAATCAAACTGTGAGTTTTTATATATATTTGCCATATTAATTTCCTGATTTAAACCAAGTAAACCTTTCACCCTGTTCTTTTAATTGTGTCAAATATGTAGAGTTTAACTGTTCAATAATTGTAGTTAACGCTCTGTTAATTTGTCTTTGATTATCTTCACTATATTCTCTTTTAGGTTCTGGTAATCTTACTACTACTTTAGTCATTATCTTCTACCGTCTGGTTGTAGGTCTACTTGAAATGTACCAAATCTCCAAGTCTCACCTAAATTTATATTTTCAATCTTAATACTTGCATATCTTCCTCTAGCTCTTGTATCTACTTTATCAGTTGTAGCATCAATTGTAAATGGACTTAATCTTGTAGCAGCTACACTATCGGAAGGATAATCAGACACTCCTATAGTTACTTGATTGTTACCTGTTAGCACTTTAAAGTTAGGTAGAAATCTTCTCATTGCTAAAAAAATTTCACTTTGATTTGCCTGTAAAGAGAAATCAAATGATTGTATAAAAGAAGTTAAGATAGTTGTACTACCATCTGGATTAACTTGATCGGTCCCCGTTTCTTGTTCGAAGAATACTGAAGCACCTAGTCCTGATTGACCAATCACTACAGGAAAAGTTCCATCGTTACTACTATTATAAGCAGTTGCATAAGGTTTAGGATATACTAAAGAATCAATCCAAGAAGTTCGAATAGAGTTAACATTTACTCCTGTGTACCAATTACCCATTGGTAATTGTCCATTACTTTGTCCATAGTTAAAAACTACATATCTATTATTAAATTCTGATCCGGCTGTTGGATACCACCATACTACTTCTGTAAATAGATTATTAATTCCAGCTGTTACTTGTTGACCTTTAGTTGTATCAACATCATCATAAACATAATCTTCAACCGAACAAGGTAAAGTATTAACAGTACCATCAAAAGAGAAGAAACCATTATTACCCATCCAATAAGCAACCCCATCAATTTCAATAGCTGCGTTCTTACCTATCAATCCGCAGTTTGTACCGACTTGCTCAAACCCAAAGGTAAATGGAGCTCCAACAAATTTCATAGTATATAATGCGTTATCAGTCCAAACTAGAATATTTTCTTTTGCAACCAAAGCACCCATAATTTTTGTACCATCTTGAATTCTTTGAGTTCCTGCAGTGTTAGTAGCCTCTGGTGTGTACTCATTAATATTTTCATCTATTGAAAATCTAATAAACATATCATCTTGAGTAGATGGATCGCCGATTGTAGTTTCTGTTCCAAGATGAATTAAGTGACGTGTTGTTGGAGAAATTAAAGTAACTCTTGTTGCAGTAGGATTATTTGTTGTTACAAATCCAGATGTTGTAGTAGATGCTCTTGTTGTTAATCTTGCAGCTATTGCTGAATCCCAAGTAAATGTTTTTCCATTTGCAATCGTTGCAACTAAGACTTGACCAAAATTACTTAAAGACCAAAGTCCTGGTTCAAGAGTTACAGAAGCTGCATTAACCGCATTTCCCCATCCCGTTCCGCCAATAGTTGATCCATAAACACCTACACCAAAACCATAACCATAAGTTTGTGCTGCAGGTCCAACTTGTTCATAAGGAACAACATCTATACTGCCTCCTGTTGCAACCGTTGCCGTAGCATTTGTAGTTTGAGTAATTGTAAATACTGTATTACTAGTAATAGAAGTTACTTGAAATAATTTATCTTCAAAGTCTGCATCAACATAACCTGTACCCACTGGTAAAGTTACATTATCTAATAAAATAATATCTCCTAAAGATAGATTATGGTCTGTTCCTGTTGTAATAGAACAAATAGGTGATGCATTTGTTGTAGCAAGTGTTGATGAAGTTAAAGCTGTTTTTAAAGGAGTAATATCATAAAGACCTCCTTCAAAATAAAGTAATAAAAATTTATCTGTTCCTAATGCAACATACCTGTTACCATCATTATCAACAAAAGCGTGTTGTTTTCTAACAACCCCTACAATAGATTCATTTAATAAAGATTGCCATCCCCCTACTTTTTCTGGTAGTCCATATCTAAATCTAACATTATCAGAATCAACCCAACGACCTGCTGCACCCACACTGGTATCTTGCTTGTCTATTCCAGGAGCAAACTTAATTTCAGTAAGCACGTTTATCTCCTATTGGTTTGTTGATTTAAGTAACCAGCCTTTAGTAGCGTTGGTATAAATAAAAGTAACACATTGGTTGTTAACATTCATTGTATAGTCTGAAGCCGCACCATTAATATTTGAACCATTTCTAGCCACAGTAACTGCGTTTGTTGCAAAACCTCCAGAAGCAGAACCATCCATAATAGTTACTTCATCAGCAATAGTAGGAGATGCAGGTAAAGTAATAACTACTGTGTTTGCTTGTGTATCTACAATTATCTGATCATTATTAACTGCTGTATATGAAGTTACACTTGAAGAAGTAATAGTCTTCATTCCTTTTTGAATTAAAGCTAATGCCGTGTCTGTTCCATCTGATCTTACAATTAAGTTAGCTCCTTCAGGAACAGGAACTGGATTTGAGGATCCAGCTGTTTTAATATTTAAAGTATAATTATTTGCTGTAGTTCTATCTGTTGCATCTTCTATAATATAAACTCTGTTAACTGTACCCCCTGTTGATGTTGCAGGGATAATTAAATTAATGCTGGCTGTCATTGTGCCAGTTAGTTTTAAATAAATATTTTTACCATTTGCAGATGACGATCCATCTGCTAAACTTAAAGTTACATCTGTACCTGATGTCATAGGTACTTCTACATAACCTGATGCTGCTGCTTGTAATATTTCTAAATTAGTATTAGTAATTGTTCCCCAAAGACCTGCTTTTTCTCCGGTTGTAATTATCTCTAGTGTTAAATCTGATGAGTAAGTTGATGCCATATTAATAAGGTTTTATTGGTGTCCAAACCATTGTTGCTCCTGGTATTATATCATTCCACGTAATAATTCCTGGTTCTACTGTATCTAATGATAAAGCGGACCCATTAGGATTTACTAATGCAGTTCCTGTTACTGTAACATTTCCTGTAGCTAGCGTCAACGTGTTTTTCGTAACTGTTACATTAGCGTCTGCTGTAACTACAAAATTTCCAAGTCCTAAAGCTACTTGAGACCCTGTAACATCAAAATTAGCGTCTCCTGTAATACTTAAAGTTCCAAGTCCAAGAGTTAATCTATTGGGATCAACATTTTCTACAATAGAATCTGCAATAATCCCTACACTACCAATAGTAATGTTAAGTTGATTTCTAATAACACTTACAGTGACATTCGCATCACGAGGCGATGATGAAAAGGCTACTTCAGCAAAAGTTGATTCACCAAAAAGCATTGATTACGCCCCTGGGTCAATGATGTTATTACCTTCGATCGCGGCCCACTCTTGAATTGCTTGGTAATCTGTGTTTGCTTCGTCTAGTGGTACTGATTTAACTCTGTTAGAATTTACATAAGTTACTTGGTAACTTACAAACTCTCCATCTACATAATTTTTAGTAATTGTATTAATCATAATTATAACTCTGCACTCACTGCTAAAAAACAACTTGCATCATCTGAAAACAAATGTCCTGCCTGTCCAATAGTTCCTGATGCATCAGTATTATTAACTAAACCAGCAGATGATAATGAAGCATTGTTTAATGAAAAATCATCTACTCTATCAACACCGCCATTTCTTCTAAAATCATAACCATCAGTTACAGTTTCAACTTCAAGAGTTGGTGTTGCTCTCATAGTTGTTGGAAAACTAAAACTTGCTCTTAAATCAGTAGAAGTATAATAAGTACCTATTCCAATATCTTGAGCAGCACTAACAGAACCATCGCATTGTACAAAATAATACCTCTGACACCTCTGTAAATTCATATCATAAGGCAAGAACTCAAATTCAGATGCTGATGTTCCAGCTTCTAATTGTATTCCTGTAATGTACAATTCGTTACCTACAGTATCTGCTAAATTGATTTGACCTACTGCTCTATCTGTATTGTCATATGTTTGCCAAGAAGTAGCTAAAGTACCAGAAGAATAAAAAGTTCCTGCACCTAACCAAAAATTAAATCTTAAACTTCCACCATTATCATTACCATATGCTCCTGTAGTATCTCCTTCAAAAGTTATAGTTTTCTTTTCCCAAGTATCAGCAGTATCTATTGTATATGATTTACTAATTGTTCTACTATTATCCGTATCATACATTTCAAGAATATAAGTTCCAGTTTTATTAGATTTAACCCAAAATGATGCTGTTGTGCTTTCAGCAGAAGAAGTACCTTTTTTTAAATATTGTAAATTCTGACCTTCAACTCTTTGAGAAAATAATGTAATGGTATCCACTGCTGTTGAAGTGTCTTCAGCAGTAGTACACTCTAACTTTACAGAGTTTGAAAATCCTTGTCCAGTTGGCACATCTGTTTCTTGCGACATTGTAAAAGCACCTAAATTACCACCAAATCTCCATCTATCGCAAGTGTAGTATCCACCAGAAGCAATCCCAGTTTCAGAAGTTCCTCTTTGAGCAATACTCATATCACCATTGATGATGATGTTCTTCGACTGAACGATGTTAGAGAATTTCGCATTCTGAATCGAATCATCGGGGATCGTGCTTGCTATGTTTCCTATTCTAGTTATCGCCATAATTATGTTCCTATCAACGCTTTAATTTCTGCGTCGTCCAATCCTAAATCTTTTAGCTTCTGTTTACCAGATGCTTTTTTATCTATTGCTGCAGTTTCTGCATCTTTTAATTCTTGTATTTTTGCATTTACTTCTGCTTCAGTTGGCATAGTTGCAGCATCTTTAATGACTTCAATACATTCGTAACACATTCTTTGGTCGTTAGGAATTTTGTTTCCATCACTATCAACTTTTTTCCAACCATACCAATTAGGTGTATCAGTATTAAAAGTTTGTAATGCTAATTGTAAATAATCTCTATTCATTCTATGTGTCTCCTAATCTTATAAAAGTTGCATAAGTATAATTTTCATTAGTATTACCTTGAAAATATGGAGTATTAGCTTGATTTTGACTTATAGCAAATCTAACTAATAATTGAGAAGTATTTGTTACATCAAATATAAAATTTGTACTTCCTCCTCCATAACCAGAAGCAGTATAAGCACTTGTGTAAAAATTAGCAGCTCTTGAATATCCATCTCCACCACCATTTAATGTAGTTTCAATACTTCCTCTTATATATCTTGATTCTCCACCAGTTGTATATGAAGTACCATTAAACATAATCCACCAAATACCAGTTGAAGGAAAAGTAAATATTCCAGAACTTTCTGACATTCCTGTTCCAATATAATTAAAGCCATCACTGTCAGCTCTTTCCCAATTCGCAGCAAGTGTTGATACTCCAGAATGGTCAGTAGTTATTCTCCATTGGTCTGCTTCTGTAATTCCTTGAGTAATACCTGTAACCGTAGTTCCAGCTAATGCAATAGTATCCCCACTCTTACCAATAGTAATGGTATTAGCATTCTCATTGATAATGTTATTGCCTGATGTATCTTGTATCGTATCTACTTTTAAAATTGCTGTCATTATGCTCCTATCCTGTATGCACCGAAGTATGTATCTTTTGTATCTGAAGCTCTACCTTCATTAAACTCTCCGTCTGCACTATTTGCTGTATTAACTGATCCAAATATTTCTAAATAATCTGTACTACCATTCATATCAATAACTCCACTTAAAGAGCCATTTACAATAGCAAGTGGATTACTAGGAAAAGAATATCTCGCTTCTTTAATTTTTGAACCATTTTTATAAATGTAAGTTTCTATCCAATTAAGGTTAGAAGTACCTGCGGAACCTAAAATTGAACAATAAATAAAATACTTACCAGCAACTAAAGGTGTAAATCTGTAATTAGTTGCATTATCATAATATCCATTTGTATCATAAACTTCAGTATCAAATTGAACTTTAGTTGTTACTCCATCAGAAACTGTTTGACCTGCTGATAAATATGCTTCAAAAGCTGGATAGTTTTGACCTGACATAGTTCCAGCAGTTGCTGAAAAAGTAGCACCAGAAGGCACAGAAATAGTCTCCCCAGATTGACCAAGTGTAATCGTCCCTGATCCAGAGCTCGTTGTTATTGTTCCTACTTTTAAAGTTCCGTCTGCCATATTATAATCCTAATGCTTTTAAATGTTCAGTTGTTAATCCTAATTCAATTAATTTATTTTTAGCTTCTTCTTTTTTCGCTATTGCATTTGCTTCTGCGTCTTTGATTTCTTGTATTTTAGCTTCTACTTCTGCTTTAGTTGGCATAGTAGCACCATCTTTAATAATCTCTATGCACTCATAGCACATTCTATGTTCGTTAGGAATTTTGTTTCCATTGCTGTCAACTTTTTTCCAACCATACCAATTACCACCATTAAAAGTATGTAATGCTTCTTGTAAATAATCTCTTTCCATTATTGGCTATCTCCTAATCTTATAAATTCTAAACTGTTTGTGTCATAAGCAGTATTTCCTGCAAAGTTAGTAGTATTATTAACAGAAGTTATTTCAAATTTTGTACGAAACGTAGAACTGTTTGTAACATTAACATAAGTAGAAACAGTTCCAGTATTATATACAGCAAGTGAACCACTTACACCTTGTAAACCTCTTGCAACTTGGTCATAACTTGAACCACTATTACTAGAAACTGCTATAAAAAGATTAACTGCTGCATCACTAAAAGTATAAATTATAAAATTCCAAATTACTTTATAAAGACCAGTTGTTGGATAAGTAAAAATACCAGAACTTTCTGTCATACCAGTTCCAATTTTAGCAAAAGTTGCATCATCAGACCTTTCTAGATTAGAGGTGAAAACAGTACCATCAGATGCACCAGATAAAGTAGTAGTTAATCTAAATTTATCAGCTTCTGTAATTCCTTGAAGAAAAGTAGAACCATTATTTTGCAATGTACCAGAAACATTTATTGCAGTAGCATTCGTTCCACCCAACGTTAACGTTGTGCTTCCTGAAATCGTATCAATTGTGTTTGTCTCAAGTTTACTCATTATAAAATTACGAATGTACTCCCTGATGGAATTGTTATAGTCCCACTAATTGTAACGGGTCCAACCAAGGCTCCATTGTTTGAACCTGACATATTAATATTAGACCAGGTTTGATTGTTTTTAATAAAAAAAGTTGATGCTAGAGAACCTGCGGTTACTGTTGCATCAGTTGGTGTACCGATATCGAATACATCACCAAGAACGGTACCAAAAAAAGTATCCGAGGCACTTGGATTACTTGTGAATGTAATTTGATTACCTGTTATTGAATAAGAGGTTAATGGCTCTTGGATCACTCCTGAAATAGAAATTATACAATTCGCTTCGTTTCCTGGAGATACAGCTGTCCCGTTAACCGTTAAGTTAAACGGTCCTGGTGTTGACCCAGTGAATGAACCACTGATGTCGTCTAGTATCTGATACGCTCCTGTTTGAGGAGCTTTGCCAACGTAAGCCAATTGTTAATCTCCTTATTCTGTAGGGATCGGGTTTGCAGTTTTAACAGCAGCTACGTGGTCAGCCCAAGTAGTTGTACCGTCAACTGAATCGTGATATTGCATATCCAGTTGTGCACCCAGATCACCGTAAGCTTGTTTTCTTGTAGATCTCGCAGCAGCTTGTCTTTCAGACAGGTCCGCAGCAGAATCTAAAGCTGATAATTGTGCATCAGTCGGTTTCGAAATTGAAAGATTCCATTCTTTAATGTATGGACCTTGACCGTTCGAATCATCCTGAAGCATAACATCAGTCGTAAAATCAACAGAAGCTACACCGTTATCTGATGCGTACTGTTTAATTTTGCTTGATAGTGATGCCATAGTTTTTCTCCTTATTTAAATTGTTATTATATTATGGTTTCGTTGGAAATACAACAGCATTTGCTTGCTCAACTGTCGTTATTCCACTTGTTATATCTCTTAAAGCTTGTCTATAAGTTGCCATCTCAGATGACATTGTGTTATCTGACATTCCATAAAAGTCTGTGTCTTGTAGTAATTTGTTTCTTTTAGCTCTTAAAGTGCTCATAGCGTTGTCTAATTCGACGATCGGGAATTGTGCTTCTATGTCAGCTACTGATATAGGTGTTGTTCCATCTAACCATTGAATAGTATTAATATCATTATTGTGATATGTAAATTTTGCATTAGAATTAATCTTTAAAATTGCTTTTGAAATTATCATCCTGCTATCTCCATTAAATAAAAAATTGATTGTGCAGAATTATTAAATTCAATACTGCTACTTGAAAAGCTACTAGCTTGAACTTTGTAAGTAATTTGACTTGTTGTTGATGGTGAATCTAAATATGCAAAAGAACTCATTGTTCTATGGCCATTAACATTTGGATATTCTGCGTATGATGTTGTGGTTGTAAAAACATTTGTTGAACCTCTAAGAAATCTTATACCAAAACCTAAAGTTGCATTAAAAAAACAATTTACATTAGTGTATAAAAATATTTTATTTGATGTAGAACTTGGTGTTATATTAATACTCAATCCAGTTAAATCAGTATAAGTATCTGTAGCTAAAGTTTGTTCTGTAGATACTATTGACATATTAGACACTTGCAAAACCTTACCACCTACACCAGCAGGTAATCCAGTAACATTATCTAATGAAGCATTATTAATGTTTGTATCTGGTAATGTACCATCTAAAAAGTTTGCCGCGTCTATTTTACTTAATGCCATAATTTATTTTCCTATTCTATAATTTTGTATCCACCAAATCTGCTTTCAGCAGTTCTAACTTCTACTGTTCCAGAATCTAAATCTGCTCTACCATATATTTCAATATAATCTCCAACAGCTAAATCCATTGTAGTTAATAGTGTAAGTTGCATATATCTACCATTACCATCATTGTTTGAATTAAAAAGTGTTCTTGTATTAGTTTTTACACCATTTTTATAAATATATGTTTGACATTGTGCAAGACCAGAATTAGCACTACTACCTATACAAGCATCACAATAGAAATGATATTTACCTGCTTTACCTGACGGCACTGTAAATCTTTTATTAGTAGTGTCATAAGCGCCATCAGTATCAAAAACCTCATTATCAAAATTAATCAATGTATCAGTTCCTCCACTAGGATTTTGTTCTGTTGTAATTGTTGCTTCAAAAGCTGGAGTGTTTTTCATCGCAGCAGCATTAACAGTTACATTCCCCGCACCATCAGACGTGATAATGCTGTTACCGCCAAAGTCCTGTAGTTCGTTTGCTTTTATAATTGATGCCATAATTTATTTTCCTATTCTATAATTTTATATGCTCCAAATATTGATGATCTTGTTGGAGATGCTTTAATAGTTGTTCCACCTAAACATCTTCCATAACATTCTAAATAATCAGATGATCCATTCATATCAACAATAGCAACAACTGTTATTCCAGCTAGTGATGCATCATTGTTTCTAAAGTCAATTTGATTTTCTGCATAACTAGAACCATTTTTATAAATTGCTGTCATTTCTAAATCTAAAGATGAAAAACTAGTACTTCCTCTAACTGTAGCATAAACATAATATTTTCCAGCAGTTTGTGGAGTAAAACGATAGTTTGAAGAATTATCATAAGCACCATCCGAATCAAAAGTTTCTGTATTCATTGTTATTTTTGTTGGTGTTCCACTTGTAACAGTTTGGTCAGAACCTAAATATGCTTCAAAAGCTGGAGTGTTAACACCACCAAATCCAGTTTGAGTTCCATTATTAACCATAGTTACACCACTAGGTACTGTAAACGTATCCCCAGAACTACCCAAGGTTACTGTGCCGTTGTCAGCGATTGGTTCTATATTTGTTGTTTTAATTGTTCCCATTATGATCCTATCCTAAATCCTTGAAACCAAGATTCTGAAACTGAAGTGTCTCCTCTAAAAATTCCAGTACCACTATTAGTAGTATCTCCATATCCAAATATTTCTATATAATCTCCAACTGCTAAATCCATTATTGCTGATACATTTACATTTATTTTTTGACTAGGATTATTTCTAAAATCTTGAAAAGATTGTATAACAAAAGAACCATTTTTATATATATAAAGTATATCTCTGTTTAAATTACTTACAGCGCTAGCGTCTACAAAAACACTTGCTTCAATATAATATTTTCCTGCTTTACCTGATGGAATTGTTATTCTGTAATTAGTAGAGTTGTCATACATACTGTCTGTATCAAATGCTTCAGTATTAAATTGAACTTTAGTTGTAGTTGCATCACTAAAAGTTTGGTCAGCACTTAAACTTACATACCAAGCTGGGTAGTTTTGACCAGACATTGCACCATTTGGAACTGTTAACGTAGCACCTGTTGGTACAGAAATAGTATCCCCTGAACTACCTATCTCTAAACTAGTTCCTGATTGTGGGTCTACTTTATCTACAAATAATGTTGCCATATTATACTACCGTTAATGTCCCGTTTACTGTTACTGTATTAGTGAAAGATACTGGACCACACATCATCATATTATCTGTTGCAGGAACTGTAATTGCTTCTGAAATTGTTGCTAAATTTTTATAACCACCGTTGATTGATTTAATCATTCCAGCTTCAATGCTGTTGGCTCCTGGTTCGGTATTACCAATAGATTTTCCTTGGAACACTACATAAATATTTGCAGTTCCTGTTGGAGGGGCCGCTGTAAAAGCTAAAGTTGTACCACCTGATATTGAGTAAGCTGAAAACGGATCTTGTCTAACGTTTCCAACAAAGACTTCTACTTCTGCAGTGTTTGAAACAACTTGATTTAATACAAAATTTGTAGTTGAGTTGTCACCATTGAACTGTTGAGAGTTCATTGTTAAAAGATTTGTTGATGGTCTGTTTCCTAAATAAGCCACTTGTGTTCCTCCTACGAACTGATTGAATCTACGGCACCAATAATACAATTTAAAGAAGAAGCTGTATCGCTAACTACATACAGTTGATCTCCTGATTCAAGTACAATTTTAGATCCGCCATCAATTAATTCTAAAGAACTTCCTGGTATAATAGGAGCTGTTTTGATTAAATAATAATCTGTTGCTGATCTTTTAATATATACGTCTACATTGATACTAGTTGATAAAACATTTGCTAAACGAATGCTAATTAAACAATCATAACTGTTAACTGCTCCACCTAAAGCATCTACTGGAGTTACTCCTATTAATGCTGGTAAATAATTTCTAAAGTTTTGTGCCATAATTTCCTTATACTATAATGCGATTGCCATTGCAACGGCAAAGCCTTCTGATGCTCCAGCTGCTGCTGGATCTGCCCATTCCGGAGCTGTTGCACCTGAATTGACGGTTAATATTTGTCCTGCTGTACCTAAAGCTAATTTTGCAGGGGTGTTTGCAGAAGAAGCATATAAAGTGTCTCCTGTTACAGACATAATCATATCTGTGGTTTTAGATGCAGGTAATGTACAGAACACATCTAATGAACTTGTGCCACCAGCATTAAAATTAACTAAATTATTAGAGTTAGAACTAGAGATAGGTGTTCTAGCTAATGTAGTACTACTAGCATTTAATGTTCCAAGACCAACTTCCCAATTATTAGTTCCTTGTTCATAAATTGAATAGTAAGTTGTATTACTATTTCCAACTCCTGCTTGAAAAGTTTGAAAACCATTTACAGCACCAGCAAGTGTAATATCACCTGTTCCTTGTGTTGTACTAGTTTCTTTTACTCTGTCATTTAAAACTAAAGCCATTTATTTTTCCTTTGTTATTAACTCATACTAATAATAGCATTAGCCGGTGTAGATGCATCAGGAAACGCAATAGTGAAATCACCATTCGTTGCTGTCTTCGCTCCGAAAAAATCTAAAACTACTACTAATCTGTTTTGTGTACCATCGACTGTTGAGTTATTGTAAATCGCTGCAAAAGATGCAGTGAATGTAGCAGAACTCCAAGTCACATTGTCAAAGTCTACTGAAGCGACGGCTGTTGTACTTGCAACTGCTTGGTTCGCTAAAGTTTTAACAACATAGTTAGTACCACCTGTTGTATCTACTTCACCATTACCTGTTCCTGCTAAGTATACTGTGCTTGCAGTTGTGTATGGATTAGTTGTATACAAAGATATATTAAAAGTATTTCCTCCAGTAGCAAGATCGTGTTGCGCTGAAAAGAGAGCACCTCTAAATGAAAACGGTATTATGTTAGCCATATTTTTTTATCTCCTTATTAACTTGATGGTGGTTTTACGTTAAGTTGAGCCCGAACTTCACCATCTTGATATTCGTCTCTACGTCTGATACCGATTTGCTCGATAGCATACGATTCTAAAGCTTCTTTATATTGTCCTGTGTAGTATTGTAACATATCTGCAGGACCTTTCAAGTACCCATATGCATTTACTAGACAAGCATAGAGAAGTAAATCTTGGTATTTATCGGATAGGTAAGTACCTCCAGTATCTACTAAAAGACTAGTAGGTTCTTTATCATAACAAAGAGTAATTTCATAGGTTTTATCTGGTGTTGGGGCCACTACCCAATACTCTTCATCCCAGTTAGCATAATGTATTGGAATATCTACCGATTGAGTTGCTGGAGTAGAATAGTATTCTGCAATATAACTAGTGTCTTTTTGTTCTAGATAAAATTGATTTCCAGTTGAATCTTTTAATTGAACATATCTAATTGCTCTTAGGTCAGCTGGAATTGTTACATATCTATTTCCAACAATTAAACTAGATGTTGCATAGAATACATTTTGATCAGTATCTATTGCTCTAGTAATTCTGTTTTCTGCATTTCCTATAATTCTAGATAAAATTGCGTTTGTTAAAACATTATCTCCTACTTCAGTATAACTTCTAATGTCTGATTGTAATTCTGCTAAAGTATATGCCATTATCCGTTTACGACTCCTAGTACTACTGGACCAGCAGAACAATTTATTCCACCGCCTGCAATTCCTCCTGTTGTAGCATTACTTGTGCTAGTAATAAAGAAATAGTTTTCAGGTGTTGTTAAAATTTCTGTTGGATTAGAATTAGGTGCTGTGATTACAGAACCGTCTGATTGTTTTTGTCCAACTGTTATTGTAAAACCATTTACATTATCTAAATCACTTACATTATCAAAAGTTGGAATGTCTGCAAAAGATTGTAAATTAGTAGCATCTGCTCCACCTGATCCTGGAGTTATTACTTCAGGTGCTCCTCTAAATCTTACAACATCTCCTGTACTTCTTTGATGATTTTCTGAATAAATATTTACAAAAGTTACTCCACTAGAAATTACAGTTGTAAAAGAATTGTTGTCTAATAAAATTAAACTAGTGGCTGATGCTGGTTGTGGTCTTGGATTATATAAAGCTTGTGGGTCTGACCCTGCTGGTTTAGGTTCAAGTTGTGGTTGTTTTGCTTCATATTCTGAAACGTGAACTAAAGAACCATTCCATTCTCTAACCATTTCAGTATATGGAAAAGCCATTCCAGATCTATCTGAAATTGCTAATGATCTTTTACCTAACGCATATCTACCCATTATACACCGCTCCCATAAAATGTTTGTGGTGTAATAAATGTAGAAGTTCCTTGGTTGTCTGCATCTAAAGCTCTTAGTAATTCACTTTCATATCTTCTCTCTAACTCTTGACTCATTTCTGGAGAAACTTTTAAACTTAAATAATATGCAAGACCGGACATCATACAAGGATAGAATCTGTTAACAACATCTGCTGTATTATTGTAAGCTCCTACATCTTGAATTTTAGATAAATAATAAAAACAAAATTGAAAATTACTTGGTGTACTTGTACTTGATATACTTGCACTTGGTGTAGTATATAAAAAAATACTTGGGTTTAATTTTCTATCTACATAATATTGTGAAGGAGTTCCTTGCGCTAATTTATTAGGGGTTTGTGAATAAGTTGATCTATCTATTTTAGTAAGTGCAATATCTTGTGGTGCTGTTGGTGTAGAATTATTTCTATAGAAAGCTTCTAATACATCACTAATATCTCCTGGAAAGTTTTGAGTATCTGCTGCAAAATTGTATTCCGCTTGACCTTGAACTAATGGAACTTTAGCAAGTTTTATTTTCCATAAATGAATCCCTCTGTTACCCCATTCTTGAAACATAATATTTAAAGAACGTCTAGCACTTCTTAATTGATAACCTGTTCTTGCTCCTCTAGTTCCTGTTCTTTCATAAGCTTCCTCAATAATTTCATCCATTTGTGGATTAAATTCAGTAGTCTCTGAAGTAGGTGAAATAGTTTGAGCAGTATTACCCATACCGCTATGATTGATACAATAATAAAATAACACCGGAGCGCCGGTTGTTCTAACAGGTGCAACATTAATAGTTGTATTTGCACCAGCACTTCCTGCAGTTCCTGTTGTTGTTACGCCTGTTGTATAATTTGCAGCAGGATTGTTATTAGCATTTGAAGAAAATGCTAAAGTATGAGTGGCATTAGAACTATCCGATTGATCGAAAATATAAGTATTTCCTTCTTGTAAATAAAGAACAGGACTTACCTCACCGTTAATAAAAAATTTATTACCAGTTCCATAGGCATTAGTGCCACTTGCGACAGTGACTGTGTAAGTAATAGTCGCCATTTTTTATCCTACGTAAAGGTTATAGTAACACCAGTAGTATTAGTTAAATCTAAATAAACTCCTGAGTCAAATAAAATTCCAGAACCTGGAACATAAACTTCTAAACCTTCTGCGTTAAACTTGTATTCAGCTATTAAAGGATCTGTATTTGCAGTTCCATTATATAATTTAATTACTGAACTAGCCACACCCGCTGCTTGAATAGAAGTAATTCTTGCTCTTTGAGTTGCAGGAACTAATTGTCCATCTCCTGTTGCGTGGGCTACTAGTTGATCACTTGAGTATGATGCCATTTTTTCTCCTTAAATTTTATGTGGGCCGAAGCCCACATTAATTAATTATACTGCTGCTATACCAGTCGTAACGTCGATGAAGCTAGTTCCATTGTAGAAACAAAGTGATCCAGTAACGCCTGAACCAGTTGCATCAGAAATGTAAATAACTAAACCAGTCGCTGGACTGTCAATAGCTGCTGCTTCTGTTAATGTGTATGAAGGTGCAAGAAAACCATTATCTGATTTTACTGGACCTGAAAAAGTAGTTTGTGCCATTTTTATTCTCCTAGTTTTTTGAACGTAGTCTCTAGGCCGTCGACTATACGCGTCTACATTCAAATTAATTTATGTATAGTGATTAGAATATATACTAGTTTTGAATAGAGTGCAAGAGATCCTACAGTGCGGAGTGATTTTTTCCAACGATGTAGCTTTTGTTTAAGTAGCTACAGAAACTTCTGGAGCAACGTTTTCTACGTTGTTTTGTAAGTGAGCAATTCTAGCTTCTTCAAGCTTAATGTCAGTGATGATTTGTTTGACTTTGTCGTCAATTCTAACCATCTCAAGAGTATATCTGTTATTATCCAGATGCTCCTGTTCCCACTTCAACTCCAAGGACCTTTTTGCTTTGTATAGGTCTTGTACCATCGATAACCTCCTCAAAAGTTATTCTATTTAAACTTGGATTATAATTTTTTCCAAGATCTTCCCATTTTATACTGTTTTCTCCTAGTTTGTCAAGTATTGCTTGTTCAACGGATTTAGCGTTATCTTCAGCTAAAATTTCAAATTTAGCGTAGTGATTGTATGCCCAGATAGTTATAAGAAGTTTTTTCATTTTTTCACACCTTTATGTAAAAAAGGGGCCGTTTTAAGGCGGCCCCTAATTATTTAATTATTATGTTGCGTTTGATCCGAAGATACCTCTAGCATCAGAGAAACCAAATACATATCTCTCTCTAGCTTTGTATCTTACGTTACCTGTGTCAAAGTCACCTTCCATAGAAGTTTTGATAGGTGATCTAACAAAGTGTTTAAGACCATTAGGTACATCTGTTTTAACGAACCATTTTTTAGCAGAAGTTAGGTAGTGGTTCACAGTATAACCTTGAGGAACCATTCCCATATTTCTGATAGCATTGATGTCGTTATCAGCTGTGCCTGTTCTTCCAGCAGAAGCCATTAGTCTGTCTGCTGTAAATTGAAGCGCTGAAGGAATAATTAACTTAGTTCCTTGTGCCGCAATTTTTAGGCCTCTTTCATCAGTAAACGCAGCGATATCGATTAACGCTTGTTCTAATGAAGTTTCGTTAAGATCAGCAGGTGTTGCTAACTCGTTAGAGAAAGAACCCGCTAATGTAGGGTGAGCAGTTGAACATAATTCAACACCATCACCGCCAGCAAAAGTCGCATCGAACGCATTGTTCAATACTGCTGCAGCCTTAACTTGCTTAGTGTTTGCCATAGATCTTGCTAACGCTTTTGTATATCTAGACGCAAGTCTGTCATACAAGTTATCTTCGATAGCTTCTTCTGTGATTGCAAATGCTAAAGCAATTGTTTCGTTAGTGTAACGAGCAGTGTAAGTTTCTTGCGCATCGTCAAAAGTAACACCTTGTCCTTCAGGTTTTACTGCTGCGTTTGCAAAGCCACTTAACATCACTTCCTCTTCGAAAGCTCTGTCTGAAGTTTCCGTATCGAAAATTTCAGCGTGTTCGTTAGCATAGTTTTTGTATTCCAAGCCGAATAGTGCATTCAAACCTGGCTCTAGTTCTTTAACTAGTTGTGCTCTTGATATAGCCATATTTATTTATCTCCTATTCGCTATTAGTTATACAACGCTGAAGATTTACCAATAGTAACAACAACATTTGCACCCGGAGCCGTAAGGTCCTTATTTTCAGGGTCATTTGCTGATCTTACCAAAGTAAACATTCCAGTTGTAGCTGCAGTACTTACATCTAACGTAGTGATCGATTGACCATCTTTATTATCTGAAGCAGTCCAGCTTGTGTTGTTCATTTGATTTACCGCACCAAGCATAGCTTGTGTTACAGCAGCATCTGCTTTAACAACGTATTCTTGGTTTGGGTTGTCAATTACAAAAGCAGTAATGTTATTACTACCTGTGTTGTAATCTACGCTAGTTGTAGTTCCTGCTGGAACTGAATTAGCGAAAGTTGGTTTTCCAGTTGAATCAATATAGAAGAACCCGTTTAATACACCTGTTAAAAGTGCATCAGCGTTGTTCGCCCAGTTTGTTCCACCAGCTCCACCATCATCAGTAAGTGTAAAAGACGCATCTTGTGCGAATCCTTGATTACCAGCATCTTGAATTGATGCAGGATCACCTTTATACAAACCAACGCCTGGTGCAGTTTGAACTTGATATTCAGATTGTCCTGACGTAGCTGGAGTATTTCCAACAGTCATTACAGCTCTAAAACCAAATCCAGTTGTGCTTGCGTTTGCCATAGTTATTTTCCTTGTTAAGTACTGACCCATTTGGGTCAATACGGATTAGTTTAATTTGTTGGACTAGAAATTGTTAAAAGAACTATTTCTTTGTACCACCAAAAGTTACACGGGTTTGAGAGTCATTGCTGAATCTCATACCAGCTTGCTTTTCCTTCATAAGATCGTTATTAATTGCTTCTTCTTTATCTTGAGTTTGCTTATTATAATAAGCCTCAATTTGAAGCGCGATCTCTTCCGGTATCCTTGCTAGCAAAAGGCCTCCCACTTGTATAACTCCTGCGAATTTACCATCATTCAAAGTTGGAAAATCTCCATCTGGATATTCATCAGCTCTTACAAGCTCGTATCCTTCTCTTAGAGATGCTGCTACATTTTTTGTATCATTGTATCCTAATGTTTCAGCTCTGATCCATCTATGTCTGTAGCCGTCTGGCGCAGTTGGTGCATCAAGTGATGAGGGTGGAGACCAAACTTTTTTCTTTTCAGATTTTTCTCTAGTTTGACTCGCACGTGAAGTTTTTATATTATCGTCTTCCATATGCTTATACTCCTTCCGTGATTTTTAATTGTTTTGCATAATCTTCTAATGGCACACCTAATCTTTTAGCAATTGCTACCTGCGAGGGTGTGAGACTAACAGTTTTTCTGCGTCCTGTTGAGGCCGAACGTTTCGCCGACGCTACATTTTGAGTAGGTTTTACTCTTTCTGTAGAATTAGTTTCCATCTTACCAAATTTGTGGGGAAATTCAACTCTTATTCTTTTATCAATTTCCACATAATATTCGTCAGATTTAGGGTCATATCCTTCTTCTTCTACAAGTTTTTTATGTAGATCAAAGGCTGTATATGTCATTGCACTATCATTTCCAAACCAAGAATTTTTAGCTGCCCAGTCTTCTGCTTTAGGGTCTGTGGCTACCGCTCTTGATTGGTCTTGTCTTTGAGGTGTAATATTTACATTATTAGACACTTCTGGTTTAGATTGTTCTGCAACTTTCATTGCATTTAGTTTAGCACCATCCATTGTCAAGTTTGCAATTTGCTCTTGAGCAGCGATTTGTGCATCAACGTTTTGGGATTCAATAGCATTTTTTAAAGCTAACTTGGCTGCTGCCATATTAGTTTTAACTCTACTTTCAAATTCAGAAACGTAAGATCTATCTAGTTTAGATAGTCTTCCTTCCATTTCACCTTTAGATCTATTAGCTGCTTCTGCATATGCAATAGCTTCTTCTTTTTGTCTTTCAGCTTCACGCATTTTACGAGTTAATTTAGCAATACGTTTTTGAACGCCTTCGCTATATTCTTTTAACTCATCTTTTTCTTCAGCTTTTTCTTCAGGTTGGGATTCTTCTTTTGAAGCTGCTTGTTCTTCAACTTCAATTATATCTTCTTTAGGTGCTTCGAATTTTTCTGGTTCACCTTTATCGTCTAAATTAATTTCAGCTCCGACTGTTTCGCCGACATCAATTAAATTTTCTGTTTCTCTTATATCTTCTGGCATAGTTCCTTCCTATGTTATATTAAATGAAGAATCGATTCTGGGTCTTTAACTGTCCCTAGAACTTCATCGTCGTTAAGTAATCGCACTTCTCCACCCTCTATTGGTAATCTTGAACCCGCATAACGAGCAAAAATAACCCAATCTCCTTTTTTGCACCACGGATCGTTGAACTTATTCTTATCCTTGTATGCTAAATCTCCCATCTTTAAAACATAACCACAGGTTGTAGCTATTCGTGCTTTGTCTAAAGATTCTTGAGAAAATAATATTCCACCTTTTGTTTTTTCTCTAGGTGTAAATGGTAAAACTAAAATTCTATATCCTGCAGGTTGTGGCAAATCATCTACTACATTCTGACCAATATTGTCAGGATGTAAAGGTTCTTTTGCTTCTCCTACGTTGATTTCTTTTTTCTCTTCCTCGTATTTTTCTTCGAGGGCTAACTTAATTTTTGGTACTTCCTTGTCCGAAGTCGATAATGTTTCCTTGCTCATCTTTTTGCTCCTTTGGTTTTCGCAGGTTAGAGATTTCCTGTAATACTAATTGATAGGCTTGTGCCTGTCCTAACATATACTTATATTTTTCCATATTGTCAACAGCTCCTGTTACCATAGCTTCTTTAATTTGATCAATAGTTGCGTTGATTCTTTTCTTTAATTGGTCTATTAATTGTAGGTCGTCAGTCATATTTTCTCTCCTCTATTTAGTTTTAGCTAATTTATCCTTATTTACACCTTTTTTAATAATGTAGTCTTGAGTGCCATTTGCACCTGTTTCTACTTCTTTTTTTAAAAACTTAAAAAGATTCATTTCTTTTAGTTTCTTTTCAGTATGTTTTAAAAAACTCTCTAATACTTTAGTATCTCTCATTTTCTTTTTCTTTTTTTATTTAATAACTTAACTCTTGAGTTCCATAACCAAGAAGTAAATTTAACAGAGTAAGTTTCTAACCAAGAAAACATATCATCTATTGCACTAAAAAATTTATATAAAAATTTATCTATCATTTACTACCACCAATGTAACCACCAATAACTCCAATTAAACCTGTAACTGACATTTTCATAAGTACGATTATGCTGTCATCTATGGGTCTATCTTCTTTAACAGCTACCCAATAGTCTCCAATAATAATGATACCTAATAAAATTAGAACACCTGTTGTAATTAATAATATAACTATGTCTTTAAAATTTTTAATCATTAGCAATTCCACTTTCTAAGTGACTTGTTTATTCTTGAATCTGGATCCCTTGCAGTCTTAGCAGAAGTTAATTTCTTTTTCATTCCAGACATTCTAGCACAAAATGATTTACGTCTTTTTGCAGCTTTGGATCCTGATTTTAATTTTGATGGTTTAGTAGTGACTGCTGTTTTTAATTTTGATCCAGGATTAGCTGCTCTATAAGATGCAACACCTTTTTTATTTAATCCACCTGATTTAGACTTACCTTCTTTTCTAGTCCAAGCTGCTGTTGCCATTATTTTTTCTTTTTTCTAGTAACTACAATCTTGCCATCTACTTCTTTAACTTTCATACCAGCAGATTCAGTTTGTCTTTTAAGTTGATTATACTTTTGTGCTGGAGTTAATTTCTTTTCTTTTGCCATTATTTTTTCTTAGCAGTTTTTGCAGCTTGTTTAAATTGTTTTTTAGTAGGTGCTCCTTTAGATCCAACTTTTCTCATCTTCTCTTTTGAGCCTGCCTTAATTCTTTTACGCTTTGCGTGAATGTTCGCGTAGAGTCCAGGTTTAGCCACAAACTTTTTTTCCTTTTGGAATTGGTTTTTTCATAATTAACTTTTTCGTTTATTATTTTTTTTCTTTTTAACCTTGCCGCCTTTTTTATACATTGCTCCACCTCTCATACCCATATCGTCTTTGTAGAAGCCATCAGCCATATCTTTTCTAGCTTGTGACATTCCACCCATTGCTCTTTTTACTCTAGTGCCAGTTCTTGGTTGTGCAACTTGAGTATTATATCTTGAATTTGCCATATTTTTATCTCCTAATTGTTTTTGTTATTTCCATTTCTGAAAATTTGAGTTCCTTTTATACCATAAATCGATGCGACCACAAGTATCCAAAGATTAGTAAACCAACTTGGTAGTGCTGAGAAATGTTCAAAGAAAATATTTACCTTTTCCATTGCAGTTGGGTCATCTGATATAACTGCATATGCAAGAATTGCTATTGGCGCCGAGAGAATTAATAAAACCGCCTCGTCCTTCCAATCTGAATCTCTTGATTCTAAAAGTTTACCTTGGTAAGCCTCTTGACCTTGAGCCATTTTTTGAGCGTGCATATACTGCGCGTCAGCCATAGCCATTTTTGTTTCCTGTTTCTTTTTATAAATGTGACTGCCTGCAGAAACGGCTAATTTAATTGCCGATAACCACATTGACTAATACCATTTAGCTTTAACAGGTTTTTTATCGGCTCTCATTCGTCTAGTTCCCTTAACATCCACAGTTTGTGTTTCATTAGGGTCAGTCGCTTCGATAGTAATGCCGCCTGTTTGATAGCCATCTTTACCAACGCCTAAACATTTTTCAATTTTAGGTGCTTTAGTGTAAGTTTGACCTTTCATCCAATCTTTGCTCATATTTTTCTCCTTAATTTTTAATTATATCTATTTTTTACCGAAGTTTCTACCAAAATCGTGAATTTTACTTTGGTCAGCCATCGATTGCTTTGCAAGTGTCACTCCAGCACGTAATCCTGCTAGATCTGCCTCTTGTTCCAACTCATCTTCTTTGTTTTGTTGGTTCATCATTGCTTTCATCTTATCAAGATTCAATCTTTCTTCACCTTCTTCTTCTTTTCTTTGATTGTCTTGTGCTCTAAGGTCTAATTCTCTACCTTTTAGTCTAAGTAATGGGTCTCCACCATACTCACCCATAATTTTTTCTTCTTCTTTAGCGTAGTCTTCTTGCATTTCAGCAATTAATTTAGCTTTTCTAGACTCAATTTGATTTGTAATCTGTTGAAGTCTTTGTTGAGCCTGAATTACTTGTGGATTTTGCATCATATTTTGTGCCATAGCAGGATTTTGTGCACCCATTGCTTGCATTTGTTGTTGAATCATTTGTACTTCTTGTAATTCTTCAACAAATTCTAATTGAACTTGCTCTTGAGCCATTAAACTAATGTGCTCTAAAATATTTTTTTGTAAAGCAGCCATCGCTCCTGGATTATTTTGAGTTTGATTTAATCTCATAAAGTTTAAATGCGAATCAATGTGAGCTTTGTGGTCTTGACCAGGAAACGCTTGATAAGGTTTCATACTCATTGCCATAATATGTTCTAGTGCAGGGTCCATCGGCATTGGTTGAGCCGGTGGAGGTAGAATTGCATTAATGTTTTTAACTCCCAGCGCATCATACATAGATCTGTATGCTTGATACAAATTATGTATTCGAGGATTCGATTGCGCTAGTTGTAATTGAGATTGAGCTAACGATATTCTTTGCGTCTGTGAGAAGATGTTTGGATCTGCTACAGGTAATATATCTACTCTTTCATCAAAATCTGAAACCTTAACATTCCTACTCGCTCCTGGAACATCATAAGGATATTCTGCCGGTAAGTAACTTTTAAATACTTCTGCTAATAATTTAAATTCTTGTTTTAATCCAACATATAATCTTTTATGTATCGCTGACATTACCCGCGATCCACGCTCCAATAACGCGACCGTCGTTCCAACAGCAGCGGCTTGATTCATATCACCCACTTGTGAGTCTGCGATGCTCGCGAATCGTTGGCCGGCGTTCACTACAATTCCCATCAATTGAAGTAATGTTTGGTCTGGTCCTTTAAAAGGTAAAGTCATAAACTGATCTTTAATATTTCCACCAGGTGCGTCTACATCTCTGAACTCACCGGGTTGTAAAGGTTGTGCATCATCTCTAACTCTAATACCACGAGACTTAAATCCTGAAGGTAAGTTTGCTAAAGTTCCTGCATCCAATAATTGTCTTAAAGCTGAAGTTGCAGTTCTTGTTAAACCACCAATCATATGAATTAAACCAAAACCATAGAAACCAGTTCCTGGTAAAAATTTAAATTGTACAAAGTAATTTATTTTTTTCTTTAATGGATCTTCTGCTTTATAGTTTCTTGTAATAGATAAAATTTTATTATTAGATTCTAAAACTGTAACAACGTATGGAAGTTTAATTCCAGTGGGCTCACCATCTTCTTTCACATCTTCATAACCTTCTAGGTCTAAATCTAAATGCATTTCATAAAGAACGAATTGATCTTCTTGACCATCTTTAGAAATTCCTTCAAGTTCTAGTTTTTTATCTTGTAATTGATTTTGTGTAACTGGAGGTGTTCCTAGTTCTACATCTCTATAAAAACCTGCTACCTGTTGTTTCTTTAATTCATTTTCAGACATTCTGATTATATGAATTACAGCTTCTGCATCATCTAATGAAGTTGCAGAATAAGGAACTACTAAATCTTCCGCTGGGATAAATTTAGAAACCGCTCTACCTAAAAGATCATCATAATAAATTTTCTTAAAGGTAGATCCGGACAGGGGTAGAAAAAATAACATTTGATCAAACTCTGGTTCATATTCTTTCATCTGATCCATAATTTGATAGTTCATAAAATCTTTAACACGTTTTGATTGTTCTTCTTTTTCAACCGTTGCATCACCCATAATTTGAGTTCTAACAGGTCCATCACTTGGTAATAATTCTTTGTAGGCTTGTGCTTGAAATTGAGTTACTGCTTCAGCAAGTACAGGGTGATTAACTCCTGATGCATTTTTAAAAGGTTCAGTTCTTTTTTCATATTTAAAACCTAATAGTTCTAAACCTTCTCTGTAAGATTGTTCCCAGTCTCCACGAGACTCTTTGTAGTCATTGTATTGTTCTATTAGTTTTGAACCTAATGGATCTAAAACTTCTTCACCTAAAAATTCTGCTAAGTTTTCAAAATGGTCTTCACCACCTTCTTTAGCTGCAGCAGAGGGGTCGAATGAAACTTCTGCTCCACCTTCTTCTGTCATTTCTATTTCAACTGGTCCACCTTCAGTTTGAACTTCTTCGACGTTTTCTTTGATTGCTTCTTGGATTTCTACTTCTCCAGGAACTTCAACAGTTGTTTTTTGATTGGGTAATGATTTGTCTATTTCAGCCATTGGGTTAGTCTATCCTCTTTTTTTAAATGTTTCAATCACTTCTTCTAGAAGTGCTGTGTTCTGTTTTTTTGGTTCTTCTATTGGCATTGGATTTTCTGCAGCCCATTCCAATATCTCTGCTTGTGTAGCGACAGTATCATCTGGTTTTACAATTGCACCAATTATTTCGTTGTATTTTAATTCCATTATATTAATCTATTTTCTACTTGTCTTAATACTTCTGTATCAAAACCTTTAAGATCTACACCAGCATTTGTTAGGAAGTTTTTAGCTACACCATCACCATTGTAATCAGCGAATTCAATATTGTTAATAAAGATTCTTCGGCCAGTTGTATCTAGTGAGTAAACAACTGGTATCTTATCGATCTTAATGGACAGTGGGCTGTCTTTAACCATAATAAATTTACCATCT
>JACKZZ010015359.1_pt1 | contig 24622 bp, 21 predicted proteins | sample 8027871 | NCBI WGS metagenome assembly JACKZZ01 (sample SAMN15724774, study PRJNA655200) | protist metagenome | isolation source: fluorescence activated cell sorting (FACS) single amplified genomes of... | place: USA: West Boothbay Harbor, Gulf of Maine | collected 2000-07-19 | reverse complement strand
AGATACGGCGCACATCTGTTTCGAGAGGGTCCAATGACGGAGGTTTGAGACATTTATGCATTTTTAGAATTGGTTTTAATCTGCTTTTTGGCCCAACAGGTGTTGATGTGTTCGTAGAGACCCAAGACGGGAAGCGAGGAGTAGTACAGTGCAAGAAGTACGATAAAAATAGGAGAGTGGCGCCAAAAAACATTCGGGCGATTAATGGATCTCGTGATTCATATGACGCCGATTTCGGGATGATGGTCACCATGCACATCATCGATTACTACTGATGGAATTGCTTTTGTTTCCGATCTGAACAAACGAAACAATACCCAGCGAATTATTGTTGTGGATGGGAAGCAACTAAAGGCATCCCTGGAAAGTGTAGCCACTATTGCGAGCTGGGTGTCATACGTGTTCAAAAAAGAGCATATCTGCACATGGTTTAAGTCTCAGAATAACGATTTAGATCTTGTAAAAAAGAGTCTAGGTCACGTTCGAGCACCGTGGACAAAAAAAGATGCAGAGTTGCTACTTAAGGGATATGAAGAGTTCAAAGAGGATCACAAGCTCCGCTTCCCTTGGGGGTTAGAGCGAGCGCGTCAACACCAGCTGATCTCCAGGCTATCTGAAGCTAATTTCGATGTCGCCATGATGGAAAATTCCGCAGAGCATGAGTCTCTGGATCGCTCAAGGCTCTTAACTCGCGTGGCGCCACCACTCGATAAGTGATTTGACAATCGAAGGCATGGCGTGAAAACCAGGTCCCAATAGTGGTGTAGAAGGATACAATCGATTTCCGTTATCAGCTTAGCATTATTTAGAACAAACAGGTTTAATTAGAATTTGGAATCTAAGCCAACACAGCTCTGGTGTGTGTGTAAAATTCATAACTAATGCAAGTACATCAACAATCGGAGTGCAAGTCCAACGTGATTCAACAAGTGAATTGTTTTCAAATATGCGTGGAGATGACATTATGTCATACAATGGACAGAATGGACAGTATGGAATTGATATTTATGCCTATGACGACGGAACAGGTTACAGCAGTAGTTTAGGTGGTTATTTTAGGTGGATAAAAACATCAGAAAGTGGTTCTCAAGATTCTAACGAGACTCTGTATCTCGGTGACATTTACGACACGTCATCGCTGAATGGCAACAAAATGAGGTCCTTCATGGTGTATTTTCCAACACATGTGCCGGTCTTGTCAATGAAAATAGGCGTGCCTTCTGATGCTGTTATTTTGCCTTATGTAACTGTCGAACCAAATCCAGCAAATTCAGCAAATTCAGCACTAAAATCGAGAAAATCTGAAAAAAACCTCCCCTTTGTGGCTTCACGTAGCGCAGCCAATCCTCTGTTGATATGGGGTTCATCAATCGCTCAGGGTGGTGTCGTTCAAAATCCTGGAATGACGTGGCCTAATGTACTTCGTCGTGAAATGACAAATTTGAATCTATCGAGAGAAATATGGGCATTTGGTTTCTCTGGTAGTTGTCGTATGCAGTCAGAAGTTGCGAAAATACTGGTATCAACTCACACAAAACCTTCTACTTTCGTAATTGATTGTCTACCGAATATGAATGCTGACGAAGTTACAATTAAAGCACAGCCTGTTTTTAAACAATTAAAAGCAGGTCTTGGTCCGGATATCCCAATCATTGTTTTGGAAGGTCGCACGTACGCAAACGCATGGATTCTTCCTGATATCATGAGCAAACAACTTGCTAAAAGAAGTGCACAAAAGGCTGCATTTAAACCATATGTTGCGTCATCATCCGACAAAAATATTCACTATGTCACAGGAGATGGTAAACTCCAAGATTTGGGACTAATCGGTATGTCTGATGCTACAGCTGGTATCGGTGTACATCCAACTAACATACCCCACCTTCATATCGCGAAATATGTCGCGCGAAATATTGCCGATATTCTCAGTACATCTATTGTGTGTAGTAGTGCGTAGCCATGATAGGAGCCAATACAGACACAGCCAGCACAGCTTCACTACCTGCAAGCCAGTGCATGGCAGCACAAGTATGATGAACTAACTGACTAGCTGGCGTTGCTAGCATGAATACGGCCAGGGCTGGTACGTACTTATAGGCTACGTAGCTATATAGTACATAGCTACGTAGCTTGTGCGCGCGCTAGGTAGGCTAGGTAACGCAAACGCACTGTTTGGCATTTGCATGGTGCGCTGCCATGCTTTTGCTATGGTAGCTGGCGCAATGCAGTTTGTATGACACACATTTAAATATACGCATTATTCCGATCGGTTGGCTGTATGTGACTAAAAATTCACCATCATCCAATCCTAAATCAAGCAAGATTCAAGTCACTTAACACATGCTGAGCACAATGGCGGCCAGCAGCACCCATAACACCACCACCAGGATGTGTTCCTGCACCGCATAAGTAGAGATTCTTAACTGGTGTTCTATATGAACTATATCCAGACATCGGTCGAGTAAAACCTAATTGATGCAGACTTAAGGCACCATGGAAGATATTTCCCTTGTGAAGACCAAATATTTTCTCAAGATCAAGAGGAGATAAAATATCACGTCCAATCACTGAATCGGAAAAACCTGGTGCATACCTGTGAATTAAATTTAACCCGGAAAAATAAACTTAACCCGATAAATTAACACGAAACTGATAGTTTCAAAATAGGTTTGAAATAAAATCAAAATAAAATCTGAAATCATGCTGACTCATCCACAATAGCAAACACTCTATCTGCAAATTTATTCTTAAATTCTTCATCTGCCCAATGTCCAACTTTCGGGTCAATCGTATAGGGTGCAAACTGAACAAATAGCTGAACTACATGTTTTCCTTTCGGCGCTAGTGTTGTGTCAACTGATGTTGGTATTGTCATTTCAATCACAGGACGAGTCGCTGGAATACCTGAGGATGCCTCTCTATATGCATCTTCTAGTTCCTGCATCGTGTTTTCGAAATGTATTGTTCCGCAATGTTGTGGTCCAGCGGAAACAAAGCCATCTGCACCAGGCAGTTCATTTGGCATACATGCGAAATTAGGCAAGCTATCAACAGCACAATTAATCTTAAAAGCTCCGCATTCGTAATCAGTATGCCGTAAATGATGGTTCCATTCATCAGGTGCTGTCAGCTTATGACTTTTATCACCAGAATCTCTGCTGAGACCAGGCATAAGCTCAAGAAATGTATGGTACGGTGTTGTGTTTGATATCACAATTTTTGACGTTATTTCCGTTCCGTCAGCCATAACAACACCCTTAACGCCTTTTTTAATATCGTCATAGTTATCGTTGAATAAAAACCGATCAACTGTCGCATTTAAGCACAATTCAGCTCCAGCTTCCGAAGCAGCTGACCAAATTGAATGCGAGACTGAACCCATGCCTCCCTCAACATACGCCCAAACACCCTTTTGACCAGCTGCTTCGCCCATGACATGGTGTAATAATACGTACGCAGACCCTGCCTGTTTAGGGCCAACAAGAGCACCAATGACAGCATCGCAAGCTAGTGTTGTTTTAAGTATTTCAGATTCAAACCATCGATTTAATATATGCGAAGCTGGTGCGGTTAATAGCTCGTAGAAAGGAATGATAGATTTGCGATGTTTCACAGCGACACGAGCCATCTCCAACAACGTAGATGCTGTGCGTAACTTTTCCCGCCATTTTCCCTGCGTGAGATCGGGCGGTGCGTTGTCTAGCAGTGGCTGAACTAGTTCTCTTACGCCACTGAGATACTCTTCGTATTTTGAATATGATATGGCATCACGCTGAGAAAACTGAGCTATTGACGCACGATTTGCTTCCATATCTGAACCCAATATGAGACTTTTCCCTTTTAACGGTCCATTAACAAGTGATGGTGTAAAGGATGATGGGTTTCGCTGTAGGTATTTCAGACCATGACGTTCAAGTTCGAGCTCTTTGATGACTTTTGGGCGTAATAAACCAGCAAGATATGATGCTCTTGAGAATTTAAAACCTGGTATAATCTCTTCTGTAATGGCTGCGCCACCAATCACATCTCTTCGTTCTAAAACAAGAACATCCAGTCCCTGTTTCGCCAGATAAGCTGCTGATACTAAACCATTATGGCCACCACCTACTATAATTACGTCACGGGTCGTGTTTTTTGGCGCCAAAAACTCGCCGGGTGATGGATTATACTTGTTTGCGACACGTTCTTTAACTTTTTGATGCGAGATTTTAGTCCAGTGATTAAGTGGTGGGTCATTTTCTGCAAAATGGTACTCTGTTGGCTCTGGACCTAGAGTTGGTGACATTGGTAACACATCTTTCATTAGCGAACCAGTGGCAGAATAGCCATAACCAAATGAACCTTCAGTTTCATTGTGTCCAGAATGTGCTACAAAAGGTTTCCCATCGGATGCAAGTCTTTCTCCCTCAATCACAGTCTTCCACTTGGGTAGATTATCGTCAATATCTGCAACACGGTCTGCATAAAACAAATGGTGATTAGGCAGCTGACTATCTTCTAGAGCTGAAACACTCTTGTCAGTATTCAACACCACCATGCCCAACCAACGTGTGGCGTCCACTCCGAGATATTCCGATTTTTCGCAAGGGCAAAAGTAGTGGGCATTCTTTGACCCGGAAGGCATTTTGGTGGCATCGTCCAGTGAGCTAATGACTGGGCCTGTAAACTCGACCTGGTGCGGCTTATAGCCAGATGCTTTCAGAAATGGCTGCCCAGACGCTTCCCTAGGCCCCGATGAATGTGTGTAAAAGTTCAAGCAGCTCTCCCCCTTGCCCTCGAACCCCACCTTACCACAGCTGCAGCTGCCCACAATGGTTTTTCGCACCGCGTTCGTTGTTTTGCCAGATCCAAAAAATGCTTTCCCTTTGCCAGCACGGGATGGAGGTCGTCCCGTATGAAACCTCTTAGTTCGAAGGGACCGAAGCAGCATACTGGCACCGATGAGAAGCACTATTCGTCTCTTGAAATCTCGTGAAATGATGAGTTAGTTGTCCATTATATCTAGCTTTTCGGAATATTGCGGGTCAAAATAGGTCAAAATGGCGGGAGAGATGCTAGGAGACGTCTCAAATCGATACCGAAACCATCAGGAGGCTCCATAACCCGCAGCAAATAGCCACCCGACAGCCGTGTGGGTTAGGAGATCATCTCATTATCGTCAGTCAGATATTTCACGTGCTGCTGTCAGTTTACCTGCATTAAGTATGTTTTCCGGTCTCCTTGCCCGGTCGTCATTGTGGCGACTGAACCACTCGAGTGTCTTGCGCTGTCGCAACCTCCACTCACGGGCAAGCCTCGGGCTCCGCCCCGCCGGGATTCCGGCGTTCCTCCCGGCTAGCAATCCAGCCTCAGCCACAGCATCGCCGGGGTTTATGTCTAAGGAAGCCATCATAATGTCTGCCGAGGATGCATCCAAGGCCAACCGCTGGGCGCAGGTCCTACCTTACTTTCTGATCCAGGGTGTGACTGGACACGTGTACGCCTGGAGTGTCTTTAACGCTCCACTCTGCCAGCAGTTAGGTGTGGTAGCATCTTCAAGTGCGGACTGGGGGCTTGGTGATGTGCTGCCTCTGTTTTCAGTCTCTGCGGCTACCCTTGGAGTCTGTGCTGCCTCTCTAGGCCCTAAGATTGGTGAGATGGGCCCACGAGCTTCTGCTGCAGCGTCAGCTGGGTGCTGGGCTGTAGGACTCGGACTTAGTGCAGTAGCCTGTAAAATGCACTCGTTACCACTTCTGATTGCAGGGTATGGTGTGTTGGGTGGAATTGGGTGGGGGTTTGGCTATATTGGCCCTATTGCTGGTCTGCTGGCTTGGTTCCCGGATAAGCGTGGGATGCTTCAGGGCCTTGGGATGACTTCGTTTGGCCTCGGGAGTCTTATTGGGCCTGTGTTAGCAACTAAGCTGATAGAATCAAACACAAAAGCTCCTACATATCTCGGTCAGTCATCAGAAATGTCGTTGATAACAGAAGCTGGAACCAGATTCGCAGATATTGCTGGTGAACTAAAAGAAGTTATCGTTGCTGTTGCTAATGATGCAGCAACTGGTGTTGTAGAAAATGGGGTATATCTAGTAGGATCAGGCGATTCTGGCGTTGCAATGACATTTGCGACACTTGGTGTGTGCTACAGTAGCCTGCTGTTTCTTGCATCAATGAGAGTTAGGTTACCACCAGAAAACTTTCAACCCACTCCTTCGAACACTCCGCCTGGACCAGCACAAGCATCTCAAGTCGTTGCCACTGATGTGAAAATTAACGAAAATTTGACTGCGGATTCAAACGTGAAAGCAGAGGTCGTAAAAGAGGATAGTGAAAATGAAGTAAACATCACTGCGTCCGAAGCTCTCAAAACGAAACAATTTTGGATGTTTCTTGGTGCTATGACTGGTAATGCTATGGCTGGTCTTGCTATCGTGTCGTCAGGTAAACTGCTTATGACAGATTGTTTTGCAGTAGCATTGCCACATATCGCAACAGCAGGATTCTGTGCTGCTTTCGTCTCGGCCATTGCCACTGCAAATACGCTTGGAAGACTGGCATGGGGTGTTGCTGGCGATTGGATGGGCCGACGTAAAGCTATGATAGCATTTTCTGTTGCTGCACCTGTATGTGCAATCATTCCAACTCTGACTGCACTTACAGCCACATCACCAGAGCTTGGAGCAGGTCCGCTTGCTGGTTTTGTCATTGGCACGTGTGGTATTATCACGTGTTATGGAGGTTTATTTGCAGTTACACCTGCCTATGTAGCGGATATTTTCGGCCCTGCTAATGCTCCTGCTATTATGGGGCGTGTTCTGTGTGGATATGGTGCTGCTGCTATTGCTGGGCCAGGAATTCTCGCCTCGTTGAGAGCTTATGGTGATATGGCCGTAGTTCAAGATTTGGCTTCAAAAGTGGATCCTGAGGTGTTTCGAGCTAAATTTGGTGATTCAGTCGATAATCTGATTGTGTTATGGGAGAAAAAGACTGTTAGTATCCAGAGTTTGCTGTCAATTCTTCCACCTGACACCATTGACCCTACATATACACTTTATTCAGACACCTTCTACACAATGTCTGCTGTTTTAACTTTGGCTGCGATATGCTCTTGGAACATACATCCCATCTCGAAGGCCACGTGGACCGCAATAAAGGCAGCAAGAAAATCTGTCGGGAAATAGTGTTAGGCGTTAGGCGCAAGCCAACTAGCGCCAGCTAGCTAGTAACTGTTGTGCAACCATAGCTCCCTGCGTGCAGCGTCGCTAGCAGCGCGCGTGCGCGGCGCGCGCCTGCGGCAGCGCACGGAAGGCGCGCGTACAACAATTCTGGCTAGGCGCCGCCACTAGCAAGCAGCTACATACGGTGCTGCTGCCGGCCAGCTGGCGCTCCATGCATAGCATATGCGATAGGCGCTACGCTATACGCCATGGCACATATGCTACACAGTAGCATACATCGACACACACATATATGGAGCTAAAGGCTAAGTACGTTGGCACCCAACCGCTAGCTGCTATTATCCGAATTGATGCACGCATTTCTGTGGCCAAGTGCTAGCTATGTGGTCGCATAGTGGGTCTTTTCGAAGCATAAGTATGTCCTTTGAATGGCGATATTGGTGGTGGTAACAGTGCTATTTCATGCTCAGAGTCACTACTATCGTCAGGAAATATCGCATGAGAAGGCAGGTATTGATTCGATTCCATTACACGATGAATCTGGCTACGAACCTGGTGTTGTGAGATAGGAACAGTAAGAGCAAGAGCAAGAGCAAGAGCAAAAGCAAGAGCAAGAGCAAAAGCAAGAGCAAACAGAATCCTGAGCTAAAACTATCCGTACCTGTAGCGCCTTATTCTTCCCAGCCAATGAGTCATCCACTGCAGCTGTTGGTGCACCATTTTCACTCGGAAAAATCTCATTTACATCAAGTGGAGGATGATTAGCCCGAAAAATTATTTTCGTCTGATTATATCGGTCGGTGAATTCATCCAGACGATAGCGTGGGATACCCCCCATTGTAGACGGATCAATTTGAACTCCAGTTATGTCTGAATTACTGCCAACATCAAGCTTATATGACTCTATATCTTGAAGTGCTTTCGAAATTTGAGACTGAGTTGCAGCAAATCCTTTTTTCTTCATTTGCTTGTAGACACGGAGTAATTCAGATTCTAATTCTCCGACTCTGTCGATTGATTTCTGCGCATCGAGTGCCACACCAGCCTGACATACTGCTTCCAAAACCTGGCATTTTTACGTTTTTTTTCAGATTTTCGAGAAAAATTGACCGAATTTTACGGACGAACCCACACATGTGCTGGCGAATAAATAGCCGAAAAAATCGCAGCGAAAATCGAAATTTGTTTTGACCTTTTTTCGCTCAATATCATTTTGCTGCTGTGATCTGTAGAGACTTTTCTGCAATTCACGGAGATTTATGTGTAACTCCGTGTCGCCACGTGCCATTTTCATCCTAGTAAGACTGTCAGTCGATGCGATTACCTGAAATTAACGCCATAAAACGGGATTTTGCTGTCAAAATAGAGTGACGACAAAAAGAGAATTCAAAAGAAACACACGGATAATTTATCATAGAGAATTAAATCACAGAGAATTAATCCGGAGAATTAATCGATACATTTGCTGACGAAAGTTCCTCAAAAAGTCTGTCTTCAAACACGTTTTTCTTGTTCTTTTTCGCTGTAGAAAGCGATTTCAGAACCGGTACTGACACATCTCTCATTGTCTGTGAGTGAGAGTTTGAACCTAGGCTTGAAGTATCAGCATATTTGCTAATTGTTTCTGTGATATTGTTGGTCTTATTCTCCGTCTTTATCTCCGATATCAAAGCTCTTGTTTCTGCTGGTAGTCCAAGTGGCTTGCGTTTTCGTGACAGTGTCAATGTTGACGAGAGTTTGTTATCACCAGTGCTAATAGGGCTGTACAACAGCGCGTTTAATAGGCGTTGATGTAGAGAGTGTTGAGCTGCACCTTTATCATGAACACCACCTGTTCCACCCGTTCCGGCTCCTGTCGTTTTGTTCTGTGGTGATTTTACTGCTAAAGCTGCACGGTAAGCTTCCTTTTCATGCGGCGAGAGTGTGTAATGAGGACCAGCTTCTGGCACTGCATACACAGGGTCAATTTGACGGTTTTTTTGAATGAGAAGGTAGTCGCGCTGGTCTTGCAATTTCTCGAATAGATTCGAGTGTTGGGTATCGAAAATATGAGTCCCAGTGATCCCATAACCCCTTTGGTGTGAATGAGGACCGGATGGTTTTTTTCTTTCGCTTCGCTTGCATTCTACTCACACACAGATTCATTTCGTCCAAAATCAGAATTATTATTGATTCAAATTGCGTAAAATTTGTGTCAAATTGTGCAACGTACAGGAAGCAAAATGAGAAAAAACAATCAAGCATTGAAAATGAAGCATTGAAAATGAACTGCGAATAAGCGGCCGTATAGTTTTGAATTTTCCCGCCAATTTTTTAAGTTTTCCCGCCAATTGTTCAGTTTTTGTGTTCCATTTTCGATTTTTCACGGTTTTTTCCTTAATAAATTTTTCATCACTGTTGAATTTCTGGTTCGTAGTCCATGTCGTCAACAGGAGTCTTTGGCCTTTCTAACGCCTCTAGAGGTAATGTCTTTTCCAGCTCAATCGCACTTAAAACCTCCTTATTATGAGCCTCCATAACATCTGTGTTTATTGATCTCAAACCAGCAGTTCTTATCCGACCTAATGCTCTGTCAAATCTCGAGTCTCTTTCTAGACCTAGGTTAAGCTCAAGTGCATTCTTATGGATAGCACCAGCACGATGACGTGCTTCATTGACGAGGTTATTAAGCTCTAAAGTTAGCTTGTGAAGATTATCAAGTGACATGTGGTCAAGATTAGTACGACGAGTACGATCAGCTTGAACTGATTCCAGTATTGGGGTATATCTGAGAGATTGAAAAAGAAAAAAAAGAAAATCAGATTTGAACCAGATAAATATTAGATTAACAATTTACAAATTCAAAAGAGTTTCGGCCAGAAGCGTTATACTCTGGGAACCCCCCCACTCCATTAGCATATATTAACTTTCACAGGTTTATTATTTCTGAAAAACAAATTCCGTACTCGTGGAACGAAAATGTTCCCAGCGGGAATTCGATTGGCTGATAAATGTTATCAACTGGTGGTGATATCGCATCTCTGACACCGACATATGGGGTTTTGTTTCCAACCTGATCAGCAAGCGGAAGCGAGTTTTGATACGCTTCGGCTGCCGTGAGCCCCTCAATTCTTTTAAAGTTGCATCTTTTCGGCTTGTATGACACACGGGTTAGATAAACCTTGATAGCTGGCAGTTCAATGCTGCTGCTGCTTCGGTTGACACCGAAGCGGCTTGTAGTCTGCCTTCTCGAGCCTCTTCGACTGAGCGGTGGCGGGCTCTCTACATCGTCGAAAAGGGGCTCGCAGGGAGACATCAGGCCCAATGTTCCGAGGCTTGGGCCAAGCATCCCGATGCTTGAAACCTCCTCGCTGTTGAGAATATCGTTCACTAAAACACGCAAAAGAATCATTTACGGTGAGGACTTGTGTTACGGCCGGTAAGGCGGTTTGTGTTACGGCCAGTAAGGCGGCCCAGTGTTGCTGAGGGAAACAAAACTCACCATCCATATCTCAGTCCCTCGCACAAAGAATCCGAATGAAGTAGATGATAGAATTTGGTGTGTTTGGTGTTTGGTTCCAATGGCAAAGAGAACACTGTGAGTGCGCGTCTTTTCCCTTTACGGCCAAGGGCGTTCTTCTGTGCGCGAGAAGGAGAAGTGCCCACAGTCCCACAGTCACGCTGGAGGGGAGAGCGAGTGTATTGTGACTTGAGCTTGGTTTAGGTTGAGGTTGTGCTGTGTAGTGTAGCAGCAGCAGCAGCAGCTCAGCTCAGCTCAAGTTTCATGATTGGCGCCACTTGTTCAAGAGAAATGAAAAGACAATCAAGGTCTTCGTCCCTCGTCACATGCACGTCTGGCCCGAGTAAATGAATAATCCCGTCTTTTCCAATATGAAGCCGGCTACTGAGCGAACTATATGATGAAGACTGACACTTAATTTAGAACAGATGTTACAATTTAGACATCCCGTGCCATGCATCCGCACAGCTAAAGTTCAGCTAGTGGCGGCGATCGAGGCCTCAAAAAAAAACATGGCATAATGGATAATAATAATAATAATAATAATAATAATAATAATAATAATAATAATAATAATAATAATAATAATAATGATAATAATAATAATGAGAATAAAACATGTAAATGTTTGACGGCTGTCACCAACCCCCCAGCTTTTTTTACCGCTCACCTGCCGTGAGTATCATGCGACCGTTTCCAATGCTAAGTATATAGAAATAAACCGAATTTTCGCGACTCAATACATGAGGAAAAACGGAGAAACTCAACGGAGTTTTACGAGCTAGATGGTCTGTCCCCCGGTAATTTTGCCTTTCTGGGCACTACATGTATATGTAATTCATGCAGCGCGACGCGCCGATGAAGTATCCATGTGAGTTGAAAAACTCCCTTATCGAATTTAATTGTGGCCTACCATGAAGCTGTATCATTCAACCTCAATCGGTATTATTGCACGTAAAACCTTGCAGGTTGGGTGAAACATCCCGACAAAATGGAGAAACTTCGCTCCCCTATGTATATCGCTGCTGCATGAAACAACAACCACGAAACATTATACATGTACCTTGGTAAAATTGCTGTATCCGTATATACGTAAGACATTGTTCCACGCGATATAAATTAGTGATCGTAAACGATGTAGCTATAGAGGTTCACCCAGGGTTCACCGCGGTAATACATATATTTATTTTTACTGCACATACGTACGTACGTACGTACACGTATTTGTATGAGGCGTATAATTCACTCAAAATGCATGATGCCTAGAAAGTTGGTGCTGCATAAATGCGTGGGCATTAATTTATCGATGTGATATGTGACGCGATAGCAATTACTATACGTGTAGCCAAGTGCGGATTGCAGTCGGAACTCAAGCGCTGCGAACCATGCCATGTAGGGCGCTAACAAAGCTAAGACAGGGGCCTGCTAAAAAAATGACTCAGCGTCCGAGTCGCAAGCTTCAAGGTTTTCGAAATCCGCTTCGTTGATTGTATCATTTTGAACTTCTCGCAGCAAGAGTTGGCTAGGACGAGATTCAGCTTCTTTTTCATCACTGTTCGCACTTTGGCGGGCCAAAGCATACGGTTGGCGCTGCAGAGTTGCATGATATGAAATGTTATCTGATGGCTGAACGGCTTTAAGTTCGTTATTTGTGCCACTAGTGTCATTTTGTTTCCAAGGTCGTTTTTTCTTTTTTCTCCTTGCAAAAATGCTGTGAGAGATGTTTTCCTGAAGCTTTATTGCCATCATACCTTCCACATTCTCTGCTTTTAAAGAGAGTAGTTTCAACAGCTTCGCGGGGAATTTGCTTGAGCATCCTTTGTTGTCGACGCAATTTTTGTAAATCCTTTCAATTGATTTTGAAATTCTCTGCACGGCTTGAAGAGAAGATAACTCCATTTTTCTATCCTTTGACATAAAGCAATTTGGGTTTGAAGCTCTGATTTGCTGAAAGCAGCTTTTAATTGCCCTTTTTAGCCCAATTTTCAGAGTGTTGCATAGTTTCAAGCCACATTTAGTGAGGCTGCTGTATTGAGCCTTGCACTTAGAAATATGAACGATAAGTACCAAATCAAAATCAATCTCTGCAGTATGCTTAATCCGGAAAATCGTCGATGCATCCTGCCGAGACTGCACAGGATTACCGGAGAATGTAATTCCAAACTTATCCCAAAATGAGTATTCCCGGATTCCCTTGAGGATGTCACAACCTGAAGTTGATGGGTACAACACAGTGTTATTCGCGTAACGGAATACACTCAATAATGCTTGCCCTGCTTCTTTTACTGTTGGGTCTCGCAAAGTGGCTGTCACGACGCAAGTAACTTCTCCCGCTCCCTCGCGTTTTGATGTAAAAGATCCGATCAAAGTATCACTTTGAACTTCAAATTTTTCTTTGACCTTTTTTTGCAGCCAAATTGTAGACCAAAGTAATGAGTTTTTTCGAGACGTCTGAGAGTCCCATGAAGCGAGCTCTTTCTTAGCATCCACGTCTTTTGCGACGAACGAGATATTTATATTTAAGGCTTGCAAAAAAAGGCCCTCGAAATAAGACTTAAGTCTTGAACAGGATTTTTCAAAGTTTCCTATGATGAGAATAGAAACTTCAGTCCCTGAGAAGGAAATGTTTTTCTGCGAAGGCTCATGGTGAATAATCGCAGAGGAGCGGCAGCCCTCCATACTCAAGACCACTTGATGAATTTTGGGGTCTTTCATCGTGCTTGTTGTAATGTTGAGGTGGCCTGGAAGACCACATTTTTTACTATAAAGCACCGCAGCCTTGACTCCAAGGCCGAACGTTCCTCCCTCACCACCCTTGCCTTTTGATGACGCGAAGAGTTTGCCCATGAGATCCTCTAAATCGTTTACTTGAATTCCGACCCCAGTATCTTGAACAGCAATTCCAATGACTCCATTTTTCAGACATTTCACTTCCACGGAAATTTGGGCTGAGTTCTCCATCTTTTCTTCTCGGCTTCCGTATTTTCGATTGACAGCATCTATCGCATTGTCGGTAAACTCCTTTACAATCTGAAATGTTGCATCCTCGCTATTTCCGCAGCCGAGGATGCCAAGATTGCGGGCAAAAAACTCATCAGCATGTGACTCTGTCGTTTCAACTTGCAATGGCATTCTTCGACTCTTGCACAGGAATACCTGCACACACTGAAACGGGGAGAACAGTTGAGAAAGTTGGAGGTGGGTTATTGCGGCATGCGCGGCAGCTTGAGCTTGAGCTTGCAGAGCAGTCAGCTCTACCGTTACCCGGCAAACACGGGACACAAATATAGTAGTAGTGCCTGAGACTAGAAGTAGTGGAGCTTCAGGTCACACCATTGGGGGGGATAACAGTTGAGTGAAGCACGCCGGTGGTTGCCCAGCCAGACAGGATGTCTTTCGATAATGCATGGATTATGAAACAACGGAAAGCGGCACTGTCCCAAATACCTCGTGGGGGTGATGAGAAAGGCTACATATTGCCTATGTGGCCTTGGGATGAAATGATAGGCGTTGTGACTGAAAAGTCAGAAGAGGAGAAGTTAGACGCTAAGAATGCTGCGTTTGAAAACTTCATGCTGGACGACGAGGAAGATGGTAAGAATGCCTCTCCAAAAAAGAAAACATCAAATAAACGGCAGTCGCCAACCCGAGCCAAGAATAATAGAAATAGGGGGAAGGCAGGAAAAGAAGAGCCACCAGAGGAGAAACCGAAGCCTAAGAAAGTGAAATTGAAAGCGGATAATATAGTATTAGAAGTATTTGATAAGTTTCTCAAGGAATTCGACCAGTTCTGGGCAAAAGACCTGATGAACAAGCGAAACAAGACGACATTTGGGGAAATAAGAGAATTTATAGCAGACAGCAAACTCCCGAACCTGACCTACGATAGATATATGTTCTTAGACCCTGACCCTGAAACAAAAGAACTTCAATACTCAGCCTGGAAAAGAAGAGCAGTTGAAGACATCAAAAAATTCCCTCCGCCAAAGCGCCTTCTCGAAGCAACCAAAGAGAGGCTTTTAGACGCTCTGATGGAGATAAAGGCGAACATAATGGCAACGGCCGAAGAGAGACGGTTGGAGCTTGAAAGCCGACACAAAAAAGAGCTTACTATCGCAGACTACAAGGAGGAAGCCTCAAAAGGTGACGCTGATGCTCAATACATGCTTGGGGTCTGTTTCCATCACGGAAAAGGCTGTGATGTTGATATGGAGGGTGCGGTCAATTGGTACATGATGTCTGCCGAGAAGAATCATGTAACGGCTCAGTGTGCTCTTGGTTGGTGTTATGAGGCAGGAAAAGGTGTGGAGCAAGATGTCGAGAAATCATTCTACTGGTACCAAAAGTCTGCCGAGGGGGGATATGCCATAGCGCAGAGAAACACAGCGTTGAACTACGAGTATGGAAACGGCACTGAAAAGGACGTGAAAAAAGCTCAGGAATGGTTTCAAATTGCTGCAAAGGGAGGGGATGAGTGGTCTGCCCACACTTTGTCATTTTGGGATAATCGGCATAATAAAGGCATCGCCACTTCGGCTGAAGGCAATGCAGAGACCCAAGCTGAAGAAGAAAAGAAGGTGAAAATTGATCCCGCACTGGCAAAAACTGCGGCCCGAGTCCAAGCGAATTTGGCTCAGGATGGGAAAACCCTCGGATCACCCAAACCTAGTCTCAACCGCATGTCTTCCCAGAAAACGGCGAAGCGTGGTGGGGTGTTTGGTCAGCAGCGGCCGACCTCAAAAGATGGCTCAAGACCTCAATCCAGAGCGGGGAAAAATTCACGGCCTGGATCAAGTGCAGGTCCGCAGAATTCTAAGTCTAAAGGCGCTGCTAGCAGCCCTAAGTCTAAGGGTAGCCCCAAGGCACGACGTGCTGGGTCAATAATGAAAAAGTAGCATTATACTTACAGCACATGCATGCGCGTTTTCGACACTATGTTTAATATTATAATATGACGTGAATATAGGCATGCCAAGCATAGTAGTGCTTAACATTTTGACTGTAAATATTTTGTCCCCTGCTGGCACACATATACAAAAATGTGCTTCAGCCCCATGAATGGCAACAACAGCAGCCAGCATAAATTCCATTATTATATATTCGTCATATCATCCGCATTTCTTACATCCAGCAGTAGAAAAAACACGCCTTACGTCTCTTGCAATGATTCGAATGTGAAGAAAGCTGGCACGTTGGCGGAGAAAAAGTCTTGTACACTGTATGCGCACTCCGATAGCCTCGGTGTTGGTCATGAAGAGTGAGCTAACTTGTTCAGTAACGAGTCGTGGGTGACAATGTCCTGTCAGGCTAGTTTTTGTCCTTATCTTTCTTTTTCTTCTTTTTTTTCTTTTTCTTTTTCTTTGCAGGCTCGTCTTGATTAGAAATACAAATTCAATCAGCCAGGAGAATTTGTTGATATAAAACGTATACACAACGATGACGCATTTCTTACCATTGGCCTTGGCTTCATCCTTACTCTCAGTGCTTATGGACTTGCGTTTGGTGGGAGGCTTGCCTCCGAAGGCAACCATCTTCTGGTCATAGGCCTGCTTTAACGAACTAGCTTTTTCGACCCACGGCTTTTTTAATTCCTCGTCCATTTCACGCCATTTCTTACCACAAGCAACACTGAACTCCTGTGAGGACAGGGTATGGAGGGGGCAAAGGGTAAGATCGTCGCAAGATTAGTGGGCCCGCGCGTGTGAAATGACACCAAGACACGATCGTACCTTGCCTGTCTTAACAGGTGGAGATTTAGCTCCAGCCTGGGCGCGCTGTGTCTCCATCCAGAGAAAGAAAGATGAAACAGGACGCTTGGGCTCCCCAGGCTGTCGAACTTTCTTCTTCCGTTTCTTCTTCTTTCCATCGCCATCGACTGGCGCTTGACCTTTATTATCTGCATAGTGTTGGACCAAATAGTGTTATGTTGTAGTGTCGTGCTTAGCCAGGAGGTGGAGAACGGCTACAGACGAATAACGCGCGCTACTGTTACCAATCAGGTCTGCGCACTTTGAGAAGAACCCAGATAAGTTCCTCGCGAGGGCTGCACTCTGAACAATATATATACGTCAGTACAAATCAATTTCGAGGGCGTGTTTTTTGGTTCACCTTTTCGGGAGTGTCATACTCAAGAGCACCCAACTCAGCACCCATTCTTAATTCCAACTGTCTTTTCTGGCAACTACAATCTCCAAGTTTGAGTTTCTCGCTGTGCACAGATAGCCGAAAAATTAAAATGTAAAATTGACAACTTACTGTATTTAGCTGACTGACGTATCATATAATATAATAAAATAAAGGCTAATAAAGCAAGTGCTGAAGTGAAAGTGGCCACGATACTTACCACAAGCCATTTCTTTGACGCACAATGAAGCTCAAAGGGTCACACTTTGTCATTACAGGAGGTGCTTCGGGCCTCGGTAAAGCCACTGCTGAGAGATTGATGGCACAGGGTGCCAAGATTTCTATTTTTGACATGAATGAGGAGAAAGGAGAAGCGGTAAATGAACATTGGAACATCATCTTTCGAAAATCTCGTCGATATTTCTCTGTTCATTTCTAACTTTGTTTCGGGCAATCTAGATGGTGAAAGAACATAATGGAAGCTGCAAGTTTTTCATGGTGGATGTGACGAATGCTGATTCCGTGACTAAAGCGGTGGATGGAGGGGTGCAGGCGTTTGGGCCAATTCGCGGCCTCGTGAACTGCGCTGGTGTCGGAGCACCAGGAAAGGTTGTCTCCAGGTCAGGAAAGCCAGCAAACATGAAGTACTTCGACTGGGTTGTCAAAGTAAACTTGCTGGGCTCGTTTAACGTCCTTCGTATCGTGGCTGCGGCCATGGTGAAGGCTGACGCTACCGAAACCGGTGAGCGCGGTGTCATTATCAACACTGCATCTGTCGCAGCATTCGAGGGGCAAATTGGTCAGGCTTCATATAGTGCATCAAAAGGAGGGGTTTGCGCGATGACGTTGCCGATTGCACGCGAACTTGGTGCGCACGGTATCCGCTGCAACACCATTGCCCCGGGCCTGTTCGAGACACCAATGCTTGCAGCCCTACCTCCCAAGGCAAAACAGTCGCTTTCCAAGCAATGCGAGTATCCCCGTCGACTGGGAAAACCTGACGAATACGCTCACTTGGTTCAAACAATTGTCGAGAACGAGTTTATTAATGGGACTGTCATCAGAATTGACGCTGGAATTCGCATGGCGAAGATGTAGTTGTATCTTTCGCATTATTGCAACAGACATTCGTATCCACATATACGCCGAGAACATGCACAGCAATCTATGCATGATGAACGGTTATATTTAACAACAATGCGACAGCCACAGATCTTGCGCCAGCTACATATATCGCACTAGCTTATTGCGTTTATTTCGCGCTGGCTGGTGCATGGGGCGCATGCATGGCATACGCGCACAAAGCAAAAAGGAGAAAGCAGAATGCTGCGAGTGCTTTGAAGAGCATGCCACCGATGCCAGTGGGCTGCGCCGCGCGCTAGTATATAGCTAGCCGTTGCGAATAATAACGCAACGCTAGCCACGCGGGCCTATGTCAATCGTATTCATATATTTTTTGTCAGTCTGCCGAAATGCAGTGTGTAACATAACATGGTACGTGTGCCGGTCCTATCGCCCAGCTGACAATACGCTCTATTACATCCCCAAGCAGTACCTCTATCACTTCTTTACTCCCAGGTATGGCTTTAATTGCCCTACTAACTTTATCGCTAGTATATTGTGCAATTATTTGCCTACTGTTCTCTAGAGAGCCTTTTCCATTCAAAGAATTCGTTTTGGCAAATAATGTCGGGGCTCCAAAGCACAGGTTTCGAGGGTTATATGAGCATGTCGTGTCTGTTTGGGACAAAATACGGGAGTACCGAGCTTTGCAAAGGGCACTAAAAAATGCTTTTTTATCATTCACAGACGTTCTATTCGTTTGCTCAAACATTGTATTTATCAGGGTTCGAAGCAGTTGTGAAGAAATTCTTAGTCGAGCATTTTTTTTATTGTTGGGAAATGCAGTGTTTATTTTTGCATCGCCTGGGCGGTTGGTGTCCATTGACTCGAGTGCCACATCCAGAGGTTGCATGATATACATTGAAGACATAATTTCAATCTCAGAAGGTGATATCACAGTGACTGACAGCGCACCTTTATGACCTGAACGAACTTCGTGGAACCAAAATGGTGGTATGTAGAGGATTTCACCCACGTGAAGATCAATATGAACTGCGTTTGTCTCGGGAAGATCTGCACCCTTTTGCAGCTGTCGTTTGGCTGGATGCACAGAAGGGTAGAGGCTCACCTCTGGCCACGTAGCGGGAGGAAATATCGTGAAGTGTTTTGAACCATACATTAGTGTGTGGAAATTGTGTGATGTGTCATAATGAAGCTGTGCAGTGGTATTTGGACCAGATGCCCACAAGGTGGGGGCTGGCTTTACGTCTGGAATGAGCTGTTGTGAACGGTAGAAAAAAAGACGCTCGAACCCAACAATATCACCCAGTAGTTCATGGCATACGTCTTCAATTGGTCCAAACCAATACCTATACTCTTCTTTATCGTGCATATCTGACAAGAATCCAGATCTAAGTTCAGTGTTGTCCAAATCACCAGATATAGTCAGCACCTCTGTCTTCTGTTTATTTTTGTTCCTAAACATCACAAAACGCGAACCGTGTTTCTTCGATTGTGCGAAAATTCTCAGGTTTCGTTTTTTAGGGGTCTCGGTGGTTGCTCGGCATCTATCTTCGACCCCCTGAGGAGACCAGTCCAGGGGCAGGCTACCTGTTGGGTTTCGCCATCTCTCCGAAATTTTCGTGCTGTGGAGTACAACCGGTTTCTTTGCGGCAGCAACTTCATAAATCAATATTCTGCCATTCTTCAAAAAACGCGTCTGCGCGTTTGACGCGTCTTTTGGCTTTACTTCAGTTGACCTTGAGTAGACTGCTGCTGCAATGATGACCACAAATCCAAGTATCGCCTAAAAAGCAGACCAACAACACCGAAATATAAATTTCCTTTTCAAAACCTGGAACACCAACCATATCAACTACCTGAAGACTAGTCCGTTTTCTGCAGCTTGATATGCCGTTCTTGGCATCGGACATCATCATATGTGAACACTGAGTTTCTGAGCTTTGCACGTGCATTTGTGCATTTGTGCCCAAACCCAAGCCCGCCAACTCCAAACTTTTGCTGGTCGTTGTGGTTGTGGTTGTGGTTGCAGTGTACAATTGTGCTTGTGCTTTTGCTTGTAGATGCTCGGGGTGCAGGCAGGGTGCAGGTAGAGGCTAATCGTGTGGGTGGGAGATTCTGTGCCGTGACCTCAATACGACGACCACCTGCGCTTGAAAGTTTAAATGTCGCTTATTACACCCACTCTCGCTTTCACGGCGTTCCTTCCCCAAGTCTTATCATCGTACGAATCAAAGTGGGACGTTTTGAAAGGCGAACTCGAAAACTGGGCTTTCACCGATGGCTTTGCGTTTGAAGTAGGCAGGACGACTGAAGGACCACTTTTCTTATACGAGCATGGAAATTTCTCAATGAAAACTAAAGTGCAAACTGCCAGCACGAGCAAGTGGCCGATTGCCACGATGTTTACCAATATGGTGAATGGCGGGATTTTCCCGAACCTCGACGTGAAGCCAAATGAATATCTCGAGTGGTGGACTAAAAACACGAGTGATCCACGGTCACGCGTCACGTTGAGGAATTTTCTTTCATTCACATCAGGCTTTGGGGGGGGAGCTCCTGGCGTCGAAACCAAAACTCGTAAGGGTCTTCGAGGACTTGATTCGCAAAAACTCGGCGATGATCCAGCTTGCATGTCAAACTTCACGTACGATTTCTCTGAATGCGCGATGGAAATCTATGAAAAGGTGAAGTTGGAGGGAGAACCTGGAAAAGTGTTTGCTTACAATAGTTATCATTTTCAGCTCGCTGGTGCAATGGCTGTAAAAGCATCCGGCAAGGACATCCAGACGTTGGTCAAAGAGTACTTGCTGGACCCGTTCAGTATGGGTAACACCAATTGCATGCAGGGAGTATCAAACCCAGAGCTTGCTGTCTGCTTTGAGACGACGGGGAGTGATTATTCGAACTTTTTGAGTCGTTTGCTGACCTATGCCATCATTCCCAAGGAACTGACTGACCAGATGGAACTGGATTACACCCCAGTACCCGTGATGCCAGCTGGCCCGACTCTATTTGGCCACTATGCATTTGGCCACTTTTATGAGTGCTTCGACAGTGTTGAGGGATTCACTTGGGATTGCAATGAAGCGAAAGTACATGCTGATCCTGGGGCATTTGGTTACTATCCTCTGATTGACCGGCGTAACAATTACTACATGCAGGTGGTCGCTTATGAACATGGCGACAACTACAACAGGTATAATTCATTGTACACGTATTGATGTTCGTTTGTTTATTTTTTCAAGTGGATTAGATTCAACTATTGTTGTGCACATCATTAAACTTGATCTTTTTTAGGAGTGGTATTCCCGAGTATGTGCGTCTGCTTGCTAAGCCGTACGTGGATATGATCATGAAAGATGAAGATCCATCTGGTGCTCCCCGTAGCATTCTGGGACAGATGGGCATTGACGATGTGAATTACGTAGCCAACTGCTACGCAAACAAACCAAACTGCTACTAGACCTACGCGCCATCGCATTATATATTGAGCTCGATCTTATCTACGTACGTACGTACGGATATTTTTATAGGACAGCGGGGCAGCAGGCGCCATATTGCAATGCACACAACACACAACAGCACGCAGCTTTGCATGGGCGAGTGTGCAATGCCTATATAAAATAATTGTTAAAATGATGCACGTCAATCAATAAATGCTGCTGCTGAACTCAGCTATGGCACAGGCAAGCCGCCGCCAGCGACTTAATTATAGCGTACGCGGCGCTAGCTGTAAGTCGCGCCACGTGCGGCGATATACGTGCAGCGCTCCCAACTACCGATCGTTTACCCCGAAATGACAGCCTGCGCCTGATACAAATCCACGACCTGATCAGCAAGCGTCGATGATTCAGCATCTTTGTCATCTCGAATGCGCAAAAACCTGGGAAAACGAAGAGCGATGCCCTTCGAAGGATGTAGCTTTCCTACAGCAGCCTTGTGAACGGGGGATATGGAAAGATCCGCAGCACGCACTTCCCATACTTGGCAGGGCTCGAACCAAACGTCGCATTCCATCTTTGAGTCATAGTTGTAGTACTTCTTAGGGGCATCAATCAAATGATCTTTGAAGAATTCAGTGTGTTGTTTTAAGTCAGCCTCGGAGAAACCTGTCCCAATCTTGGTGATGCTCTGAAATTCCTCTGTTTCAGAGTCATAGCATGCGAGCAAAAAACAGCCAAAGAGCCCAGTGCGTTTCCCCTTTCCCCGAAATGCGCCAATGGGTACAAGATCGAGAGAATCACTCATTCCCTCGAGATAGTCCTTTTTCAGTTTTATCCAGTTGCGCTTATCCGGTACATACCGGGCATCTCCATTAAGGGCTTTCACCATCAGTCCCTCGCAGCTTGAGTTCACTGCGAGTTTTAAAAAGTCTTCGATTTCATCCAATTCTTTTACATCCTTACCCGTTGCAAAGCTTAGCTTTCCCTCGACCTCTTTGAAGTTATCCCACAGTATTTGCCGACGGTCAATAAACTGCTCGTTGATAAGAGATTTCCCATTGAAGAAGATGCAGTCAAATGCGAAAAGAACGACCTGAACTTGAACATCCTCAGCATCGACATCCTTTCGCTTACGGTGGCTCAGCGACTGGAATGGTAGAATCTTCTTGTCCTTGGGGCACCAAGCAACAACCTCGCAGTCTATGATGAAAGACTCTACGTTGGACGACTTGTAGCATTGGGGCAAGTTCGCAATCACGTCGGGATACTTTCCAGTATTATCTTCAGAGTTGCGGCTGAAAATTTTGATAGTCCCGTCAGGAAGAAGGTGGATCTGTGCCCTCTCACCATCATATTTGAACTCGATAGTAAACAGCATTTCAGCGAACTTCTCTAGTACGATCGCAATGCTGTTTGCTGGTTTTCCAAGCATAGCTTTGATTGGGATCCCAGGGGTAAGCTGGCAGTGCTTCCCCAGATTTTCGACACCATGTTTCAACAACATTGTAAGCACGTGCTCTGGGTTAGGAACCTCAATGAATGCCTGTTTAATGAGCTTGTCAGCTTTCTTAACGGCTAATTCGAATTCTTCTGCACTCATCGTTTTGCTCGCGTCCATTTCATCCTTTCCCGGGGGGGTAAGCACCACAGCCCGAGCTAGCGCCGCCTGAACTGACTGCGAAGCCAGACCAATTCGCAAGTTTCCTTGAAGTGCTCGAAAGATAAATTTCGGTTCATGGTCTTTGCAGGCGACCAACATCTTCTTGATGATGCCTTTTTTCACCGCGCCACTTTTGGTTCCAGAAGTTTTCGCCAACTTGACAAGTCCGTCAAACACAGCCGCGATATCTAGCGGAGGCAAGGGAAACATAGTCTTCTGCTTGCCTCGTTTCCGCATAGCCATCTCTCCAATATCTCCAATTTTGCCCAGCGAATCCTTAAGCTGTTTCATGGTACTTCCTGTAGCCTCTGAAAGAGCCTTGAGCAGAATCGAATCTCCAATTCCGAGTTCTATATTCTCGTACTGCGGAGCGATTTTGTTGCAGCAGAGATAGAATGCTTTAATAAGCATCTCGGGGCTGAGGGCAATTACAGACCTCAAATAGTCAGACACAAGCCGGATGATAACAAGTCTTTTTGAGGTTTGCTCTACCTCCTGGAACATTTTGGCCATTGCACCATAAGGGATTTTCTTTGCTCCTTTTTTCCACGTCGCACTTCTCACTGGATGAAAGCTTGTGCTGGATGCAACACCGATATCATCTGCCGCCTCAGATTTCTTCTCTGTTGTTTTCTTCTTCGTTGCGGCACTTTTTGTCACAGCAGGTTTAATTGGTTTCACTTTTGCCTCTTCTTCGGAACTGGAGCCGTCGTCCTGCTCCCCCTCCTCCTCTTCCTCATCCTCCTCTTCCATTTCTTTGTAATCATCGTCGTCTTCCATGACATCATCCAATTCGGCAGCCATTACTGCAACCTTTGTCGTTGTTTTTTGCTTAGTTTCTCACAAACAACCGCATTTAGATTCTACCTTCTCCGAACAAGAGCCAGTTGTCTCGGAGTTTTGTTGTCGAGCTTGCCTTGTAAAAAGTAGACCTGAACTTGATGATTAATTTGTCGCGCTTTCGCCTCTCCTCTCCAGCTACAGCTAGCTATGCTACGGCCTTTTCTCTGCTTTTATTTAATGTTTTGTTTTGGCGCGACAGCTTTTCGCTTTCTAGCTTTCACTCTCCATACAGAAAGCAAAGCAGGGGAAGTATGTCTGCTTCGCGACGCTCTCGCGCAAATAACGGGGCCAACAAAGAGGCTCTTGAGGCTCTTGCAGCAGCCAAAAAACAGGCTGATTCGTTGAAGAAAGGAAAGGGTGAGTGCAGTGCGAGCGATTGCTTCCTATGGCGGCGAACAAAAGCCGATGTGATTTGAATCAGACGCTAACACTTAGTATAAATCCACATGTGCACTGTGCCACATCAGGACTAAAACGCTTGAGAAAGCTCGACGATGATGTTGATGACAGTGAAATAGTGAAAGGTACTCCCAATTTCATGGCAGCTGTCTTTCAGTAAACATCATTCTAACATTTTCGTACGTACTCTAGCTGTCGAGCCATCCCCAGAAGCGACTCCTCCACCAAAACCGTCCCTCGGAGAGGCAACCGAGCCAGACAAAAACCGCGCGTCAAAACAGTCCAACGCCAAGCGTTTCAAGCCAACGCGCTCGATTTCCTCTTTTTTCGGGTTCGTAAATTTAATTCTGCGTAGTGTATAGTGCACAGCGACCAACTCATTAATGTCTAACAACAGGAAAATGGCCGG
>JACKZZ010008171.1_pt1 | contig 24622 bp, 21 predicted proteins | sample 8027871 | NCBI WGS metagenome assembly JACKZZ01 (sample SAMN15724774, study PRJNA655200) | protist metagenome | isolation source: fluorescence activated cell sorting (FACS) single amplified genomes of... | place: USA: West Boothbay Harbor, Gulf of Maine | collected 2000-07-19 | reverse complement strand
TCTACATGTAGCAATAACTTTATACCCATTTTGTGCAAATTGCTTCACAAACTCCAACCCCAAACCTCTGTTTGCACCAGTAACTAAAACTGTTTTTGACATTTTTCCCCCTTGAATTAGACTAGACTTTTTCTATTAACTTTATCCCTTGTGGTAAATCTTTTGTAGAGATAGTAGCTAAATCACAAAAATATTTATCTGGCATTTCTAACTGCACCACTTTTTGTTTATACATTACCTTCAACAACACCTTATTTAAAGGCTTCTCGTTATCTTTACATTTACGTATCACGCGTTTTAATGCAGAATTAGCATTATCCTGATCCAGAGTAATAATAAGCTTAGATTTATTCCTACTTAAAAAATCCTCTAACTCCTGTATTCCCTGTACTGTAATACGCTCGAAATCTCCTGATTTTCTAACATCAACTGAAAAAATCATCGGTGACTTAGCGTAAATATTATCTCTATGTTGCTCGAGCAGCTTATCATCAAAAATCATTGCCTCAATCATCCCAGTTGACGTAGAAATACTAAGCAACATATATCTGCCCTTAGGTGATGATTTTATTCTCATTATCACAGGTATTCCTGCTACTTTAATAGTAAATCTACCGCTAGCAAGACGTGACTTAATACCAAAAGCATCATATACACTGATCTTAGCAAAGTTATCTTTATATACATCCAAAGGGTGTTCAGATAAATAAAATCCAAAAGCTGCACATTCATTATGTAACCTTTCAGTATAACCCCAGTTATCTACTTCTTTTAATTGAGTCATGGACAAGTTACTCTTAGGAGAAAATAAACTCATTTGATTACTATCTGCCTTATTCTTGTTCGCTAATTTCAATAACTGCTCTAAAGACGAAAAGAGCTGGGCACGATTTTTATGCACACAATCAAATACACCGGCTTTTATCATGTGCTCTAACTGCCTTTTATTTATAACACCATCACCAATTCTCTCCATGAATTCTGGAACACTCTTAAAAACACCATTATTAAGTCGTTCTACCACAATTTTATTCATCGCAGCAATACTTACATTCTTTAACGCACCAAGACCATATCTAATGCTAACACTCTTTTCTTTACGCACCACTGAGAAAATAGCCTCAGAATCATTAATACTTGGTGGTAACACCTCAATACCCAACTCTTTAGCTTCTTGTATAAAAATGTTTAATTTATCTGTGTCATCAATCTCTGTATTCATAATTGAAACCAGAAACTCAGATGGATAATTAGCTTTTAAATATGCCGTATAATAAGAAATAAAACCATATGCTACAGCATGCGCTCTGTTAAAACCATAACCCGCAAATTTTGCAATAAGTTCAAATATATTAGAGGCTTCTTCTTGAGAAAGACCATTACCTTTTGCACCCTTAATAAAAATGGCCTTCTGTTGATCCATTTCCGCTTTGATCTTTTTACCCATAGCCCTTCTTAACAAATCGGCTGCACCAAGAGTATATCCCCCTAAACGCTTAGCGACCTCCATCACCTGCTCCTGATAAATCACAACACCAAAGGTTTTCTTTAGCACCTCTTCTAACTTTGGATGAACATAATTAGGTTCAGTCAAGCCATGCTTACAATCAATATAAATTGGTATGTTATCCATTGGACCAGGTCTATTCAATGCACCTAACGCAATAATATCCTCGATTGAATCTGGCTTCATCTTACTTAACGCATCCCTGACACTAGATTTCTCAAATTGGAAAACACCAATAGACTGACCTTTAGATAAAAGATCAAATGTAGCAACATCTTTAAACGGAATTGTTGACACACTAAAATCCGGATTTACCTCTTTGACCAAATTTGTACAATAGTCTATTACAGTCAAGGTTTTCAATCCTAAAAAATCAAACTTTATTAACCCTGCCAATTCTGCATATTTCATAGAATACTGAATAACCAATGCATCTGATTTTGGATCTTTATACAATGGAACAGTTTCATCTAAACTATCTGCCGCAATAACAACACCAGCTGCATGCGTAGATGCATGACGATGAAGCCCCTCAAGTTTCAAAGAAATATCAATTAACTTCTTAACTTCCGAGTCATTATTCATCGCCTGCTTTATCCCTTCCTCCATAGTAATAGCCTGAGACAAAGTCACAGGATTAATAGCGCTAAAAGGTACCATTTTTGCTATAGAATCAACTTTCCCATAAGATATTTGTAGCACTCGACCAACATCACGAATTACAGCCCTAGCCTGCAATTTACCAAAAGTAATAATATGCGCAACCTTATCACTGCCATATTTTTCACGAACATAATTAATAACCTGATCCCTTTTTTCCTGACAAAAATCTATATCTAAATCCGGTAATGAAACCCTCTCAGGGTTCAAGAATCTTTCGAAAAAAAGGCCATATTCTATAGGGTCTACATCCGTAATGCCCAAACACCAACTCACTATAGAGCCCGCACCAGACCCCCTACCTGGTCCTACCGGAATGTTATTCTTCTTACTCCAATTAATAAAATCAGCTACTATAAGCAAATAGCTTGGAAACTGCATTTCAATAATAATATCAAGCTCGTACTTTAAACGATCTCTATATTGAGAATGCCCCTCCTTCGGAACTAACTTTAGATGCTCATCCAAACCTTTTTCGGATAAAACTCTTAATTCATCTGCAGTATTTTTTGCCACTGTGACTTCATAGTTAGGGAATACAACCTCACGCTGCTCAGCCTTTATAGAGCAGCGCTGAGCAATCCTAACTGTATTTTCTATCGCCTCTGGAATATCTAAAAAGAGCTCAAGCATCTCTTCTGAAGATTTTAAATAATGCTCTGCAGAAACCCGTGGCCTATCTTCATCTATAATATATTTGCCGTCTGAAATACATGATAAAATATCGTGTGCCTCATGCATTTCTTTAGTAAGAAAGTAAACTTCATTCGTGGCAACAAATGGAATGTTATGCCTCAGCCCAAAATCTATCAAAACTTTTTCTAGCTTGTCTAAATCTCCTGGCTCACCACAACGTATCAACTCTATATATAAATTATCTTTAAAAATACTATTAAGTTTTAATAAGAACTCTTCAGCTTTATCTGCGCGATTCTCTAGCACTAAACGCCCTACTGTACCTTTATCCCAACTAGTTAGTGCTATCAACCCCTCAGAATATTGCTCTAATTTTTCTAAAGTGAGCACATTGCCTTGATCTGAAATTTCTGTGTAATATTTACTAGCTAGTTTCAATAAATTCTTATAACCGATAGCACTCTTCGAAAGTACTAGTATTTCATCAATTTTTTCGTCTTTTTCAAGCTGCGAATCAAACCTAAAGATAACACCGTGAATTGGCTGTATACCTTTGCCTGATAGTCCAAGCGAATATTCTAAGGCGCCAAACATATTGCCAAAATCTGTGATAGCCACAGCAGGCATTTTATTTGCTATGCATTTATCTATTAACCCAGGAAGCAATACTGTAGACTGCAATAACGAATATGAACTACGAACCCGTAAGTGGATGAATGGAAGATCACTCACTTTTATAACCTACTACCATTACTTTAAAACCAGATTTCATAAAAGCTTCCTTATTAATCACTTTTCTTAAATCATAAATATTGCTTTTTTTCATACAATTTGCAAGTTTTTCTGGATTTAAATTTTTATAATCATCCCACTCAGTAGCAACCACACATACTGATGTTTCATTCACTGCCTCATATAAATCATCATAATAAGACACGCTATCTCCTAGCTCTTGCTTTGCCTTGGGTATACCTTTGGGGTCATGCACCTTCACCTTAAAACCTTGAGCACATAACTCTCTAACTACATTTATAGCAGGACTGCACCTTACATCATCTGTGCCAGCCTTATATGTAAGCCCCAATACAGAAATTTCATCATTAGATTGCACTAGTTTTTTTATCCTTTGCACAATATGTTTATGGCGCATCTCGTTTGATAAAGATATTGCCCTCACTAAAGGTAGGTCCACCCCATGATCATCACCTGTATTAATCAAAGCTTTTGTATCCTTCGGAAAACAAGAACCACCAAAGCCAGGACCAGCATTCAGGAATTTTCTCCCGATCCTTTTATCAAGACCCATCCCATGTGACACATCCTCTATATCACCACCAAGTCTTTCTGATAAATCAGCGATCTCATTGATAAAAGCGACCTTTGCAGCTAAAAAACTATTAGATGCGTATTTTATTAATTCCGCCGTTACTCTATTAGTATACAAAATTTCTACACCGCGATCAGAAAGCTCCTTGTATAGCTCATCAATTACTTCCCTATCTTCCAAATCACTACCAATTACCACTCTGTCTGGCAACAAAAAATCTTGTACAGCCTCACCCTCTCTTAAAAATTCTGGATTAGATATAACATCTATAGAATAACTACTCTCTTGGTTGAATCTTTTTTGCAGACTGTCACACGTCCCCACTGGGACTGTGGATTTTATAATAACATGCAAATCTCTTTTTGCATGAGCAACAATCTCGGAAACACATTGGTTAATATAATCAAAATTTGTTCTTCCTTTTGCATCTAAAGGAGTACCCACTGCAATAATCACTATATCGCTATTATTAATAACGCCTGAAATATCTACTGCAAAATCTAACCTCCCCCTAGACTTATTACTTTTAATCAAGTCGTCTAAATCTTTTTCAAAGATTGGTACTTTAGTGCCTAACTTTAAACCATCTATTTTACTTTTGTCTTTATCAACACAAACAACATCATGACCCAGTTCAGCAAAACATGTACCAGATACTAAACCAACATAACCAGTGCCCATTACAACTATCTTTAACACCTAAACCTCATACTTTTTTAGTATTTTTACTACTTGATCTCTACTACCTTTATCGTCATAGGCATGTGCAATATTAGCATCTAAATATCCTAAATAATTACCGCAATCAAATCGCTCACCTTGAAAAACTTTGCCATAGAATTCATGAGATGAAAGCATTTCTTCCATAGCATCTGTCAACTGTATTTCACCCCCTTTACCCTTTTTAGTATTTGCCAAAATATCAAAAATCGTAGAGTCTAAAACATATCTACCCGCAATCATTAAGTTTGAAGGAGCATCCTCAGGAGATGGCTTCTCAACCATACCTCTAATTTCACAGTATTTCCCCTTATCTAACATATCAACAACACCGTAATTTGATACTTCTTGCTTTTGTACTTCTGCAAGACCTACGATATTGCCGCCCGTTTCATCATACAAATCTAGCATTTCTTTTAAAAACCCCCCCTGCATTTTTAGCAGTTCATCTGCTAAAATCACTGCAAATGGTTCGTTTCCTATAGCATGTCTTGCACACCATATAGCATGGCCTAGCCCTAAAGGTTGCTGTTGCCTAATAAACATTATACTACCAGCTTCTGGTAACCATGATTTTGTTAACTCTAACTCGGTTTTCTTGGATCTTTGAGATAGAACTTGTTCTAACTCATAAACATGATCAAAATGATTGTTGATCGCATTCTTATTACGACCAGTCACAAAAATAAACTCTTCTATCCCTGCATGTTTCGCTTCTTCAAACGCATGCTGTATAAGAGGCTTATTTGCAACTGGCAGCATTTCTTTTGGCAGTGTTTTTGTTACCGGTAAAAATCTTGTACCTAATCCACCCACCGGGAATACCACTTTCTTTATTCTTTGTCTTTTCATATCCATTCTTGTTTTATGCCTAAGTATAATATACTATAAAAAAAATTATTTACACTATGAAAAGAACATCGAAAACTTTCATAAAATCGCTAGCCTTTGCAACAGTTGTAGCGTCACTCATATATGGCCACCAACTATTTAGGGAGCCAGAACAAGCATCCACCCGTATAGTTGGCTCTTCTGTTGCTTTCCCCTTTGTATCCTATATGGCTGAAACTATTTCAAATAAAAATCAGAAAAATAGTACAATAATTGAAACAACTGGCACCGGCGCTGGCTTTAAACTCTTTTGCCAAAAACACCATAGCAACTCACAGCCTGATATCGTAGCAGCTTCAAGACGTATTACACAAAAAGAAGTGGAGTTATGCAGACGTAATAACATACAACCATCAGAAATATTATTTGGCTATGATGCCATGCTATTGCTGGCTTCAGGTGCTGGCATCACTGACTTAACAAGAGAAGATTTGTTTTTAGCCATGGCAGAATTCATACCATCGGGCAATAAATTAATCAAAAACAACTTAAACTACTGGAACGAGGTCAATCCCTTATTACCCAAAATACCAATAGAAATCTATGGACCGCCACACTCGTCAGGGACCAGAGATGAAATAAACCATACTATTATGAACTATGCCTGCAAACACAATAGGTTATTTAAAGAGTATCATGAGCAGACCATGTGCGCTTCTATCAGAAGAGATGGTAGGTATATTGAAACAGGTGATAATGAAAACCTAACAATTCAGAAACTGAAAATTACACCCTCTGCAATAGGAATCCTAGGATACAACTTCTACATAGGCAATAAGAACCTTACACCAATCAAGGTAGATAACGTGTATCCAGACTTATCTAACATCTCATCTTTTAAATATCCCCTTACAAGACCACTATACTTATACTTTAATAAAAAAAACAAAAAGACTTTGAAAGATTTTATGTTAGAATTAATAACACATAACTTTTTTACTCATAACAGTAATCTAACAAAAATTGGGCTAATACCAATAAATACGGATCAAGCTAAGGAGTTAAATAATATTATACTAAACTCATTCAAATGAAAAAATTACTCCTTAACATTGCTGAATATACTTTCTTCACTCTCGTGATATTATTATTCTTAGTAATCTCAGTAATTGTCTCTGGCTTGATCTGGTTATCTGATCATAAAGAAAAAAACTTACCAAACAACATTGCACAAATAGCATCTAAGCTTTATAGCAGCCCACTAATTAGTACAAAAATAAAGAATGCAACTATTGTATTAAACGATGACTTATCTCTAGAACTACACAGCTCTATATTGGTAAAAAACAAAAACAGCGATACAGCTATTGCTAATATCGCAAACAGTCAAATTAGATTATATCTAAACAGAATTAAAAATTTTAAAATTCCATATAGCTTAAAAATACAAAAATCAGATTTAACAATACAAAACACAGCCATAGAAGATAACACAATATCTGATTTAGTCATAAAACAATTGCTAAAAAAAACTGTAGTGCCCCTCCAAATAACTAACCTTTCCATACATGATAGCATTATAACACTTAACCACATAAAATATCGCCTTAACCAGGATCTTGATTTAAACGCATTACCAGAAAAAATTACTATCCCAAGTGTAGATAAAAACAATCCGGATATTAAAGTGGGATGGAAAAAATATACCAAAAACAACGTCCCACATAAAAACTTTTATATTAAGAACGTCCCCTTAAATACAATAGCTATATTTATACCAAATAACTATAGACCACCAATCTTAAATGTTACCACCACACCAATGACAATCAGTGTCACAAAAAACATGACAATAAAAAATAATGCAAATATTCATGTTGTGAATAATGCAGAAGATAAAACTGTAAAACATATCTCTATAACAGGAAAACAAAATTCAAAATCATTATTTAATACAGAATTTGATATTAAATTCAAAAATAACCTAGGCAATTTTAAAGGCACATCCCAAACACTGCTAAAAAAACATTGGTTCATTAAGTACAATCCAAAAATTTCTCTTAATACAGAAATAGAGAATATTAACTTAAAACACTTAAACAAATTATGGCCTAAAACCATTGAAACACAAACACGAAACTGGTTGGTATCTAGCATCACAAAAGGAAACATAAACAAGGCTTTCTTAAAACTGAACATACAAGACATTCACGACACAAAGAAAGATAAATTAGATGCATATCTTACATTTAATAACTTAACATTACACTATTATGATGAACATAAACCTATTACAAAAAGCCATGGGAACGCTCACTTCAACCTAGAGCGCATTAAAATTAATATAGATCAAGCAAAAGTTGGTAATGCTGATATAAGCAATAGCAATGTTATAATAGATTTCTTAGCACCAAACACACCACTAATCATTAATGTAAACGCAAAGGGTCAAATGCAGAATTTTGTGCATCTTCTAAACAGCAACAAAGAGAACGCCCTGCAACACAGAGGCTTAAATGTAAAAAAAACTAATGGCCTTGCATCCTTTAGGTGTAAAGTAATCATCCCGTTAGAGCATAGCATCTCGATCCATAATTCCTATATAAATGCACAAGGAAAAATTGAAAACGCAAATCTAAAAATTACAAACAATATAAAGGTCACCTCACCCATTATAAATTTACACATACAAGACCACACAGTATCTGCTGCAGGCAATGTAGATATCAACGGACAAGAAGCTACGTTAACGTTAATAAGCAATTTAATTAGCAAAGAGCATTTTGACACACAAGTAGCCATCAATGCTATAATTCAACCAGAGTCTGAACTGTTAAAGCTACTACAAAATAAAATCACAATGGAAAGCGGTGAAATACTAGGAAATTTTTTGTACCTAAGTAAAGACAACCTAGAAAAGATGCAACTACAGCTTAATATGAATAACAGCAATTTTGCAATACCAGACATAGGACTCAGAAAAACTTCAAATAACGATGCAAAGTTTAACATGGAAATGGAATCTACTAATCAAGGGAAGTGGATAAGCAAAAACTTATCACTCATCTCAAAAGCCGACAATATCAACATGCAATCTGATATTGAACTGTCAAACGACTTTAATAATATTTTGTTTCTAAATGCAGATATAAAATTACCAAGCAGTAATATTAATATTGTGCTTAACCGCAATGAGGAGAAAGAATCATATTCAATAATAAGCAAAAATCTTAATTTAGAAAACACCAACCTATTTGGTCTTTTTAATGCCCTCACAAAAAACAAACAAACACAACCAAAAGAAACTTCCATCTCGCTTCAGCTTGATCATATAAAAATGAAAAATGGCATCTACTTTAAAAATATAATAGGACATTTTGATTGCAAAAAAAGCATCTGCTCCAATAGCGGGCTTTCAATGTCAATGAATAACAACAAAAATCTTACTGTAAAACTGCTAAATAAAAACGGAAAAAATTTCTGGCTTATTAAAAGTAATAATGCCGCATACTTCCTAAAAGGATTCAATATATACCAAAACATTGAAGGTGGTGAACTAACAGTGAAATTAGAAAACATCACCCCTAAAAAAAGCAAAGTTCCCTCTTTCTCAGGCACATTCAAAATGACAAACTTCAGCGCTATAAAGACACCTCTATTAACAAAACTAGTCATTCTATCACCATTCTCTAGCCTTATTAAAACAATAGAAGGAGAAGATTTATTGCCCTTTAGAAACATGGAAGGACAGTTTGTTATACAAAACCAATCAATGCGTATTGAACAAGCATTTGCTACTGGTAAATTCTTAACAGCAACCATAAAAGGAAATGTTAATTACAAAAACGATACCCTTAACCTACGCGGCAAAATGATTCCTAAATCCTTAGTAAACTCAGTGTTTAATAAACAAAAAGAGCATGAACAAGGTAAGGCCGTACTTTCAACAAAGTACCGTATCGTAGGTAAAATTTCTGAGCCAGAAGTACGCGTAAACCCTATAGGAGCTATATTGTCTATATTAACCAGAATTCCTCTAGGACTTCTATAATCATACCCTCGACATTTCTTGACATTTTCGATAAAAATGCTAGAATAAGCCGCATCTAAACAACTTCCTTTTAATCAATAAAAACACATCATGGCTTTAAACAACGATGCACAAGGAGTGTTGCTAAAAATAGTAAATGTGTTTTTAATTTCATTTATTGCTGTTTTAATCAAAAAACTACTTCCAAATATCGGCATCTTTCAGATTATTTTCTTAACAAGCTGCTTATGTATGACCTTTATAATATGTAGATACTATAAATCATTACCACGCACTTTTATACCCAACAAACAACATACAGCACGTAGCATATCAAATACAATAGCCATTTTGACATGGATATATGCAATAAAAACAATACCTGTCAGCCTTGCTACTTCGATTGGCTCAGTAACACCGATTGCCTCTATGATTCTAGCAGTATATTTTCTGGACGAGAAAATTACTCCACGTAAACTTATAGCCCTGTCCTTAGGACTAATAGGAATGACAATTGCCATCAACCCCGTTTTCACCAATGCACCAGTAGGCATATCGCTAGCTTTTGTCTCTGCATTTCTTTGGGCAGTACATGACACTATAACCAAAAAACAAACTACAACCACCACATGGACACACCAAGCTTTTTATACATTTCTAATAGCAATACCCTTACTAGCTCCATTCACATTTTTTAGTTGGAAAACACCGACAACCAATGAAATATACTCCTTGATAATTATTAGCGCTCTTATGCTGTTCAATAAATTTTTACTTATTGCTGCACTCACTAAAACATCTTTATCACTCATCTCACCAATCATTTTCTGTCGTTTTATTTTTGCAGCATTATTAGGAAAAATAATTTTAGACGAAACTACACATGCATTCTCATGGTATGGCACAATCCTTGTATTATTTGCCACTGTTATTACTTTTGCAACACAGGAACTATCTTACAAGCACATAAAAAAAGTATAAATCTTTTTATCTTCAAGATACACTTATACATAAGAAGTAAGTTAATATAAATAAGTATTGGTATGAGAAAAGGCGGAGTACTACAAATGATGCCACAAAACGTAGGCAATGCCCCCACTCCTAAACATATACCTAATACTCCTATAAGTAATATAATACAGCGATTTTTTTTGTTGGAATTGCACTTACATTTTTTTATATGTTTTATGGTACAAAAGTTGAATCATCGTTTCTTGATCTTTCATCTATTGCTCAATCCACAATAAATGTAATCTCCTGGCCCCTAACTGCAGTAACAGATATCCTTTACCCTATTTGGTCATTAATTATTTACCCCACAAAATGGTGCTTTGGTTACCTACCAGAAATTGACATTCCTGATAGTAAGATTAATGTACCCAATATATCTGTAGGATTAAATGACCTTTGCTCTTGGCAAAAAAAAGATCCAGATGAAACACCAGGGGCAAGGGATGATACTTCATATAACACAACAGAACTAGAGAATGATGTTAATGAACAAGAAGATTTCAATAAAGGCAAAAATATTATTATAAACAATAAGACAGCAAAAAAAATCGCATACCAACATGGTAGAAAAACAGCTTTGCGCAAATATAAATCTATAGGCGCAGCGTCGGTTACACCAAAAGAAATTACTGCCGCACACATCCAAGGCAGAGAAGATGTACTAACACAACACAAACTAAAAGGAGCTGCATCAATTACACCAAACGAAATCTCCGAAGCGTTTAGCAGCGGCAAAGAGCAAAGAAAAAAAGAAGAATTCGAGAAGGGTTTTGAAACAACACAACAAATACAAGAAAATGTTCAAAATGCCATAAATATTGCATTATTAAGAATATTCTTAAATCAAACTGGTGACGTCTATATTATAGAAAAAGCCATGTTTAATATAAAACTAAATCAATGCTTAAAACAACAATCCCAAGACTCCCAATGCTTAGACAAATCCATTAGTGCTGTAAACATAACCTCCTCTGAAAATATTTTGTCAGACAACAAATTCGAACATATTTTGCTTGCACAAAATCTTTTAAATCAAATGCCTGAACATATACCTTACAAAAAATGGTTTTGCGATTTAATGTTAAAATGTCAAAATAACCACGACACATTATATTGTTTAGAAAAAACACAGACAATCACAGGTCTTAGTTATACAAATGATGACTTTTGTCCACCATCATAAAACTACTCCTCAGAAGCTATCTCCTCGGCCTTTGCTTGAATAGCTGCTTCTTGTGCTGCGGCCTCAGCTTTCTCCTGATCATTTTTAGGAGCTTTTGATTTCTTGTTTTCATCCCTTAGTTCTGCTAAAAATTTAGCTTCCTCTTCTTTACTACGAGCAACAATCAACTTTACTACTACACTAACATCAGCAAATAAATTTAATAACACATCGTAAACACCCAAATACTTAATTTGAATATTCATATCAACAGCTGAACGTAATACATCCTGTGACAATTGCTCTTTTATAGCTTTCACTATTTCATTAGAACTTACAGAACCATATAGTCTATTATCTTCACTAGCTTGTTTGATAATAAGAATATGCTTATTTTGTAAAGCTTTTTGTACAGAAGACGCAGACTGAACTTTTTTATCAAACTCTTTTTTTATCTCTGCTTTTTTTGCTTCAAAGACTTCTTTATTAGATTTTGTAGCTCTAAGTGCTTTATCCTGAGGAATTAAATAGTTCCTAGCATAGCCATTCTTAACATCAACTACATCGCCTATATTGCCTAGTTTTCTATATTTTTCTAGTAAAATAACTTCCATAACTATCCTTGTTTTACAAATGGTAATAAAGCTAAAACTCTTGCTCTACGTATAGCATTCTTTACTCTTCGCTGATTTTTAGCAGATAGCGAAGTGATCCTAGCAGGTAAAATTCTTCCACCTTCAGAAACAAAACGACTTAATAGTTTTACATTCTTATAATCAATTAAAGAATCATCAACTCCCTCTAAAGGACAGATTTTCTTCTTTCTAAAAAAAAGCCTCTTATGAGCATTTTCATAAATGCTTGATAAATTACTTGATTGACCTGACTTTTGCATTTCTGACATACTTACTTACCTTTATCTTGTACAGACATCATTATCGAATCTTTGCCATCAAAATCTTTTATTTTAATTAGTTGATCCCTAATCACATCTTCTGAAAGTTTAATTTTATGCTTTAATTCATCTAAAATTTTATCATTCGCATCAACAACAAGCATTACATAGTGTCCTTTCTTATTTTTCTTAATAGGATATGCAAGAGGCCTTAGCCCCCAATACTCGTGTTTACGCACACTACCTTTTCCATTTTCAATAATCTGTACTAATTGCTCTATGTTTTTATTCACTTCAGATACGGTTATATCCTGACGAAATATAAACACAGACTCATATAAAGAAGACATATATTCTGTCATTAATTAATTGATGCTTGCTCTAAGATACATGTTTTTTTTTTCTTTTCAAGTACTTTTGTTCACAAGAGACAAAGGAAATCTCATATTTTAATTCAAACAAATTATTTCCTTTATTTTGAACATATTTTTGTTGAAGATCTAATAAGTTTTTCTTTTGATGTATTCCAATTATAATGTGAGGTCACTGCCTTGCGCTCTGTTACTATAATGTCTCCATTTGGCATTTGCATAACATCACCACCACGCTGCAGCGCCTCTGTAATCAAAGTGCATGATTGGCATATATATTTAGGATCATCAAAAGCATCGACAATATTTTTTGCTCCTCTTTCCTTAACACCACCTTTCATAGCAGTACCCCCTCAAAGTTATGCCATTCAATAATTAGACCATAAAAATTAAGCATGTTCAACCTAAAGTTTTGCAACTTTTTATACAAACCTATACCAAAAATAGTCATCAACTAACGTCTAACGACTTATTTACTATCTTCAGAAACTCATTCTTTTTGAAAAGAAAAGACCTTATGGAATGATATGACTCTTCAGCGTATCTTTGCAAGACATCATCATCGCTTAAAAGCATTGCCATTTTTTGCTCAGCATCTTTATAATCAGGCTCTGCCCATTTTGGTAATCTCTGATATTCATAGGATGACAATTCCTGAGGGTCATCAACGGGCACCAACCTACATTTTACTAAAAAACTATCATTTTCAAAAAACTCTACATTAGCTGACCAATTCGTTGCAACAACTGGTGTCTTTAACATCATAGCCTCCGCTATACATAAACCAAACCCTTCACTCCTGTGCAGCGACACAAGCACACTTGATTCTTCTATTAAGCTATAAAGCTCCTGTTCCGATAGTTTTTTATCTAGGATGAATATATTTTTAGAGTGTTTTGTAATATCATCAATCAGTCGCCTTTGCTGCAGATCATAACCAGAGAGTTTCAGTAATAAACACACTTCTTGTGAAGCAGAGTATAGTTTCTTGAATGTCTCAATCAAACCTTTGATATTCTTTCTACTAAACTGAGGCCCCAAAGTTGATATATTAAGAACTTTCTTGGGGTATTTTTGTATTTCACTAGCAAGGCTAACACTGTTACCATACCTTATTACATTTAGCGGATGCGGCACAACTTTAATAGGAGGCATACAATCCTCTTGCCTAAAAGAACGCGCTACAAATGATGAAGGTACCCATATTTCATCTACTAACCTTGAAGCAACAATCCAACTATTAGGCAAAACATCCAATTCCCAAGCCACATATGCAATGATCTTTTTACGAGCAATTTTCTTTCTACCCAATAAAAACAAGATAAAAGGTAAATGTATGCTACTATTCTGTATAATAATACTCCCCCCTTCTCCGTCACTAATCTTTGGTGGTAGAATCATTGAAAATATTGAGGCATTAAAAAATTTTGATATATCAAAACATGTTAACCCTTGCTTGTGCTTTTTTAAAGCATTCATAGTCAAACGTGCGGCCTTTCCTAAACCAGAGTTGGACTTCAACATTCCAACGATTGTTATAGGTCCTGCACACACACTTCTATTCTTTAACCATCTCTCTAAAAAAATAAATATTAACACCCTGTTTATCATTGCGATCAATGATTTTTTAGGTATTATTTTAAAAATGATTTTTTTTAAAGTTTTTACCATTATCCATTATTTATCTTGTCTATAAAAATATTACACATATACAAAACATTTCTTCCAGAAACTCAGGGAGGAGTGGAACAATATATTTATAATGCATGCACCTCTTTAAAAGAATATAATATCGAATCACGTATATTATGTACATCAAAAACAGTAAAAAAGCGATCAACATACCTGTTTAATGACATAGAAGTAATAGCATATCCAGAAACTTTTAATATCTCATCATGTCCTATATCTGCACAATATTTGTTAAATTTTTGTAAAGAAGCACAATGGGCCGACGTTATATTTTTCCATTACCCTTGGCCATTTGCTGACGCCCTCCCCTTAATACTCAAAAAAAAGAAGCCAAAGATTGCTATATATCACTCAGACATAGTAAAACAAAAACTTCTAAAAATAATTCTACGCCCCCTAGATAAACTGTTTTTAAGTAAAATGAATAAGATAGTTTCTACTTCAGAGCAATATGCCTCAAGCAGTAAAAATCTTATCAAATACTCAAAAAAGGTTGAAGTAATACCGATATGCCTTGATAAAAAACTTTATCCCAAACCCCAAAAATCAGAATGCTCAAAAATCCAAAAACAATTTGGCAATAAATTTTTCCTCTTTGTAGGGCAGTTAAGATACTATAAAGGACTACACCTATTATTAGAAGCAATAAAAGACATAAATACTCCCCTATTAATTATAGGACAAGGCCCCCTAGAGAAAAAAATAAGAATGTTAATAGACAAGCATAGCATTAATAATGTCCATCTAATTGGCCCAGTTAATGACCAAATAAAAGTCAACTACATTAATAGTTGTTACAGTGTAATCCTACCATCCCATTTGAGATCAGAAGCTTTTGGTATTTCTCTATTAGAGGGATGTATGCTTGGTAAACCACTAATATCTTGTAAGATTGGAACAGGAACAGAGTATATCAACAAACATAACTTTAATGGGTTAGTAGCTCAACCAAATGCAAAATCTATTAGAGAAGCAATAAAGCATTTGCTAAATAACCCAGAGTTAGCTAAAGCTATGGGAAAAAATTCTAGCCAAAGATTTAAATCTCATTTCTCTATTGACTTATTAGGAAAAAAACTACATTCAATAATAAATCCATTGGTAACAACAAAATGAAAATATGCCCTGTAATTTTATGTGGAGGAGTTGGAAGCAGACTATGGCCTGCATCACAAGCTTCCCTACCAAAACAGTTTCTTAAATTTAATAGCAAATATTCTTTATTCCAAAACACCATATTAAGAATAACAGATAAAACATTATTTTCGAAGCCAATCATTATTTGTAGTGAGAAATATAAATTTCGTACTGCAAGTGAGCTAGAATCATTAAATATAGAACCACTAGCAATAATCACAGAACCAGAACAAAAGAATACCGCTGCAGCTATTACAACAGCAGCTATGTTTCTTGAAAAACACCACCTTGAACTTCAAAAAATGTTAGTTCTAGCATCTGATCATATCATTGAGGATACAAACAACTTTTTGCAATATATCACAAATCTAAATCAAGCTAATACAAAGGACTTAATTGTAACTTTTGGTATTCACCCCAATTATCCTGCCACTGGATATGGCTATATAAAACAAAGCACACCACTACATGACTCTCTTTTTAGGGTAGAACAATTTATTGAGAAACCTCCCCTGGATATTGCTAAAAAACTAATAAAAAACAAAGCAAATCTTTGGAATAGTGGCATGTTCTTCTTTTATTACAACACACTATTAAAAGAAATAAAACATTATAAACCAGAGCTTTATCACCATATCTCCAGCACAGTCAATATAACAAAACAAGACCAATATTTTTATAGTATTCAACCAAGCAGTGACTTCCATAAATGCGAAAGTATCTCTATAGACTATGCTATTATGGAAAAAACACAAAATGCTGCGGTATTACCTATTAAAATAAAATGGGATGATCTTGGCACCTGGGACTCTGTTTACAGTACCTCACAAAAAGATTCAAATAATAATGCAATTTTAGGCAAAAAAATACATACCGAAAAAACACAAAATTGCCTAATATACTCTGACAATAATATGATCACAACAGTAGCACATCGAGTAAACAATCTAAACATCAGTGTTACTAATAATGCAGTCCTGATATCAAATAACAAATACTCAGAAGAAATTAAGGCAGTTTATAACAAACTAAAAAATGAAAAAGATATAAACGAACCATCTCTCGAATACCGTCCTTGGGGATATTATAAAAATATCCTAATTACAGATCTGTATAAAGCAAAGCTTTTATCAATAAACCCACATAGTCAAATTTCTCTTCAATACCATTACAAGCGCGCGGAACACTGGGTAGTAACAAAAGGAATAGCTTCCATCACAATTGGTGATACTTTGCACACTTTAGAAAGAGACCAATCTATTTATGTACCAAAAAGAGAGATTCATAGAATCCACAATAAAACAAACGACCTACTTGAAATAATAGAGGTACAGATCGGTGATTATCTAGGTGAAGATGATATAGTACGCTTAGAAGATAAGTATAACAGAAAGTAATTCTAGATCCCTATCTTTTGGTCAAGCTTACGAACATCAATAATGCTAAATATTTGATGCATCTGCTGTAAAATAATATTTATGTCATCCACAAAATTACTCTTAACAAAAGCAGCTGTTTAGCCGTTAAAAGCATAAGCAATATATTATAAGGATATCGTTGTATAAAAAGATATATAAGTGTGAGAACTTTATGTTTTAAGAAAATAAACAAATAAAAAAGGCGGGGTATAGCCGCCTTTTAAACACTATATATTTAGCATATGATTATCTACGATCACCAAATAATCTTAACATTGCTAAGAAAAGATTGATAAAATCAAGATACAAAGATAATGCTCCCTGTATAGCCGCTTTATCTCTCATTGATCCAGCTGGATGCGTATTATAAATTCTTGCAATCTTCTGAACATCATAAGCTGTTAAGCCTGTAAAAATAACGACAGTTAAAAGCGAGATTACAAAATGCATAGCAGAGCTTTGCATAAATATATTCACTAAAGAAGCAATAATGACACCTATTAGCCCCATTATTAAGAATGAACCCATAGCTGTAAGATCACGTTTTGTTGTATATCCCCAAATGCTCATACCAGCAAACATAGAAGCAGTAATAAAGAATACTCTTGTTATGCTTTCGGCCGTATACATAAGAAACATTGGAGCTAATGACAATCCCATTAAAGCACCAAAACCCCATAACATCATTCTAGCAGTATTGGTACTCACATGCATAATTCGTGATGCAAAGAAAAATACAAATATCAATGGTGCAAATGTTACTAGCCAACCAAACCCAGACATACCACCTGTAGGAGAAAAATACATTCCCAGTAAAGGGGTTGAAAGTGTTACAAAAGACACTAGCCCAGTGATTAATAATGCAATAAACATATTGTTAAACACACCTATCATGTACTCTCTTAAGCCCTTGTCGTAAGAAGCACTTCTTGCATGATGTGTTGCATGTCTTGTGAAGTTCATAATCTCCTCATATAAAAATTACTATTATATACTATAATCAGTGTTCTTGGCTTTTACAAGGCGTTTTCAAAGAAAACTAATATTATATTGTATGTGCATCATCAATAATCCGTGACAATAAGCTCTTACGTGCCACCACAGCATTTTTGGCTTTTACAATATTCTCAACAAAATCTATAATCTGGACCTGTAACTTTGTCTTGTTCAAAACATTAATTCGCGACACTCCCCCGGGTGTTTGAACGTTCACCTCTATAAGTTTACCATTGATTACATCGATACCAACAAAAAACAAACCATCATTAACCAACTTCGGCCCAATAAATTTACACAACTCCAGCTCTTGCTTTGTTAAATGATGTTTTTCAACTCTACCGCCAGCAGATACATTAGCACGCACCTCTCCCTCTGCTGGCACACGCTTCATAGCACCAATAGGGCTACCATTAAGCATTAGAATTCTTACATCACCTTCTTCTGCACCCTCAACAAACTCCTGTAGAATCACATAGCCATGCTTATCACCACTACTGATATAAAAGTCCAAAAGGGACCTAAAACTTGATATCGCTTTCTTTTCAACCACGATTACTCCGTTACCACCATGACCATTTAGTGGCTTTAAAATCATCTTGTCATGCTTGCTCTCCTTTAATACTTTCTCCAAATATTCCCTATTCTTCGAAGCATGTGTTACAGGAATGAATTGATTTTGCGCATCGTTAAATGAAGCTGTATATAGCTTGTTATTTGCTACTCTCAACCCATTAATGTCATTAACAATAAAAGCATCATCTTTAACTGAATCAAGAAAATTTAAAGCAACGTTATTTAACGGAGGATCTTCACGCATAAAAATTGCATCAAATCCTGACAAAGGTAGCTGACATCTCTTAAATCTTGAGGACTTGTAAAATACCTTGAAATTATTGCTAACTTTTTCCTGCTTAATAAAAACATCTACATAGGCCTGTGTAATACTATCCCTAATTGTTAAATTACTAGAAGTGCCAATAGCAACAGTATGACCTCTCCTTACACATTCATGAATCAATCTCAACGTAGAGTCATAAATTGGATCTACTGTGCTCCATGGATACATTAAAAAACAAATTCTCATAAACCCTCTAATAAATATAACTATATTTTACTGCTAATACCCCCTTATACACAATAAAAATATTAAGGATATGAAAATGTATTGTATCTTACTCTAAATACGAATGATCTATAGAATTAATTTGCCTAATAAGAGCAGCCCAATCGCGCTGACCTAATTTTTTTTCAAAACCCAACAAATCAGAGCTTGCTTTTTTACACGTTTTGGCATCTGGCACAATAAGCTTATCTAATACCCCAGATAACATAGCCTGGACCTTACAAGCTTGCTCTAAATGATGAGAATAAAACATTGCCTCCTCCAAAGCCTTGCCACTCACCAAGGTCCCATGATTCTCAAGAAAAGCCACATAATTTTTGCCCAAATCCTCTATCAAAGTATTACCCTGCGATGCATTTAAAGCCAAAGAGTCATATTTATGATAACTTACTTTATCATAAAAATGCAAAGCAAACTGGCTGATAGGACGCAAACCTCCTTTCATAGCAGATACCGCTACACCTGCATGCGTGTGCAAATGAAAAATTGCATTGATATCTTCTCTTGCACTGTAAATCGATCCATGTATTACATACCCTGTTCTATTATACTGAACCTCATTCCCACTAATCACTTCACCCTCAAAAGATACCTCTAATAAATCAGATGCCTTAACTTCTGAAAACTGTAGGCCAAAAGGTTGAATAAAAAAACTCCCCCCCCCTTCAGAACGCGCCGACAGATGTGTGTAGGTAAGGTCGTCCATACCTTTTAAGGCAAAGATCCTATATGCCGCAGCTAGCTTCTGCCTAATTTCTTTATTACCCATAGTTTTTTATATATTCTATAATTTCGTTCTTAGTTGCACTAAACCCTGTATTACACCAATATTTTTTGCCAATCTCTAACAAAACACCTATTTGCTTGTTGCTCTCTTTTATCTCAAAATTCTGCATGATATCGTGACCACTCACAGGAAAAATCATTTGATTATGCTCAATAATATCTTTTATTTGAAAAACCCCCCCCCTTAATTTATTCGAGCTCTTAGATGCATAAGTAATGATCAAAGCATCTAGTAATATATCTTTCCACTTAAAAACGTACAGATATAAACTATCTTCAATATCTCTATCTTGTATTTCTTCAATACATGCATAAATGCTTGAAAGATATCTCATCTCTTTGTTCGATAAACTCAATGCCTTTTTTAACACCTGTACTGAAGCACCTGACAAATAAGCCAATATAAACAAAATAAATACTGCCGTATAAGCATGGCTAAAACTCTGTAGCTTACTATTTATTAGCTTTAGAGCTGGAATAATGTCTTTAGAAACATGAAATGTCACTACATCATCTAACACACCATTATTAATCATTAATTCCAATACATCAATATAGCGTTCACTTGACAATATTTTAGATAATTCTTGCCATTTTCTTTCTGCAGAAATAAGCGATAAATGCTTTGAGTTTTTAATGCATGCATTAAACGAATCTTGATCAAAAGACTCGCCATAACAAGCATAAAAGCGAAAGAATCTTAATATCCGCAAATAATCTTCTTTAACCCTATCTTCAGCCCTACCAATAAAACGCACTAAACCTTTTGATAAATCCTCTCGGCCAGAAAAATAATCAAATAGTTTATCTTGGTACGGACAATAACTCATAGCATTAAAAGTGAAGTCTCTTCGCGCCGCATCTTCTCGCCAGTCCGTTGTGTGTTCTACAACAGCATGTCTACCATTATAAAACTCTACATCTTTTCTCAATGTAGTAATTTCATAAGATTCCTTGCCAACAACAGCTATTATAGTGCCAAAGTCCTTACCAATATTAATAGTTTTGATGTGATGTTTTGCTAATAATAATTCTACATCGCCAGGAAGACATGTTGTTGCAAGGTCAGTATCTTGTACTGGAATGTTAATAATAGCATTACGAACACACCCTCCAACAAACCTTATGTCTTCTCCAGAGTCTCTTATAATACTGAAAATCTTTTTAATGACTTCAGAACTAAATAGAGTGTCTAACATGCCCCACTGTCATGCGTTAAAATATTTCTTAGTACTACCTTCACGCTTTTCATCATCTTTAGGTCTAACAAACTTTTTCTCGGAATTCTTTGAAGCACTATTTTCTTTCTTTGGTCCCTTAGAACCAGAAGAAGACTTAGGATGTGTAGCATCCAAGCGCAAAGTTAGCCTAATACGGCCACGCCTTGAATCAACCTCTAGTACTTTTACCTTAATCTTCTCTTCTTCCTTCAATATGTCTGTAACTTTTTCGACCTTTTCATCGCTCATTTCGCTAATATGAACCAAACCTTCTCTTTTGCCCATAAAACGAACAATTGCACCGAAGTCTAGAATGCTTTTGACAACACCTTCATAAACCTTGCCTACCTCTGGCTCTTCAATAATACCCTTGATCATTGCTATGGCTTTATCAGACTTTTCTTGATCAGCAGCAGCTACAAAAGCAATACCATCATCATTAATATCAACTGTAGCACCAGTTACTTCGCAAATCTCTTTAATATTCTTTCCACCGGGTCCAATAACCTCGCCAATTTTATTTTTTGGCAATGTAATCTTTGTGATCTGAGGAGCATTCTTATTTAACTGTTCCCTATGCGAAGATATAGATTTACTCATTGATTGTAAAATACTTACACGTCCTTCTCTGGCCTGAGACAAAGCATGCTTCATAATTTCATGACTAATACCACCTATTTTAATGTCCATTTGTAAGGCAGTAATACCATTCTCTGTACCAGCAACCTTAAAGTCCATATCGCCTAACGCATCTTCTTCACCAATAATATCAGATAAAACAAAAAACTTATCTTCTAACTTGACTAATCCCATCGCAACACCAGCTACTGGCCTCTTCAATGGAACACCTGCATCCATCATTGATAAAGAAGCACCACATACTGTAGCCATAGATGAGGAACCATTACACGCGGTAATCTCTGAAACTACACGTATTGTATATGGAAACTCTTCTTTTGTAGGTAACATTGGACGAATAGCACGTGAAGCCAATCTACCATGACCTATCTCTCTTCGACCAGGACTTCTCATTGGAGCCACCTCTCCAACAGAGTAAGAAGGAAAATTATAATGTAACATAAAATAATCTTTACGTTCACCGTCTAATGAATCAATCATCTGCTCATCTTTCATGCCACCCAATGTAGCAACTACTAAAGCTTGTGTTTCACCTCTATTAAATAGAGCAGAACCATGTGTTCTAGGCAAAATACTAACCTCTGTGCTTACAGGGCGAATATCTGTAACACCGCGGCCATCTATTCTCTTACCTTTTAAAATATTCTCTCTAACAGTTGATTCCTGTAATTTTTTAAATGATGCCAATACTTTATTTACATCATATTTTTCTAAATCTATTTCTTCTAAAAGCTTAGTTTTCAGAGCTTGCAACTTAGAGCCTCGCTCTTTTTTTATCACTGTAGTATAGGCATCTTCAAGTGACTTTTTAGCTATTTTTTCAACTTGCTTCTTTAATTCCGCATCTTCTTTTGGAGCTTCAAATACAAAATCTGGTTTACCAAACTCAGCTTTCAGCTCTTCAATAGCAGCCACAACAGGCTTGATATTGGCTAAACCATAATCTAAAGCTTCTAATATTTGATCTTCTGATAACTCATGAGCCTCAGACTCAACCATCAAGATATCGTCCTTTGTACCAGCTAAAGTTAGATCTAAAGTTAGATCTGGATACTGATCTATTGTAGGGTTTATTACAAGCTTACCATCAAGTATTCCAACCCTTAATGCAGCAATAGGGCCATTAAAAGGAATCCCAGACACAGATAAAGCAGCCGAAGCAGCAACCATAGCAAGTGTATCGCTATCATTCTTTCCATCATATGAAAGCACTGTACATACTACCTGCACTTCGTTTAAGAAACCTTCAGGAAATAGGGGCCTAATTGGCCTATCTATCAAACGCGATGTAATAACTTCTTTTTCAGACGGTCGACCTTCTCGCTTAAAAAAACCACCAGGAATCTTACCTGCAGCAAATGCCATCTCCTTATAAGCCACCATTAACGGGAAAAAACCCGCGTTTGCATCATAGTCTTTTTTAAACACTACAGTTGCAAGAACTGTGGTCTCACCGCAAGTTGCAACCACCGCACCATCAGCCTGATGTGCTATTTTACCAGTTTCCAGAATAATGTTCTTTCCACCGCACTCTATTTCCTTTCTAATAATCTTCATATAATACTTCGTACCTCTACTTACGCAACTTTAAACTCTTAATTATTTCGTTATATTTATCAAGAGATTGTTTTTTTAAATAATTTAATAATCTTTTACGCCTTCCAACCATAGTCAAAAGGCCTCTTCTGCACTGAAAATCTTTTTTATTGATCTTTAAATGCGCCGTTAAATTGTTAATTCTTTCAGAAAGAATAGCAATCTGAACCTCTGAAGAACCTGTGTCCTCACCAGATGTTTGATATTTTTTTATTAAATCCGCTTTTTTCTCAGCAGTAACAGACATGAAACCTCTTTAGTTAAAATTAAAACCTCTAATAGGACAGAACATATTATCCTTAATCCTACCTATGGCTATAAGCTCGGACCCCATCCTAGCAAAAGCCTCCCCATGATTCAAATCAGCGCCATCTTCCTTAGATAACCTAACTGATACGCCATTTTTTATTTTTTGCTTATCTTCAATAGAAAAATCTAGAAAATGCATATCCTGAAAAGTATCTTTTATGGATAATAGACGAATTTTATTATTATGCACCAATTCTTTAACTTTTTCTATAGATTTTATATTTTTTTCATTAAAGCCCCCAACTTTTGTACGTCTTAGCGCAGCCAAATGTCCTAAACTACCTACAGCTAAAGCAATATCATTCCCTAATGATCTAACATATGTGCCTTTTGAACATAAAACCCTAAAATTTGCCTCGCATTTGTCTTTATTATAACCCTCAAGCTCTAGTGCATAAACCTTTATTTGACGTGGCTCAAGCTTAACATCCTCACCATGCCTTGCCCTCTTATACGCTCTCACCCCCCCCACTTTTATAGCAGAAAACTTAGGAGGAACTTGCATAACATCTCCAATAAACCGAGACAACACACTGCAAATTTGTTCTCTAGA
>JACKZZ010001584.1_pt1 | contig 24623 bp, 11 predicted proteins | sample 8027871 | NCBI WGS metagenome assembly JACKZZ01 (sample SAMN15724774, study PRJNA655200) | protist metagenome | isolation source: fluorescence activated cell sorting (FACS) single amplified genomes of... | place: USA: West Boothbay Harbor, Gulf of Maine | collected 2000-07-19 | reverse complement strand
CAAAGCCAAAGCATAGTCGCCATCCATAGGAGCGGAGCTGGTCTTCTGTTAGAACACTGCGAGCTAGAGCAGCTGACCCTAATCCGAGTGCGGCTCCAAGGTTTGCAAATGCTTTCGTAATAGCTCCCCTTTTGCCTTGCTTGCCGCCATCAATTTCCGTGGTCTCGACCGTTAGGACCATCGCGCCTACCATTTCGCCGCCGCACGCGACTCCTTGGAGGAGCCTCATGATCACGAGCATCACAGAAGAGAACAGCCCCCCAATCTGATATGGGGGCAAGAAGCAGATGACCAGTGAAGCAGAAAGCATGGATAGCACACTCATTTCCAAAGCTCTCTCGCGAGAGAGCGTGTCACCGATGTAGCCGAACAAGACACCGCCCAAAGGTCTCATCAAAAAGCCTGCGCCGAACATGGCAAAGCCACTCATGATATCGTCGATGTCATTCCCAGTGTTGAAGAACTCTTCAGCTAAAATCGCACTGTGTGCAGATGCAGTGATGGATAGGGTTAGTATGAGCGATATATATGTGCACGAACACATGCACATACACATACACATACACATACACATACACATACACATACACATACACATACACATACACATACACATACACATACACATACACATACCCACGCACCTGAAAGCACTGAAGCAAGCCCAGTCGTAGTACTCCATCACGTTACCTAAACAGACTGCGCGAAATCGGGCGGTAGCAAACATCCTCCTTACTAAATCAACCCTGAGTGTTAGGGTTAGGCGGTGTCGATGAAAAAGAATCACGCCTTTCGATCTGGAAAGGAGAGATTGTGTTTTTGATTGGAGGTGGTTCATTGACAGAAGTGGGTGGGGGGAATTTTTGCGTTGTTCCAAGGGTGTGGGACTTGTCCAAAACTAAATCCCAAACAAATCCGTGGAAATATGTTATGAATCCATAGTTTTTTCTGTCACAAATGAAATGATAGTATAGATAGACACGTTTTATACATTTTAATATACTTTAAACAAAGGAATATTTCCCTTACATGAATAGTTCGAAGAAAGACTGTTCGAGCTACTGGCTCAAACCCAACAACACACCCATTACAACCACACCACACAAAACAAATCGTGCGCACTCGTTCAATGGGCGATGGGATTTATTTACTTTTCAATTGCTTGAATGCCTTCCATTGCTTCCATGAAGGAATCACTGACGACGTCGATGCTGTGAGCATAAGGGTTGCAAATGCGATGGATGATGGAGTAGTTACAAGTGAAGATGGTACACCCTGCTGCAATTACAAAGCAATGAAAGATTTCATGATAACCAAAAGTTGATGGAAATGGATCTGGCTTTCTACGCACAAATACCATGACACCACACATCTTCAAAAATATTGTGATGCCATACAGGCTCAGCTCCAATGGTGTAAATACTTCCCAAAGACGATACAGAAACAGCACACTCGTTGCTGGAACGAGAACTTGCCCTATTAATGAAGGGTCTAAGTTGAATATCCCATGAATATTCTTCGCGCAAGTGCCAGCAAGCAGTGAGAGGAACAAAAAGCCTTCCACTGGAGGGAATAGCAAGAATATTGTGGGCAAAAATGTCCCCACAGACATGATGGCAATACCAGCGTGATCTAATTTTTGCAACAGAATTTCTGTTTTTGCGGACCAACGTCCAACATGGTATATACCACTAGCCCCATAACACCACATGTTACTCAGCATGTATAGAACTGAAGCCATAATGGCTGTAGTGTTGCCATTGCTCTCTTGGATCAGAATCCATAAAGGGTACGGCAATATTATGCAGCAGATCATATGGAAAATTCCTCTACAAGCAGGCTTCGGCATACCCTCGCAGTATAGAGGATAGTCGTAATGCAAGCGTCCGTCTTGTTTATCCCATTCATGTCGTTTTGGTAGACAGGCTCCCATATCATCATCACAACCACCATCATGCATGTCGCCTCCTCCACCTCCCCGTTCATCAGCCAGAAAAGCTTCCAAGTCTCGATCGCGGGACATGGCCATTGGAAGTGCATCACTACTTTGGGAAGACGACCGATATAAGCTTCGGGCCAAAGAGGAGCGAGGGTTCTCCACAGCTTCCAGATTACGCATGAAGGAGAGGGACTCATCTGTGGCCACCATGACTTGCCCAATCCGCTAACTCAACACTTTCTGTTATGCACAGATTCACTGGCACTCTATTCTAATCCAGAGGAATGCCACGGCATTTATTTTAGCCAATGAAATCAGGTAGAGCACCACACGTGGTGTCACAAAGGTCTGACGTCAAAGATGAAAACTGGAAACTCGAGGAGATGGGATTACGATGGTACCAGGGAATCGGAACGAGTTGAAATGCGATTTTACTATTTGAGTAGTATTCAATAACTAAACCAGTTGATACTGCAGAAAAAAAATCAACCAGTGAGTGATATTTGCTAAGATGGATCTCGTTAAATTGCAAAAGCTTTTAATTGTCAAGCTTTCGGAGAAGTTTAGTCTCAACGTGCGAGGGCTCAAACAAGCCTTTGCTCTGTATGATAAAGATGGAAATGGTTTGTTGGACCTTGCTGAGTTGCAAAAGGGCTTGTCGATGTTTCTCAATGGAGTACAAAGCGACCTGTTGGAAGCACTTGTTGCGGCATATGACATGAATGGTGACGGCATGCTCAGTTATGAAGAGTTCTTGGCTGTCCTACAAAATCCTAAGATTCTAGAGGACAATGCCTCTACTCATCCTAATGATAACAATAATAACAAAAACTCGGGTAGACGAGTGCAGCGAAAGGAAGAAAGCTTACAGAATGACAAAATGTTCGGGAAGAAGGGAGAGACCAAATATGCAAATGCTGACTACGATATGTTTGGCAATGATTTGCAGACAGCGAATAGAAACAATTCGAATCGCTTCCCTCCTGCTGCTCCTGCGCTGGAATTTCAACAACCTACTAGAGATGCAAGAGGGAGCGCTGCTCGTCGACCGCAAAGTGCGCAAGATTCTATTTTTTCATTCAATAATTCAGATGTGGCATCACAGGCAGATTCTCATATCGATTTGTCTAGTCCTGGAGATTTAGAAGCTCGTGCTCGTGCTTTTCTCAATAGCTTAAAGGCGTATTTCCATGAGCAAGCTTTGCAGCTTCGCCAGGCAGGTAAAGCTGGTGATCTGAAAGATCGTCTCAATGTATCATCTACTCACTTACTTGATGGAATTGCACGAGGTTTGCTCGCAAAATCGTTTCAGCAGTACACTGGTTTAGATGATGGTCGTTCTAGACAAGGAAGCAAACAGTATGTTGAACTTGCAGAATTTGCAAAAGTTTTAAGAAGCTTTCGCGTTGTCGGTAGAGGTGGTGGAGCCGCGTTACGTGTTGAAACAATTCACTTCTTGTTTTCTTTGTGTCACCCTGACACTGGTGCCGATGACGTGAACCTAGGTGTAGCTGATCCTAATGTGATGGCTGTGCTTCTGTTTGGTGCGCCAGCACTAAACCCCCGTGAGCAAGTGTCTGCCAGACGCAATGTTGCCGCAGGCGTGACTACGACTGCTTCTGATGATGCAAACCAAGTCATGGGTTTATCTTTGGTCGACCGCGCGGAACGTGGGAGACAAGTTGTTGGAAGTGGCCCAGTGAAGCCTGTTAGTGGTAAAGATCGCAAAGCGAATGACGTTCCATTGCGCTTTACTAGTAGACGATCCCGTACTACTTTCGCAGTCCCCGCAAGCTTCGACCAAGAATCTGGTCAATCCTACTCTTCGAAAGAGCCTGCTTACGATTTGGACAGGCGCCATGTGCACGGCTTCAACTGCAAACTGTATTCTGGTAATGCTATGGTGGCTTTAGCTAGCGGCTCATCAGCAAACCCCACTGGTTTGCGCACTGACCCTGACTTCCTGGACAATTCTGTGGTCGTTTATGCTGCAGCTGCTCTAGGTATCGTGCATGACTTAAGCACAAATTCCCAAAATACCTTCGGTGGTCATGACTATGATGTCACCTGTATTGCTATTAGTAACTGCACACAATATGTTGCTACTGGAAGCTCTGGTGCTAGAAAATCTTGCATTCATGTCTGGGAGAGCCGCCCATCGGATCAATTCGGTTTGACAGGCCAGGACCCAACTAGTCTGGCCAAAATTGGTGAGGGTTTCTTTGATCGTGCTGTTTGCGCGGTGTCTTTCTTAGAAGATCCTAACTTTGTTTGTGGAATTGGTTGTGATGATGCACATACTCTTGGTATTTGGGATATTAGGGATCCTGCGAACACCCATTTGGTTTCGCAAACTACGCAAAATGGAATTCCTCCTCAAATCAAATCCATGAAATGGGCGCCTCATCAAGAGTATACTGAATACATCACTAAGACTCAGAGAGGTTTATGTGATGTCGGGTGTACAGCTGGTGAGCACCATTTGAGACTTTGGTCTTTCCGCCGTCCAGTCATTGATAACTTGGGTACCCAAGAAGTCGCACAATTGTCATCACGTGGAGCCATTTTCGGAGAGCTTCGGAAGCAAGTACAACCCCCAAAGATTTATACTGCTGTAGATTTTGCTCCTTGTAGTGATAAGACTAGTGATATCATTGCTGGTGGGTCTAATGGCATTGTCTATTTGTTCCGCAAAGGTAAATGTATTGCATATCAGAACGCTATCAAGGGGGGTGTCCGCTGTTTACAAGTTAGTGGTGACACTGTTGTTTGCGGAGGCAAAGCTGGATCAGTCGTGTGTCTCAATATTCGCACCCTTGCCATTCAGTTGCAGTGTAGAGCGGCATACCCTCCACCTGTTACTCGCAATCTTGACGGATATACGCAAGCATCTGGTCGTGCCGTCTCTGCAACAGCACGTCCATTGAGTGCATCATCATCGACAAGCAAGGGGGGGGGGCTCGAATCAGACGAAGATTTAGGTGATATTATTGGTCTCGCGGCGATTAGTAGTAGCAAAGGGGGTATTACGCATGCTATTGTTTCCAGCAGTAATGGTCGCACAATGAAAGTTGACTTTACGAAGGCTATCGAAGCGAATAGGGCCAATTCTGCTTCCGCTGGCAAACGGCCTTTTGCGCCCAGTATGCCAACGAACGGTGTTTCCACTCTGTTCTATTTCCACACCGGTGAGCTATGGGGTTTAGCTGTTGGTAGTGCTAGATCACATCATCTAGAAAACTCACAGTTGTCTCGCAAGCTGACACTTTTAGCTACTACTGGTGATGATCGTCGTCTATCCATTTGGGACCCTGAAAGAAGATGTTTGTCAGCTCGTACAATTTTACCTGCTGCTTCCAGGTGCGTCGACTTCCATCGTTCTGCCCAGTTCATTGTCTGTGGTACTATGTCTGGTTCAGTTCATGTTTATGCCATGGTTGTTGATAATCGACGATCTGCAGCTGCTACGCCAGCTTCTGCTGGGAAAGGTGCAGTGATGGCCCCTGCCACTAGAATGGCACGCGAACAAGCGGAACATCGACGGTCTAAGCAGTACACACTTACCGAAGTTGCATTCCGTCGCGATTTCCGTGAAGCTGTGTCTGATGTGAAGTTTTCCCCATCTGGTGATATGATTGCTGCTGCATCTAATGATGACACTATTTGTCTATACAGTTGTGAAACTATTGCAGACAACAATACCGTGTCATGCACCCTGAAACCTTTGCATCGTCTACGTGGCCATTCCTCTTATATTACACACCTTGACTGGAGTCGTGATGGCCAGCTGTTGCGATCTACATGTGGTGCTTATGAGCTGTTGTATTGGAATGCATTAGATGGAAAGCAATTCACAGGTCCACAAGCTGATTTGGCTTTTAAGACTGACAACTGCCCTCTGGGCTTCGGTATGATGGGCATTTGGCCGCCTTATAGTGATGGAACTGATGTGAATGGAGTGGATGTCGGATCTCTTGAAGATGGAAACTCTGGAAATGGTGACAAATTAGTATTTACTGGTGATGACAATGCCAAGGTGAGTGTTATGAATTACCCTTGTATTGTCAAGCATGCACCAAGAAAAGAGTACGCTGGACATGGCTCTCATGTCACCAATGTTAGGTTTTACAATACCTTCCACAACAGAGACAGTCTAGGCAACCCATATGTTGCATCGACAGGTGGAAGAGATTCCACCCTGATCACATGGGGGGTGACAGCGACTCCTGTGGCGCCTCCGGTACGAAAATACGTCCATAAGCTAACAGCTTAAAAAAAAGGCAATGAAGCAAGCAAGTGTCATATTTATTTAGAAGAAGAAACTAAGTTGGAATGGGTTCGATTTGTTTGTAGTTAGATTTACTATTTATTCTCTACACAAGTGTTTCAAAGCAGACCTTGCACCTATGAACATCCATCATGAACGTTGCATGACCTTTACTATTCCTTCCTTACCCCATCCGCTTATTTGGATAGAACTTGGAAGCTGGCTTTGCTGTCAAGAACATTTCTGGTGCTACTGGCACGGTGGTTGCGTGTTTGAAACTCGTTGCAGAAATCTAATCTCCCCTTGAACTTGCTTATTCTATCGTCCAGTTTCGTTGACTCCTCTTCCTTGTTGACAATGGTGGCGTCCATCTGTATCTCGAGCTTGCGCTTCTCCCCCCAGCATTTGTAGTTATTGCTCATGTTCTGGCCTAGCTCGTACAGTGATGGCAGCACCTTGATGAAGCCGATGATCAAAGGAGCCACAACGAATTCAATGAAGCCCATTTGCATGTTACACAACTGGATCGTCTTTCTGTCCATCATTGGAGAGATCTCCAAACCTTCACTAGCCTCTCTCTCGCCCTGCCGTGCAAATTCTTCGACCACCAGGTCAGCCCACTTCGCACAGATATTAAATGGCTTGTAGGGATTTGAGATATCTGCACAATGCAGACATATCTCCATCATGAACATACGCTCCTTCTCCTCCGCGAGCACGTCAATGGTGTCTTTCTCCCCGGCACAGAACGCCGCCGTGTCCTCGCCATTGACCTCCAAAAACAGCGCCACTTTCGAGATCTGATCGAAATGGTGCGACATGTCGGTAGCGAGCACAGCACCCAACACCACTTTACGGGATGCGCGCCATTGCGCATCAGTGAGGCCTACGAAGATATTTGTCTCCTCCTTGCCTAGCACCTCATATATGACACTGCAATGCATGTTCTCAAGCGGTGAGCGGTCATTATGCCGAATAGCCAGCTCGTTCTTGGCCTTGACTAGGTACACGTTATTAACACCGGGATGCCCCACGTCGTGCCCCAGTGCTGCGACCAGCAAGGAGAAGAACTCCAGGTGGCTGAAAACGCCATTGAGGCCAGGAATCATTACGAGGCGGTACACACAGTGCGCCACGTCGTAGCCGTGCTTGTAGTTGTGGTAGGTGTTATCCTTGTATTTCCCACTAATATCTGTGAGGAAAGACTTAGCCACTGACATAGGCACATTGAAATCGTCGAACACGTTGATTACATCAAGCAAGTAGATGAAGATGTCAGACAACTGGTCTTGGTCGAAGTTCAGCGTGTCGAAGTTCCAGCTGTTCAGCTCCTCAGTTTGCACTGGCAAGTTGACGTCACCCAGGCTCATGATTCTCTTCTCCTGCTTGGCTGCCTCGAATCCTGCCGACGACTGCATAGTGTTTTCGTTGTCAGTGTTGTAAGTATCATTCAGCCACTTGGTGGTGGCTGCATCTACATTGGAATCGCCTCCAAAATCCACTTTGTCCTTGCCTGCCATAGCAGACACTATCTTCACTAGCTTCTCTACCATGCGCTCCAGGAGAGCCGTCTCCAACTCGCCATCACCATCATCGTTGTCTTCCTCCTCCTCTTCATCCATGACCTTCATAGACTTGAGCATGATGGCAGCGCTGGTGCGCAGCGAAGTCATGATCTTCTCCAGTGGGATAACCAGCATGGAGTCTACAGCGTTTTGAAACGATGCACTAAAAAATACCAGAGTGAATATGACCAGCATGATGATTAAGACGCCATACAAAGCTTCCCATTGGTTAGGCGTAGTGGTGTCCATACTGGCGGTGATAATACCCAACTGGTTACCGCTCGCGTCCTCCCATGATGTCGAATAAGCCTGCAAGTTGTCACTGCGCTTTACTGTCTTCCAAACCTTTGAAAAGTTGCAATTTGAGTTATCAGATACAACAGTCAAGGATGCCAAGTGTACGTCTTTAGCTGCTGTGGTTCCATCGTAGAAGTTATAGAACTTCTCATACATGGACTCGCACTGCGCTGGGGTACTTGCACTATCCTTCGCAACCACTTTGATGGCACGCAGCCACGCGGATCCAGAATCGTCTGTAAATGGACGTTCGTAATTTAAGAATGGCAAAACAATGACGAAGAGCATGACCAAGCCAGCTACTCGCTGAGAGAGAACATTGGCTAGTTGATTCGACACTTTGCGTACAGCATTCAAAGTAGGCTCGGGGGCGCCGTCCTCGTCCTCCTTTTTGAAGCAGGGGAGGAGATGGATGAACTTCATGAGTTTGAGAATCCTCATCAGACGCCCGTAACGGGCTCCCAGCTTAGCGGCACGGGTGGCACGTAGAATAGAGCCTGAGTTTCCACTGCCTCCTGTTCCAAACAAACTGTCAGAAACCCACCCAATGTCGAAGAGGATGGAAATGGTGCCCATGACGTCCATCCAGAAGAAAAAGCCGAGGAAGTACTGTGGTTGTACGAATGACAGCACGACACTCTCGGCTGCGAAACAGATGAATACTATAAGCAAGATGGCATATAGAGCATCGTTGGAAGAGTCTGGAGCGTCGCCCAGCACCCAGGACTCGTTCATGAAGAGTGACATCATAAGCAGCACGCCCAGGAAGAGCTGCATTCGGGCGCTGTCCATGAATTTGAACAGTTTTTTCTGCCAATCCGCGTTGGCTTTGATGCTGCTCCATGATTTCAACTGGATATAGTTATAGTGAGGTTGAACATGAATTTCCCGAGGGGGTATCGTGCAGAGAGAGGGAGGGAGGTGGAGGGTTAGTAAGAGTTTCCACAAGATAAAGACGTGCCTGCAAAAAAGGCAGTGCACAAAGGTGTGCGCGATATATATGTAACTGCAGTGTATTTCCAGGTAGGAACGTACGTTATTTATGACTTTGGACTGTGCTACTGCGTTGTAAGCAACCTTCATAGAGACTGATCCTCTTTTGTCATCAGACGGGTGAATTTGGCCTTCTGACATTTTGACAGCAAAAGTTGGCTTCAAATGAGATGACACTTCTGCCAAGAGATGTGTTTGGTGGACAATGTGTTTGCTGAATTTGCTGAAGACGCGGTGAAACCTTTGCCTCAGCGCCTCGGCCGAAGGGTTTTATTTTCGTCGTACAGCGGTTCAATCGAAAAATTGTGACGTGGGTAGAGTTCCCACGTTCCCACTCCTCCTGTCCAACATGTACACATGTCCGGGGGACGGGGGACAAGAGAGAGAGTTCAAAATGTTGTTTAATTTAAAATGGAAAAAATCCGAGCACCATGCAGCAAAATGATAACCCCGCTAATTTCTGTGTATGTCTATATTTATCGATCTTATAACATTATACAAATAAAATTTCTTCTGGCCAGTCGCATGCGCGAAGGTGGACTGAGCATGAGATCTGGGGAGGTGAGTGGAAAGTCTTGTATGGCACTCCGATAAGTTTTTCATAAATGGGGTGCCATACAAGACTTACCATGTCACCTCCTTAGATCTCAGTCCGCATTCGCGCATGCGATTGCCTCATCAATTGTCAATCAGTACCAAGCATTTGGGCTTATAAAAGCTTGGTCCAAAGAGCTTAGACTGCTTCTGGTGGTGGTGGCGGTGGCCCCCCTTCAGCCTCTGGTGGTGGTGGCGGTGGTGCCCCTCCTTCAGCTTGTAAAGGGTTGGCTATAGCTCCACATTCTGAGGCTGATTTCAAGCGCCTTTCTTTGATAACCTTTGCATCCCTCGCCGCCATAATGACTGCCTTCCTCCGCCCTGGAATCACTACTAATGACCAATATCCTCCACCTCCGAATACACCAATCATTAAAAAAAAGAACAACACTTTCTTAAACGTGTATGTGCTATTCTCATAAGCTTCCCTGTTATCATCATTTGACGGGATTCGGTCATCGTCAAACCCTGCCGTAACAGATGCGATTACTGCAAGGAAAACTGCAAGGATTGCGAGCACCTTTGTGGCCTTCATTCGTGCAAACCCAAGTTGTTCAACACAGTGACACAGACAACTAACTGCCCGGGCATGTGAGTGCCAAAGCGCGCGCGCAATACGTACGTGCGTCCCCCCAGCTTTCAGGGAGATTTGACCCGCCCGGAATCAGGGAATATTCGTTGGTGAGAACCTTTTATCGACACCCCTGACTCTTTTGACTCTGTCAATCATTAGTCAAATGGCATCTGCAAAAGGAGGAGCGTCGCTGCTCTCAGGCTGCTACATTGCCAAAAATGAGCTTCCTGAAGAACGTATTGTCGGTCATCAAGTCGAGAAGACGGTGACCTGCGTGGACTCCCACGCAGCGCATATGGACACCTTCAGTTTCAACAACCGTGTGTTCCTGGACGCAGAAGACTTCAACATGACAGCTTATAGCACGATGATTTCGCCATTAGTCAAGAAGGCGTCGCAAGGTCACAACACGTTGGCTGTGTTTGGCGGGGAAGCCTCGTTGAACATGAATGATTACTTGCTGTCGAAGATGCAAACCAGAGGTATTTTATCACAGGCTACTAGTCAGCTGCTTAATAGTATTTCCATCCCGCCAGGAAATAACGGTAAGAAGGATGGCAGTGTGACACTCTCATGGTACAAGCTGAAATGTGATGAGAAAGAGAGCGTCGTTGATGTTCTCAAGTCTGCTTCAGCTGGACCCAGCGCTGGTGCAACTTCAGAAGAGGGGGAAGCAGAAGAGCTCAACGTTCGTGAGCTGGACAGTGGAAGAGGCACAAGTGTCCCAGGATTGTGGGAAGTTGAATTATCCACAGGAAGTGATGTAGATGCCGTCATATCCCATGTACAGAAGATCAGCAATGCAGCTGATCATACTAGTGGCGAAGCACATACAATTGTCCAACTTGCTATCACTTCAGAAAGAACTAGACACAGTACCCGCAACATTGACAATCGTCACGACTTGGCTGGTATGGGGAAAATCACCTTTTTACTGTTGAGTAACATGGATGGAAATCTCATGCCTAGCTGGGCGAGTGATGATGCTGTTCTGCAGCGTCAGCCATGGGTTTCGTCCCTCGGGCAGCTTTTACAATGGATTGAGTCGAAACATGCTGCGGGGTCACTGCGTGCTGACACCGTTTGTCCGTACCAGAAAAGTAAAGCGACACTCATGCTGAGGGATATGATTCGAGCAAAACAGGATGCTGCACTATTACTCATGTTGGAGCCTACAGCGGCAACTCTTAGCACTTGCCACCAATGGTTGCAGCTAGTCGAAGGCATTTCGACTGCTTGCTCCTATTGCTTGATAGCTAACAAGATTGCAGGCGGTGGTAACACACCTAAAAACACGACGAAAACACAGGCAAGAACAGGGTCACCTTATCGCGGCCCAGCTTTGGACACAACGACGTCCATTTTCAAATCAAACACCCCATCTGCAGGGAATTACGATTACACACACCCAGAGCGACGCCTGGCAGGACCAGACTCCACCCCTATGCAAAGTAGTACCGGGAGGCCGCCTGTGACTATCCACTCCACCCCAACTATGAGGTCCTCGCCTGTGGGGCAAAGCCCGAGCTCGTCGAGCAAGGGTCCGCACTCATTACTGCCTCCAACAGCGACAAGTTCAGGCTCTCGTGGATCTACTCCAAATAATGCATACCTCCGCTCTGGAAGTGCGTGCAACAGTAGCCGCTATCAATCCCCCGCAGGAGCTGTACCTAGAGCAGGAGCAACGGTGCCACTTGATACTGTCCGCTCCGGCGACGACGGGCCTGCTTTGGAAAGAGCTCACATTGAGGTTGCCTCTTTGACAAAAGCTCTGTCCCTGAAAAGTGATCAACTTTTGCAGTCGCAGCTAGCTTATGATGTTCTAGTCAAGCAATTACACGAGGATGGAAGCACACTCAAAGCCCGCGATCGTGAACGCTTCAAGCAAGTACTTGCTGAATTGAAGGACTATGAAATCTACCGTGAAGTCATGGAAACAGCTTTGGCTCGCATGCAAACTGAGGTTGATAGTTTGCAAAAAGAAAATGCTGCTCAGAAGAACAGAATTCGGGAAATCGAAGCAGCTAGTCGACGCAGGGACGATTTTAAAGATCAATACAGCAAAGACTTGACAACAACGCGTAAGCAATTAGTAGAAGCAGCTGAACGTATTGCAAAAGACGAAGTAGCACTTAAGCGATTATCGAAGGAGAAAGAAGAAATCCGCGTCATGCAGGTTGCCCTTAAGGGTGATCGTCAAAAGTTATTGAAGGACGCAGATATTCAAAATGCCAATGTCGCAGCATTGAAAAAGAAAATTGTTTTGTTAGAGACAAAAGAATACCAGGCTGCGAAAGATGCGCAGTCGTATAAAAGTTCACATGAGAAGTTGATGGATCGCATGATGACATACCAAGAAGAAAATGATTTGTTGAAGGCCGCGCTGACTGAAATGCTGGAGCAGGCGGCAGCAGAACCAGAACCAGAACCAGAACCAGAACTTGAAAATGATCAGCAGCAGCAGCAGCAGCAGCAGCAGCAGCAGCAGCAGCAGCAGCAAGCGCATGCGCAGTACCATTACCAGCAACAGACTTTCATCAACCATGAAAGTTTTTCGGTAGATAACATGCCACCAGCGCCATCATCAACATCCCAAAGCCAAAAAGATGCTGTTGAAGAAGAAGAAGAAGAAGAAGAAGAAGAAGAAGAAGAAGAAGAAGGGGACGAGGAGAAATTTTCAGAAGCTTCTAGTAAAGACTCTAGAGCAAGTGCCAACCGAAGGAACGTGCTTTTCAAGACAGCCCCCGCTGAAATCATGCAACCACCGGCGCCACCTGCAGCAAAGCAAGTAGCTGCTACTGACAGGAAAACTCCTGGAAAATCAGCCTTCGAAAGACGAAGTTTTCTTCTCAAGGGAAAATAAATGAAAGTTTATAGATACATATAGATATAGATATTTGTATACTTTAACAAGAGCATCCAAATAAACACAAATATACATGGGCATTTAAACGAAAGAAATCAGAAGTCTCTATTTTCTAACCTTCTTTTTGGGAGGTGCTTCTTTGTCTGCGCTACTGCGGGAGCTGGGTGCGTATTGCTGTGTTCGGAAGAGAAGTTCGACTGCAGCAGCAGCTCTTGCATCATTCAGGGTAGCTTGAGATGTTGGCTGCTTCTTTTTCACTGCCTTGGTCGCAGATTTGACTGCAGTCACTTTCCCCGCCTTCGTAGAAGATGCCGGTGAACTAGTACTAGTAGCAATACGACTGCTACTACTGCGGCGATTACGGGTCGGTGAAGCTGACGGTGCTGCATGTGCATGTGCTTGCACATTCGAGACCTTTCTAGCCCTTGCAAAATCTTCTTTCTCGTAATTTATCTCATCTGAAATACTATCATTATCACCGTCGTCATCGTCATTGTCCTCGTCAGCAGCTCCTGTTGTGATATCCATGTGCTGTGTGAAGCGTTTGTTGGCATCAAATGCAGATATTCTTGCTTCCAAGGCTGCTGCAGCCTCCCGTTTGGTCTTTTCTAGGGCACTTTCCTTGGTCCTTTTCGGTGCAACTGCACTACCAGTAATGAAATCACCTCTGCTTTTCCTCTTTCTACTGACAATGTCACCATTATCTGTTTTGGCTACAGTTGCATTATTAATGTTGTCTCCTGGGTGAGTACGTATCGGCATGGAATCTACTGACTCGATTGTAGCACTAGTGGATGCGTGTTTTGCTCGCTTACTAGTAATAGCTTCTCCGTCTTCATTATCATTACGATCACCATCACGAGAGCGCTTCGAATTACAATTCATCACCTCCGTATTGTATCCTTCCGGCATTTGTGATCGCACTAAAAACTGAGCCTGCCCACGAAGGGAATTGCTCTTGGCAGCCAGCATTCTTTGCACATGCTCAATAGAGTGCTGTCTCCTTGCTTGCAACTCACCATGCAGGTCCCATCCAAGGGTGCGTTGCGTGAATACTCCATTTACGTAGCGACTCACGGAATCTAACGCGTGTGCAAGCCGCACCTCGTAGTCAGTCAATGCCCTCTGCAGCATCTCGGCGTCCACATTCCAAGCTGATGATGCTGGGGGCAGCGAGAAGACTCCTAGCCCTGCTTCCAATGAAGCCAACTCGCTGACGATGGTTCTCTGAGCTGCTGCGATTGCATTTTCAGACATTGTGTTGTACATGCTCCGAAGCTCATGCATGGCCCCTTTGTCTCCTGCCAGATTTGCATGAGAGCGGCAAAAGCTCTCGTGTAATTTTTCGTAGGGAAACCCAGCCTGGAACCTTACTGTGCCACCAGCAAATACAGGCATCTCTCTTTCCTCGGAGAGGGAGAGGGCCAGTCTAAGTTGAGAGAGAGAAGGGGTAATGGGGTAGTAGTGGATTTGCATAAGGAAGAGAGTGAGAATTATGCCTAGACGCAAATACACAGATTGAACACGCGCATATCATACACACCTCTGCGCAGCATGCTTCCGCTGCTGCTGCATCTTGTTCTTGGATTTTGACCACGGCAGGGGAGAATATAAAGGATTCTCAAAACGAAACGCTACCTTCTTAATAGAATGGAAAGATGATAGCAACAGCGTGTCTACCAGATTCTAGGGGCTTGTTCTATTGATAAGTAGTCCTGTGATCCACTGTGATCGTGAATTTACGTGCCGTGCTGTGCGCTGAGGGCGGCGGCGGCGTTCTTTGGGGTACTTCCCGCACTCCCTAAGAGCCTCACCTCTTGATGTACCGGCGTTCATTGATAACACAGCACGGTGCCAAGCATAACATATAGATAACAGCTGCATCTATAGTGCAATCCAAAGTATAGGTGCAAATAGTGTGTCAATGAATCGGCACACGCCATCTCGAGTCACACCAGTAAGAGTTGGCCTTGATGCTGCTGCTGGTGGTCGAAGTCAACAATCACAAGGAAACGGAGGCGTCTCCCCTTTGGGAATGAAGAGCGCGTATAGCTACCTCAAGACTCCGACGACAAGCTCTCACTCACCAAAGAGCCATACGACGGCAGGAAGCCCCGAGAGCTGGGGCACCCCTAGAGTAGTTGCCAACCCAAGCGCCGTAACATCTGCATTTAGAGAAATGCAAGAAAAAGCACGCTTAATGGAAGAAGAAACTGAATTGCGGAAAATGGAATGTTTTGACATACGTGAAAAAATTGCTGGTTACGAGAGAGAGAGGACTGAGCACAGTTCTGCACGCGGTGAAGAACAATTACGTAATACAGAGACACTGTTCAGTTTGAGAGCATCCCAAAACAACATCAGGAAACAAGTCGCAGAAATGGATGCGCAATTGCTTTCCATTGATAATGACAGTCGAACTATTCAAATGGACATCACCCACTCAAGGCAACAGCATGCCGCCATCGAGGATGACCTTCTGCAGCTGCGCGCGGGCGTGCTCAGACTAGACAGTCTCAATGAAGACCACCAGCGGGAATTGGACGAGTGTTTCACGAAGACAGAAGGTTTGCAGATGGAATTAGACCCTATTCCTACTCAGAACCATATGCTGCAAAGACGATTACAGCATGTTTTAAACGAAACCGAACAGGAGAATTCGCAACTGACTTGGCAGATGAGTCAGCAAGAGAATCAGTTTCAGACTGTGGCTCGCTATATGCAAATGCTTGTAGAATTGAATGATGAGATTTGCACTGCTGTTTTGGCTCGTGAAGAGGCCAGGGCCAGAGTGCTCCGCTTGTCAGGTAGGCTGCACCTACCCTACGACCCGTACTCAATCAGTGGCGGGGCGAGCGAGCGGAATGTTACTGTGCCTTCTTTGCGTGGTGGTGCGGCTACTGATTTCGTTGATGAAGAAGGAGGTTCAGTTGTCCACGTGCGGGAGCTGGCGACACGTGCGCGGCAGCTGTGTGTCAACCTTGCAGAAGCTAAATCCAGTCCGCTCAATCAATGGCCTCAGCCCACTGATACCGAGCATGATGATGATGCAGATGCAGGCGCAGCGTTTCAGCAAGCGACGAGCCTTTCTGAAGATGAAGCTCGTGACGAAAGAGAAGATGAAGCTGACCGCTTTGAAGCTGCTGTGTTTATTGATGAGAATCAGCAAGAGCGAAAAAGCAGGAAAAGGGGAGATAACACTTTTACCAACCTTATGGGTGGAGTGGCAAGACAGGCATCGCAGCACGGCTTAAAAAGTCAAGCTAGAGTTGCAAAAAAGAATGCAAGGATATTATCTAGTGCTGCTTCTCGCAGCACAGCACTCAAAATACACGGGTCAGTTCTATCATCAGCGAAGCGAAGCAGTGGTATTGGTAGTGGTAATAGGTCTTCAAGTGCGCCCGCCGCAGCACCATCTACTCGTATGCGGCAACGAAGAGCGGAAAGGGGGCAAACAGCGAAGAAAAGCTACACACACATAGATATGAGTGGCAAAAGTCCTCGAGTAATAAGTAGTCCCTCTGGCAGCCCTTCGGCTAATTTCGGCTCCGCATTGCATCCAAGTTATGGATACGAAACTGCAGTAGCCGCTGGACGTGCTTTTGTTTCTGCGGCAGGCGCTGCAGCCCGGCGACGGGATGATGCGGAGCCTCTCCTCAAAGCAAGTAACCATCAGACTGCGCATTCTAGGCTGCATGAAAGGCAAGTGAAAAATGGTTTCGAGGATGAACAGCAAAATCTGCAAAGCACTTACAGGCAAGCGCCGAAACCAGCGCAGCCGCACTCAGGTGCCTGGATGCCTAGTGGAGCCAAAAACGACACGCGAAGCCCATCAAACAATATCATCGCGAACAAGAACAAAGTGTACAGATCGGCAAAGATTGGTCTCAGTAGAGCTCCTCTCAACCATTACAACAAGCTGCATATAAAGCAGCTCAAGCTTTAGCTTTTATTAGCTTGTAAACTTGATGTACCTATCCAGAAAAGTGATTAGATTCGTGTGAATGATGTTACTGTCTATGCGTGGTGTTTCTATTATTGATAAACAAAATTTATGAATGGATTTACAAAATATCATGTACTCCTCTAACATAAGGAATCCGCCAGGCACTCCACCTACTCACCACTCTAGCCGTCATCGGGGGGCAATGGACGGTTGATTAGCTGGCACTGCTTCCACCAAACCGCGTTCCTTTTCGTATGCAATAACTGTTGACAGAGGGCAAGCATGAAACTTCACTACCGTTTTCTGCAAGTATTTCTTTGCGGGGAAGGATAAGGAAACGTCAGTGTTGCAATCTTTTGCAGCTGTGGCCCATGCCAACTTCGGGTACGAATCGCGAAATGCGAACACTTCCGTGTCATCATCGGGCTTACTGGCACTAGTACCGATCACCAGCTCAATATGCTCCCATCCCGAGGCATAGGGCGAGCCAGCTTTGGGAGCTGGAATCTCTACGCATTCAATCTCTTTTCGATTGCCATTGTAGATTACTACGATTGGGTCCATGAGCTTGAATGTTGCGATTGGGCGGCCCCCGATCATGCCCTCTACAAGCAAATCGCTCTCAAAGCCCTCGTTGGAAAGAAATGCTTTGCCAACACGGATGTACTCCTCCACACGGTCGCAGCGCCAGCATATGTGATCAATCTGAAAAGTGTCAATCGGGATGCATGCGCCCTCAATGTTGCCAAACAGCTCTTCCAGAAAAGAAACGATGGTCTCGCCGCCCAGCTGCTGCAGAAGCGGGTGTGTTTCTACGCTAACCGTCATGAATCAAACCAAAGAAATCAAAGAATCCATAAAGCAGCCATAAAATAAAGCCTCTGCTAGCTGCTGTGCAAATTTCCATGTTTTCCATGCTGCAAGGTTTTTCGTCTCATTGGGCTACCTAAGTAAGAGAATACCCTGTGGACTTCTACGAGTCGATTATATGAGTTTGGGCTACTTTGTTGTGGCCGATGCCATCTCCAAGGACTTGTTCCTGTCCACCTACCGGGACATTGCTCGCATTAGCCAGCTGCTGGTGGCTCCCCTCGGAATCCCGCACTACGTTCCTCTCAGAGATCTGTTGGAAACAGAACATTTCACCAAACTCTTTCGCTCATGGGAGGAGGTGGTCTCCCGCGCAGTTTACACGAAGAGAGGCATTCCAGATGATCGCGTAGCCGCCTCAATGCACCTGTTCCTGGAGGTCAACAAAGACAGCGATGTTCTCAAGGCTATTCAGATAGAGACAGACCTCATCGCGAAGATCATTCGAGCCCCCAAAGTGGTAGAATTGCCCGAAGCCGTGTGTGTTCCTGAGAGCCTTGTCAAACTGCATGCTGAGCTTGTTGCAAAGCAAAGGCAAGGTCAGGGACTGAGGCAGGGGCAGGAAGGTGTCTTTATCGGTGCAGAGATGGAGCACCCCTGGATTCACGGGGCACTCGCAAAGGTAGCATTACCCTCATCTGAGAATGGGAATAGGCACGTGCTCGACCTGAACACTGCAGGGGTGGCTGCCGCACTACTCACACGTGTATTGAATGCCCTCAACCTGATGGTGCCAAAGGCCGCAGCACCTGGTATTTGGGAAGCTAAATATGGGTTGGATGATGCTGCAAAGCAATACCCTGGCTTAACTATCCGTCGTAAGTCTTTTCAGCCAGTTGATGTTCTACTCCTTTCGAGTAAAAACAGCAGCAGCAGCAGCAGCAGTGGCAATAGCAGTAGCAGTAGCAGCAGCAGTAGCAGCAGCAGCAGTGGTAGTGATGAGAAGTCTGTGACAGTGGGGCTTCCATCAGATGCGACGGAAGCGCTCTTGGAAGCGCTCTGCGTGCAAGTCCCAGAAGTGGGAGAGGTGCGCTTCTCTCTTCTGCAGTACTACGCGCTACTGGACCTGCATGGAGACTCCACTGAGGTGGACTCTGCTCTCCGCCAACGGCTGTCTAAACCGGATGTAGCAGCGAGGATTGGAGTTCAATTGCCTTTACTAGACCTTGTGCGCGTGGGTGCACTAGGCATTGATAATGCAGGCACTGGGCTCATGAGCACAGCCCTCTCTGGGGTGTCGAAACCCATCGTGTCTGCTTTCGTGCAACTGGGTACGTCTCAAGAGGTAAGTGCAGATAAGGGGCTGCAAGCTATTGTGAAACTTATGTCTGCCCAAGATAGGGCCAGGAGGAGGGCAGGCAGTCAAGCACGGAACTGCTCTATTCGAGCAGCATGTCAGCTTGATAAGTCTCTCGCAAAAGCAAAGCTTGCAATTAAAATATCCTTGGGTGTGCATGATGATGCTTCTCCAGAGCACGAGAGTAACGAGGAGCAGCCTGAAGAGAGTGTTGACGATGACGATGACGACGATGACGATGACGACGATGATGATGATGATGATAATAACGATAAGGAGAACAATGAAGATGATGCAAAAGACTGGCTTCTTGAAGTTGCTAGTCTCCAGGCTTGCAGCGGTGACAGCACTGAACTCATTTCGCGGGTTCCAATTCCTACTGAGCTGCACACTTCGATCTTGTGTGACATTGCAAAATACTTGAGATTAGCTTTCGAAGAACAGCAAAGTGATTTAGAGTACCGCCCTCCAGGGCCTGCCGACGACCCTCTAGAAAGCCCCCTGTTAAAGAATGCGATAAAACTTTGTGATGCTGCACTTGCCGCTGACCCTTTTCATGTAGAGTGCCTTGAGCAACGAGCGATTGTAAAAGGCACACTCGGGATGCAGGAGCTCCTTAATTATCAAGAGCTGCGGCAGATGAACATGCACATGCAGGCAGGTGATGATGATGGTAATGGTATGCAAGATTGTAGTGTGCTGCGTGCTGCTGCAAAAGATTCCTTAGCGTCTTTCCTTTTGGGCGGCTCAGCAGACCTTGCCATGGCGGGAGAGGCGGAAGAAGCCGCGCGGCAAGCTTCGCGTGCTGCTGCTTTAACAGAATTTCAACGAAAAGAAAGCAAAGCTGGACAACTACCGGTGCTTCTACCCAAAGCATGGCTCGTTCGGGCCTATCTCTCTGGGTATCTCCCTCCTGCAATCTCTGCTGGAGTGGTTTCTCTTTCATCTGATCTTGCAAATATTGAGTATTTAAATCTAGCAGATGTGCATTTTCCTCTTGAAGAAGCGGAATCGGAAGCGGAAGAGAGCTCCAGTGCGAATGCTGGTGGACTAGATGACATTGATGACAACCAAGTAGAAGCCTCTTACCTTGACTTGTTGCCAGTACCACCTGTTGCACTACTAGATGGTGAAGGCAAGAGTAAGGATCGACAAGCCTATCGATTAATAAGACAATTGTGCGGAATTTTAGAAGCCTCGATGAAAGAAATTGAAACCACTAATGTGATTCCTACAGCAACATCAAACCGTGAGAGGGGTTCTTACCTTGCAAGTCGGTTTCGAGGCAAGGAAGCTCGCAAGACGCTTCAGGAGCTGAACCTACGGGAAGTATCACGTGACGAGCTATTGCAGCAATTAGCCTCGTCACAAATGGAGCAACATTCAGAAATGTTTACACCTTTCATCAAACATGGAATCTGTGCTCGCAACGAGGACAGTGACAAACCTGTCGCATTGCCTACAGCTGTTGAAGAAAATGTCAATGAAGTAGATTCTACGAAGGAGGCCCCCCACTGTCAACATTTTGTCACTTTCCTTGAAATATTGCAGAATGATCAAGTAGCAAAACTGACAGGTGTTACCTTCTCAAATACCGGTAGAGTCAGAGACGTTGAAGTAATGAATAGTGAAAGTGAAGGAAATGAATGGGAAGATGTGGACTTGAATTCAGATGATATCAGTAATGCAAGTACTGAAGATGAATTTAATACAAACAACAAAAGTCATGATGTCAATGCAGATATGCTCGTGTCCCTTCCCATACGTGCCAGACTTTTAAGCTTGTGTGCTATTGCTGCTTATTTGTCCGGTGATGCCAGTGGTTCCATGAAATGCTTGCGCGCTTCTTTAAACGCCCAACCTTTACCTCAGATAAGTTTGCATGCAGTCTGCTCTGATGATTTTGGTCTCGCTGCTGTTGATGCTGCAGTGAAATTAGGCGCACTTCTCTGTGATATGGATGTACGAGATGAAGCCGGAAGTATTTTGAGGGAAGCTCTCAGCTCAGCAGAAGCTTTGCAATCGCAAGCAAGTGATAGTAGAGTGAACGTACTAGGAGCTAGTGGTGCTGCTTGTGCGCTATTGCACATTGCAGAGTTATGCATACATGAGCTAAACTATAGTGAAGCCATGGCTTCTCTTGGTCGTGCGAATCGCTTGACTGCAAGAGCGCTATTCACATGTGAGCAAGAGGACGGCAATTCCATTTGCCGTGACTTCGTTCCTTTGAAGGATTGCTTGCAGGGACTGCTACCCAATATCTTATCCCTTCAAGGGGTCACTTTGTTTCGTCGATCACCAGGGGAACCAGAACAAGCATTACGGCTTCTCAGGGAGGCTTGTACAGAGCATCTCGACGCGCCGTATCTGTTGCTCTGTTATGGTGAAGTTCTCAGCCAAGCTGGGGATCTTGTAGGTGCTTTAAGCTGTTTTGAAGGTGCTCACGCTCTTGATATGCATAACCCGCTACCATTTGTGAATGCAGCGCGCACCTATCAGCAGTTGAACCAGACGGGCATATCGGAGCATCACCTCTCTAGGGCCCTTTGCATAGACCCTAATTTTGCTCTCACTCAAATCGATGTGGCACAAGCAGCTTTGCACAAAGGGAAAACACAGCAAGCTCTTAGAGTATTGGATCATGCTCTCAGTCTTTCTAGGCATGTGAGCGATATATGCGATGTGCTGACAGCTCGCACTGTTGCCACATTACAGGCAGCCCTCGAAGAGGAAGGATTATATTACCCCCCTCCTCAGTCGGAACAAATTATGTAATGATCAATTAGATGATTAAAATCCACTACATCTAAAACGACACGCACACCACAAATGTATTTTAACTATGTCATAGTCCAAAATACCTACTTCTTCTGCTGATTCGCAGCAAGTAATTCAATGAATTCATGTTTCTCGCTTAACCCTTTCGTCTGCTCCTGAAGCCCAGCACGTGTGATGGCACTTTTCAATTCTTTGATGCTCATGCTAGCAGGTGCACATTGACTTAAAGGAGGGTTCGTTTCTACCCCGTCCTGCAAAGCAAAACGCCCCTTGTCCTGAGGGAATACGTGACCGGAGTCAGACCAAGGCCATCCTGTTTAATGGGAGATGCAATATAGGAATGGGGAAAGGGGTTAAAAGAAGTTGCGTTACAGATCTGAAGGGGTAACAAAAAAAATCTTAGCAAACCTTGTTTAATGCCGATTATATGGCCGCGAAGGGCAACAAGCAAGTCGTAGGGGATGCGGTAGCCTGGGGCATTATAGGCTTGTGAGTTGATAGGTGCGCTGCAACTAGACAACCAGTGCTTCTCAGCGTGGTTATCTTGCAGCACCCTCGTCCAAAACTCACGCCAAACAGAGAGACAATATTAGCAACAAGCAAAAGCAACAGAACACAAGCACAGACACACACACACACCAGGCAACAAGTAGAATCATTAATTTTGTACGCACCTCCGAATTGTGTCTGCTGGTAATCGGAAAAGGCCTGCCTTATCTCTGCGTCCGTATTCATGACAAATGGGCCATGTTGCACCACAGGCTGCCCAATAGGTTTGCCTTGTAAAACCAGCACCTCACTTGTATCACTGCCATGGTTGTGGAGCTCAGCAGTAATTCCTGCATTAAGGTTCACTATCACGTGTTCATTCATAGCTCGGTCTCCCACAGTCAGAGCCTTGCCCTCGATGAAGTAGACTTGTCTGTTGATATCTTGACCTCCTTTGGCAACAGGCAGAGTGAACTGTGCCCCTGGCTTCAAAGTGATGTGCCAAACAGCTACTTCATTCTCTTTGGTAGCTGCCCACGAGTTTGGGGGGGGGGGCAAGGCCTTTTTTGCCTTCCAACTCCCCAGCAAAAATGGTTCCAGAAGTTAAACCATCTGATGAGACGAATTTCGGCACTTCCTCTGCCCAATGCATTACAAAGAAAGGATCGACCATCTTTTTCGCTCCTGGGAGGTTGAGCCAAATTTGAAAGAATCTCAAGGGATTGGGGCTCGTTTGGTTGATCAGTGGGAACATCTCGCTGTGTTGAATACCCTTCCCAGCTGTCATCCACTGGTTGTCGCCTTGTCCATATCTCCCAGCACAACCAGTGCTATCAGCATGGTCCACAAGTCCTTCGATAGTTGCCGTCAATGTCTCGAAACCCCTGTGAGGGTGCGAAGGGAATCCTGGGACACGCTCGCCATCTGTGGGATGTGGGTTAGTGCGAGTGAGAGAGGCAGAGGTACACACACACACACATGTATGAACACACACAGTATAAAATTGATATACATACAGAGACACGCTCAGGCACTTACGATACATGCGGTAGGGTGCACTGTGGTCAAAGTCAGCCCCGTTGCCCATGCGAGGTGCTTCCATCTTCGCGTTCCCTGCTGGGTAGTTGTCCTTGTGATAAACTGCAAACAAGAACGGATCCAGCGTCGCGAACGGCGGAGTGCCTAGCTGCGACACGCCGCGAATGCAATTCAACATCTTGTCCATCGATAAACCTCACACAAAAAATAATGGCGAAATTCCCGGTACCTCTCTCTCTCTCTGTGTGTGTGTTTGTGTCTCTGTCTCGCTCGCAATGGCGAAATGGCGAATGGCGGAATGGCGAATGGCGACGCGAATACGCGAATGCGAAAGCAGCGCTCACGAAAAGAGAGGACCCACCACTGGGACGAATTTTGACCATCACTTGAGAAGTGTGTTTGACCCCAGATAAGGTTGTAGATAATTCGCACCGTCGTTCGCATTTGTAAATCCTGGAATTGCGTGCTTATTCCAAAAATGAGTCATAGGAAGTAGCTATTTCTCCCGAAGGTTCAGAGGCACAGGAGGATGGTGAATTTCGTAGTTGCATGTTTTTGCACCCTTGGTCTGTTATGGCCGGTTGTGCTCTTTCCATCTGTTTCTCTTAGCACTGGTGAGTTGAAAACCCGAGGTATGTATGTTGATGAGCACGCATTTTCTGCGCAAGTGCTACCTTCTTCTGTACAGGAAGTGCAAGACATTGAAATCGACACTGACATTGATACTGGTACTGCTGATGAGAGTGGTACTGGCTCTGCTGCTGTGGCGGCAGTTGTAACTCCCCTGAGCACACAACAGCTCTGCGAATACTTACTTCATATTGGAGTGTCCCGGTGCAAATCCGTGGGTACAGTGGGTAGTAGCCTTACGTCGATGTCCACTGAAGTCATAATAGATGCGCTCGAAAAGCCTCAAAGTCTTGAAGCAATTGTGGTTTCAATCAGGTACAGTGTTGTATTGGGCGCAGCTGCTGGTGTTGCAGGAAATACCTCGAGAAGCTCGGCATTCGCTCTCACAATAGAATTGACTGAAAAACTCCTGCGGTCGAAATGGTTGAGTAGAAGAGTTGTGATACTCCTACTCTCCGATTCTGAATATGAGGAAAGCTG
>JACKZZ010012477.1_pt1 | contig 24642 bp, 20 predicted proteins | sample 8027871 | NCBI WGS metagenome assembly JACKZZ01 (sample SAMN15724774, study PRJNA655200) | protist metagenome | isolation source: fluorescence activated cell sorting (FACS) single amplified genomes of... | place: USA: West Boothbay Harbor, Gulf of Maine | collected 2000-07-19 | reverse complement strand
TTGGTTTATGGGAACAATCACTTCCCCCGCTCTGAAGTCCACAAATTCTGCGAAGGCGAGGAGCTTGCGGAACTGGAGGACGCTCACTCCCCAATGTTGAAAGTGATCTGCATAGAGATCCACCTCTCGCTCAGAGAATTGCGGCTCTTGCCTTTCACGCAAGAGGCGTCCAATTTGCACGAGATTCACCGATAAGAACACGAGACCCCATCCGATGGCAAGGAATTGCGGTGGCTTGCGGGTGTAGTTGTACGCCATCCCACACAGCGACCCGCAAACGGAGAGGGCCCGGAGGTGGAATACATCGGACATCATGAAACCGCTGAGTGAAAGGATGGAACCCAGATTGAGAACCAGCAACCCCCTGTCTTTCCGCATGTCCCCAAACACTCGCACCAGCCAGCTCTCTTCCTCGGAAGAGTCTTTTTCTGTGTTACCAGAACTGCTGGCATCCTTCCTTTCCAGTCGGCCTTTTCTTTTGCCCTTTTCTTCGCCGTCGCGCCGGATATGATGAAAGGAGAGCTGCCGCGTCTGCACAAGTGTTGTTCGCGCGAATCCGAGGCACGCTCGCTGACCCCATGCTGCACATAGTGTGCCACACTGCGGAATCGATGTCGAGATCCTGCAGTTCATAACACTTTCGCGAGCTTCATACCGCTTTCGCGCGTAGACACATAGTCGCTTCTATCAGACTGTTCCCTCAGTCTGGGATATAGTATAGTGCTGCCTCTCGGCGAAGGACTCTCTCGCTCCAATTTGTTCATACAGTTCCACTGTCAAAGAGCGGCGAGATCATGAAACACGAACACCTGATCGCGTGACATTGGGACCGTGTCTTGCCGGGACCTCTTGCAATGTACAAACAACGCACAAGTAACAAAATCCGTGCACTAGTGGAATACGGGAAAGGTCTGAGCACCACTACTGCGAATTCTATGAGAACCGGTCACACTTCAGGTCAGGCGACTACTTCTTCTTTTTAGCGTCGGTTTTCTGCACAACCTTTGTGCTAGTTTTCTTAGCCGCTGGCTTCGCTCCTGACGCTTTTCCTGCTTGCTTTGCTAACGTCTTTTTCATCGCGGAAGGCGTCCGCGCTGCTGGGGAGCTGGCTTTCGCTTTCGCCTTGGCATTGCTCTTGACACTACTCGTTGCTTCGGACTTCTCTGGACTTTGCTTCGCCGGAGTATTTTGCGCCTTTGGGGTCGCGCGTGATTTCATCGCCAGCTTCTTTTTCTGCGGACTTTCTGCTGCTATCTTTTTCGATGAAGGCGTTTCCTCGATTAACAACACGTCTCGTGCTTCTAAAGTTGTTTTTTGCCTCCCTTTCGTGCCACAAACGACAGCATCACTAGCACCGGCTGTGCTATCTGTGCTTTTCTGCTGTTTCATGCTCTTCATCACAGCGGACTTTACACTGTTGTTAGCAGAGACCGACTTTTCGCTCTTGCCTGTACTCTTACCTGTCGCGCCACCGCTAGTACCCGCTGGACTGTCTCTCGATGCCTTAGCGTTTCGCGGACTACTCTCCTTTTTTTGGCTAACCTTCATGACAGTCTTCATCACGGTTTGAGTCTTCACTGACGGCAATTGTCGCTTCATTGAAGTCGTCAGCTCACTAGAACCTGGTTTCTTTTTGGTGCTGCTCATTTTAGCGCCAGGTGAGGGAGCTGAGCTACGCGCTGAGCTACTAACACTCTCGGATGCTTTGCTGGCTACTGCCGCATTCTGGGTTGACTTTTTCATAGCGCGACTGTTGTTCGGTGGGGCGCCCTCAATTCGTACTTGATTTTCTTCTCCAATGAGGTTTTCTTTTGTCTGTCCGTCAACTTGCATGTTACTTGACTGTTCCTGTTGCTCCCCTGTCGTTGCGTTTTTCGTTGTATGTTCGTCACCATCTGGCACTGCCACAACGTCTGCTCTTTGAACCTCCAAATTACTAGCTAATTCAGCACTTGGCACTGCATGCACCTCTTGCGCACCTACCGAATCTGTTCGACCAGATTCGAGATTGGACGTAGACGAAGATTCCATAGGATAATCCCGTGCATTTTCATGCGCGTTTCCAACGTGACTTTCTCCAACATCCATATCATCCGTCTTGCGCTCGAGTGCTTCAATCTCTTTTCCCATGCTATCGAAGCTCGGTGTCTCAAGCTTCGCGGATGACAAATCCAATCCCGTGGACGGTGCATTTCTGGAATTGGTCGGTGGACTCGGTAGCAGATTAAACTCCAAGCCTCGTGCTGCAAAAGCTGGCGCCATAATTTCATTACTGCTTACAAATAAGGAGCTAGAAGTACTTCCACCACCACAAAACAGGCTGTGGTTGTACGATGCTTTCTGCGGCGACGCAACTTTGCTGATCACAACAAGGTTGCTATCGCTTGTGAAGATCGAATTCGGAACCTTCGACGGAGGAAAAGCGTCGCCTTGCTCGCCGGTGGCACTAGACTTCCCCGTGACCGACGCGCCATTCATGTCGACATCGCCGTCACTGTCTCTCTGGAACTGTTTACTTTCGTGCAGTCCTTCATTATCCGCCTGCGAAGAGTCTAATGCGTCTGTCTTCTTCCGGACAGTCTCATTGCAATCAGTACCGGCGATGGTAGCGACCACATCACTAGTTGCCTTGTTCTCGAGATCAAATGAGCCACGCTGTGAGGCACCTTCGAGGTAAGTCGACTTGGGAGTGCCGACCAAGTCCGTGCCACCAGTGCCGAAATTCATCGGGGTGGCAAAAATCGCTGCTGTAGCGCTACCTCTATCGTCAGAGCTGTTTATGTCATCATCAGGAAACGCCGACGCTGTATGAAAAGCAAAATCATTCGGAGTCGTAGATGCCATCCGCTCGTCGTTCTGCTCTGCGCCACTGCGACCTACGCATCCAGCTAAAGTCGATCGGAGCGTCTCTCCGACAGCTTCCACAGTGGAGTCCACGTGCTCAGTCACCGCGGCACCTGCTGTCATAAGAGCACTGCCGACAGAAACTGTTGTCGACGCCGCAGTAGCTGCGATCTTGACACCGGAAGCCAGAAGCGATGTAGCTGAAAGGTGATACAGACCATTTATTCGCGTGAAAACTGATGAGTCAAGTTTAACGAAATGACTGAATCGTAGTGCAAATGTCAATGATGTGCGTCATGATAGTATGATACGTTCCGTCGGCGTTTCTGTCGGCTTGCTGCCGGCTTGCAAGGCATAGTAATTCGCAGCAGACGAAAACGTAGATGAAACACTGTTGCCCCTCTGGTAGTTCAAGGTTGAATCTCTGGGTAGCGTCGGCATGCTTCGCAGCTTTGACATGTCTGGAAGCCTTGGCAGCGGAAAGTTCGGAGGGGTAGAGCTATGTTTGTTCGCTGAATCCGTCCTGCTTCCAGGAGAACGACCAGACAGCTCAAGACACCTTCCATCACGTCTGGCAGGAACTGGCAGAGTCAGCGGGCAAGCGCAAAAATCGATCGGACCGCCATGTCGTGAAAGCGGGCCACCATGCCGTGAAAATGCAACGCTTCCAGCACCTTGACCTCCTGACAGTTCCGCAGATGAGCTTTTTGCAGGCTCGATGTTGAAATGCATTGACCCACTTCCACTATCGCGGCTTGCGGGATCTGCTAGACTGAACGAATTCAAGCGCGCGGAGCGCAACGCAGGGTTCATACACGGGTCGCGGAACTGAAGCCCGCTGCCACAACGCGAAGAATCCGCACTACCCTCTGAAAGCTCTCTCACATGTCCATACAATCCGCTGTTTATCTTCATACCGCCGACTATGGCATCGAAGAACCTTTGACCACGATCTTGCGGAATCTTCTCCACAAGATGCATTTCGCTTCCGATATCTCGGTTGTCCCCAACCACTCTCAGGCTCAATGACGGGCCGTCCAAAGGAGTTATCCCGGGGGTAGACGCTCTACCCATATCCACCTGAAAATAAGATTCTTATTCAAGAAAGACGTGAATTTGAGAAAAGAAGTTTCTGACTACCTGGAATACACAACGGCGTTAAGAAAATGCTGCCAAATGATACTACAGGAGATAATAGACTGTTTTCCGCTATTCTCTCATTCAATGGCCGCGGACGACGGATGAATAGTGATACTCCTAGTACCTTCACCACCTTGCACAGTTGGCCGTTTCTGAGAACGAAGCATCCCGGGTGAAACACATGGGAAATACTCGCCCTGAGGTAGGTATTCGTTGGAAACTCGCGCGGCACTTTTATGACTGCCTGGTGTTCGAATCGAGTCGGCAACCCAACCACTTGCCATTCTGCAGCTCCCTGCTGGCTGTGAACGAATGGGTGACTCGTATCCAGAATTGAACCAACAATTCGCACCACATTCAAGTCGTGGAAAGTCTCGCACAGCTGCCACATGGTTCGAATAAAATCCACTTAAACTAGCTTGCACGTTGTTAGACCAGGTATAGGAACGTATCTAGGAGCTCTATCTAGCCAAGGACAATGATATCTCCGGTCTAGCTGGCCTTCATTCTGGTTCAGCTGGCGTTCTCTTGGTCTTTCTCTTGGTCCATCAACGCAGGTTGCGGGTAAGAAATTCTTACGGTATTTTACGCTTTCAATTTCAACTGATCGCAGGGAAGGGATATGAAAAACGGGCGAAAGTGACGTCACGACTGTTCACCAAAAACTTCCGGAGCAACGCAACCGACCCTGTCATAATCAAATTCGATCGTATGCTATCCAAGCATTCGCCCACGCTGAGGGACTCTGGCTTTGTCATCTGACACTCGCGCTCAATGTCTTTTGCACAAATTGTCTGACATGAAGGACGGCTTTCGACAACCAGATCTTAATTCATATGACCTTAGATGTGCGCAAAACAAACCTCAACTTGCACAGAGGAATGGAACACGGCCCGCAAAGCTAAGGACGAAACGTACGTACGGCCCCTTACACCGCTCGCATGCGCGTATCAACAGAGTAACGATCGACTACCCAGACAAAAAATTCTCTCCCCATCATCCACTGGATGAGTTGATTTTACGATGGCTATTCCTTCAACATAAAAAGTCGTCTCAAACGAATATCTGTCATTTTCAATATGGATCGAATATTCAATATACTTAGTCACTCCGTAGTCACTCCGTCTAGTACTACCAGACCTGACTACCCTAGAATTTGCGTTTGGAAAGATTGTATCGAGTCCGCTCGCGGCGCTCGCCCGACTCTCAACAAGGGTAGATATATTTCAAGTTGAAGACTTCTGAGATCAAAGGATCTGCAAGCCACAAGTGCGCTGCAGTGGCGCATGCGCAAATGCGTGCGCAACCTCTTTGCATCCGCACGCACGTGCATTATTATTTGATCGTCAGTGCGTGCGCCTTGCCCTTACTTCGGATCTTCTGACTACCGTTCACTGGGCGAGGGTGCTCGATGCAAATCCTCTTTACCTTTGCCGCGTCAAACAGAAATTCTACCAATTCCTGGCTGCTGTCTTCATCGCGAATCAGGTGCCTGTTGGTAGTGGAGTGATTGGGGACATGACGTAAGATCATCTTATTAAGATTCATCGTATTTGACATGAACAATAACAAGTTGGATACGAGGATGGTGTGTTTGGGAAAGAATATCAAACCAAAATCGTATTAATACCTTGAGCTTGCTATCTGCGATTCATAGGGTTGGTTGTGATCAAGGACCGTCTTGCCCAGCCGCCAATGCTTGAAGTCTCTTTCAGGACATTTTACCTTCTCCCTGATTCGCTTCTTCAATGCAGCCACACTGTCGTTGCTGTATACGGCCAGATAAAATGGATGCCCCCATGCCATACCGCTGTTGCTGCGCTCACTATGGTAGCATATTATCGTAGTCATGTCCAACCCCTCCACTGGCGCTGAGAGAGAAAAGCGACCGGATTAAAAAAATTGCGACGCGTTCCGAAATCCAAATCAACTGCATCATCACTACAAATTCTGAATTCGAGGCAGAATCGCTCGCTGGTGCAGCTGTTCGTATTAAACAGGGTCACTCTCCTCCATCCGGTAGTCAATCTTCAGAGTCACATAGTAACATACCTTCGCACTTCCGTTCCAGCCTGAGGCTGTGGTAAAAGACGTTCACTTTTTTGGCGAAGTCGTGCTCTTTGAGAGGTGTGTCCATATTAAGCTCTTCGCAGTGTCGACCGTACGCGACCAGAAGGCGATAGTCGTCGACGTTCGTGGAGACCGGAGTATTACCGCTAGTTGACTGAGCGATGACGTTCTGCAACTTCTGTAGCGCAGCCGTTGCGATCTGCCGCAGAGGCGTGTCTGACGCTACTTTTGTTAAAAGACACGAGCCCATCTCTGTGACCCAGTCGTCAAAATACCGCACGCAGACCGCCAGCGATGGTTCGCGCGACCCAGACGCCGCTTGCTCGGCTCGGTAAACCGATTTTGGCAGCTCCGGAATTGACACGCAGTTCAAAGACACCCGCTTCGGTATACTGCTACCCATTAGATGCGGAATGTCCTTCCAGCAGACCGTTTCTTCTCGCTCCGGCGAAAGGGGATCGTTTGGAGACGTAGCCGGCGGGTGAAGGAAGATCCTGTGCGAACGAAACAACGTCAAAGGAATTTAGAATGAAATGAATTTTGATTTTGATTAAAATGAATGAAGAAAAACTTTTAGAGTTTAATACCAAAGGGAATCGGGATCCTGTATCTGGAAGTGCTGAGCGACCTTTTGCATGCAGGACGTGACCGTCTGCCGCGTGTCGAATTCAAATTCATGCGATTTTCCGGCAGCAGCTGCCACGTTCTGTAAGGACCCGCTATTCGAGAGATTGCCCTGTTGACCTGACTGAGTCCCGGGAGTATTCGCTGCTTCATCATCTGTTTGCCCGCCTCGGCCCGCTGTCCATACGCTGGGGTCGGCAATCACACCATCGATCGCCCAGGGCTCGTCTTTTTCCCGAATGGTCACTGTTAGATACATCTTAGCGCCAATATTTTGTGCTAACTCCTGCACAGTCAGACACGTCTTCGGATCGCCGATAGCACCTGTGATTCCGAGTTCGGTAAGTAGTACATCGGCTTAGTCTTAACTTCACGACTTTTTGTGAAAGCTGTGTTTAAACTTTATAAATCCAATACGCGAGAATACATTGAATTTAAGAATCGAATAGTACCGTCTTGACCGCTACTAGCCTCGGGTAGCAGAGGCTGAAAAATTAGGATATCCCCCAAATATAGATCGTTATCCTTCAGAGTGGTGTTCAACTCCAGCTTCTTTATCTCCTGACTGCTGTACTCTTCAAAACATCCCCACTGGAATTTCTCAGGCAGTGCCCGCGCGAGAGTCGGGTGTTGTTGATGCACTGCGTCAAACCTTTTCTCCACCCACGAAATAAGATGTTTCGGCTTGCTCGTGTTTCCGGCGTAGACCACGCCCAGCATCAGAATCTTGTTCGTGAAAGGGCAGAAATACTTGATGATCAGTTGCCAAGTGTCTTCTACCCAGCCGAAAATAGCTTGCGGTGGAGCGCCCTTCGAGTTGCTGATATTCTCGTGCGTCCCCCAGCCGTCCGGCTCCCACTGATAGCTGTAGGGATTGAAGCCGTTGGCCGCCATCGCCAGAACTGTCATCTTCGGCGTGTTGTTGCACGCCACCATCTCCTGGTTCATGCCGAACATTCTCGAGAAGTGCGGATCGGTGGTGGGATCATGGGCCGGCGCGATGTTGTTCTTGATTAAAGTATCGTGACTCAAAGAACTGAACCGGATCTGACGGTTCGTCCGCCGGCGCAACACAAACATCGCGAACTGCTCTGCCTTGATCGCGAACTGCTCCGTCTTGTCGAGATGTGCGTGCATGTGCTTCCAGATCTCCACAGCCTTATCCTTGTGTCCGTGCTCGGCGACGGGCAGAGTAGACTCGATCGTGCCCTCGTAGGTGTCCCAGAACCCGCACGGTTGCCTCGCGAGAAGATCGCGCTCTAACACGACCTGCACGAGGACTTTCGTCGTCCTCTGTTCCGTTTCGCGCGTTATTCGCTCCACCAGACCGGCGCTGGGTTGTGGCGGCCGCAACATGGCTTCCACGAGCGACTCCCGAATGTAGACCAGGATGTAGGCGTTGTTTATTCTCGATTGCAGTGGCCAATTTGACCGCTTCCACAACTCATTTTTCCGGATTTCGTCGATCGATTTATTCCACACCGAATGCGCCTGCAGATCGTCTCCGCCGAAGTTGTCCTGCAGCGCCGCGTAATCGGTCACCCTCGTGATCTGTTCGTCGTCGAATTTTATCCAGTTCAGGAGTCCCTGTTCGCCTCCCTCTTCTTGCCACGGCCGTAGGAAACAGTAGTAATGCCCGGAAGACACGGTGCCGGTCTGCACCGTCACTCCATAGAGCGTGTAAATTGCGTCCTTGTCATCTGGGACAAACTCGGACATGTCGATCCGCTTGGGAAAGCGCATCTCGTAGTTCGTCTTGATTGTGTCCAAAGTCTCGATGTCGAATATAAATCGCTTGAGGAGCACAGTGAGAATGCCGGGCAATGACTTGAACCGAATTCCTTTTTTCGCACGCTGTTTTCCAAACCCTCCGTCGGACGCATCGTACGCATTATCTCCCTCCATTATTTCCTCCTTCACGTAATCCCGAAATGCGTCCTCGAGAGTGTTCACCCACCTGAGATTGATCGTGCAGTTTATGGTTCCATCTGCTATAAGAGTTCCTTTCGAAAATTCATGTTAAATTCAGCTGCCTATTTAGCGTATACGTTCCATCATCCGTTCGCAGATTCACGTTCACATCGTAAAACACTTCCGGCTTCGTACTCTTGTAGTCCACGTCCGTGCACTCGATGTACGTTTCTTGCACACCGGAGAACATTTTCTTGATCTCGCCGTCCTGTGGGGCGCCCTTCAATCGCTCTTCCAATTTGTCAAGCAGTATCCTGTATAACTCTTGGAAGTCATGCTGCGTGAAGGCGTCTACCGATTCCCAGCCGAAACTCTTCATCAATTCCTTCGTCTCGGAGGGATGATCTCGCGTGGCCAAGCTGGAGACGAGATTTTTTTCACATTCGAAAGTGGATCGTAGTCAACTGCTCGTAATTTCTCATAGCAGATTGCCGGCGCGCAAGTCCGTCCTTCCAATACTGTTGCGCATTGGAACCGCGAGTCTAGGACCTATTGTCGCAAAGATTCATCTATACTGTAATCACTCCGTCTGGAATGGAAGCCGACATTTCCTTACCGATGGTGTAGTCACCACGGGTGAAATCCAAAATCAATCGTATCAATCAGAAGGACGATAAGTATACTTGTAAAACATGTTCTGCAGTGCCTTCAGTAGGTTCGGTTGTTTGCCAGTGTTCGAGGTGGACGACTTTTTGCTTGAATCTCCAGTAGGAACCATCTCGTGTGGGTCCGCATCGTACACAAGCGATCGGAATTTCCCAATGTGGAACAATGTTTGCAGCAGACAATTGAGATAACATGTCGCCCCATGATTTTTCAAGCCGATGTAACCTGTCTCCCGCTTCGAGTCATATTCGTTGGGCCCGGTGGCGAGCGATTCGCACTGCCGGCAGAGAATCTGCGCCCGGAAGACGCAAGATTTGTCCCGATCGTTGTTGATCCACCCCTTTGACGAGTCCAAGAGCTCCTTACTGGAGGAGAACGTGTGCCAGCCACGGTCTATTTCTTTCTTGCTAAAGTTCCAGACATCCGACTTGTATATGGACTCCCGGTAGTCCAATTGATTTACTAGTGTGATGCTGTACTTTACTCCCATGAAGCACCACCGTTCCGGATCCAACGTCGGCAGAGGATCTGCCTCCACGAAGGCGGCTACGGCCTCGTTCCCTCGTGGCGTATTCGGCGCAGGGGGAGTCCCGAATGGAAACACGAGAAGCTTATACCGAAAGTTTCCTACCGTGACAGGATCGGAGCGGACCTTGTCTCCAGGGCCGTACCGAGAGACGTCAGGGATATGAAACTCCACCTCATGCTCCATAGGTTTCATGTATTGACAGAAACGCGCATAGCTGTATTCTCCGTCAGCCATCTTGTCCAGATGCGAGGGCGTGATTACAGAAGAAAATGAGCCGCTATGTCTGTTTACCAGAGCGTCGTCGTCGTCGTTTTGGGAAGCTTTGGAATATAATGTCAGTAAATTACGACCAATGTGGATACTAGGGCGGAACGACGAAGGCGTTAATATGTCTCTTATATAAATCACAGCGAGCTAGACAATATCGTCGCTTTCTTTAATCACTGCACTAACGCAACCAGGCAGTTAAACCCACTGTGCATTCACTTTTTCACTTTTATGAAAATCACGAATTCAAACGACCCTCAAGGGCCTTGGAGAATCACTCTAGGTAACCATTAATTATTGAACGAAATACTATTCAAGTGCCTTCAGACGAATTTCGTTCCCGGAGGAAAAAAAAAGACCGCTTTCTAGGAAGGAGCCATACAGAGCCAGCCGTCGGAGTATACGGCAACCTTTTAAACCGTTGGAGTATACGGGCCCACTGTAGGGCTCCCAATGCATTATTATGCACGCTTCCTACTCGACGTCCTGCGTTGCGATTACCGTCTTTGCTTGCTGCCTCGACTGACCATTTGAATAGATAGACAATATCTGCTCGCGTAGAAGCTCACTATCATCGCGGGCGAGAAGTTCTAAAAACTTGTGTTTGCACCGTGTTGAGTTGACGCTGAAGTTAAATTTTTCAGACAGGTTTGAATATTCTAAATGGAAATCTTCGTTTCTTCAGTTTCTCAGCATTTCTCAGCCTAGGCGTAGGCAGATTAATTCGATTCAATAAGCGGGCGGGAGAACATACGCACGGGCGTCCCCATTGAATGACAGAAGAATATTTATCACCCCCCGTGTCACCACGGGAATACAAAAGCTCCCGACATCCGCTCGCGCTGCGCGCGAGAAGAACGGAAGTCGCCCACCTCTGGGCTTGCCCCTCTCGGGCGTCCCTTTTCGGATCACTTCCGGGGGCACTTTTTTCAGTGTCCGTCTGTTCGGGACTCAAAAAACCGCCCTCCGGGAGCCTGTTTTCGCTCGTGATGGAGGGTCAAAAAGTGGGCAAATTTGAGGGCCCCCAAAATGGACCCCAAAATCGATTGATACAAATGGCGACGGAGCCCCGAAACTGGGTCGCGCGAATGTCACGCAAAGTCACGCGGCCCAAAGTGGGCCAAAAGTGGCCCAGATTTTGGGCGATTCCGTAGCCTGGAACCCGCAAGAAGTGGGGCTCGTTTTGCCGTCAGGAGGGCGGCACGTAAAGGCAGCCCCCGCACACTCCTTCCGGAGGGGGGAGCTTTTGTATTGAAGAGCGCGAACCCAACAAAAGGAAGACCTGGCGCAATGTATGGTTCGCTCCCCCATTCACACAAAGCTCACTAACGCTGCACGCCAATCTCTCCAGTATTCCGTTCCGGCGTACAGATGTCTGCCTATTTCCTTTCTCGATGACTTTCAAGTTTTTTGTTTAACTTTAAGTTTCGAGGAAACTGCACGTAAATACGTCCGAGGTCCTCAAGTCCGACCAGTCTCGATTCCGACACCTCAACTCATCCTTGCAAACTTCTCGAGCTCTGCGTGACAGCTCGCCTACGGCACTAGCAGTCACAGACGGTGTCTGACATCTGGAGCTGTAGTTGAGCTTGACATTGAGAGTTAATCAAGGCACCCAGAAACGAAGAGTGAATCTGGGAAAAGAACATAAAAGGGGTCACCCCAGAAATGACAGAGAAAGTGGAAAAGCACCAACCCATACGAGCAATTGCTCGACGGTGCGATGCGAGTCATCTCCAAGACACATCATCCAGAACACGTTCAGTGGAACCAACTCATAGTGCACAGGAAAGTTTTCGCACTACCCAACGAGCCATGCTTTCTAGCGATTGAATCCTCGTTTGGATCGATCATATGTGCAGTGTGATAATGATTGATCAAAATTGTTCTATCTCAACGTCTTTGCGTCATCGTGCCAAGGCAGCACCGAACCGAGCGAGCTTTTCGCCCCCGAGCAGCCGTAGTGGGCTCGCAACGCATCCGGCTCGCAATGGATGCCGATCTCTCGGAGCTTGCCCAACAGCACCTCAGCCACGCGCGCATCGCCAACCTCAGAGAAGTGCAGTCCGTCCGGCAGCAAGTCGCCTCGGTCGGGGAAGAACATGTCGTATGCATCCACAAAGATCACCTTTTTCTGCGCCTTCCTCGCCGCATCTGCTTGAACTTCGTTCGCTAACGTGTCCCGCACCTCTCGGAGGGCTTCCACGTAGGGAAACACGTGCTCGTTTGTGCGATCGAGAAAGACTTTCGACTCGTCGCCGCCGCAGAGCTCGAGCGCGTACCGGCGACGGTTGCCCTCGTGCACGCATGGTGCCGACAGGAGCAAGAGCACGTCCGTATGCGCCAAAAGTTTTCTCCCGATGGTCTTCATATTTTCCTTATACTCCTCTAGCTCCACGACGTAGCGGCGCTTGCCCTCGCAGGACGGCAGACACGCGTCGTTGGCACCGAACCACGCCGTCGCGAACAAGAATTTCTCCCTCCCATGGTCCTGCAACAGCCCCCGCACGATAGCGTCACAGTACTGCATGCCCCAACGGGAGGTCCATCCAGACAACCCGCGATTGCAGACATCCGCTCGGCGGAGAAATGTTCTCTGGAGAATGTTAGCCCACCCCCCGCCCTTGTCGCTGCCCTGCTGCGTCAAAGAGTCGCCCAAAAGCAGGATCTTGGGATACACGGCGGCCGGAATTGTATTCACAGCTGGTTCGAGAGGCGTCCCCACAGCCGGCGTAGGCTGAGGCTCAGACGAACCGGATGGCGCCGGAGGTTGCGTAGCCTGAGTCATTTTCGTCAAAGTTAAATCGCAAATCTCAATGAATTTTGATGGACGTGGACCCAATTCCGAAAGAGTCGACCACTCTGAACCTCCGGAACAGCCCGCAAAAAACCTGTTTGCGCATGACAGTAATCTAAGTTCGCCTACTTTTCCGGGGCAGATTCGCACCCCGGGGGCAGATTCGACACAATCTAAGTTCATCCGGGGGCAGATTCGCGCCCCGTATCTGATTCTCATCTATTGAATTCCATCAAGCTCAACCCGGATCGAGCATGGGTCCCGAGGCGGCGAGCCAGACCGAAGTCGCTCACCTTCACCACATACGAAGCCTCGTCCGAATCGTAGGTAGACTCGTCCGTGAAGACCAGGAAGTTGTGCGGCTTCAGGTCCATGTGGAGAATCTTCCGGGATTGCATGAAGCCCACGCCCTCGACGCAGTCGCGGAAGCAGTCGCGCAGGAGCGGCAGGTTAAGCTGGTGCTCGAGCGCGAAGCTTTTCAGGTCTCCGCGATCCGCGAGCTCCAGCGCAATCAACACGAACAACTTCTCGCGATCCATCTCGTACGCCAGCATCTGCACCACGTTTTTGTGGCGGAAACCCTGTTCGTCCGCGCCTAGGGTCTCCAGGTGGCTCACTTCCTGCGCAAGTCCGTCGAATTCCTTCGTCGTTTTCGGCACCATGACCTTTACAGCGATCAGGGTGCCGCGAGGAATCCAGCTCTGGAACGTCGTTTTCTTCGATGCGGGTGTCATTTTCGCCAATTTTGGCAATTTTCCAGACTCCCCCGTCTGACGACTCTGACTCTCCTCCTCCAAATTCTTCTCCTGGTGGTTCTCCGACTTTTCTGGCAGCCCCAGAAAAGCCGCCTCGTCTTCACGCGACAGGGCGATCCCCGAGTAGACAGTTCCACATCCACCCTTACCTAATTCCTCCATCAGCGCGATCGGTTGTCCATTTGATTCAGGTGCAGGAAGAACTGGACGGAGACAGAGAGAGGCTGTCCCGAATCTGCAGAGTCTGCACTGGCAGCCTGTCCCGCAGTCGCGCCGGAGGCTCGGAGCCTGGCTGAGGCTCCGGCTCTGACAGTCTCGACGGTGCAGACGAGGGAGCGGGAGGAAAGTTTCGGATGCGCGGGATCGCGGGCGGGATCGCGGGATCGAGGAAATTTTCCCTCTCGCACGACCGCATCGAGGACAGGCACACTCTCGTCAAACTCGAGACAAATCGTCCGCGCGCGCGACAATTTACAAGTTGTTCAGCTTCAAGAATTGTTTCGTGTACAGGGTCTACCGTAGTCTCATGAAACCACCAACGAGACGACTGTATTCTTAGAAGGATTGATTCTATTTGCTATTTATCATTATTACTTCTTTGGGTTTCTCTTCTGCCTTCACACGTCAAACAGAGCATGATGACTACGATGATGGTGATGGTGGCGAGCGGAAAGGAGTCGTCACTTCCCCCAGTCTCCGGAGATTCCAGGTTCCGTCCGTGTACCGCTGTCGCGAAGTCACGACTAGGAATAATGTCCCTTGGTGGCGTCCCAGTTAAGGGGGTCCTCAGGTGGCACACTCCACGCCCTGACCGGCATTAGAGACTGTCTCGGGACAGTCTCTCAGACGAGGTAAGAACCACAATTTGACCTAAGTCACCCAGTTTGACCTAATTTAATCTGTTTCGACCAGATTAGAATGGGTGCTCCAGTGGCACCCCGGGGCGCCGTGTCGGTTGGATAGTCCGCGGCGGGATAAAGCCACACCAGTTTTCATACCTCCTCTTTCCGTAAGGTTACCTGCTCTGCTTCCACCTACTGTGGGCCGTTGTGTGCAATCCAATACTCGGTGCTTCACTATTTTACTTTTCTACTTTCCAACAATACATAAATAGCTTACAGAATCTGCAAAGCAGCAGTAAGCTACCTGACAAATTTTCGTAAGAGAATGGAAATTTTCGCAAGGAAAGTTCGAGCGGTCGATTCAATCGTCATCAATGTCACAGCCGGTTGCTGTTAGTATCGCATTCAGTGAGAACACAGTCTGCGTCAGGTTGCATTGCTATCGACAGAAACTCACTATCGACCCACAATCAACTTGTTAATTCTCTATTTTAATCTCGAAGCGTGACCAACTGTGGTCCGCGTTGCCTACATCCTATCCAAACTCCTGCACACTTGCAAATAGATTATGGTTACGGTTATGGCGCGTTGCTTGCTGGGCTGAACGTTACACACTTGTGCGATTTCATTTGTAACAACCGAGCCGAACCCAATTCCTATCTCGGAGAATCAGCGTGAACACGTGAATACGAACAGCCGCGCCTTATCCCTTTCAAAAACGACGTCAACACTGTACGACCACATCCAGAACGATCCGACTCAATCTTCCCAATCGTTTGATACTCGACTGCGCTTACTTTACTACGTTTTTACTCTACTCCACGTCTTGGCGCCAGAAGTGCAAATGAAATCCACTGGGCAGCTGGACCATTATGTCGCAAGGCTTCCCGACGCTTGATTCAAGACAAAATCCGCAGCAGCTCTTCCAGTTGTCATCGCAGTTCCCGGAGGAATCGCTTACATTCTCGAGTGCTTCACAAATCGCCAACAGAAAGTCAGATTGATCGCGCTTTGCCAAACTTCCTCCACGGCGAACTTTCTTGTATTCACCGTCAGAGAGGAAAGTGTTGATACAATCCGCGATGATCTCGGCGACTTCAGCTTTATCGAAGTGTTCACAATGTTTGAACCGAATGTGTTCAGCTTCCAATTCTTCTGGGATTTCGGATGGGCTTAAGATGCCCACACCGCGAAGAGTCATGTCTCGCCACTGCTCTTCATCTATTTTGTTGGATCCGACGTGAGAAAATAAAGCACGGAGGACCTGAGCACTCTTGGAGTCCGCGCCCGCATCCAAGCCGGCCGAGTCTTTTGTGGATGGCATGATCGCTCGGAGATGTTTAATGCAGGAGAATTAAAAAACTGAATATGACTACTTACCGGAATTCTGAAAACTTCTGTTACAGTCGGTATTGAGAAAGTATGGACATCGATTTGTTCGCCGAAAAAAGGGATAGAAAACGCGCCGCGTACTATTGAGTAAGTTGTCTAATATCGAGAAGACATCGAGCCAGATTCGCTGAAGTACTAGGCGTGTCGCGCTGCCTCTGAATACTGCTGATATCGAAACCGAAAGATAATAAATCACTAGAAAAAGTACGGAGAGCAACTCACGATTATTGTGGGTAGCACAAAGTAGCGGAGCTACACTCAACAACAACCGACCGCGTCAACGCTGTGCGCCTTTTTCCCTGAAAAGTCCTTTTACAAAATGTGATGTACGGAAGGGTCTTTGTCATCTCTGCGCAACTTCTGTTGGTCACATACTGATTGTCTAGACAAAATCCACCATGGGTAACAAAGCCACCATGATTTTCTGTTCTTGGAAGCGCAAAATAGAGACGTGACCCGCTGTATTGATCGCGTCAAACTTTGAGAGGCATAAGCGAACCTCGTGTGAACTCATCATCTGAGATTGGCGCTTCGTAGTCCGTTCTGCAGCGCGCTGCTGTAAACGTTGATTGCTGACACGATTTCATCATCAGTCTTTTTTCGCGCCTTCTCCTCGAGCTGGACGCCGCGGCCGACCATTTTCAGCTCTCCCATGACGAACTCTTGAAAGTCGGATTCGTCGCGAACGTTTCTTTCCGCGAGATCCTTCGTACCTGCGTGCAGGTCCTGTACTTCGTTGTCCAAAGACACGTACATTCCTTCCATGCTGTGGTCTATCTTGTACTCCAAATCGGCGAGCTTCCGTTCAATGCTCCCGTCTCCCTTCAACTCTTGGTTCAGAGCGTTCAAATCACGTTTGCACTCGCTCACCCTCCGCATCAAAGCAGTCGTCTCAACGACCAGCTTCGAGGGAAGCTCGCCCTTGAATTGCAGAACTCCGCGTTCGAGGGTCAGGCAGCGCGCGGAAAGAGAATCCAACGCCCCGATGATCATCTCCATCTGCTTCATCAGTCGCTTCTGCAAGCGGTCCAGCATCTCGTTCGCGTAGTTCTCCGTAACGATCTGGAAGCAGAATTGGATTCTCACTTAGTGAGTCACTAGTTCCACACGCAGCGTGGCAGAGTATCAGCATGGTGCGCTCTAGCTAGTCTATGCACACACTCAAATCACTTCAAAGGTTGTAGAATAACACGTCGAGTACTCGAAATCTAGCAGACCTGCAAGGTTCTGGAGTAGTCCACCCTGCGTCGGATTTCTGTATTTAGCGCACGCTCAAGCTTGGCAAGATCGTCCTCGAAAGCCTGGATACGGTTGTCTTCTGCGCTCTTCCGGATCATGCTGAGTTCCTCCATCGTTTTGTCGAACCCTACAAAACGCTCCCCCACGTGAATCAGCTTGCCCCGCAAGCTCGAGATCTGCTCTCGGAAAGCCGGATGCATGCCGAATCGGACACCCGCAGGATCGGTGCTTGCATTACCACGTAGCAAACCTCCATTCGCAGTCTCATTACCGGCGGCGCTCGTTCCGCCAGAACCGGCTTCGGGGGCGAGTGCCTTCTCGATCTCGGAAAGCTTTTTCTTGTACATTTCGTGGACCTCCTTGCGAACCGACACCGATCCCTTCAGATCATAATTATCAGGGTCATTTGCCGCATTATCGTATTCCCCGGAGGGACCACTGTGGCTTTCCGCTAATCGCTCTGGCTCGAACCCCACCAAGCCGGCGTGCGGACGTGATATCAAGGAACCTAATGGAGTGGACTGAGTCACGGACTTCGGAATCACTTTGGAGTATCATGCGTACGAAGTGAAACGAATTTCAATACGACCGACTCTAGAATCGTGGGTCCTTCAGTTTGAATCATACGCGCCGATAAAATAATACGTTTCGGGCTTCCAGCGCCTCCTCCCGCAACGAGACCACGGAGTTGGTCCGTGCTCGGTATACCCCGATCGAGACGATTGTGAACGACACCGTCCTCGCTCTGCATCACGTCACGCTGCATCGAGCGCAACGTCTCACCATACAGCAACGAGCCAACATCCGTGTGGCCTTGTAGTGCCGTGATCTTTGCCGTACTGCTCGAGGAGCCACCGACATACCCACCAACATGCACACCGGATGTAAGTCCCCCCGCAGGAGAACTGTTTCCTGAATCCTCCATTCGCAATAGTCCGCACTACTCAGTTACGAGTGAAAAGATGTCGCTGTCCGCCATTTTGGATTATCTGCGTGCCTCACAGTTGCGTGCCGCAGGGTGCGGAACACGATTAATTCCTCCTGGTTGGCGCTGGCTCTAATTCATGAAACGAACACTCTTCTATTGTGACGGACACTCCCGCGCATGTCTTTTCAACAGTCGTGGAGCTGGCTTCTTGTTACACTACTAGCAGGCCGCTCCGACCGAATCCCACGAACAACAAAGTATGTGCTAGTATGTGCATGCACCTCCAAATATGCAGATCCTCCACGTCATATTTCTGTCATATTTCTCTGGTTCCTTGCCTTCTCACCATTCTTTTGTCCACTAGGTTCGCTCTTATAAGAAGCGGCGCCATTCCCGGTGCCTTTGCCAGTAGGAAGCACACTTGGTCTCGGTAGTACCTAAATGCGTGCCTCACCTCTGCTCGCATTTCGTCCGATGCAGTTCCCTTACCAGCTAGCAACCGGTAGATCTTCGTGAAGATGTCTATGTCGCGTACGTCATGTTTCGCTTGTTGCGAGCGTGTGTCCCCTATGGGTAGCGCCATCGCGTACAGTAGAGGGACGGACCACACACAGCCGAAGAGACAAGCAAGGAAGACGATCGCGTTCCTCCCCATATTTCGGAAACCCAACGCATACACCATCGTCTTGGCGGCTATGATCAGAATCAATTTGATACTGAAGAAGCTATCGATGTCGTGCACAACCGGGTACCGCAGAATGGCGTCCAGCATCCCCCAAAAGTTGCAAAACACAATGAATACAATGGTGTAGCCCTTCAACACCCCACGACTCCAGACGAAGAATTCCATCACCTGCACGATCGACAGGACAGCATACAAAACCATTCGCGCTTGGGGAGGCTTCGCATTCTCCAAAAACATCGTCCATAACCACAGCCCCACGAAGCATCCGATAATTGACAGGATCACCAAAGGAAAGATCCACAAAAACATTTTGCAGGAGACGACTAAACTAGAAACGATAGCACCAAACCTAACTTTAAGAGCAACTCCTGACATCAACGACCAGGCAATCAACGATATGATCAGATTCAATCATGGTCGCAAAGAGTCCTTCGGAAGTGCAAATCCGTAAAAAAATTGAGACTTCTTTCGAGAGTCTGCGAGTATATACGCGCAAATATGCAAACTATGGTTGTCATGATTAGAAAAAACCGAAAAAACGCATCGCCTGAGAACTCTTACGGAATTCGATTGATACTACTCCAGTGCATCCTGCAAGACCGAACTGCACCCGAGACTGTTTCCTTATGGAAAATAATCCACAATCGCTTCAGAACTACGTAGAATTCGGAAGAGCAAAGAGCGCCCCTCTGTGGTTTCGCCCATTTCGCCGTCGGAACATCATTCATTAAATGCCGCAAATAGCTGCATCGTTCCCGATCCGTACTGACAGTTTTACGAAACTGGTATAAGCAAGAATCATATAGCAGACAATTGGGCAAGAAACGAACACGAAACAAACGACCATTTCGTAGGATCCGATTCCGTGGAGTCAATATGTGATCACATGGAGAACGAGTCGCCTCTCTCTTGCTGGCGCACCTTTGCTGACAGAACATTGATTGTACCCGGCGCTGTACGCCGGTACGGTCAAGCATATCGTAATAATAGAGGTATTAAACAGTCCTCACACGAACCGTGCATCAGCCGTTCGGTTAGAAAACAACTGAACTTGCACGGAACGGCAGGTTATAGGACAATACCAAACGAGAAAAAAGGACAATGCCAAACCACCACTATTTACCAGAGAGTGCGATAGTGATAATTTGAAAGTGTCCAGAGTGTGACGAGGTTTCAAAAATGTCCAAAACTGTGACAACTGGGACACGATTGTAACGGAGAAAACACTCTCGCGATCCGAATATACAATCGCATCATGTGGAATAAATGGAAACCGCGTAGACTAGCAATGACATGAATTGAATCTGACGTGTGTATGTTCCCATGGGAGAAATGGCTAAACGTAACATGAATTGAATCCGCCGCGTGTGCGCCTGTCATCATGGGAGGAAGCATCGAAGTTAGACCTGCTATGGTAGATGGGTACCAATCCACCCTACTCTAACTTAGTGATATTCGCTAGTAACCAGTCTCAGCTAGATTGTATCTGGAAGCGGAAAACTTTTGGCTGGATTGTCATCATCGTCACCGATATACAAATCCACACCGACAGACAAGTGATCACTTGGATAGATCCTATTCGGCAATCCACCGTATGCCTGCGTCACACTGGCAAGATCTGGAATTGGCAGCACATTCTTGATTTTGAAACCGTCTTCAGAAACGAGTATGTGATCGAGAAAACCGACAAAACCTTGAACAGCGTTGGTCCACCCAGCGGTCGGGAAACAATGACGAAGCCTTAAGTCGTGCCACATGTGAATCTTCTCTTCCAAGGAACGCCTCAGATGCACATCGTGATAATCCCGGATCTGTTGCCAGTGTTGATACTTCGGGTCCAATTCCTCAGCCGACCTCCTAATCGCAGGAGCATCGGCCGTCGTCACTGCTGTACTGTCCTTCCTGGCAGCACCGCTGGCGGCAGAGCTCGCGACTATCCGGTGGTCCTCAGTTTCGTCACCAGCCAGCACCGGGACCTTCGGTACTTCAACAACATCAGCGGCGGCAACGCCGCCACTTGAAGCGTTGACACCTTTTGACAGTGCAATGGACTCCTGCTTCCTCTCACGCGACTTTCCCGTGGCGGACTCGTTCCCGAGCGATGCGATGCTACTGGTCGTCAGTATGTCTGTGCTTTTGTTCTCTGCATTCACAGGACTATCCGCGTACTTTGCATCGTTCCACGCATTCAGAATTGGCGGTGATACCACGACCGCATTCGCACCTTCTTCCGCGATTGTCTGTGCCTCATCAATGACCAAACTGCAGGAACCGGACAAAGCAGAACTATTTCTGGCTGTGACGCTTAGACCATCTTGTGTGACTTCCGGCCTTCGCTCGCCGTGCTTCTCAGCATGCTCCTCAGGATGCTTCTCCGCTTCCTTTTCAGCATGCTGCGCAACATTCGCTTCATCTATAGGCGTGCTAGTCCACCATCCCGCGGTGATCTTTGCGAACCAACTGTTGGTTTCCTGCGGTTGTCCGTGTTGCTCGCTAAGTCTGTTGCTGCTCGTTGCGGAATCTTCACCGCTCGCACAAGAATGCTCGGTAGAAAGAGCCGCGTCCGTGCTCGTTGACACGTCCAAGTTTGCGTTCAACGTCTTCAACGAGGGCATCTTCACATGCTCATCGCCAACTGACGCAACTCTGCTATCGCATCTCAATGTTGTAGTGTCGCCACACGAATCACTTAGGCTCGTCAAGACGGAACTGCCGTCGCTTCGATTGAAACTGCTACCGCTATTGTTTGCGGTGACACCCGGTGTCGCACCCGCGCAGGACACTTCAACCTGCTCTTTAGACATCTCCGCCAGATTGTCATTGGGGTTACTGACACTTCGCAGCATCGCGGATCTTGTTGGAGGCCTCATCATCACGGTTTGTGTGAGCTCGTCTACGGTCATCGTAGTCTTCGCAGGCTGTCGACTAGAAGAGGAACTCGTTGCCGTGCTGGCGAAATATTGACAGTAGTAAACCATGTCATCGTCTGTCATCACTTTAACCTCTACGCCTTGACTGGGGGACGTGAGGCCCGACGTTGCACCGGCTCTCTCGTTCACCGCTCCCCCCGATCGATTCTCGTTCGAGGAAGACACCCCCGGCTCCCCTTCATTTGGAACGACATTTCGTCTGCTTTTTTCTGAAGACGCACCAACGGGTATGTCTTCTTCCATATTTGGCATAATATTCTCTACTTCCGTGTGGTTAGATTGCTTCTCCTGTTCCATGGCCTTCTTGATATGTCGATCCAGCAGATCTTCCTCGTCCAGAATCTCGCGCCGGGTTTTCACGATTGACGTCTTGTTCTTTTTGCCCTTACCTTTCACTCCTTTTTGATCACCGGTAGTTGATGCGCAGGACTGGGAGAGTTGGCACGACTGCTGCTGGGAAACCCACATTTGTGAATTTTGCGCAGTCTGGAAATTGTATCTGGCTGAAGAGTTTGCATTCATAGCAGAATCCGCGGCTACTAGCGTGTTTGTCGTCGTAAATACCGGAATCGAACTCGAACACGGCAAGTCCGAAGAAGCTGTTTCCGAATTTCCCTTGACACACCGATCCGCGGCTTCTTTATTGATATCCTCGCAGCGTTGTCTCTCCCGTCTTTCGATCAATTCGTGGACCTTGCGATCATCACCCTTTGAAACCATCCCAACGATCCCACCCACGCTATGAAATTCTGCAATGCTAAGGTCCGCCGCGAACTCGGGATTCCAATTAACACTGCCTTGAACATTGACCGTGCTCGCCTTCTCGCTACTGGCTGTACTGTCCTGCGTGTTGCTCTTTACTGACTCCTTCGTGTTGCTCTCCTTCGATTTTCGACCAACTTCGACGGCTTCTCGATTTTCGTGCCATTTTGCATCATCATGCTCGACAGTCGCCGCACTTTTAATGATAGTCGCCGCAGCTTTTGAGAGAAACACATGTTGAGGCATGATGCACTCCCCACTGCACATATGTTCATTGAAACGAATGACGCTCGATGGGAGGGGCAGAAAGCGTTTGCCCCATCGAAACTTAAGACCGCGGTCCCACTCGACCTGCCATCGTGAATAGCTGACAAACCCTTTGGTCAGAAGGTCCATTGCACCGGTGTTCATTTGAGAGTTCAAATCACCACAGAAAATCACTCGCGCACGGGGGTATTCCCTCTTCGCGCGCAACACCTGCCGAATCAGACACGCGACCTGTAGAAGACGCACGTGCGGAGCATCCGGGTGGTAGAACAAGTGCGTATTGACGACGATAAAAGTTCTCTTCCGTTTCTTTTGCTGCTTCTTCGTGTCTTTTGCGTCTTTTTCACTGTCTTTTCCGATACTCTGAACATTAACATCGCATCCTGAATGCAGATTGGATTCCCTATGACTGTTGTTCCTACCAGATGGATCTTTCTTCCGAATATGGTCGTCGGTTCTTACGCCGGCGACGGTGCAATCATTCGGCGGAGAGGTGCGGGCACAGGACTCATATCCTGACGCTATCGGCTCCGACTCCTTGCTTTGAATAATACAAATTTGTCCGACCGTTTTCAGTTCAGCGAAAACGTCGTCAAAAGTATGTGGCATTAATTGCTTCAGACTCGCAATGCTTGCGCCTAACAGATTGTCAGGCGCAAACACATCCAGCTCACCTGTTATGTTGTTACGATCATCCACAACAAACTTGGCAAAGTCCTTGAACGCGCTCATGTCTGCCGTCATATCTGCCGTGGTCTCGGACATTGCGCTCATCAAGTCGGCCGTAGTATCGGAGTATGGAGCCGCGTGTTGCGTAGGAGCGGAAGAGCTGGATCCTTTCGGCTTCGACGCGGTTGTGTTGCTCTTCCGACCACCAGGCGGTCTGGGTAGCGGCGGCCGCTGATAGCTGGCACTCGCGGGAGCCTTACTCGTCGAAAGCGGCTCTAATCGCTTGCGCTCCGCCACGCTCGCGTTTGACAAAGTCCGAACGAGACTGTTGCTGCCTTTCTCAGGGGTCCTACCAGAACCGGGACGACGCTTGTTAGGCGAAAAGCTATGACCGTTGATTATCGGACCGGCGCGGCTGTTGGACCGCAACGTTCCTGGATTTTGCGCATTTTGCGCCCTGCTCATGTTTGGCCCATTCGGGAGGCTTGTTTGCCTTTCTGTTGTATTGTGGCTTTGTTGTTGTTCTATCCACATGCCCGTCTGGGGATCCCAATATCCCGCACCTGGAAAGTTGTAAAACGGCACATTACCTGGATTGTAGAACTGGTTCATAAAGGGGTGCTCCATTCCCGCGTACATGCCTGCCTGCATCTGCTGATTGTACATCATGGGATTGAACATCGATCCACCCTTCCCGGTCGTCAACCCACCTCCGACCATACCGTATGGTGTGTTGTATGCATGTGGAGTATAAGGAAATGACGAACCGACAGAACCACCATAGTGATAAGCAAGATTGTTCAGACTAGCATCACCGCACGCTGATGACGCGTTACTTAAGCTGCCGCTGTTCATACAACTGCCATCTCCAGAGTGATGATGCTGCATCGGTTGACACATGCCATTCATACAGGACGGATCAAACATGATGGCGGAGCAGTTAGAACTTCGTCTGGATAGGGACTTGTTTTCGGTAGAGCTCGCATTACTCATTGTGTCGTACGTCATATCATCCACACTCGCATTTAAACTGTTCACGTTGCTCACCACCAGACTGCTCTCGCGGTCGCAACACGTATCCATGACACGGTCGACACCTGTCGATTGAGCCGGTAGGTTCCCAGTCCCTCGGCTGTTAGGATGGTGTGGGGTGCTACTGTTGTTGCTCGTCTGCTGAGCTTTGCCAAGTTGAGTTCCCATTCTGCTCATATTCTTGTCGTCAGTGGTCTTTTGCAAAAGGTCGCCGGAGATTTCAATGTCCCGCTTGTCCACTATATCGAACTTGTCCTTCTTGAAAGCCATCAAGCATCCCTCTTGATTCTCTA
>JACKZZ010003078.1_pt1 | contig 24655 bp, 13 predicted proteins | sample 8027871 | NCBI WGS metagenome assembly JACKZZ01 (sample SAMN15724774, study PRJNA655200) | protist metagenome | isolation source: fluorescence activated cell sorting (FACS) single amplified genomes of... | place: USA: West Boothbay Harbor, Gulf of Maine | collected 2000-07-19 | reverse complement strand
AACGTCTAGAAAACGAGTTAAGCAATGAAAGAAACAATTTTACAGCAGTTAGAGAGAAACACCGGGAAGAAATGACAGCTGCTCGGGAAAGTGAGCAGACATTTAAAGATCGCTTATATACACTTCAACGAAAACATGATTTAATTGAGCAAAATCAGCTTGGTTTAGCAGAAAAAAATAAGGATCTTGAAGCAAAATTAAGTAGTCAGGGCGAAGAATTATTAAGTACCCGTGAGGAAATGAAGCGTCAATTACGTATATATCGAAGCAGTAGTGATAAATCAGACGCCAATAGCGCAGAAGGTGGCATCACACTTGTAGCAACTGCAGATGAAATGGCCGAGTTAAAGTTACAAATTACAGATTTACGAGCTGATCTATCAGCTGCACGAACAGCGGCCAAAGAGCAAGCAAAGTATGTAATTGAATATAAAACAATCGCACAGGCAAATGAAGATGCACTCGCTAAAGTTTCTGAATCGTACGAAGCGTTAAAACAGCAACACCAGGAGTCAGTCGCAAAATCAACTAATGACATCGATGCAATACGTGAAACATTGCAAGCTAATATAAATGATTTAGTAAAAGCAAGGGATGCTGCAGAAAAAAAAGCGAACAGTGCAACTTCTCAGTTAGAAGATGCTTTCAGACGCGCAAAAGAAGCTGAAGAAGCTGCAAAAGGCGCAGAAGAACGCGAAGCGAAGATGAAGGCAGATGTAAACGTTTATGTAGTTGCGAGTAACGAGGCAACCTCAAATTATCAACGTGAACTTCAATTGCATGCAGAAGACTCTAAGTTATTGGCATCATTACGCAAAGAAAAGATTGTAAAAGATTCAGCTATAAAGGAAAACGACCGCAAAATTGCATTGCTAACGGCTAATTTAGCCAGCATGGATCAAATTCACAAGAAAGATTTAGAGATTCTCCAAAATGAACTCTCAAGCTCAAAATTACGCAACGAAGAAATGGAAAACAATAATAAAGTGTTGCATGAGCAAATTGATACCTTGACTGCAAGAACGGAAAAATTACTTGGTGATTATAATGGTGGCAATGGCAATGACGCCGACGGTGATGATGATGGAACTTCAATCGTTCTGGAGCAAACACAACAAAGCGAAGCGCAACTTAGACGACTTGTGAAATATTTAAGAAACGAGAAAGAAGTAATACAAGCTGAGATGGACCTGGCAAAATCAGAACGGTTGCGTGCCAAGCATCGTGCTGATTTATTAGAAAGGCAGTTAGATGAAGCAAGGATACAAATAATGTCTCAAAGTGAAGCCGATTCAACCGGTGCGAAAGCAGCAGAAGAACGTCAAGCTAAATTAATGAAACAAGCACAGCAAATATCACTTTTAGAGGAGAGTAACATGTACTTGAAACAAACAGCAACAGATAATGAAGAAAAGGCAAAAAATCTTGAAGCAAAAGTGCAAGAATTAGATGGTAAGCTTAAACCAATTGAAAAGGAACTAAGAACTGCTGTAGCCGAGCGAGACGCTGCGATATCTGATCGCACTCAAGCGGAGGAAGAAAAAGAAATGTGGCATTCTCGCGTGAATCACATGGTCAGCAAATACCATCAAATTGACCCAGCAATACACCAAGAAAAAATGCAACAATTAGAAGAAACTAAAGAAGAGCTTGATAGTCTAAATAAAGCATACGCAAAAATGAGGCAAACAATTATGCCGAAGCTGAAGCAAAATTTACGAACAGAAAAACAAAAGGCCGAGAGCGCGACGAAAGAGCTGAAGGCAGCCAAGGAAAAACTAGAATCTTTGAATCAGGAAGTTGTGTCTCTAGGAAAAAGCAATGAAAGATTAAGAAAAGTGGCAAATTTGTTGAAACAACAACAAAATAAAAAAAAAGCAGCAAGTGAAGGAAGAGCCACTCCAGGTCTAAGTGCTGCTACAGCGACGACTTCTTCTGCTAAAGCGTCTGACAATAAACATCCGGATAAAAAAAACAATAATTCCAAAGTGGATGCGAAAGGCAAGAAAGCTAAGAAGCAGGAGAGAAAAAAAGTTGAAGTGACGAAAGATGATCACAATGCAAAAGGCAAGAAAGCTAAGAAGCAGGAGAGAAAAAAAGTTGAAGTGACGAAAGCTGATAACAACGAGGGCGATACAGAAATTGTACCGGCTAAAGTTAAGCAACAGCAGAGCAAAATAAGTGACAACAGGGGAAAGAATAGAAAGAAAAATCGTTCGGTTGTGCCTAAAAGCACAAATGGTAGTGTTGATAATTATAATAACAAAAATGTACAAAAAAGCACCAATAAAATTTCTGCAGCTAGTATCAAGGCAAAATTATTAGCAACAAAAAAAGAAAAGAATAGCAAAAATGAAAAGCACGATAATGTCTCTCCGAAGAAGGATACGAACGCAAGCAAGAAAGTATCAGCTGCTGCTGTGAAAGCAAAACTTTTGGCAAAATTGGCTAATTTGAAGAAAAATAATGCTGATAAAAAAAGTGCGGCAAAGAAACGAAAACTTTCTGATGTAAATGATGGAGATACTAACTCGGATAGTGCTGATGGAGGTAAAAATAGTAAACGAAAGTTGGATGATATTATAACACCGCTGTCAGCAACAGATGATGCGAATGAAAACCAAGAAGTAAGCCATAAAGCTAAGAAACAAAAAGCTAGTGAAGAATATAAACGAAAATTAAAAGAGGATATGAAGAAGAAAATGCTACAACTGCAAGAGTTACGAAAGAAACAAAGGGCAAAATCAAAAGACAATGTCTCACTTGAAACAAAATCTATCACATCTGATGATAGGAATAAAGGAGATGATGACAGTGGTAGTGGGGAGGATGACCAGAAGGAGGAAGGTAATGCGGAAATTAATGATGTCGGCGAAGATAAAAGTGAAAAAGACGGAGTAAATGATGGGAAAGTTGGTAATGATGGAGGAGATGAAGATGTAGTATCAACAGGAACCACTGAAAAAGTATCATCAAAATTAAATCCATCTGCATCTATTTTTGTACCATCTGGAACGTCATCTATATTTGGCAGTTCAAGCACAAAGAGTACGACAGCATCTGAAGTAGCTTCTAAAAATCCTTTTGGATCCAGATTTGGCGAGAGTACTTCAATACCAACTTTCGGTGAAGTTCCCGCGTTTGGTGCTAATGCAATTTTTGGGGCTGGAAGCACTTTTGGGGATGGTACAACATTTGGTACTTCAATTCCATCCACATCGTTTGGAAGCACGGGATTTGGTACTTCTGGCGCAACCGCTTCAATCCCATTGTTTGGATCAACGTCATTAAGCACAACATCCAATGAAGATGATAGTGCAAATACATTTAATGGAACGACTTTTGGAAAAACAAAAAAATCACATTCTTCTTTGGAGGCAGTTGAAGAAGTTGAAAATGAGGAAATGAATGAGGATGAAGAAGAGGAAGATGATAATGATGCCGTTGTTGGTGAAGAAGAATCTAGCGAGGAAGTATCCGGTGAGGAACAGCACGATGGGGTGGAAGAGGAAGATGATTCAGAGGAGGAAGAGATTGGAGAGGAGGAGGATGAAGAAGAGTCTGGTGAAGAGGAGGAGGATTCAGAGGATGAAGTTGTTGATGATGATATACGTGACAAGGAAGACTAAATTATAAAAAACATTTATGCATATTATATAAAAAGGTTTAAATATTAAAAAATAAGTTTTATGATAGTCAGGTTTATTTAACTCATACTGTGGATATAATTTTTAGCAGGTAAATAGCAGGTGTACTATGGCCTTATACTATATATAGCAAAAACGCGGTGGCACGTGAAAAAAAACGGGTGCCATAAAAATTTAATTATAATTAGTTTTGTTTTTTATCAATTTTGGCCGAAATGAATTTCGGCCCTGGAATTATTTCTGCGTGCCATGGACTTCACTCGTTCGTAAAACATTTTTTTTTTTTTTTTTTCTCTGGGATTTTCTGTAGAATTTGCTCTATTCGATTACATTTACAAAGTGGGGTTTGTTGTTATCATTTTGTGTTTCAAATGTCCGCTTTGGATGAAATGTATGAGTGTCTTTTTTTCGGAGCGGGCCGAAATTGATTTCGGCCCGAAACAAAATTCGACAATTATTAAAATAAAAGGGATTATCATAGGAAATTCTGTAGTAATCTTGACGAAAACAATCGTTAGAAAAAAAAAATAAAAATGTAACGATATTTGGATAAATAGGGTCAATTTATTACTAAAAGAATACAAACTAATAAATTTAATAATTCCACAATAATTTTATTAATAGTATCCAGTATAAACATTGGTGTAAGCATGTACACGTTTTACGCAATATTTCGGATTATTTACACCATGTCTTTAATATTATATACTGCTGTATGTTGTTTACATTCGATCAAGAAAACAACTCGAAACTTACTTCGAACTTACTTGAATATAATAAGACATTTTTTTTTACCTTTTTTCTGAGAAGTTGGTGCTTCATACGAAATCGGTAGGCGTGTTTCACCGTATACTAATTTTTATTGTGATATTTATACTTAGGTATCCGACGTCAGAAAATATTCTATTTTATTTTTAACTATGTATGATTTGAAAATTAGGGTGCAATAATCGCCAATTGATAGGTATGTTGTTTAGTATACTAATTTTTAACATTGTTGTTCACTAATTTTTATTGTGATATTTATACTTAGGTATCCGATGTCAGAAAATATTATATTTTATTTTTAACTATATATGATTTGAAAATTAGGGTGCAATAATCGCCAATTGATAGGTGTGTTTTTTAGTATACTAAGTTTTAACAGTGTTGTTTGTACTTGGGTATCCGTCTTTTTTGTTGTTTTTTTTATGTTTTATTTGATAAAGTACACGAAAAATTCAATTATAAATAGTGTTATTTAAATCCGGCCGAAATGCATTTCGGCCAGAAAAAAAAAAACGCGTGCCACCTATATCTTTTGTACTAGACACTACCAAATATATTAGCATGTAATTATAGGGGCTGGTGCCATGTAAAAATTATATCCACAGTATGAGTTAAAATATTTTTAATTATGATAATGAGGAGATTAAATATATAATTAATTCTTACTCATTTATTTAATAAAATTTTACTCCCTGTAAATACTATATATCTATAAGTGATATTCATTCTCTCGTTCCTTCCATCACACTTTCTCTCTCGAAGTCTAGTATTCGTAGCTGGTGTTTTCATCATCATCACCATCTGATTGTTGGTTTATTCTTCTTTCATTCCTTTTCATTCGTAATGCTATTGAATCTTGATTAAATATATATACACGTATAATAATAACGTACATATATATTATTATTATTCATCACGGGATCTAAAATTATATAACTTTACACTTTACACTTTGACAAATTTTACGAGTATATTATATCATATATACGTACGTAAGAATTAATTATATATACGTACGATATACGATATACGAGTATATCATATTATATGAGTTATATATCATTTTAAATATGATATCATACCGGTATTATGATAAGGTTTTAAAATTAATGAACATTCAAACGTTTAAACCATTGCAACTTCTTCTGGCCAGGATGGCTCTTCCTCTAATTCATCGACTTTGTCACTTGCAATAAATACATCCTTACGCATCCTCACAACATTATCTTTGTTAGCTTGAAGCAATCGCATTAAATGTGGATGGTCCTTTCGCCCTATAAAATTATTGTATAATGACCGCCAAGATGAAAAAATACTTTTGTAAAAAATCAAACGGTTCAACGGTACAAGACCTTCTTTTTCTAAAAAGGCCGTTGATAAATGTTCGGCTACTTGTGTCCCTTCTGATTTATAAGAGTTTATTAATTTCATCTTATAATAACCATTTTTATTTTCAAAATCACAATCTCCATCTAGAATATTTGATACCGCTTTTATATTTTCGTCAAACTCGTTCACTGAAAAGAAATAAATGACTTCATTATATGCGACATACCCACCACTATCAAGCCGTACAACTGTATGCACAGGAAAATTATTAATATATATACTATTTGTACTTTGAATGCTGTGACATAATTCTTTGATTTCATCTGTTACTACCAACGACAGTGACATTTCATCACCAACATTTGGACCATCTGGAACAAGTCCTTCATGTTGAATATTTAAAATGACGGATGTCCCGTCTTGTTCGTCAATTATTAAACTGACACGGCGTTGAATCTTTACTAACTGTTTCGGTTGGGAATTTTCTGGAATTCTAATAATCTTTACACGTTCTTGAAATAGCAGCAAAGCTAAATTCTTGTGGCAACTCCAAACCAAAGGTGGCATACGCTCCATTTCACAAGTGTAGTTTCCTGTAAATGTTAAGGTTTGTTGGAAATCACAAAACATCCATTTGCGACTTGTTATTCCTTTTGGGTTTGAAATCTTTATGTTGTTATATTCTTTGTAAATTTCAATATACTTAGCTTTTAAAAGATTGAGGCTCTTATTGTCGTGAATATTTTTTTTACATAATAATTCTCTATTCTTGAAAAGGACGCTGCAGAAGTCTAACTTCTGGTTAAAGTTTTTATCTGTATATATATATTGTAACCAATACGCATCGCGTTTAGATGTCACATTAAAAAAATGGTTCACTAAACTTATGACTAAATTTTCCTTGACGTTCAAATAACTAACAATAGCATATTGTAACGGTATTGGGATATATTTATGCCTCGACGCTTCCGCAAGTGTATTAGCTTGGATGTAAAACATTGCTGATTGCTGTTAATGGACACCCTTTGTATATGCATCGGCATCTGGCGTTAGTAGTAGCGGAAGGAGTTTTTGTTGCGAGAAGCAACCGTGCCTGTTTGGAAAAGATGCGACCGTACACCATTGTTGTACGTCGAGATAATAATATAATAATAATGATGATGATAAAATAATTATTATTACTACACATCATCATGTATTTTTTAGCTGCTATAATATATAATAATAATAATAAGTATAAAAGGAGAAGATATTTAGTACCAATTTTATTATTATATTTTAATTTTATTATGTTGTTGGACGTCTCGATAGACTTTGAACTTACGCAAAGGCTTCTTCACATTTTATTTTATTATACTATACTGTATTATATATTAACAGGCGAGTTTAGAGTAAGAAGAACTGAATACTAGTTGTTTATTAAAAATATAATGAGTGCATGACTACTACGATTTTTCTTCTTTGACCCATAATTTTTCAGCTTTGGATACTTTACTCTGTTGATGTAACGCCACGCTTGGTGGAACTACTCGCACATTTGTCGACATTGCGTTATCCTTCTTTTTCGAAGTATCCCCTTTCCCATCTTTAACAACGTTGGTTGGCTTTACTTTAACTTTCCTATTTTTCATACTTTGCGCTTCCCGATACATTTTGATATTTTCATCAACGGTTTTAGCAAAAATCATCCGAAGTGCCCATATCGAAAATGCTATGTTCATAACCACAATTGCTACCGTTAATGGGATAGTTTCATCACCTTTCAAAAAACCACTCCAAAACATCAAACCTAAATATAATGTCATAAAAGATGCTGCTAATGCACACGTTTCTAACATATTTAATGATTTATCTTCAAATGGCATATTGTCAACATGTGCCATCATAAACGCGAATATAATTGCAAGTCCAATGTATGTTTGTATGTATACACCCATGACAGAAAAATAGACCCCGATGAACGTTACAATCGATTTTCGTAATGCAACTATGCATTCCCAATAAAATTTTTCTACTCGATATCCGTTCAAAAACATACTGTAACGGTACAACGATTTGTCATCCCATTTTTCTTCCATCTTTTTTCCAGAACTGGAACCAAACATTGCAAAAATACTCACTAGTGGGAAACAATGTACAATCATTATCGCTGCCAGTTGTTGCATCAACTAAGATATCTTCTGATATACCAGGCACATTTACTACCATTTCTACACTTGGTTCCGAATCCCCTATTGCATTTTTAGCACGCACAACGAATCTCTGAGTAGAGTCTTTTGTTATATCCGAAATAGTTAAAGAAGTTGTAGTTGCATCGTGTAAAATCCAATTACCATTATTCCCCCCGCACGACGGCCGGTTGTATTGATAACTTAAAATTGGGGATCCCCCGTCGTCAGATGGTTTGTTCCATCTCAGTTCTATTTTATATTTGTCACCGTCACGCAGGAAGTTGGCAGCGTTGCCTGGCCATGTTGGTCTGCCAGGTTGTTTAGGTCCTTTTGTCCTCAGCTCTATAGGCGTTCGAATTATACCTGCTTGGTTCGTTATCGCGTAATTATGAACCTCTACACCAATTGTATAGTCTGTGCTTGAATTCAAGCCTGTCACAACAGCCCCATTGTCGGAACCTGACAAGGTACACAATGTTTCATCACACTCGTTATCATCGATAAAAATTTTGTATACAACATTTAGTGACATTGATTTTGTCCAACTCAGGGTTAATTGCTTCTCTGATATTTCTGTCACTTTGATATCTTGTATTGGTTCTGGGATGCTCAAACTAATTATGAAGGAATCAGTCTCAACATCTTCCTCGTTAGTATTTATTCCATAATACGAATAGAAAGATGATACACTATTACATGTTGTACTAACACACCTCTCTTCTAATCTACGACTACCACTAGTTTCTTTATATGATCCTGGCCCACAACTTTGTCCATTCGCCACACGAAATTGATAAATGATACAAACAAGTATTATGAAATATTTTGTCATAATTCGTTTACTTGTATCTGTATACACGCATCCAATATATATATATATATATACATATAAGCGTATATGTATTGATACTGCAAACCCAGATGTACACGCACATAATTATTCTACCATGCAGGGTCGGGTGTATTGTGTATATGTACAGTCATATTTTCATATGGGTGTTGTTTTGTTCCTTATTATTATTACTATTATTATAATAATAATTTATAATATAATAATAATGATCGATGATGGGATTATGATGTAAAAAAATATAATATAATAAATTAATAATAATATTGTGCAATTAGTGCATTAGTAATTTTTTATTTTATTTTTATTAATTTATATTTTTTTATTATTGTGCTTATTTCATATATCGAACTGCAAAATTTAAAAATAAGACGGTTTACTACTGGAGTTTTTAATTTTTAAAATAAGGTCGAGAGATCCACTCGAAGCTGTCCTTAAAGCGTTCGATATTTTATATTTATATAGGTACACCATATGTAGACTAGGCATATATATATGACGAAATGTGGTATTTTCAATAATTACAATTATTCAAATTCAAATAAAAACATAAGTTTCAAATAAATCGTGGTGCCGGTACAGGGCGTTTTGCGTCGGGTTTAGGTGAATAAAATAAAACGGTTTAAACTACTTGAGGGCGTATTTGTATATGTTTACATGTGATGTATTGTACCACTTCAAACCGCTAGACACGCTTGCTGCGTAAAAAAAAGTTCGTATTTATTGAAAATAATTTAGAAGCATTATTATTAATTTATTAATTCAAATTAAGCTTCGGAAGGGTTATTATTTTTTTACTTGTTTTAAGGAGTTTTTGGAAAAAAATCCCGTGGTTCGGCAAATTCCTGCAGTTCGATATATGAACTTATAATATTTATTATTATGCTTCTTATAATATTTTATTATATTATTATTATCATGTCATATGTCATGTATTTAGTATAAGGATTATGAGAAAATGCATTCATTATTACTATTCATTATTATTACTATCAATCACGTTAAATAATGAAGGCGACGAGACTAAAATAGCACACGGTGGTTATGCATTTACATTAACTGCCTTATATATAGCTTACTATTACCATGTGTTACCAGATTACTATTACTGTACTATTACTATATAGATTGAATATAGATGATCTACCCAATATTGAGTCATTATTATAACTTACATGCCTGACGTAAAATTATTGTCGATCAAATCTTAATCACACCCCCCCTCCGATTTTACAAAAAAAAAATAAATAAATAAGTACAATATTAGTATACTATAATTTAACAACTGGATAGGGAATCGACAAAAAAATGTAACAATTTTACCAAATTAATAATAATTATTTTTTATATAGTATACTAATATTGTACTTATTTATTTATTTTTTTTTTGTAAAATAATCGGGGTTTATGAAAGTTGTGATTTATTTTACTATTTCTTTGAGTTTTTCTTAGAAACTTTATACTATAGAATGATAGGAGAAAATAGGACTTCAAATTTAGAAGAAGAATTTATGATACATTAACCATTCTGTAGACGCACAGTACAACTACAAGTTATCATCAGTACAATACAGAGGTTCCAAATAAATAAACATGGCCACATACGAGGCGCTAGTAAAAGAAGTGAAGCTACTAAAGGAAGAGATCAAACAGTTGCGCAATGAAAAGAAAGAAACGAATAGATCAACAGTAGATGTTTGCATAGATTCTAAACTAAGGGATCGTAAAGCGAGTCGAAACTCTTGGATGGAAATCTATCACAATAATACGGTTCGACGTAAAAGCATGAAGTTATTAGGGGAGGATATTGAAATAGACGATTGGTTGGATTTGCGTGTAAAATGGGCACAACGTGGGATAGGATTTTTTAGTTTGATTACGTTGACATGCTTTGTTGCTGGTAGTGGGGAACATGAATTGTTAATGGCCGCAACTGCTGTATTTGCTTTGCTTGTAGTAATACTTTTTGGTGTCTTGTATTACAAAAATGTATCAATAGTAATTGTAAAGCGACTGTCAAAAGAATCAAATGTTGTCATTATTCTCATACTAGGTATTGTACTATTAATTGGCGATATTGGACGACCGGCTTCATCGTTCTCGCCAATTTTTGGTATAATATATATGTTGGGAGTAACCGCTTTTGTATTTCTTGATGCAATAAAATTAAAAAGTCGTATACTTGTGATTATCATTGGGAGCTTATTCATTTTGTTAAATATTTACAACATTTATGGCAATATATTTTTAAACTGGAACAAAGATCTGATTTTATTTAAATATACAATAAACGGTGAAGAGTATACATTTATGAAACGTTCAACAAAACGAGCGATATATCTTCAAGTTCTATCTTGCAACAGGAACTGCATCGAAGATAATAGCAGATAAATCATTTGTAAAGAAGGTAAAATTAGAAAAGAAAAACTCTGTAGATCAAGCTAGAGTGTGAAGATATTAAAATGATTTATATAATTAATTCTTACTCATTAAATTATAAATAAAATTTTATATAAGATATAATATGATATAATTATTAGCTACGAATATTAAGTTTAGGATGGGCAACAGAAAGAAATTGAGAGAGAGAAAGTAATCGAAGGAACGAGTGAAAGAACACGACAGTAGAGAAAATGTACAATTATCACAGGACATATATTTACTGAAAACTTCATAAAAGTTTTATGCATAATATATAAGTTAAAACATTATAAGAGAAACGTGTATATATAGTATTAAAAAGTAACGGAAACCAACCCCCAACGGAAGGAAGGAACAAGCCAAACAGCAAGGTGGTCCTTTCTTCTTTTGTGCAGATGATTGTATACCTTAAATGTAACCTTAAGTGGTAGAGGAGGAGGCAAAAAAATTTAAATTGTTAAAATGTAAAAATATAGTATAATAATAACTGCTGATTCCTCCACTATTGTGTCCAGAAAATCTCTTATTGTGTCCAGGCGCCTGGACACGATAAGCGATATTTTCCAGTTCTGCTAGCATGACACAGCGTTAGAGAACTCAAATAACTCAGTTCTGGCTCTTATTATGTCCAGTTAGGCGGACACGATAAATATGATATTAGCACTAATACACCTTATCAACACAGGATAGTTTTAATAGTGAATCATTGACAATTGATATGTATTTTAAGGATAGTTTATTATTAAACTTATTAAAAATAGTATAATATCAAGTATAAAATAAGTTATCAGAGATTTTACTTCGGGTGGCATGCCATATTCTTTTTTATATTATTATTTAATTATTAATTATTACTAATTACTATTACCAGGTATAATTATTAATTATTATTATTTGAAATTATTATTATATTATTTTATTATTATATTATTATTATTATATTTAATTATTATTATTATTATATATATAATAATAATAAACTTTATATTGTTGATGCGTATTACAATTGTTGTTGTCTATTTGTTGTGGTTGTGGTTGTGGTAGAACTTGTTGTGCTACTTGAATCGACAACAGCTGGAGTCAACGGCATTGACATCATCATATTACTTGTTGTGGCACTTGCTGTTGAATTTTCTTCAATATCAAGTAACGGACTTGCATCTGATTCTGTGAATGATAGTGATGGTAGTGGATAGGACCATTCTTGTTCTCGTTTGGACGTGGTGGAAAGGTTACACGATGTTCGTAACCGTTTGATAAATGAAGCATTATTGTCTGCACGACGATGCATATGATTATATACTGTACCGGGAGTAAATTCATTTAGTTTGCGTTTGCGTTTGTGTGAAACTAATGTAGAATTGAAATCAACCCAGGCAGACCTATACAGTTGATTAAATAACGTACCACGTTTATACGGATCAGACGTTTCTTGAAGGAAACGGTTATACTTCTCTCGATGCTTGATGTAAGCAAATTGTAAGAAGCAATTTACTGCCACAATTGCACGCTGATATTTCTTACGAAAGGCGTTTTTTTTTTTTGCGTTATTTGGATCATCAGTAACATCATAAAAGATATTACGAGCATTACAATCACGCAATGCCGTTTGACGTGTACTGCGATTCGAAAAAACATATTGGCGGACCATTTCTCTAAAATCAGTAGGTAGGCGGTAAGTTTTTGCTACTTTCCATACTCTACCTTTGACGCTATTATGCACAAACACATTTAAGTGTACTTGTTGTACATCTGTTGGTGCTGATACACCACTTATATCCTGAATGGTCTTTTTAACAGCAGCTACTGTTGCTTTTTGACCATCTAGTACTAGTTTTTTTAAACAACTGACTAACTCATTTTGATTTGTATTACCAGCCCAAGCGGTAGGTACTTGTTGTGTACCAACTTGATTTCCATTGTGTGTACCAGTAAGCAAGTTTACAACAGTATCAAGAGTTTGAAGGATTTTATCATTCTGTTTTTCAATTTTTTCCAGTCGCTGGTATACAACAGAACCACCTTGGCCAGTAGCCTTTATTTGTGTGCTTTCATTTGCAAAATCTGGACCAAGTGCATTTTTCAAATCTTGATGATTTAAAAAATTCCGGTTTAATGCACCAACAACAGAAGAATTTTCACCTAATGTAGTTACCAAGAAATCATAATGATATACTAGTTGTGCTACCATCATCTGGAGGAAACCTTCCATTTCATCAAAATTATCGTCAATGTACTTTCCCTGAAATAGACTTTTGAGTACATATCGCTTAACATTTTTGTCAGGTTTGAAATGTGGTATGAGTTGGGCGAAGCTGGATGAAAAAAAATTACGTCCTGCAAGAATGTTTGCAATCAACTTATCTCCATGGTCAGCCTGACTAAAATAGCGTTCCAATACATTACCGATGGACCAACCGCCACGAAGGAGGATAGTGAAATGCATAGGGGTGCCATCAGTACCCGACGCAGCATATGTTGCAGCCGATTTTCGCAAAGAATGAGTGGCTATTTTTGCTTTAGACAGTCCAACAGCCTTGAGTGCTTCTTTGACAGCAGGATCATCTAAGGCTGCATTAATTGCCTTACCGTATCCACTTTTAATTGATCCACCTTCAAATAATTGTAAGTTATCAATATTTTTGTTCAATATATTTACGGCAAGAGCCAATACACAACAAACAATTGGATTGATGGGATTACTTGCAATGTGAACAGTTTTAGGTTTTGATGTTGCTTTTTTTCTTTGGGTTTTACGGTGGGTATATAAAATAGTTAGCATATCATTATCAAAACTGAAACTAGTTATATTTATTTTAGTTATATCTATGCTACGACTCATTAAGTTCCATTGTAAGAGGAACATAAGCCAATACGTTACATCAACACTCAGCAAATATGTAGCAATTGCTAAATATACAGACCAAGGAACAGCAGATGTTTCTTTACTATCCCATCCAGCATCATCCTTTTTATCTTTTAATTCATTATTTAAACCTTGATAGAATTTTTTGATGTTGGATGCAGCCTGCAGTGAATACTCCATTGGTCCAGAAGATGTTTCATTCAAACGTAGTAGTAAACCTGAACGAAGATGATTAAAGTAACTTTGACCAAAATTTCCTTGTGGCCAGAAATGGTTCTCTCTTTTCCATAGAACATGAAGGAATAAAATATTTGTATCAACATCAACATCTTCCATATGTTTGACAAATTTTGCTTTATCCGCCATTTCAAAATACCGTAAAGGTGCATCACTTGGTGTCAATAATGTTTTTCTTTCATCATTGTCAGCAACATTGTCTCCATTTGGGAAGATATTAAAGTACCAATCTGCAAAGCCCTCTAAGGCCACATGGTAATCACTTTTTATTCTGTTTTTTATTACAGATGATGGAGTTGATCGAGGAGGCATATTTATAGTTGTATTAGTGTGTGCGTGTGTGCGTGTGTGCGTGTGTGCGTGTGGTTGCATGCGTCGTGCGTGTGGTTGCATGCGTGTCGTGTATGTGGGTGTGCGTGTTGTTTTTATTATTATTATTATTACCAGGTATTATTATTTATTGTTGTTGATTGTTATTATTATTAGTCTGACGTCTGACGTCTCCAGCTTCTCTTCAATTATTATTACTTATTATTTTAGACCCATAGTAAACACGGTTAATATTACAGTTCAAAAGAGAGTGAGGGACCCAGTTAACAGTAATAATACAGGAAATAATCCAATAGTGTACAGTGTTAATAGTAATCACAAATCACACACAAAAAGCGAGGGTCTATAACATAACTATTAACAAGGATTACTATTATTCAATACTAATCAATTTAAATTGCTCAACTCTCGCAACTTTGATAGGGCCGAAGGCACTGACACCAGAGTTGCATGGAGAGCGAAGCTCTCCATGCTATTCCCATTGTGTCCAGTAAGCTGGACATAGTACCATCAATTTCCTGGACATAATAAGGACTGAAAGATGAAGTATTTACGAGTATTATTATTCTTATTATTTAATATTATTATTCTTATTATTTAATATTATTCTTATTATTACTACACTACACTATTGAAACTATTACTAATTTTATTATTATTATACTAACACTATGTGCCTATACTGGTATTTTTTTTTTTTTTTATTTAATAATAAATAGTGATACTGTGCCAGTGTGGTGTGGTAATAATAAATATAATAATAGTTATTTATTATTACAACAACAACGGCAGTGCTAGCACAAGATAGACGACACAACATAGCTTCACCACACTATCCACTACATGCTTTTGTCGTATACGAGTACTTTCATATACAAAGTAACACAATTGATTTTCCTCTCTCCCCCCCTCCCCCCTCTGCATTGTGATAATAGAAACCCTGTAAATAAAAAAAGAGGAAGTTCAAGAAGGAACATGTCAGCTGCAGCAAGATTAAAAAAAGAACTAACAGACTTAGTGAAAGGTGAGGCTGAATCTGGTGTTGTTGCAACACCGATCAACGATAATATAATGCATTTGACTGGCTCTTTAAAAGGCCCGGATGGTACACCGTACGATGGCGGTACCTTTATAGTAGATATTATTATTCCACAACAATACCCATTTGAACCACCAAAAATGAAATTTACAACTAAAGTATGGCATCCAAACATTAGTTCACAAACTGGTGCAATATGTCTTGATATATTGAAGGATAAATGGTCGCCAGCTCTTACTATAAAAACAGCATTGTTATCTTTACAAGCATTGTTATCAGCGCCAGAGCCAGATGATCCACAAGACGCCCAAGTTGCGGGGATGTATAAACAAAACAGGGCAAAATTCAACGAAACTGCTAGTCAATGGACGGCAATGTATGCACAGGCAGACTCTACAAGTCCAGAAATTGAACAAATTGTAGCTATGGGATTTTCAAAAGCTGCTGCTAGAGATGCACTAGCAAGCAGTGGTGGTGATGTTAGTGCAGCAATCAATGCATTATTAGGTTAAAATTGGAGGATATAATAGTGTTCGTTTATCAAGATATGTATCTAAAGCGAGCGATAATTTATATAATATATAATATATTTTTTCTGATCGATGACGACTCTCCTCCTCTCTCTCTTCTCCTATGTATTAGTAGTGCTTTACCAATAGTAATACATTATAATAAAAGCCATTATTGTTGTTGATAAGCAACAAATAATTATATTATTAGGCAAAAATATTTATTATACTAGACTATACAAAATTACGCACTTCGAACTAGGTTGTATACTTTTTATTAAAGCGCTCCATATAATTTCTACTCGTCATTTCATGTAGCCTCGATGCAGCTCGTTGAAAGGCAAATGACAATTCAACAACAGATGCCAATTCGGTTTCACGGATTTTCCCAATCGGTCTATCTTCTGCTGGATCAATACCTCCATTGCTTGAATCTGTAACCATCTCTTGCGTATCTTCATCCACGATAGAATTATTATTGTTATCATGTAAATTTAATGATGAAAATAATTGTTTTACTTCCGTGTCTGCTAAAAATATTACACGTATTTTTGCTTCATAAAATTGATCAATGCACGTTATAAAGCGTCTTGCTTCATCATGTAATTTAGTAGACATTTGAGGGATATTTGAGATAAATATTGTATGGTAAAATTGTGCTAATGCATTATAGTCGCCTGCACCCAAATCTTTCCGACACAAATCATCAAAATCAAATTTACAAATTCGGCCATATGAAGACGGTATTTGAATAGTACGACCAAATTTACTTGCAAACGTTACGTTATGTTCAAGTTCATACGTGTTACTACTACCACCAGTAGTAACACTATTTTCTTTTTGACAAAGGCCCTGAAATATTTGTTCCAATTCCATTTCATTTTTATTTGTTATTGGATAAAGAAATGCATTGATTCGATCTTCTACCCCCTCCACCTCATAATTGCTATCCAGAAGTAATCTATAATCTACGTTTGATTTGTATGGCAACACACGGCAATATTTAGACAGTGATTTGATAAATGGCAAGAAATAATGTCGATTTAAACCGTTTTCATATAAATCATTTGGGGGTCGATTTGATGTTGCTACAACGATGGTTCCATTACGCCACATTGTATTGAATAATTTGGTCATAATTAATGCATCGGCAATATCTGTTACCTGAAATTCATCAAAACATAACAATAGCGCTTCGTTCGATATATCCAACCCAACTTGCAAAATTGCATCTGACTCTGGCGATAAGTCAATTTTGCCCAATTGAAGATTATTTTTTTTATCATTGTTGTTGCTCTTTTTACTCTCTTCATATTTCAATGTTTTCCATGTATGTATTCGCTCATGTATTTCAGACATAAAATCATGGAAATGCACACGTCTTTTTTTAACTACAGGGCACGCATTATAGAATAAATCCATACATATACTTTTGCCTGTTCCAACAGATCCATGCAAGTACAATCCGCGTGGATGACGTGGCGGCGAAGGTGGTAAAAGCTGCACCACTTGGCCGCCTTTATTGAAGTTACCAGTTGCAGTTTTATTATCACTACTATTATTTTCTAACTTTTTTAATTCTACAGCATATTCATTTAATTTTTGTTCATACAATACTTTTTCATGTTCAAATTTACACATTTTAAACGATAACTTTTCTAAGTTCTCTATTGCGAACGCTTGCGCTTCATCAGGAGACAACGTTTTATCCATTAATAGTTCATTATATTTTTTAGCAACGCCTGAAAATTGTCTACAAATGTTGCTTCTAACGTAAATATTGTTTTTGTTCACACTCTTCCTCTTCCAACTATGGTTTAAAATATACAACATGCCATATTTGTTATTATTTTTATTATGAACATTTAAAATAAATCGTCGTGCATTGTTCATTCTAAAAGGCAGTTTGCACTGTATCTTGAGCATCCACCGTAGAGTATGTGTGGAGAAGAGTGTGGCTGGGGTGTCCGCATGATTTCTTGATTTCAATGTGGTGACCGTAATATAATACAATAAAAAAATAATAATAATAATAATAATAATAATAATAAATAATAATAATAATAAATAATATTATAATACAGTACTTATTATACAATAATTATTAATTAGGCAGCTAGGCCTGATAGCGGGCTTATAGGCGGCTATAGGCCTTCGAAGAACATTTTCTCTATTTTTTCTATTTTAATAATTATTTCTTATTATTATTAGATATATTTTATATGAGAAATATTATATTATTTTAATAATTATTATTATTTTATACCTGGTATAATAAATATAATAAGGAGGTGATGATATATAATATAATAATATTTATTATTATTATAATATGATGTGCTGCATATCATTATTTTATTATTATATTACTACTACCGCAACAACAGGTATTTATTATACTATACTTTTATGATATTATTATTTTTCATTTTGTTGTTTGTTGTTGTTGCCTCTATCGCATATACATTCGTAAATAATTGTAGTGGATGAAAAAGCACGAAAACACAATAAAGGGGGAAGGATGAGAATCAAATTAGTAAATAAGAAGACGAATAAATCAGTGGTTTACAACTACAATGACACAAATACTTTTTATGATTTAAAACAATTTATTATTGCATCATTTGAAACGTTTAAACAGGTTAATTTAAATAATATTCAGTTTGAAACTGGGCGACCAGCTAGTGAAATTATTGCAGATGACAATGCAGCAGTTAGATCGCTATTATCATCTGGTTCCATGTGCATGGTGTCGAAAATAAAACAACTAACCAACGAACCTATAGAATGGCACTGCTCAATGTGCACACTTATTAACATAGCAAACAGCAACATTTGCGCAGCCTGTGGTAGTACTAAAAATGATAAAAATAATAATGATAATAATACTGCTACTACTAGTAGTAGTAATAATAATGGTAACAATACCTCGAAGTCGAGGGGGCATCTTAATGATAATTATGTAAACAATAATGATAACAAGAACAGCGATAAACAGTTAAATGCAGTTCGTCGTATTATTCCATCAGATAACTCATGTCTTTTTAATGCTATTGCATATATTTTAGAAGGACGCCGTGGAAGGAAACGAGAAAAGACAACTACAGCATCTATTGCGACAAGACTTAGGGACAGAGTCGCGCTAACAGTAACCAATGGGAATCAATGGACACCAGCTGTATTAGGTATGGAAAAAAAATCATATGTAAAATATATTAAAGATGTCAATAAATGGGGTGGTGGTATAGAGTGTAATATTTTTGCAGATATTTATCATGTTGAAGTTTGTGCTATTGATATATTTACGAAGCAAAGATATTGCTTCGGTGAATCATCGGGTTTCAAGCGACGTGCATTCTTACTATATACAGGAACACATTATGATGCATTAACATTTACGAAGAAAGGCAAAAATTCTAAAGATGAAGATAGCGATGTTTGCATGTTGGATTTACCGATACCACAATACATTAATGATGACATTGAAAAACTAGTAGATCAGTTAAGAGCTCTTAAACAGTTTACAAATTTAGGCAATTTCAATACACAATGCTGTGTTTGTTATAAGAAGTTTCAAGGGCAAAAAGGAGTCATAGATCATGCACAAAATAGCGGACATCAAAATTTTAGTGAGATTCCAAATTGAACTTTTTTTTGTTTTTAATAAAAAATTAATAAATATATATATATATATTATAATAATTTAAATTAATGAGTAAGAATTAATTATATATATAATTTTATTAAATAAATGAGTATAAGAATTAATTATATATGGAACAATATCTTATCATAATATTAATATATATAATATTACGCACGATAGAGTAAAATATTCTTGAGACTGAGTATTGAGCATATTATAGTATTCTTCAATCACGGGATCTAAAATTATGTAACTTTACACTTTAACACATATAATATTACGCACGTATAATTTACACGTCACACAATATACAAGATTTTTTTAATGATTTTTTTGTTTTTTTTTTAAAAAAAAATAATAATATTTTTGATTTTGATTAGTATTAAGCTTTAAGCCTTATATTGATATATATTATATAATTATAAGTTAATCATATTTATATTAAAAGTTTGCTAAGCCGTGTAATTATTTCTGTATATTTTCATAAATGCATCATTCAATCTCCATTTCTTTTTCAATAGTACAAATTTTGGTGGGTCTTCTTGTTTCATATTATCATCAACTCGCCGGAACGTGAAGGGGTGAATTCTGGGTCCTGATTTTTGAAATACTTTATTTTCATATGTTATTTTGTCATCCTTTTTGCTTCGGTCTGCAATTACAAAACCATTGAAACGACGGTCAAGCTCACTATGATACCTGCGAAAACTCGGGCCGCGATAAGCTTTTGAATCTTCCTTCCGACAATAATATGTAATAAAGTCCTTGTTATACATGTATGAAGGTACTATATCATTATTCAACTGATCCGAAAACCAAGGAGATATATCTTGTGAGAACGATGGATGATATATTTCATCAAACAAATCCAATGTTACATAATGAATACGGTTGTCGTTATTATTGCGACCAGTATGCCTCTTATTTAAACTATTTTGTTTTTCTTTAATATACGTTATCGCTGATAGATCATCTCGAAACACCAAAATAAATGAAAATATTTGCTTAATTGCACCTTTTAAAAACCAATGCTCTGGTTTTACATAGAGTAGTTCATCCGCATGACCAATGAAACCAGGCACTTTATTTTCTTTCATAATTACTTTTGGGGAGTAGCCCATTAATTTTTCAACTTTTAAACGCTTTCTTTCATCATCTGCACTCCATGTTATAAATGCCAATTGCCCTATAAGGCAGCGATATTGTTTTGTTTCTGCACAATAGTGTTTAATCGTTGATAACGTTTTTATATTTAAAACTAATATAGTATTCATAGCAGAAACACGAACACGGCTAATTACTTTTGCAAAATCAATATTATTTGTAGTTACAATATCGCATACAACACCATAAATTTTAATGTTTTTATCATTTGCGTAAATATTTGATACGTCATTTAAAAGCTGTTTCAACAAGGCGGTATGCGACAAATGAGATAGTTCATCGTCGACCTCATTCTGTCTCGATCGTATTAAACATAATTTCCAATACAATGGCGTCTTTTTCTTTCTTTTAGCGACAACATTTTTATCTGTAGAATCCGTAAATGGAATTGTATGACAGTATTTTTTTTCATATCGATTTGCATGTACCAATGCTTTCCACACATGAAATCCGTTTTGATACACCAATTGTCTAAATGATACTGAAACTATTTCCATCAAACACAGGTCTTCAAACGTAAAGAACTGCAGTGCCCTTTCGAATCCTTTTAAAATGACGTCAATATCAACATTGTTTGCTAGCCGTGAAGCAATAGTAGCCGCTGTCATTTGTTCCTCCGTAATTATAGTTCTTGCGCTGTTATTATTATGAATGGACAATTCCGTCATATTTTTGCGAACATAGGTCGGTGAGGGTGGTGGCGATAGTGCGTTATTTCCCATGCTGATAAATACAATATGCACATAAGTATGCGCTTACATCTCTTCTTCATTGTGTCGGATAGGATTGTGTAATGGAACCGTATTTAATACGCGACAAGAAGTTGAATATTAGTAGATTATTATAGTTTAACAGTAATAATAATAATAATAATAATAATAAAATAATAATAATAATTAGTACTGCAATAAATACAGTACGTATGCACGTATTATATATAAAATTATGTGCAAAAATGATATAAAGTGTACTACACATATTAATACAGTATTTATAATAGTATAATAATTTGTGCATAAAATTCAAGCAGCCACAAGGACCAAATTAAAATACTACCAATCACACTGGCACACGTATATTAAATAAAAATACAAAAGTGTATCATTGAAATCATTGCTCTTCTATTTTGCTGGCCTGGCTGGGTAAAAAAATAGAAGATAGCATTTTAATAACATTGCCTATCTCGACTATTTTAATACAGTACTGTACGTATGCGTACGTAAGTATAATAATTATAGTTAATTGTTGAAATTTTTTAATTCTGCTGATATATACACGATACACTATGATGTTTGTTGTTCTTCGAGCTTTCGATTAAACACCTTTTCCGCTCTGGTAAGTTAACTACCGGTACTATAATAGTACATACATTGTAATAATAATAAAATAAAAATACAATTGATAATAATAATAATAATACGACAACTCATGTTAATAATAATGTAGACACATGTTAAATATACTACAGCTTGTATACACTGCAAACCTGTGCGCCGAACTATAAACGACTGAATTCATTTCAAATTCAATTTTCTCACCTTCCTACCTCTCTCTATTCTCTTACACACATTTTGTTTTTTTGATATCAGCAACAATGAAGAAAGAAAACGGGAAACGCGCAGCTTCAAAAAAAAAATTAGGAAGACGTACTAAAAATGTTAACCAAAAGGAACGTAAAATGGAAAAAGAAGGAAAGGTAGATATAGTTGTGCAGAAAAAGAAATCGTATTATCTTATATGTTCAACTCAATTTCTTACACAATATTTATACTTTTTAACATTTAATATATTTATTTTGCAAGTAATAATTACGAATAGGTACCTAAAAGAACAAAGTACAATAATATATGATTATATTATATATCAAGCAATGAGCTTTTCACATCAACTTGGAGCATGGGTTGTAATATCACTTTTAAGTTCAAGTTGTTGTGCTTTTCAACTAATATTGAATTGCTTCAGCATTGGTTGTGCTGGTTTGAATTCAGCTTTAGGTCCATTGCGACCATTTTTTGTCTCCGTTGTAACTATAACCCAAGCATGGCAATTCATTTCAATTGAAAAACAAGAACAGTATTTACGTGCGTACATATCTTTAGCTGTTACATGTGCTTTAACATTTCTACCAGAGATTTTGTATCTACATGTACAGTACAAAGATAATTATTGTTACAAAAGACCTGTAAATGGTCTTGGCATTGTTGCAAAGAATGGCGGATACCCTGATAAGAAAAATGAAGAAGAGATATCAAATTATAAATTGAAAATCGATGGAATGAATTGTATAGCGTGTGTACAAACAATCAAAAATACAATTGAATCAACTGAAGGCGTCATAGGCCGTTCAACTGTTGTATTAGAAACCGGCGAAGCTTTTGTGCAAATGAATGCGTGGCAACAGACTGTGCCATTGCTTGCTACAAAAATTAATAATATTGGTTTTAAAACAGACATTAAGAATATTGAGAAAGTATCATCACCTTTACCAGTCCTGGGAAAAGTGACAGCAGCAACACCCATTAGAAACACAACTTCTGTTTCCGATTTCACCATTGGCATTCTAGCAGGTTTACTCAGCTCGTCTTGTTGTATATTGCAACTTGGGTTAAATGTACTGTCGGTATTTGAACTAATTCATATTGGCTGCGCTGGCTTCAATATTATACTAGGTCCATTGAGACCATATTTACGATTGTTAACATTGAGTTGGCTATGTGTTTTATGGTTTCATGCATTAAAACCAACAAGTGCTTATAATTCACCAACACAAGAAGAAACAAGACATGGTATACAAAAATCTGCAGTCAGTGATGTAACTGTGGGAAAAGCAAAAAGCAAGAATAGTAAACACTACTTAACGAAACTAAATGTGAAATTATTTATAAACACAATTATAACGTTGACGCTAATGTTTATGCCAGAGGGCTTAAAATATTTTGGCGGACCATCCATTGCGCCGCCAACTACCAACGCCGTGAAAAAAACATTTGTTGTGGATAATATGGGATGCGAAGCATGCATTGATGCTGTGGGGCGTATTATAAACCGCGCAAACGGCGTTGTTTCTTCAAACATTGAATTGGATACGGGCGAAGCAACTGTATGGATAGCGAAGGATTGGAATTTTGATCCAAAAGATTTAGATAAACATTTGAAACACCACGGTTATGAATTGCATGAAGAAGGGCATATTACAAAGAAGATGCTATTGGATAAAAGTCTCGGAGTAAAAAAAGATAGGACAGGCAGTAGTAGTTGGCTTTGAAAGTGTTTTAAAAAAATTGTGCTTAATTTACTGTTTTAATATACTTTGTACATATTACCCTATTTGATTTAAATATCTCTCATGATGACATTCTATTACGATACCCACAGCACTTACAATACATATTTATAAATTTGTAACAAATTTACTTTCAAGGCGCTTTTATTATCTTCATTAAGGTGACTTAAACACACTTTTATAGAAAACAGTGAAATATTCACTAATATTACGATTTTATCAAAAATAGTAGTACGAGTCTACGACTACAACATTTCGATATTTCATAGGTAAAATCATAAAAAGATGTAGAAAACGTCAACGAAACATGTCTTTTTGTAAAATCACTGTATAGGTAATTTGTACTAGTAACTATACATATGGACCATTGCTACATTATATACCATATTCTACAT